>Ga0209913_1000036_pt1 | contig 175021 bp, 162 predicted proteins | sample PersoiDNA2013203_FD_185805 | JGI IMG/M metagenome (GOLD analysis project Ga0209913, IMG submission 185805) | Permafrost soil microbial communities from the Arctic, to analyse light accelerated degradation of dissolved organic matter (DOM) -... | ecosystem: Environmental > Terrestrial > Soil >... | reverse complement strand
AAGGTACAGACAGTGCGTTGGGCATAGAGAATGCCATTTGATCAACATTAATCGTTGTCGCATTGCGTGTCGTCATCGCAAAGATTGCCATGACAGCCGCTAATGCGGCGCAGCAAAAACCCGGAGAGTTTAGCACAGCTCGGCCTGGCTAGACAGCCAGATCGGCTGCTACCGAGTATTTTGCTGGGATTAACAAGGAATAAAATCGAAGGGTGATGCAAGCGGCCGCTTTATGTTTTTGCTATTTCCGCGACTTTCAGATCGAAGCATCACGATACGACGCGTTCTCAATCAGTCGTCATCATGCGGTGCATCGCTCCAGGCGGTTTTGACGGCAGCCTGGATCGCACGATGCGAAAAACCACGCTGCTGCAGGAAGCGCATGCACTTCGCGCGCGCGATGGCGTCTGTCGGCGCCTCGGCGTACTTGCGGCTCAACACTTCGCGCGCACGTTGCGTCTCGCCTTGCGCCAGTTCGAGTTTGGCGTCGCCCAGCGCCTCACCGTTGATGCCGTGGCTTTTCAGCTCAGACAAAATGCGGTTATTGCCGTAACGTCCGGCGCGCCTGTGTACCAGCGATTCGGAAAAACGTTCTTGCGAAAGGAATTTGGATTCTTGCAGCCAGTTGAGCAAAGCTTCGATATCGTCGTCATCTTGCGCGTAAGGGGTTAGCTTACGCGCAAGTTCCAGACGACTATGCTCACGTGAAGAGAGATATTTGAGCGCTCGCGCTTTCAGGCTGATTTGCGGCCTGGGCATTACTTGAAACAGTAATTAACGGCGCGAGCGAGGACGTTCGACATCAGGATTCTTCGGCAGCCGCGCTCTTTGCAGAAGCTTTGCCAGTCGGCGTCGGCGTTGCTGCAGCAGTAGCACCGGCAGCAGTTGCGGCCAATTCAGGAACGCCTAGGGAAGCGCGCACCTTATTTTCGATTTCACGGGCCAGTTCAGGACGCTCTTTCAGATAGTTACGTGCATTGTCCTTGCCCTGACCGATGCGTTCGCCGTTATAGCTATACCAGGCGCCCGACTTTTCAACGATCTTGGCATCGGAACCAAGATCGAGAATTTCACCTTCGCGCGATGTGCCTTCGCCATAAAGGATGTCGAAGTGCGCTTCGCGGAACGGCGGCGCCACCTTGTTCTTGACGACCTTGACCTTGGTTTCGCTACCGATGACTTCATCGCCGGACTTGATCGAACCGGTACGGCGGATGTCCAAACGGACTGAGGCGTAAAACTTCAACGCATTACCGCCGGTGGTGGTTTCCGGGTTACCGAACATCACACCGATCTTCATACGGATCTGGTTAATGAAGATCACAGTGGTATTGGTGCGGTTGATGCTGCCGGTCAGCTTGCGCAGCGCTTGCGACATCAGGCGTGCTTGCAGGCCGGGCAGCGAGTCGCCCATGTCGCCTTCGATTTCAGCACGTGGCGTCAGAGCCGCGACCGAGTCGATGACGATCAGGTCGACACCGCCGGAGCGCACCAGCGCGTCAGTGATTTCCAGCGCTTGTTCGCCGGTATCCGGTTGCGAGATCAGCAGATCGGACAGATTGACGCCCAGTCTCTGTGCGTAAGTCACGTCCAGCGCGTGTTCCGCATCGATAAAGGCGCAGGTGCCGCCGATTTTTTGCATTTCGGCAATGGCTTGCAGCGTCAGCGTGGTTTTACCCGAAGATTCCGGACCGTAGATTTCGATCACACGGCCGCGTGGCAGGCCGCCGACGCCCAGCGCGATATCCAGACCGAGGGAACCGGTCGAGACGACCTGGATTTCTTCGACAACAGCGCCGTCTTCCATGCGCATGACCGAGCCTTTGCCGAATTGCTTCTCGATCTGAGCCAGAGCAGCGGCAAGCGCCTTGCCCTTTTCGGAATTACTGGCATTCGTGGCTTTTTTATCATCCATAAGAGTTTCTTTCAGCAAGTGGTTCGTCTAGATCAGTTAAACGGTACTGTATAAAAAAACAGTTGTTTGTGCAAGCTCTTTTTCGCTTGTTGCAAAAAAACGCACGCACCGGCATTCGTCATCGTGATCCCGGCAATGGGACAAGCGCACATTTTTGAGGCCTGTTAGTATCGCCGCCGATTATAGCGGTCCTTTAGCAAGCGTCTTTCCACCGAGCGAGGGCAACGGAAACCGCCCCGAAACGAGACAAAACGGGGTGTCCCGATGAGAAAAACAGCGTCAGCCTCTATAATCCCTACAAAGTAGATTAAATACCCGCTTTTTTACCGGGTGTTTATCGTATTTGATATACATTTCTAGCTAGTAATATTACGTTTTTTTGCATCCCCCCTCTATGACCCTGGTTCCATTCAGCCGCATCAGCAGCCTGCGCTCGCTCATCATTGATGACATGCCCACCATGCGCCAAAACATTCGCATGCACCTGGGGCAACTCGGCATCACGAAGGTCGACCAGGCTGGTACGCCCGATGAAGCGATACGCTTCGTGCAGGCTGCCTCCTATGATTTGATCGTTTGCGACTACAACCTGAACAAGGAAACCAACGGCCAGCAGCTGCTGGAGTTTTTCCGTACGCAAAATACGCTGCCGCCGACCACCATGTTCATCATGGTCACGGCCGAAAGCGGCTACAACCTGGTGGCCAGCGCTGCCGAGTTCCAGCCCGATGCTTACATGCTCAAGCCGCTGACGGCATCCAAGCTGGCTGAGCGCATCGATCGCCTGCTGGAAAAGCAGAACGCGCTGCTGCCGATCAATGAAAAGCTGAAACGCAAAGACCAGGCCGGCGCCATCGTGGAATGCGACAACGTGCTCAAGGTCGCGCCGAAATGGATCGTCGACATTCTCAAGACCAAGGGTTCGCTGCTGATCGAGTTGCGTCGCATCGAAGAAGCGCGCGCGGTCTATGCGCAGGCGCTGGAAATGCGCGACGACCTGGTCTGGGCCAAGGTCGGCATGGCGCGTTGCAACATCGTTGCCGGCCAGCTCGACGACGCCAAGGTGCTGGTGCAGGACGTGCTGGCGCAAAACGCGCAATACATCGAAGCCTACGACTTGCTGGCGCAGATTGAAGAAGCGCAGGGCAATCAAAACGAAGCGCTAGACGCCTTGTCGCGCTCGTCGGAAATCATTCCTTCTGCGCGTCGCAGCCGCCTGGTGGGCGATGCCGCCTATCGCGTCGGCGATCTGGAGCAGGCCAAGCACGCCTTCGATCGCGTGCTCAAGCACACCAAGGGTTCGCTGACGGCGCAACCGAGCGACTTGCTGACCCTGGCCCAAGTGCACGTCGACACCGGCGACCCGGAAGGTGCGCTGGAGCTCTTGTCCACCGCCCCGAAGCGCTATGCCGAATCGAAGATGTTCACCTCGGCGCAATCGGCTGTCGCGGCTCAGGCGCACGTGCAGCGTGGCGACATGGTCTCTGCCGGGAAAGAATTTGAAAACGCCATGGAGGCTGCTGGCGACGTACCGTCCGATATGGCCACGCTGGCGCTGGCGCGCGCGGCCTTCTCGATGGGTCGTGATGACGAAGGCGCCGACCTGATTTCGAAAGCGGTGAAATCGGATCACGAAAACAAAACGCTGCAAGCGCTGGCGCGCAAGGTATTGGTCGACTGCGGCCGTGAGGGCATGGCCGACGAGCTGGTCGACGGCGCCGTCAAGCAGTGCATGTCCATCATCGCCGAAGCCAATGCGCTGATGCGTAGCGCCAAGCCGGACGAGTCGCTGGCCAAGCTGGAAGAAGCGCTGCACAGCATGCCGGAAAACACCGGCGTGCTGATGGCGGCCGCCCAGCTGCATTTGCTGTGGATGAGCCAGCGCGGCATCAACCAGGAATACGTCAAGCGCGTCAACCGCTACCTGAATAACCTAGACCGCCTGATACCGGGTAACGACCGTGTCAGCAAGATGCATAAATTCCTACGCGAAGCGGTAGCAAAAGCCGCTCAGAAAAGCTGACCATGGATCCCAAACTGGCTGCGATTATTGTTCATGACATCAAGAATTCGCTCGGTGTGCTGGAAGGCCAATTACGTTTCCTGGCTGACGACTCCGTCGACGAACGCGCCGGCCAGGCGCATACGACCTGCTTGAACCTGCAAGAAAAGCTGATCGGCTTCCTGACCTTGTACAAGGCCTCCTCGCAAGGCTTGACGGCGCAAGTCGAAGCGCTGCCGCCGCAGGATTTCCTGCACGGTTTGCTACGCCACCTAACCACCAATCGGTCGGGCCTCGACGTTGTCATTAACGAAGAAGGCATGCCGCTGGTAGCCTTCTTCGATGAAAACCTGGTCGGTCTGGCACTCGAAGCGGCCTTGCAAAACGCCACCCGTTTCGCGCGCTCGCGCATCGAACTGGGATGCCACAAAGACGGCAGCGGCGTGGTGTTCAGCGTGCGCGACGACGGCCCCGGCATCGGCACGCACGAAGCCAAACCCTCCACCGGTCTCGGCATGGACCTGTGCAAGGCTATCGCCGGTGCCCATCACAAGGGCGACAAGAAGGGCGAAGCCCTGTTGTGCAATCATCCTGACGGCGGCGCACTGTTCGAACTGCGACTGCCGTAATTCCCCTCCCCCCGGCGCATGCTCATGCGCCGGCCGCATAAACAAGCACGAAAAAAATCGTTCTTTTCCGCGGACTAGATCCGTAGAGTCGATCCCATCCCTGCGGCGATTGCCCGGCAATTGCGCGCCTCGACCCGGACAATAAAAGGAAAAGAACCCCATGCAACGTCGACACTTCCTGCGCCTGACGGCAGCGGGCGCCGCTTCGCTGGCGGCGCCGCTGAGTGTGCCGCTGATGGCACGCGCCGCCGACGCACCCAAACAACTGCGCCTCGACTACGCCTATTACTCGCCGCCCAGCCTGGTGCTCAAAAAATTCGGCTGGCTGGAACAAGACCTGAAGAACAGCGGCGCCGGCGATACCTCGGTTAAATGGGTGCTGAGCCAAGGCAGCAACCGCGCGCTCGAATACCTCAACAGCGACAGTATCGACTTCGGCAGCACGGCCGGCCTGGCCGCGCTGCTGGCGCGCGCCAACGGCAATCCGGCCAAGGCCGTGTACGTGTTTTCGCGGCCCGAATGGACTGCGCTGGCAGTGCAAAAAGATTCCACCATCAAGTCCGTCAAGGAACTCAAAGGCAAGAAGATCGCCGCCACCAAAGGCACCGATCCCTACCTGTTCCTGCTGCGTGCACTGCACGAAAACGGTCTCACGAAAAGCGATGTTGAAATCCTGCACCTGCAACATCCTGATGGCCGCATCGCGCTCGAACAAAAACGCGTCGACGCCTGGGCCGGACTCGATCCCCACCTGGCGGCCAGCGAACTGGAGGCAGGCTCCAAACTGATTTACCGCAACGTCAATTTCAACACTTACGGTTTCCTCAACGTCAGCGACAGCTTTGCCGCCAGGCATCCGGATGAAGTGAAACGCGTGATCCGCGCCTATGAGCGCGCACGCAACTGGATCGTCAAGAACCCGGACGAGACCGCCAGGCTGATCGCAGAAGAAGCCAAGCTATCGCTGCCGGTGGCGCAGTTGCAGCTTAAACGCAATGATTTCTCCAATCCGCAAATCGGCAAGGAACATAGCGACGCGCTGCGCGCCGCAGCGCCTATCTTGCTCGATGAAGAGCTGGTCAAAAGCGGTACCGACCTGTCCAAGACGATTGCTACCTTGATCGACCCCAGCTTCGCGCAAGGCGTGATTCGCCAGGCCTGATCGCCATGCCGCGAGAATCGCATTCCTTGCTGTCGCTGGATGCGCATGCGTCCGACTTCACGCACGAGCCTGTTGCCACAGCACGCGCCGCGACCCCGGCGAGTCGGCCGGCACGCACACCCATCAAATGGCCATGGGGAGCGCTGCTGCCGTTGTTGTTTCTGACGTCGCTGGAAATCGGCGCCGCGCTGGACCTGATCCCGTCGCGCCTGTTGCCGCCGCCGAGCGAAGTTGCGCACACCATTTTCACGCTGGCCTCGCGCGATCTGTTCGCGCACATCGCCATCAGCAGCGCACGTGTGGCCGCCGGTTTCGCCATCGGCGCGGCGCTGGCCATCGTGTTCGGCGTCCTGGTCGGCATGCATCGCCGTGCCGAGCGGTTACTTGAGCCGTCGTTTCAGGCGCTGCGCGCGATTCCCAGCCTGGCCTGGATTCCGCTGTTGCTACTGTGGCTGGGCATTGACGAAACACCCAAGATTGCTTTGATTGCCATCGGTGCATTCTTCCCGGTCTACGTCAATCTGGTGGCCGGCATACACAACATCGACCGCAAGCTGATCGAAGTCGGGAAAATCCTCGGCATGTCCTCGCGCGACCTGATTCGCCGCGTGCTGATTCCGGCGGCGCTACCGCAATTATTTACCGGCTTGCGCACCGGCCTGAGCATGGCGTGGATGTTTTTGGTGGCGGCTGAACTGATCGCTGCCACCAAGGGTGTCGGCTATCTGCTGTCGGACGGTCGCGAGAGCAGCCGCCCGGATATCGTGCTGGCGGCGATCATCATCCTGGCGACACTGGGCAAGCTCTCCGACAGCCTGCTCAAGCGCATCGAAACGCGCCAACTGCGCTGGCGCGATGTGCTGGCTACTCAATCCTGAACACCAACCTTCTCCATCATCATGCACAACAATCTGCAACGCCGCCGTCTCCTGCAAGCCATTGCCGCGCTGGCCGGCACCAGCGCCATCTCGCTGCCGTCCTATGCGCAAAGCAGCAAGCCGACACCTTTGCGCATCGGCTACCAAAAATCGTCAACCCTGCTGACCATCATCAAGACCAACGGCACGCTGGAAAGATTGCTGGCGCCGGCAAACGTCAAGATCAGTTGGCATGAGTTCTCCAGTGGCCTGCCCCTGCTGGAGGCGCTCAATGTCGGCGGCGTCGACCTCAGCGCCGATGTCGCCGACACGGTGCCGGTATTTGCGCAGGCGGCCGGTGCGAAACTGACCTATGTCGCGCAGGAAGCGCCTTCGCCGTCGGCGCAGGCCATCATCGTGCGTGCCGATTCGCCGATCAAGAGCGTCGCGGATCTGAAACGCAAGAAGATCGCCGTGACCAAGGCCGCCGGCGTGCATTACCTGTTGATCGCAACACTGGAAAAAGCCGGCCTCAAATTCAGCGACATCGACGTCGCCTACCTCACGCCGGCAGATGGTCGCGCCGCCTTTGAACGCGGTAGCGTGGATGCCTGGGTGACCTGGGATCCGTTCCTGGCGGGCGCACAAAAGCAGAGCGCCATCCGCATCCTGTCGGACGGCCGCAATATCGCCGATTACCAACGCTACTACCTGGCCGCGACGCCCTTCGCCGACGCCCATCCGGAAGTGCTGGCGGTGGTGTTCGATGAATTGAAGAAGACCGGATTGTGGGTGCGCCAGAATCCGAAAGAAGCGGCGGCTTTCCTCGCACCTTTGTGGGGACTGGATGCGCCGACCATCGAGCTGGCCAACAGTCGCCGCAGCTATGAAGTACGCGCCGTGGTGGTGGCGGCGCTCGGTGAACAGCAGCGTATTGCCGATGCTTTCTTCGCCGCAGGCTTGCTGCCGAAGAAGGTCAATGCAACCGAGGTGGCGATCTGGAAGCCGCTCAACAAAGCCGCCTAAGGACATAGCATGGATTGGCTGGACGCTATCACCGCCGCCCTGGCCATCGTCGCCGTCCCGCTGGCCTTGCGCTATTCGCTTGCCGGCCGAGCATCCAGGCAGGGCGATGCCGACGCGTCCGCTGCCTGCGATTGCCTCGACCATGAGCACGTTTTTCCTCAGGAAGAAGAGCCGACGCAGAGCGGCAACCCTGCCGCCCCAAAACGCGCGAAGTAATACCACCGGCGTGAGTTACGCCAGGGTGGCGCGCACGCTGATGTCGGCTTTCAAGACCTTCGACACCGGACACCCCTCTTTCGCCGCCGCGACGGCTTCATCGAATTTGGCCTGATCGGGATTCTGCAATTTGGCTTTGACGTCCAATACGATGGTCGTGATCGAAAAGCCGTTTTCCACTTTTTCCAGCGTCAGCGTAGCGTTGGTGTCGATGCGTTCGACGCCGAGACCTGCCTTGCCCAGACGACTCGACAAGTCCATCGAAAAACAGCCGGCATGCGCGGCGGCAATCAATTCTTCAGGATTGGTGCCAACGCCATGTTCAAACCGCGTGGCGAAGGAATATTGCGTAGCGTTGAGCGTCTTGCTCTCGGTGGTGAGCGTACCGCTGCCGTCTTTCAGGCTGCCGTTCCAGACGGCGGAAGCTTGTCGTTGCATGGTGTTGTCCTTGTCATGGTTGAGGTAAACCACCATGATGCGGCGCTAGCCGCTGGTGCGGCATAGGACAAGCGCCCAAGCCCACGTAGGAGTTTGCGCCGGACCAGATGGACATAAAAAAGCCGCTCCGAAGAGCGGCTTTCCTCAGATCAAACTGCAGATCAGGACAATTGCTGGATACCTGCCAGCACCCAGCCGCCGTTGCCGGAGACAGGTTTGGACAGATTCCAGATTTCATTGAACTGGCTTGGCGAAGCGGCCGGATCTTCCTTGATGAAGCCGAAGAACTTCACGCTTGCCAGGTAGTCGTTGCCGACCGTTTCCACGCCCAACATATCGGCATCGAGCGAGACAACATCGGTGTTGTTGGCCGAAGCGCCGCGTTCCTGCAATTGCAGCTTCAGTTCACCGAACATTTCCGGTGTCGTGAATTCGCGGATGTCGTTGGCGTCGCCCTTGTCCCAGGCCGCTTGCAGACGGATGAAGTAAGTCTTGGCATTGCGCACAAAACCCACCGTATCGAAGTCCGCGGGCACGCCATAGGACGATGGCTCAGCCATGCCGTTGGCAGCACCGCCCACCGCAGCCGCGCCGGTGCCGAACGACGTACCTTGCAGGGCCGTCGGTTGTGCCGACTCCAGCATCGAGCCGATGGCCGGCGTTGTATTGCCGCCCTGGTCAGCACCAGGCGCCGCGGCGTAAGCCGGACGATTGTTGCTGTTGGCTTCCGATTTGCGGCGGAACATGCGGTAAATGAACATCGCGGCGAACGCCAGCAAAGCCACCATCAAAATGGTGCTGATCATGCTGGCCAGGGCGCCGCCCATGCCGAAGTGCGACAACAATGCGCCCAGGCCGAGGCCCAGCAAGGCGCCGCCGAGTATGCCCTTCCAAGGGCTAGGCTTGGGTGCGGCTGCCGCCGGTGCAGCTGCAGGAGCAGCCGGTTTGGCAGCTGCGGCCTGGTTCTGCTGCATCGGGCTTTGCGCCTGACGGCTGGCGCCCGACGACTGCTTGCCGAACGAGCCACCACCGCCGAGACGCTTGGCCTCGACGCTGGTGATGCCAATCGATAGGGTCATCGCAGCCACTATCAGCGCGACAAATACTTTTTTCATGCTATCTCCTGAGATGGAATGTGATGCGAAGGCGGTCGCATCGGCCGTAAGACAATAGAAATCTGTGGTGAGGCCGGTCCCGGTTGAGGTCCTCTTCGCGAGGGCGGATCAGATGCGCGCGGTAGGAGGCATGTTGCAAACCTTCCTGGCGTGCGTCGTCAGCTATCGCCGCAACATGGACGAAACGCGTGATTTGCCGCGAACGGCAACGAAGGGATCAGACCCGCGGCGGACGGCCGGCGGGAGGAAGGAAAGGCGGTTGACGCGCGTCGTCGCTGTGCAGCGCCGGCGCCAGGGTGGCCGAATCGACGAGGAAAACCATTGCCGGATTGAGCACGGTTTCATCGCCGACGCCGGCGTGGTTGGAGAAATCTTCGCTGTCGGCGTAGGAGTTGTCGTCGTCCCGGTCAGCCTGGTCAGGCAAGCTCTGCTGATCGTCACCGGCGTGCGCCAGCGACTGCAGCAGCTCACGCTGTTGCTCTTGCTGCACCTGCAACTCCAGCGCTGCCGAGTCGATGCCAGTCTTGTACGTCAGCATCCCTGCAAAGACTTGCATAGGCAACAGACAGATCAACAAGAGGGCAAACAGACGCTTCATCGCGGTTTTGAGAGTGACAACACGAAAATTATACCAAGAGTGTGCCTATATGCGGGCGTTCCGCTGAAATATCAAGGGCTTATCGGCACGATGCCAAGACTTTGCGGTGCCGCAAGTGCGCCTCGATTATGCGTTGCAATGCATCTCGATTTAGTAGATTATGCAGAAAAATATCGCATTAATTCCAAAATAACTGAGACAACGCCGCATACCCGCGCGGATCCCTACCATGCGTATCCTGCTTGCAGAAGATGACAGTGTCCTGGCCGATGGTTTGACGCGCTCGCTGCGCCATTCGGGTTACGCGGCCGATTGCGTCAAGAACGGCGTCGAGGCCGACTCGGCCTTGTCCACCCAAGATTTCGACTTGCTGATCCTCGATCTGGGCTTGCCCAAGATGTCTGGGCTGGAAGTACTGCGCCGGCTGCGCGCGCGCAACTCGCGTTTGCCGGTGCTGATCCTGACTGCAGCAGATTCGGTCGAGCAGCGCGTGCAAGGCCTGGACCTGGGTGCCGACGACTACATGGCCAAGCCGTTTGCGCTGTCCGAACTGGAAGCACGCGTACGCGCCCTGACCCGGCGCGGCGCCGGCGGCGGTCCGACCGTCATCAAACACGGCTCACTGAGCTATGACCAGGTCGGCCGCATTGCCTACATCGGCGAACAAATGCTCGATCTTTCTGCACGCGAACTGGGCTTGCTCGAAGTATTATTGCAGCGTACCGGACGGCTGGTTTCCAAGGAACAGCTGGTGGATCATCTATGCGAATGGGGCGAGGAAGTCAGCAATAATGCGATCGAAGTCTATGTCCACCGTCTGCGCAAGAAAATCGAAGTCGGCGGCATCCGCATTGCGACGGTGCGCGGCCTCGGTTATTGCCTGGAAAAACTGCCCGACGCCATCGCCGGCGCCGGCATCAGCATTGCCGGCAACGCCTGATACGGCGCGGCCTTCTTTCCTGTTCCCTCATCTGAGCGTCCTTGCCGCAGGTGAAGCGCATGCCTGAAGCTCGCGACGCCGCCACCGCACCGCCCGCCAAGGGCAAACGCCGCACCGCCATCGCCACCCAGCCGGAAGAGCGTATCCAGCGTTCCCTGTTCGGCGAAATCCTCGACTGGATGCTGGCACCGCTGCTGCTGCTGTGGCCGATGAGCATCGCCATCACTTACCTCATTGCGCAATCGATTGCCAACCAGCCCTTCGACCGCGCGCTGGAAGACAGCGTCACGGTGCTGGCGCAGCAGGTTTCCGAAGTCAACGGCAAGACTGTGGCGCGGCTGCCGGTGTCGGCGCGCGACCTGCTCCGCGCCGACGACATCGACAACATCTATTTCCAGATCACCGGCCCGCGCGGCGAATTCGTTGAAGGCGATCGCGACATGCCTCCCGCACCGAACGAAGACGACCGCCTGGGCCTGGGCACCGTGCTGTTCCGCAATGATATTTTGCACGGCAACGACGTGCGCATCGCCTATGTCCAGGTCGACTTGCGGCGCACCTCGGAGCAACGCGCCGCCTCCTCGAAGGAACCACGCCTGGCGACCGTGCAAGTCGGCGAAACGCTGGAAAAACGCGCCCAGCTCGCCAACGAAATCATCAAAGGCGTGATCCTGCCGCAATTCGTGATCTTGCCGGTGGCGCTGGCGCTTGTCTGGTTTGCCTTGTCACGTGGATTATCGCCGCTATCTGAATTGCAGCAACGCATACGCGCACGCCGCCCCGATGACCTGAGCCCGATCGACTCCGGCCAGGTGCCCGAAGAAATCTCGCCGCTGGTGCGTTCGCTCAACGACATGCTGGCGCGACTGTCGCAGACCATCGCACTGCAAAAGCGCTTCATCGCCGACGCCGCACACCAGATGAAAACGCCACTGGCCGGCATGCGCATGCAATCCGAACTGGCCTTGCGACAGACCGACCAGGCCGACATCCATCGCTCGCTTGAACAGCTCGCCAAGAGTTCGGAATCGGCCACGCGCCTGGTGAATCAACTGCTGTCGTTGGCGCGCGCAGAAAACCAGACACCGGAAACCTCGCCGTTCCAACCGATCGAATTATCCGAACTGGCGCGCACCGTGGTGCAGGACTGGGTACCGATGTCGTTCTCGCAGCGCATCGACCTCGGCTTCGAACAGCCGGGCCACCCGATCATGATCGCCGGCAACGCCATCATGTTGCGCGAGTTGCTGAGCAACCTGCTCGACAATGCGCTGCACTACACGCCGCCGCTGGGCAGCGTCACTGTGCGTGCGCGCGACGATGACGAAACCGGACTGGCCTTCCTGGAAGTGGAAGACACCGGCCCCGGCATCGCGCCGAGTGAACGCAAGCATGTGTTCGAGCGCTTCTATCGCATCCTCGGCACCCACGCCGCCGGCAGCGGCCTGGGGCTGGCCATCGTGCGCGAGATTGCGCAACAACACGACGCCACTGTGGAGATCATCAACAACCCGCGCAGCCAGGATCCCAAGGCGCCGGGCTGTTTGTTCCGCGTGACGCTGCCGATGACGCCGCGCCAATCTTTCATCGACGACATCGGCTGACATGACAGAACAGAATTCCGCCACCAACGCAGCGACACACACGGCCACGCCCATGACGCCGGCCGCGTATTGGGACAAGACGCGCCGGCTGACGCTGGTCTTGCTCGGCTTGTGGTTCGTGGTGACCTTCGTCGCCGTGTTCTTTGCGCGCCAGCTCGATCGCGTCAATCTGTTCGGCTGGCCTTTGTCGTTTTACATGGCGGCCCAGGGCATCATGCTGGTCTATCTCGCCATCGTGGTGGTCTATACCATCCGGATGCGTCGTGCCGAACGCCGGCTACACCTGCACAGCGAGCAAATGCATGGAGACTAACAAGCAATTTTTCCGTCGCCTGAGCGGCTACTACGCGTGGTACACGGTGGGCTTCATCCTGTTCTTGCTGGTGCTGGCGGTGCTCGAACACGAAGGAATGCCGCGCGCCTGGATCGGCTATCTGTTCATGTTCGTCACGATTGCGCTGTATGCCGGCATCGGTGTGGTCTGCCGCACCTCCGACGTGCCCGAATACTATGTTGCCGGGCGGCGCGTGCCGGCGCTGTTCAACGGCATGGCGACAGCAGCCGACTGGATTTCGGCAGCGACTTTCATCAGCCTGGCCGGCGGCTTGTACCTGCAAGGTTTCGACGGCCTCGCCTACATCATGGGCTGGACCGGCGGCTATTGCCTGGTGGCGCTGCTGATCGCGCCCTACCTGCGCAAGTTCGGCCAATACACCATCGCCGACTTCCTGGCCGAGCGTTACTCCGGTCGCTACAGCGGCAACCTGGTGCGCATCCTGGCGGTGATCGCGACCATCATCATTTCCTTCACCTATGTGGTGGCGCAAATCTACGGCGTCGGCCTGATTACTTCGCGCTTCACCGGCATCGATTTCTCTATCGGCATCTTCCTCGGCCTGGCCAGCATCCTGGTGTGTTCTTTCCTGGGCGGCATGCGCGCGATCACCTGGACCCAGGTAGCGCAATACATCATCATCTTGTTCGCCTACCTGATCCCGGTGATCTGGCTGTCGGCCAAGCACACCAGCGTGCCGGTGCCGCAAGTCGCGTACGGCTCCGTACTACCCAAACTCAATGCGGCCGAAAAACGCATCGCTGCCGATCCCAAGGAAAAAGAAGTCAGCGCCATCTTCCAGGCGCGTGCCGAGGACTTCGACAAGAAATTGAAGAACCTGCCGCGCTCGTGGGAAGACGGCCGCATCGATGCGCAACATCACATCGAAGAAATCAAACGCGACAGCCACGCCTCGCTGGCCGAAATCAAGAGCGCCAGTCGCGCGCTGACTGCCTACCCTAAAACCGCGGAAGAAGCCGAACATAAATGGAACGACGCCAAGGCCTACAACCAGGCGCGCGCGCAGCCACCGGTATCGCAGACGGAGCCCTTCCCCGGCAAGGACCAGGAAGCCTCCGACATCAAGCGCAACAACTTCCTGGCGCTGGTGTTTTGCCTGATGCTGGGCACTGCTGCGTTACCGCATATTCTGATGCGCTACTACACCACGCCGACGGTGCACGAAGCGCGCAAGTCGGTATTCTGGACCTTGTTCTTCATCATGCTGATCTACATCACCGTGCCGGCGCTGGCGATTCTGGTGAAATACGACATCTACACCTCGCTGGTCGGCAGCGACTATGCGCATTTGCCGGACTGGGTGTATTACTGGGCCAACATCGACAAGGTCAATCCGCTGGTCAGCATCACCGACCTCAATCACGATAACGTCGTGCAACTCGGCGAAATCGCGCTGGACGGCGACATTATCGTGCTGGCGACGCCGGAGATCGCCGGCCTGCCCTACTTCATCTCTGGACTGGTGGCAGCCGGCGGCCTGGCGGCGGCGTTGTCGACCGCAGACGGCTTGCTGCTCACGATCTCCAACGCCTTGTCGCACGACGTCTATTACAAAGTCATCGACCCCACCGCCTCAACCCAAAAACGTGTGACGATTTCCAAACTCTTGCTACTGGTGGTGGCCTTGCTGGCGGCGTATGCGGCCTCGTTGAAACCGGGCGATATCCTGTCGATGGTGGGGGTGGCGTTTTCACTGGCGGCCTCAACCTTGTTCCCGGCGCTGGTGTTGGGGATTTTCTGGAAGCGCGCCAACCAAGCCGGCGCCATCGCCGGCATCGTCAGCGGTTTTGTCATGTGCGTGTACTACATGCTGCACACGCATCCGTATTTCGGCGGCACCGCAGCCAACCAGTGGTTCCACATCGCACCGATCTCGGCCGGCATCTTCGGCGTGCCGGTGGGCTTTACCGCGTTGATCATTGCCAGCCTGCTGACGCCACCGCCCGATGAGCGCACGCTGGCCCTGATCGACCATATCCGCACACCATGATCACACCGGCTGCCTTGCAGCCTGCTGCGTATCATGAGCGTCGACTTGCGCCGCGCACATGAATACAGGCAGAAAACGTCGTTAGATCATGGCATGGGCGACGGAAAAACTTCGCTAACATCGCCTTCATCCCTCAAGTACGCCATCAGAACGCCATCGGTGAACTGGCAGAGTCGTACCGCATGTCATCTCCTGGAAATACCGTTGCACGCGCGCGTGCACTGTTTCCCCATTGGGTTGCCCATCTCCAAGGACATGACATGAAATTTTCCACCATGACAGTCGCCATGCGACTTAGCCTCAGCTTTTCATTGATTCTGCTGTTTATCTCCACCATCACGGCAATCGGCATTGTCGGCATGCGCCATATCCATCAGCAAGTCATCGCCATCACCGATATCAACAACGCTGAGATCCGCGAGCTATCACTGATGCAGTCTTCGCTCTATGAGCAATCGCTGGCGCTGCGCAATATGGCATTGGCGCGCAGTCCTGAGGTGTTGCGACAGCAAGGCTTGCTGCTGAAAAATCATCTGCAGGACTATCAGGCAGCCGAGTCTCGTTTGAGTGACATGTTCAGCCAACTGGCAGAGACTACGCCCGAAGAAAAAACCGCCATGACCCGGATCAGTGCGCTGACCAGGAAAGCCGTGCCGCTGCTGGCGCAACTCGGCGAAAGTGCCGTGCATGAAGACGACACCATCGTCAACCAGCTGCTGAGTGGTGCACTGCCTGATTTGCAAGCGCAACGACGCCAACAGCTGGAGAAACTCGCAGCGACCGAGACACGCCTTAATCACATCGCCAAGAAAAATGCCGAAGACGCCTATCAGCTGGCCTACACCAGCATACCCGCGACCGGACTGCTGGCGCTCATTGCCGGCATCGCCACCGCCTTTGCCGTCACACGCAGCCTGCTGCGCCAGCTCGGTGGCGAGCCCGCATACGCCATGGCGGTCGCGCAAAAAATCGCGGCCGGCGACCTGACCACGACGGTAGAGGCCCGCGACGAAGATATCGCCAGCCTGTTGACGGCGATGAAGTCGATGAACAGCAGCTTGCTGGGCATCGTACGCAAGGTGCGCAGCGGCACGCAGACCATGGCCGGCGCGACCAACGACATTGCGCGCGGCAATCTCGACTTGTCCGCACGTACCGAGGAACAAGCCGGCGCCCTGGAACAAACTGCGGCCGCGATGGAAGAGTTGACCGCGATCGTGCAAAAGAACGCCGACCATGCACGCATGGCCAATGACCTGGCGGCGAGTGCATCGAGTACCGCCAGCGAAGGCCGCAACGTCATGGATCAGGCCGTGTACACAATGAGCGCAATTGATGCGTCTTCGAAACAGATCATCGACATCATTGGCGTGATCGATCGCATCGCCTTCCAGACCAATATCCTGGCCTTGAATGCCGCAGTGGAAGCCGCCCGCGCCGGCGAACAAGGGCGCGGTTTTGCCATCGTCGCCGCCGAGGTGCAAGGATTGGCGCAACGCAGCGCTACGGCGGCGAAGGAAATCAAGGATCTGATCCATGACTCGGTCGCCAATATCAATTCAGGCAGTATGCTGGTCAGTCAGGCCGGGCAGGCGATACAAGCTGTGGTAACAAGCATCCGGAATGTCGCGGCGGTGGTCAATGAGATTGCCGCCGACAGCCGCGAACAAAGCACCGGCCTGAAGGACATCAGCCGTGCGATTGTGCAAATCGACGAGGTGACCCAGCAAAATGCCGCCCTGGTGGAACAGGCGGCGGCTGCGGCACAGTCTCTGCAAGAGCAGGCGCAAGAACTGAGGAAGGAGGTCGACATTTTCATCGTCGACGACATCGACGAGAGACAACGTCATGTCATCGACATCACGCCTTCGCAACAGGTGCATTTGTCGCTGATCAAGACGGCTTGACCAGCGTCGGAACCATGCCGGCGTGCAGTTGCGCTCAGCGCGCGAACGGCAGGCCCGGCACTTCCTCGGCAGGCATGACGGTGACCGCCACGTGCATGGTCTGTGCGCCACCGCCGATCAACACGCCGCGCAAAGGCGAGATGTCGAGGAAGTCACGGCCCCAGCCCAGCGTGATGTGGCTGATGTCGGGGAAGATGCCGTTGGTGGGATCGGCATCGATCCAGAAACCGGGCTGGCCGTCGTTTCCGGGGCAATACACCGAGACCCAGGCGTGTGAAGCGTCGGCGCCGATCAGGCGTATCTGTCCCGGCGCTGGTTGCGTCAGCAGGTAACCGCTGACGTAGCGCGCCGACAAGCCCAGCGAGCGCAGGCAAGACAGCATGAAGTGAGCAAAGTCCTGGCAGACGCCGCGCTGATTGACGAACACTTCCGTGACCGGCGTCGACACCGTGGTCGCTTCGGGATCAAAGGTGAATTCATTGAAGATGCGCCGCATCAAGGCCCCTACGCCTTCCAGCAGCGACAAACCCGGCGTGAAACATTCCAACGCGTAACGCGCAAACTCCCGCTTGATCCTGACGTGCGAAGACTCAAACATGAAGCACGAGGCTTCCAGCATGTCCGCAGGCAAACTGCGCCGCGCCTGGTACGACAAAGTCTCGGCGACCTCTTCCCATGGCGGCGTGGCGGCCGGCAGGCTGCGCGACGAGATTTCCACCCAGGATTCGGCATACACATCGAGGCTGCTGTGGTCCTGATCGAGCGAAAAGGACTGCAGCGCGTTGCCGAAGCTGTCCTTGTAGAGGTTGATCAGGTTGGTCGGCCCCGGCAGGATATTGATGAAGTGCGAGGTGCAGGTCTGCCACGGCAGCGAGCGCGGCGTCAGCCGCAATACCTGGTGCGACAGGCGCACCGGGATGGCGTACTGATAGTTGGTCTCGTGGACGATGTGGTAGGTGGCGTCGGTCATGTTCGTATCTCGTTCATACGCCCTGGCTGACCGGCGCGCTGAGCGGCGTGAAGAAATGCCGCGCCAGATCGTCGGTGAGCGAAAAGCCTGCCGCCGTCGCCTCGCGCATCAATTTCATCAGGCGTTCGTTGGTCACTTCGGCTGTCGCAGAGTCGCGCGCGAAATCCGGCAAGGCGAAGCCATTCAACTGCTCGCTCAGGTGCGCGGGAATATTCATGCTCAGGATACCCAACTGTTGTGCGATGTCAGTGAGGTAATGCTGCAGCATGCGGAATTGATAGGCAATGCTGTGCGGATTGCTGACGTCGAACACCAGTAAATGCAAGACCTGTAGCCATTCCGGCGTGCGCCGGTAGCGCACCCGATACGTCACGATGCTGCTCGACGACTCCAGCAACCAGGTCAGCGCCGCATTCTGTCGCCCCGGCTCGAGTTGCATGAATTGATCGAACAGCGTCGCCAGGTGCACCATGCGTTCGATGTGGCGCCCTATCATCAGGAATTGCCAGCCCTCGTCGCGCGTCATGTCGTCCAGCGCATGGCCGGCCAGGCCGGAACAGCCCTGGATGACATTGTTCAGGACGTACAACATGGCCGCGGGCGAATTGACTTTTTCCTGCGCCATCGGCGGCATGCGATTAAGCGCATGCCAGTTGTCCAGCGACAGATGCTCACGCACCTGATAGCCGGAGTGATGCAAGTGACGCAAATGGGTGGCGATGCTGACGGTGGCGCTGGGGTCCGAGATCGCCGCCTGCAGGCTTTGCTGCAAGGCCGTGATGGTAGGATGCGCCTGCTCCGACTTCGGCATCAGGATGCCGAGGCGCAGGCCGATCTCGCTGACGCTGCGCAGGATCGAACGGTTTTCATTTTGGGTTTCGGTCGTGCATTGCAACGTGGTGCGCAACAGACGCGTGAGATTCTCTGTGCGTTCGGCGTAACGGCCCATCCAGAACAGGTTTTCACCGGCGTGTGATGAGACGTCGACGGTGGTGCGGATCAGGTCCGAGGTGCGCGAGACCGGATCGGTCATGGCGCCCGGCCCGACCGCGACGTTGGTCTCGGCCGTGGCGGCGCCGACAGCGGCGGCATCGTCGCCGACGGCTTTGTCGTTGAGCACCCAGACGTCCTTGCTGGTGCCGCCCTGCTGCATTGAGACCACGTCGCGACGCTGGCGCGGCGCCACGCGCGTGAGGCCGCCCGGCATGACCTGGTAACCGCCGACGCCGTCGGCGACCGCAAACACACGCAGGCTGACGGTGCGGTTCATCAAGCGGTATTCGCCGCTGCGCGACAGGACCGGCGCCTGCGACAGGCGCACCCATTCTTGCGCGACATAGGCGTGCGGCTGCAACTGCAGGCTTTCCACCAGACGTCGGCGCGACTGCGCATTCAAGGTATGGCCGAACACCGGCTGCATGCGCATTGACGGAAAGGCCGGCATGATCACCAGATCTTCCAGATGCGCCAGCGTATATTCCAGCGCCGGCTTTTCGCCGCACCACCAGGACGCCACCGCCGGCAGGGCCAGTTCTTCACCGAGCAGGCGCTGGCAAATCGCCGGCAGGAAGCCGTGCAGGGCCGTCGACTCCAGCACGCCGCTGCCCAGTGCATTGGCGATCAGCACGTTGCCGCAGCGCGCCGCCTGCGTCAGGCCGGGAATGCCGAGCGCCGAGTCGGAGCGCAATTCCAGCGGATCGCAATAGTCGTCATCGAGACGGCGCATGATGGCGTGCACGCGGCGCAAGCCGGTCAGCGTCTTCAGGAACACCATGTCGCCGCGCACAGTCAGGTCGACCCCTTCCACCAACGGGAAGCCTAGCGTGTGCGCCAGGAAGGCATGTTCGGAATAGGTTTCGTTATACGGCCCCGGCGTCAGCAGCACCACCAGCGGCGGCTCGCCGTTGGTCGGCGCCAGTCGCGTGAGGCATTGGTGCAACGTATGGAAATAATTCAGCAGCGGTTGCACATGCATGTCGCGCAGTGCCTCGGGCAAGGCGCGCGTCATGATCTGGCGATTCTGCAGGGCATAGCCGGAACCGGAAGGCCCTTGCGTGCGATCGGCGATCACCCACCAATTGCCATCGGCCGAACGTGCCAAGTCGATCGCATACAGATGCAAGTGCACGCCGCCGGGCGGGCGCACGTCGCGGCATGGCCACAAATAACCATGCTGACCGAACACCAACGCCGGCGGCAGCAGGCCGTCCGCCAGCAAATGCTGTTCGCCGTACAAATCGCCGAGCACGGCGTTGAGCAGGCGTGCGCGCTGGGTGACGGCGGAGGAAAGTTTTTGCCATTCGTCGGCGGCCACGATTTGCGGCAGCAAGTCCAGTTCCCAGGGGCGATTGGCGCCTTGCGGGTCGGCGTAGACGTTGTAGGTCATGCCGTCCGAGGCGATGGCGTCGCGCACTTCGTCGGCACGCCGACGCATCATCTCGGGCGAGAGGTTTTCCAGCTGATCAATCAGCGTGCGCCAATGCGGCCGCAAACGGCCGTCGGCAGCCAGCATCTCGTCGTAACGATCGGCGTCGGCGGTATAGCTTTGCAGGAGGCGCTGATACATAGAATTCGGTGGCACGGCGGCGCCGTCATGCAGTGAAGCAATGACGGGCGGCGCCGGCTAAACAAGGTGCGTTAGAAATGTCTCAAGTCTAACGTAAATGGGAACTCGATTGATGGTCTTACAGCGCTAACTTCCATCTTTCCCGGCGTGTGGTTGAGACGCAGATAACGCGTCAGACGCCGGCTTTCCGCTTCGAAGGCATTCACCGGGAAGGTCTCGTAGCCGCGTCCACCCGGATGCACCACGTGGTATTGGCAACCGCCCAGGCTGCGGCCGTTCCAGGTGTCGACCAGATCGAAGGTCAGCGGCGAGTCGATGCCGATGGTGGGATGCAGCGCCGACGGCGGTTGCCAGGCGCGATAACGCACGCCGGTGACGAATTCGCCGACGACGCCGGTCGGTTGCAGCGGCACCGCGACGCCGTTGCAAGTGAGCACATAACGATCTTTCGCCATGCCGCTGACCTTGACCTGCAAACGCTCCAGCGAAGAATCGACGTAACGCGCGGTGCCCGAGGAGCTGCCCTCTTCGCCCAGTACGTGCCATGGTTCCAGCGCGGTGCGCAATTCCAGTTCCATGCCCTTGATGGCGAAGTCGCCGATCTTGGGGAAGCGGAATTCGAAATGCGGCGCAAACCACTCGGCCTGCATCGGATAGCCGGCTTCCTGCATGTCGTCCATGATGTCGTTGAAATCCTGCCAGATGAAATGCGGCAACAGGAAACGGTCATGCAATTCGGTACCCCAGCGCACCAACCGCTGCGGCTTGTACGGCGTCTTCCAGAAACGCGCAACCAGCGCGCGCAGCAGCAATTGCTGGGTCAGGCTCATGCGTGCATGCGGCGGCATTTCAAACGCGCGCAACTCCAGCAAACCGAGACGGCCGGTGGCACTGTCGGGCGAATACAGTTTGTCGATGCAAAACTCGGCGCGATGGGTATTGCCGGTAACGTCGATCAACAAATTGCGCAGCAGGCGATCCACCAGCCAAGGCGAGCAACTCCCCTTGGCGATCTGCTTTTCCATCTCGATGAACGCCAGTTCGATCTCCGCCGTGGAATCGTTGCGCGCCTCGTCGATGCGCGGCGCCTGCGAAGTCGGCCCGATGAACATGCCGGAGAACAAATACGACAGCGAGGGATGGTTGTGCCAGTAGCTGATCAGGCTACGCAGCAAATCGGGCCGGCGCAGGAACGGCGAATCGCCGGTGGTGGCGCCGCCCATGACCATGTGATTGCCGCCGCCGGTGCCGGAGTGATGGCCGTCGAGCATGAATTTCTCGGTGGTCAGGCGCGACTCGCGGCCGGCTTCGTACAAGTGCGTGGTCTGGTCGACCAGTTCAGTCCAGTTGGAGGCCGGCTGGATGTTGACTTCGATGACGCCCGGATCGGGCGTGACGCTGAACTTGCGCACACGCGGGTCATGCGGCGGCTCATAGCCTTCCATCAACACCGGCTGTTTCAGCTCTTCTGCGGTGGCTTCGATGGCGGCTACCAGTTCCAGATAGCTCTCGATCTTGGCCAGCGGCGGCATGAACAGGTACAGCACGCCGTTGCGCACTTCCGCGCACAACGCGGTACGCGTGATCCAGTCGGCCGATTCAAACGCTGCGGGAGCGCCGCCGGGCGCACTGGCGCCCTTGCCGTCACCCTTGCCCACCGGCGCGCTGCCGTGCCGCGTGGTGTAGTAATCCTGCAGGAAGGCGACCGAGGTGGCGCCCGTCAGCGAAGGTCGCTTGGCATATTGCAGGCGGATCTCGCTGGCTAGCGGCAGCGCCGGGAATTGTTGCGACGGGTCTTCCGGATAGACGTAGGGATAGTCGGTGCTGCTGGCCCAGGGCTGCGAATCGAGCGGCAAGCGGTAACCCAGCGGCGAATCGCCGGGATACAGATAGCAACGTTCGCTGCGCAAGAACCAGTCGCCGCTTTGCCAGCCGCTTTCGTCAGGCCGGCGTGCCACCGGCAAGACGTGTCCGGCGACCTTGTCGAGCCCCTGTGTGAACACGCGCAACAAGCGTGCGCGCTCCTGCTTGTCTTCCAGTTTGGACTCGAAAGGATCGACGTTGCCCGGCAGGCGGCGTTCGCGCCACATGTAGTAAAACACGTCTTCATAGGCCGAGAACACATGCTTGCCGTCCAGCGACAAGCGCGCGGCGACGCCCTTGAGGAAACGTTCGCTGATATCGTCGTCGCTGACGTTGGGCTTGGTTTCGTCGCCAATCAGTTCGCGGTTGTTCCAGATCGGCTGGCCGTCGCGACGCCAGTAGCAATTGAGCGCCCAGCGCGGTAGCTGCTCGCCCGGATACCATTTGCCCTGGCCGAAATGCGGCAACCCCTTGATCGCATATTTCTCCCGCATGCGATGGTAAAGATCGGCTGCCAGCGGCTTCTTGGTGTCGCCCAGCGCTGCAGTGTTCCACTCCGGTTCGTCGGGATGATCGAGCGCCACGAAGGTCGGCTCGCCGCCCATGGTCAGGCGCACATCGAGCGCATCGAGGTCGTCGTCGATGCTATGGCCGAGTTCTTCGATTTCACTCCATTGCGCTTCGGTGTAAGGCTTGGTGACGCGCGGCGCTTCCCAGAAGCGCGACACGCTCATGGCATGTTCAAATTCGACTTCGCAAGGATCGACCAGGCCGCTGACCGGCGCTGCCGAAGACGGCTCGGGCGTGCACGACAAGGGGATATGGCCTTCGCCGGCAAACAAACCCGAGGTTGGATCCAGGCCGACCCAGCCGGCGCCAGGAAGATACACTTCGCACCAGGCGTGCAAGTCGGTGAAATCGGCTTCCGGTCCCGAAGGGCCGTCGAGCGACTTTTGATCGGCGGTGAGCTGGATCAGGTAGCCGGATACGAAACGCGAGGCCAGGCCCAGGTGGCGCAGCAACTGCACCAGCAGCCAGGACGAGTCGCGGCAGGAACCTGAGCCGATGGTCAGCGTTTCTTCCGGCGACTGCACCCCGGGCTCCATGCGGATAGTGTAAGCAACCGCATCCGCCAGTTTCTGATTGATGGCAACCAGGAAGTCCGCGCTGTTCATTTTTTCGCGCGAAACGCCATCAATGAATTTCTGGAACAGCGGCGTCAGCGGCAGGGTCTTGCGATACGGCGCGAGTTCGTTCTGCAGCTCGTCGGCATACGCGAAAGGAATCTGCTCGGCATAAGGCTCAAGAAAGAAGTCGAAAGGATTGATGACCGACATCTCGGCAACCAGATCGACTTCAATACGAAATTCTTCGGTTTTCTCGGGAAAGACCAGGCGCGCCATGTAGTTGGCTTGCGGGTCTTGCTGCCAGTTGATGAAATGCGGCTCGGGCAGGATGCGCAGCGAATAGCTCAGGATGCGAGTGCGGCAATGCGGAGCCGGGCGCAAACGGACGATTTGCGGTCCGAGATTGATGGCACGGTCGTAACGGTAAGACGTGACATGGTTCAGCGCCACATGAATTGACATGAAGATCCTTTACAACAAACAAGTTGAGCTGATGAAGACGGGACTACCGGGTACGAACGACAGACGATCGAAAAAACAACAATATGATCACCTGTGGTGCATATTAATGAAATCCCTCATGCGTGGATAGATTTCATTTTCCCAGCGACGTCCGTTGAAGACGCCATAATGGCCGACCGCTGTTTGCACATGGTGCAAACGCATGTACGGGCGAATGCCGCTGCACATATCTTGTGCAGCAACAGTCTGGCCGACGGCGCAGATATCGTCTTTTTCACCTTCTACTGTGAATAATGCGGTGCGCCGAATGGCTTTGAGATTGATCGGACGGCCCTTGTATTGCAGCAGACCGAGCGGCAAGGCATGTTCCTGGAACACGACGCGCACGGTTTCCAGATAAAACTCCGCCGGCAAGTCCGACATGGCAAAGTATTCTTCATAAAATACCTTGATTGCTTCTGCTTTTTCGCTTTCTCCCTCGATCAAGTAGTTGTACAAGTTGCGGAAAGCGTCGACATGGCGGTTCAGATTCATGTTCATGAACGCCGCCAATTGCATGAAACCAGGATACACCCGACGACCGCCGCCGGGATGGCGCGCCGGCACGGTGCTGACCAGATTTGATTCAAACCATTCAATCGGCTTGCTCTTGGCCAGTTCGTTGACGGTAGTCGGATTGACGCGCGTATCCAGCGGACCGGCCATGAGTGTCATGCTGCGCGGTTGCGCGGCATCGTTGTCTTCAGCCATCACCGCGACGGCAGTAATGGCCGCCACGGTAGGCTGGCACACCGCGACGATGTGCGCACCCGGGCCGATGGTTTGCAGGAAACGGATCAGGTGGGCGACGTATTCATCCAGGCCGAAACGGCCGTGTTCGAGCGAAATGTCGCGCGCGTTGTGCCAGTCGGTGATGTAGACGTCATGGTCGCGCAACAGGGTTTTGACGGTGCCGCGCAACAAGGTGGCGAAGTGTCCCGACATCGGCGCCACCAGCAACACGGCCGGCTGCTCGGCAGCAGTTTCCTTGCGGAAACGCAATAAAGTACAGAACGGCGTCTGATCGGCGACTTCTTCCTGCACCGCAACGGTGCGGCCACCATCCTCCACGCTGTCAATAGCGAAGGGAGGACGCTCGTGCGTCAGTTGCGTGCGGGAAAATACTTCGTAGGCAGCGGACATTTTCCGCAATGCCAGGCTGGCCTGAAAACCCGGCCAGCTATACCCCAGGAACGGTGCTGCTGCGCGTGCCGAGGCGCGCAGTGGATCGGTGGCGTCGGCGTATTGCTGATATGCCTGGTAAATATTAGTCATAGAACCCATTCCCTTTGTTCTCACCAGTCCTGCTGTCGATGCAATATGCATGCCACTGCGCTACGCAGCAGTATGCCTTGATGTCTTGCCGCACCGATTGCTGGCACGCCCTTTGCAAGTACCAAGGATGCAACATCAAGAAACACGGACGCGTCCACGCACACTGCGCGTCAAGGCATCGACGCGCCAAAGTCAAAAGCACACATACACATAAGGGACTGACATGCCTAAAACGACTTTGCGCATCACCAGCAAGAATTATTCTTCGTGGTCCATGCGTGGCTGGCTGCTCGCCAAATTTGCCGGACTGCCGTTCCAGGAAGACATTGTCTCGCCCGACGATCCCGATGCGCGCGCCGAAATCCTGTTGCTGTCTTCATCGATACTGGTGCCCAGTCTGAAACACGGCGAGATTTTCGTCTGGGACACGCTGGCGATCGCCGAATACCTCAATGAAATCCGCCCCGCCGCCAAGCTGTTGCCGGCCGACCAGGCTGCGCGCGCGCATTGCCGCGCAATCTGCGGCGAGATGCATTCCGGGTTCAGCGCCTTGCGCTCGGCACTGCCGATGAACCTGAAAGCGCACTTTCCCAAATTCAAGGTCTGGTCGCGCGCCCAAGCCGACATCCAGCGCATCACCACGGTCTGGAAAGAATGCCTGGCGACCTATGGCGGACCTTACCTGTTCGGTGAACGCACTATGGCCGACGCCATGTATGCCCCGGTGATCACGCGTTTCATCACTTACGACGTGGCGCTGGACCCGATCTGCGCCGCCTACAGCAAGCGCATCATGGCCATGCCCGAAATGAAGGAATGGATTGCCGCTGCGCAGAAAGAGCCGGAAGATATCGATGAACTGGACGTGGAGTTTTAAAGCGCCGCGCCGGGAGAAGCACAGGAGACAGCAATACGGGTAAGCAGCGTTATTCGCAATCGCTACAAATGCGCAAAGGCGCAGAAAGGGTCAGTGTGATGAATACGATAGCCGAAACAAATCCGACAGCCTTGAATGTGTTTTCTCACGTCAGCGAGGGCGATACGCCATTTGAATCGGGCGGCCTGCGCGATTTTTTCCTGTACCGCGACCTGGGCATTGCCGCTGCCACCGGCGGCCAGGTGATCGCCCAGCTGGTCAAGGCCAACATGGCGCCCGAGGCCGGCACCGGCTGGCACCGACATGAAGCCAACTTCCACATCGTCCTCATGCTCAAGGGTTGGGCGCGCTTTATGTATGGAGATCAGGTGACGCTGGTGAAGACCGGCGATTGCGTGCACCAGCGACCCGGCATCGTGCACTTCCTGTTCGACTATTCACCGGATATGGAATACCTGGAAATCGTCAGTCCGGCCGACTTCACCACCATCGACATGCCGGCGCCGTGCGCCGTTCCCGCCCCCACCCCGTGGGCCTGAACCATCTCTCTGTCCAGAAAGGAAACTATCATCTGCAAGCATCCCGTCAACATCAGGACGGCCATCGCTGGCGCGGATTCGGACCGGGACATCACGCAATTTTCGCTGTCCAAAAACAGAAATGGCGTGATAGTCTGTGTCTACAGTCACCAGCGATGAGGATGCCGGCCAAAACGATTCCACAAATAATATACGCTTGATCAGAAGCCCCAAAATTTCCCCGCATCAGCACCAGAAAATGAAGCAAATTTATGGCAAATTTTTTCGATGAGATGTATTCCGATGGAGCCGTTTCCGTACGCAAGCACTATGATGAATTTGCGGCATGGCTCTCCGCACAATCCGCTGAAACCATCGTTCGCAAGCGTGCAGAATCCGACCTGATCTTCCGCCGTGTGGGGATCACCTTCGCGGTCTACGGTAACGACGCAGGGACGGAAAGACTGATCCCTTTTGACATCATTCCGCGCATCATCCATGCCGCGGAATGGAGCAAGCTGGAAGCCGGGCTGGTGCAGCGCGTCAAAGCGCTGAACATGTTTATCCACGACATTTACCACGGCCAGAAAATCATTAAGGCAGGCGTCATCCCGGCCGAGCAGATTTTGAAGAACGCGCAATACCGTCCCGAGATGCAAGACGTTGATGTCGCTTCCGACATTTACGCCCACATCGCCGGCGTCGATATCGTGCGTGCCGGCGAAGGTGAGTTCTACGTGCTGGAAGATAACTTGCGCGTGCCGTCAGGCGTTTCTTACATGCTGGAAAATCGCAAGATGATGATGCGCTTGTTTCCGGAATTGTTTACGCGTCACAAGATTGCACCGGTCGACCATTATCCCGACATGCTGCTCGACAACCTGCGTTCAGTCGCGCCCGCCGGCGTGGTTGATCCGACTGTCGTGGTGATGACGCCGGGCATGTACAACTCGGCCTATTTTGAGCACGCCTTCCTGGCGCAGCAAATGGGTGTCGAACTGGTCGAAGGCCAAGACTTGTTCGTCAAGGACAACACCGTCTACATGCGCACCACGCGCGGTCCGAAACGAGTCGACGTGATCTACCGCCGCATCGATGACGATTATCTCGATCCGCTGGCCTTCCGCGCCGACTCCTCGTTGGGCGTACCGGGCCTGCTGGCGGCCTACCGCGCCGGCAAGGTGACGCTGACCAATGCCATCGGCACCGGCGTGGCCGACGATAAGTCGATCTATCCGTATGTGCCGGACATGATCAAGTTTTACCTGTCGGAAGAACCCATCCTCAACAACGTCCCGACTTACCAGTGCCGCAAAAAGGAAGATCTTTCCTATACGCTGGCCAACCTGGAAAAGCTGGTCGTCAAGGAAGTCCACGGCGCCGGCGGTTACGGCATGCTGGTGGGGCCGGCCTCGACCAAGCAGGAAATCGAAGATTTCCGCCAGCGCGTGATCGCCAAACCGGACGGCTATATCGCGCAACCGACGCTGGCCTTGTCGGTATGTCCGACCTATGTCGAATCCGGCATCGCGCCGCGCCATCTCGACTTGCGTCCGTTCGTGTTGTCGGGCAAAACCGTCTCGATGGTCAAGGGCGGCCTCACGCGCGTGGCGCTCAAGGAAGGCTCGCTGGTGGTGAATTCGTCGCAAGGCGGCGGCACCAAGGACACCTGGATTCTGGAGAAATAAGACATGTTGAGCCGTACCGCTGATCACCTGTTCTGGATGGCGCGCTACACCGAGCGCGCCGAAAACACCGCACGCATGCTGGACGTGCACGTACAAACCGCGTTGCTGCCGCAATCAACCGACGACGCCGAACAAGGCTGGCGCGCCATACTTGGCATCTCCGAACTGCTCTATGGCTATAACCAGAAGTACGATGCGCTGACGCAAAAAGACGTCATCAACTTCATGGTGCGCGACCCCAGCAATCCGTCCTCGATCGCCTCCTGCCTCAAGCAAGCGCGCGAAAATGCGCGCGCCGTGCGCGGCGCCCTGACCACCGAAGCCTGGGAAATCCAGAATGCCACCTGGATCAAGATGCAGAGTTATCTGCAAACCGATGCGCTGGAACAAAATCCCAGCGAATTCTTTGAATGGGTCAAGCACCGTTCGCATTTGTCGCGCGGCGTCACCATCGGCACCATGCTCATGGACGAAGCGTTCCACTTCATCCGCCTCGGCACTTTCCTTGAGCGCGCCGACAACACCGCGCGCATCATCGACGTCAAGTTCCACGGCGCCAAGGAAACCGTCAAGCAAGGCCAGCAACAAAGCCAGCAAATGAGCCCGAGCCTGCTGAGCAAGGACAGCAAGGGCGCCGACAACCAGATCGATTTTTATTACTGGGCGGCGATCCTGCGTTCGGTGTCGGGCTTCGAGATTTATCGCAAGGTGTATCGCGATGTCATCACGCCGGAGCGCGTGGCCGAGTTGCTGATCCTGCGCGCCGACATGCCGCGCTCGCTGGCGGCCTGCATGAACCAGGTGTTGAACAACCTGAAGCATGTGCACAACGATGTCTCCGCCGACACCGAACGTTTTGCCGGCAAGCTGCATGCCGATCTCGAGTTCAGCCGCATCGAAGAAGTCCTGGATGCCGGCCTGCACGATTACCTGACGGTGTTTCTTGAGCGCATCTTTGAGTTGGGAAATCGCATCAGCAAAGACTTTCTTGTTCCTTTGGCAGCATGATTTTTATCATTTTGCCAAGCTGACACTTAAGATTTATCTGAAATTTGCCGATAATGTGTCAGGTCCACGACATTTGCCCCCGCCCACGCGCAGCGTCGGCGGGGCTTCCTGTAAAATTCGGCTTTTACATTTTTATCTCACATCATGACTTATTGCGTCGCCATGCGCCTTAACGAAGGCCTGGTCTTCTTATCGGATTCGCGGACCAACGCGGGTGTCGACCATATCGGCACATTCCGCAAGATGAACGTCTACGAAAATCCCGGTGAACGCGTCATGGTGTTGATGACCGCGGGCAATCTTTCCATTTCGCAGTCGATCCGCCAGATCCTGGCGGACAAGACCAATGCCGACGGTCGCACCATCTGGACTGCCAAGTCCATGTATGAAGCGGCGCAGATACTGGGCGACGCGATTCGCACCGTGCATGAGCGCGACGCCGAAGAGCTCAACAAATTCGGCATCGATTTTAATGTCAGCATTATTTTCGGCGGCCAGATCAAGGGTGAACGCTGCCGTTTGTTCCAGATGTATTCGGCCGGTAATTTCATCGAATCGCACGATGAAAATACCTACTTCCAGATTGGCGAAGCCAAGTACGGCAAGCCCATCATCGACCGTGTCGTGACGCCGGAAACCACCCTGGACGAAGCCGCCAAGTGTGCGCTGATCTCCATGGATTCGACACTGCGCTCGAATATCTCGGTCGGCCTGCCGCTCGACCTGCTGCTGTACGATACCGACCGCCTGGCGGTCTCTCGCTTCGTCACCATCGACGAACAAAATCAGTATTACCAGATGATCCGCAAGAGCTGGGGCGCGCAATTGAAGAGCGTGTTCGACGCCATTGATGATCCGATCTGGAACGCCGCACCGGAAGCCACCATCAATGTCTTGTCGAGCACCACCACACGCAGCCAGCCGGTACGCGTGGCGCCGCCACCGGCCTTGGTGCGCGATCCACAACCGATACCGCGCCAGACATTGGCCGGCGACGAAGAAGACAGCATCGCCCCGCAAGCGACCTGAATACCGGCGCGCACAAACAAAAACGGCTGCACGTGTGCAGCCGTTTTTTATTGCCCGGAATTCTCCGGGCGGCAATCCGATTTACTTGACCACGATGGTTTGCGCTTCGCCTTCGGCCCGGGCACGGATTTCACCGATGCGGAATACGGTCTCACCGGCCGCTTGCAGCTGCGCCATGGCGGCGTCGGCGTTTTCCTTTGCAATGATCACGGTCATGCCGATGCCGCAGTTGAAGACCCGATGCATTTCGGCGTCAGCTACGCCGCCGTGCTGTTGCAGCCAGGTGAACAGCGGCGGCATGGTCCAGGCGTCGCTGTGCAGGACCGCAGTCAGATTGTCTTGCAACACGCGCGGCACGTTTTCCACCAGGCCGCCGCCGGTGATGTGCACCAGCCCCTTCACTTCCATCGATTCCATTAGCGCCAGCAAAGGCTTGACGTAGATGCGGGTGGGTTCGAGCAGCACGTCGGCCAGCTTGCGGCCGTGAAAATCGGCGTTCAGGTCAGGCTTGGCGACGTCCAGGATCTTGCGCACCAACGAAAATCCGTTGGAATGGGCGCCGGACGACGCCAGGCCCAGCACGACATCGCCCGGGGCAATCTTGGTGCCGTCGATCAGCTTGGATTTTTCGACCGCGCCGACCGCAAAGCCGGCCAGATCGTATTCGCCGTCCGGATACATGCTCGGCATTTCAGCAGTTTCGCCGCCGATCAGCGCACAACCGGCTTGTTCGCAGCCCTTGGCGATGCCCTTGATGACGTCGGTGGCGCTCGGCACATCGAGCTTGCCGCAGGCAAAGTAATCAAGGAAGAACAGCGGCTCGGCGCCCTGCACCAGGATGTCGTTGACGCTCATGGCCACCAGATCAATGCCGACGGTGTCATGTTTATTGAGCAAGAACGCCAATTTCAGCTTAGTGCCGACGCCATCGGTACCGGATACCAGGACCGGCTCCTTGAACTTCTTGCTGATTTCGAACAACGCGCCGAAGCCGCCAATGCCGCCCAGCACGCCTTCGCGGGTGGTGCGCTTGGCAAAAGGCTTGATTGCCTCGACCAAAGCGTCGCCGGCGTCCATATCGACACCCGCGTCACGGTAGGAAAGGGAAACATTGGATGATGAAGTCATGATGATATTGGCACTAGAGGCGGTAAAATAGAGGAGTCACTGCGGCAACAAGGCTGCGGGAAGACGACGTAAACCATGATTTTATCAAACCGATTCACCTAAAGCCCGATTTCCATGCCTTTTTCTTTCACGGATGAGCAAAAACAAAGCTTGTTGTGGCTCATTTTAGGGCTTTTGTTAATAGGCCTCCTGGTACTGCTGGGGCCCATGCTGACTCCCTTCGTCACCGCCGCTATCCTGGCCTATGCCCTTAACCCGGGCGTAGACTGGCTGGCCGGCCGTCGCATCGGCCGCTTCCGGCTGCCGCGCGTGCTGGCGGTGCTGATCATCATCCTGTTGCTGGTGCTGGCAGTGCTGGCCCTGGTGCTGGTGGTGGTGCCGGTGCTGGTCAAGGAAATCCCGCTGCTGCAACAACAGATTCCGAACTTCCTCGACAAACTCAATGCCACCGTGGCGCCGCGCCTGAGCGAATACGGCATCCATGTGCGCCTGGATGTCACCGGCATCAAAAAGATCATGACCCAGCAACTGGCCACCAGCGGCGATGAAATCTGGGCTTCGGTGCTGGCCTCGGTCAAGATCGGCGGCACCGCGCTGCTGGCCTGGCTGGCCAATCTGTTGTTCATTCCGATGGTGCTGTTTTATTTATTGCAAGACTGGCATCCCTTCATCGCTCGCCTGCGCGGCATGATTCCGCGCCGCTGGGTCGGCAAGATCAGCCACATGACCGAAGAAGTCGACGACTTGCTGGCGCAATATTTGCGCGGGCAATTGCTGGTGATGTTGATCCTGGCGGCCTATTATTCAGTAGCGCTGGCGATTGCCGGCTTCGATATCGCGTTGCCGGTCGGCATCCTGACCGGCTTGCTGGTCTTCATTCCCTACGTCGGCTTCGGGCTTGGCCTGGCGCTGGCGCTGATCGCCGCCGTGCTGCAATTCACCGGTCTTTACGGCCTGGTTGCCGTGGCGATCATTTATGGCATCGGCCAGGTACTGGAAAGCTTCATCCTGACGCCGCAACTGGTAGGAGAACGCATCGGCCTGCACCCGCTGGTTGTGATCTTCGCCTTGCTGGCATTCGGACAGTTATTCGGTTTTGTCGGCGTGCTGCTCGCCCTGCCCACCTCGGCCATCATTTCGGTGATGGTGCGACACCTGCGCCAGCATTACCTGAGCAGCAGTTTCTACAATAGCGAGACATGAGACAACTTCTGCTGGATTTAAGCGCGCAGCAGCCGCCGACTTTCGATACCTTTGTCACGGGCCAGAATGCAGAATTGCTGCAACGGCTGCAGGGTATCGCCTCGGCGCAGACGCAACCGACCTTGAACGACCGCTTCATCTATCTCTGGGGCGAAGCCGGCGCCGGCAAGACGCATCTGCTGCACTCGCTGGCGCATGCCAATAGCGCCAGCCGCCTGATTACCGCCGCCGACGCTTTCGACAGCGTTTTCGACTACACGCCCGCCATACAATGCTATCTGCTCGACGATTGCGAACAGCTGTCGCCGGATTCCCAGATCGCCGCCTTCAATCTGTTCAACCAGATCCGCGAATTCGGCGGCTACCTGGTCAGCACCGGCGCGCAACCGCCGGCCCAATTGCAGGTGCGCGAAGACTTGCGCACACGGCTGGGCTGGGGCCTGATCTATCAATTGCACGGCCTGACCGACGACGAAAAAATCGCCGCCCTGACGCAGTCGGCACAGTCGCGCGGCATGACCGTCTCGCCCGGCATACTTTCTTATTTGCTGACACACTACCGGCGCGACATGCCGTCCTTGTCGCGCATGCTGGACGCGCTTGATCGCTATTCGCTGGAAACCAAGCGCCCTATCACCCTGCCGCTGCTACGCGATCTCTTACAACAGGAAGCTGAAGACGACACGCCATGAATCTCGCCTTATTTGACCTCGACCACACCCTGATTCCCATCGACTCCGACCACGAGTGGGGTGAATTTCTGGCACGTACCGGCGCCATCGACGCCGCCGCTTTCCGCAAGGCCAACGACGAGTGGTACGCCCACTACCAGGCCGGCACGCTGGACCCGGTGAAATATCTGGAATTCGCCTTCGCGACCCTGTCCAAATTCCCGCGCAAGCAACTCGACGACTGGCATGCGCAATTCATGCAAGAAGTCATCCAGCCGGCGATGGTGCCGGCCGCCGTGGCGATCGTGCAGAAACACCTTGATGCCGGCGACACCGTAGCCATCATCACCGCCACCAACAGCTTCGTCACCGAACCCATCGCCAAACTATTCAAAGTGCACCACCTGATCGCGGCACTGCCCGAAGTCGACGCCGAGGGCAACATCACCGGCCGCCTGTTGAGCACGCCGACCTATGGCGAAGGCAAAGTCACTCATACCGAAGCCTGGCTCAAGAGCCTCGGCAAGACCATCCAGGACTACGAGCAAAGCCACTTCTACAGCGACTCGCAAAACGATATTCCGCTGCTGTCGCGCGTCACACATCCGGTCGCCACCAATCCAAACGACAAACTGAAAGCGCATGCTGTCGCCCAGGGCTGGCCCATTTTGAATCTCTTCGATGCGCACGCGCAATGATTAAAAAGTTTATCCGCTCCATCCTCGGCAAGAACAAGAAGGATGCCTCTTCCTCCACCGAGCCGACCGTACTCGGTCTGAAGCAGCATGGCATCGACCTGCAACTGGTCTCGCCCAACGCCATCCGCGTGACACAGACGCTGCAGGAAGCCGGCTACAAGGCCTTCATCGTCGGCGGCGCCGTGCGCGACTTACTGCTGTCGGTCAAGCCCAAGGATTTCGACGTCGCCACCAACGCCACGCCTGAGCAGGTCAAGCACCTGTTCCGGCGCGCCTTCATCATCGGCCGCCGCTTCCAGATCGTGCATGTGATGTTCGGCCAGGAGTTGATCGAAGTCACCACCTTCCGCGGCGCCTCGGCAGAAAGTGCGATCAAGGACGAACATGGCCGCGTGCTGCGCGACAACACCTTCGGCGAACAGCATGAAGATGCAGTGCGCCGCGACTTCACCATCAATGCGATGTACTACGATCCGGCCACGCAGAGCGTACTGGATTATCACGGCGGCATCGCCGACATCCGCGCCAAGACGCTGCGCATCATCGGCGAACCGGAAGCGCGCTATCGCGAAGATCCGGTGCGCATGCTGCGCGTGGTGCGCTTCGCCGCCAAGCTCAAATTCAATATCGATCCGGCCAGCAGTGCGCCGATTGCGGTCATGGCGCCGCTGATCGACAATGTGCCGGCCGCACGCGTGTTCGATGAAATGCTCAAGCTGCTCATGAGCGGTCATGCGCTGGCGTGCCTGCAGCAATTGCGCAAGGAGGGCTTGCATCACGGTTTGCTGCCATTGCTCGACGTCGTACTGGAGCAGCCGCTGGGCGAAAAATTCGTCACGCTGGCGCTGGCCAATACCGATGCCCGCATCAAGCAAGGCAAGCCGGTGTCGCCGGGCTTCCTGTTCGCCTCGCTACTGTGGCACCAAGTGCTGGAAAAGTGGCGCGCCTACCAGGCCGCAGGCGAATATCCGATTCCAGCGTTGCACCTGGCCGCCGACGACGTGCTCAACGCCCAGACCGAAAAGCTGGCGCTGCAACGCAAGATCGCCTCCGACATGCGCGACATCTGGGCCATGCAACCACGCTTCGAACGCCGCACCGGCAAAGCGCCGTACAAGCTGCTGGAACACCTGCGCCTGCGCGCCGGTTACGACTTCCTGTTGCTGCGCTGCGCCTCCGGTGAAATCGATGCAGAACTGGGCGACTGGTGGACCGCCTTCATGGAAGGCGATGCGCCGCAACGGGAAGCGCTGCTGGCGCGCAAACCTACCACATCCAACATTGCCAGAACAGCCGATTCCGTCGCAGGTGGTGCCGCCGGCGCCAACGCCGGACCGGCCAAGAAACGCAAGCGCCGTGGCGGCCGCAATCGCAGCAAGAGCGGCGGCGCCGACAAATCGAGTGGCGACGGCGACGCATGAGCAACACCACGCCGCTGACCGCCTATATCGGCATCGGCGGCAACCTGGGCGACGCCCGCGCCACCGTCGAAGACGCCTTGCAGCGCCTGGCGCAACTGCCGCACACCACACTGAGCGCCCATTCGCATCTTTACCGCACTGCGCCGGTCGATGCCGGCGGCGACGATTACGTCAACGCCGTCGCCCAACTCTCGACCTTGCTGGCGCCGCATGACTTACTGAAAGCCCTGCAAGACATCGAGCAGGCGCACGGACGCCAGCGGTCCTACCGCAACGCGCCGCGCACGCTGGATCTGGATATTTTGCTGTATGGCGATCGAACCATCGCCGATGAGATATTGGTGGTGCCGCATCCACGCATGACGCAACGCGCGTTCGTGCTGATTCCCTTGCTCGAGATTGCGCCCGCAGTGGAAATTCCCGATGTCGGTGCGGCGCAGGCCTTGCGCGCCCAGGTCGCGGATCAGGCCATCGAACTGATCGTCGACTGACCGCCCGGCAAGTGCTCGCTGAGCACGCAAGGCGATCCTCTTTACTTCCTTGTTTTCATGTCACAGCTCAGGCATCGCCGGCATCGACTGCGGGATCTGCCTGCGGCCGCAATTCGGCCAAGCGGCGATGGTGGCCCTTGAGCCAGATCGGCAAATCGTTGGCCGGCATGGGCTTGCCGATCAGGTAGCCCTGGCCCAGCGTACAACCCGATTCCTGCAACAGGCGCCAGTCTTCGATGGTCTCGATACCTTCGGCCACGGTGACCAACTCCAGGCGCTTGGCCATGTCCAGCGCCGACTGCAGGATCACCCGCAAATTCTGGCGCGCGTGGGCGCCGTGCACGAAGGAACGATCGATCTTCAACTCGGTAAAAGGGATACGCGCCAGCTGCTGCATCGATGAAAAACCGGTGCCGTAGTCGTCAATCGACAAGCCGAAGCCCTTGAGCCGGAAACGCGCCAACGTACCCAGCGCGCTGCCGAGGTTGGCCACCACCGAACTCTCGGTAATTTCCAGTACGATCTGCTCCGCCTGCAGCGCATGTTGCGTGAGCAAGTCCGACACCTTTTGCACGAAACTTGGAATGTCCAGCGACAACGGCGACAGGTTGACCGCCACCTTCAGCGACAGCCCGCGCTCGTTCCACAGCGCCGCCTGCGCCATCGCTTGTTCCAGCATGGACAAGGTCAGCTCGTGGATCAGGCCACTGCTCTCGGCCAACGGGATGAAATGATTGGGTGGAATGATTCCCACCTGCGGATGGATCCAGCGCGCCAGCGCCTCCACACCCTTGAGCATGCCACTGCGGATATCCACCTTGGGCTGGTAATAGGCAATCACCTCGCGATTGCGGATCGCCGCCGCCAGGTCGGCTTCACTGACGGCCGGCAACATGGCATCTTTTTGCGGCAGCGAGAGATTGCTGCCGGATGAGTTCAGTGCGCCCAGGATTTTTTCCTGGTTCAGCGGCTTTTGCAACGCTCCCAGCACATGCATGCCGAGCGCTTCGATCATGGTTTCCACCGATGCCAACAGGGCACGTTCGCGGCTGGACGCGACGATCAGCGGGAAGTTCAAGCTCCTCGCCTGCAGTTGCTGGATGAACTCCACACCATCCATGCCAGGCATTTCCAGATCGACGATGATCAGGCTGGGCGGCAATCTGAGCAAGGCCAGCAAGTCGAGCGCTTCCTGGCCGTCGCCGGCCTCATAAATCATTTCCACGCCGAGGTCGCGCATCAGCCCCACCGTATGCAGGCGCTGCAAGGGGCTGTCGTCGACGATCAACAAGGTTTCTATCGGGAAGGGCGTCAATTTAGTTGCCATATCGATCAATTACGGAAGAGATATTTTCAAGTGAAACGACCTCGCCCACACCGCCGAGCAAAACCGCTTCCTTGGGCATGCCGAATACCACACAACTGCTTTCGTCTTGCGCGTACGTTGCCGCACCGCATTCGAGCAATTCCTTCATGCCACGTGCACCGTCGTCTCCCATGCCGGTCATGATGATACCGATGCCATTTTTACCGGCAGCGCGGGCGACGGAGCGAAACAAGACATCTACCGATGGTTTGTGCCGACTGACCAGCGGGCCATCGACTACTTCTACATAGTACTGCACACCTTCACGCCTGACCATCATGTGCGCTCCTCCAGGAGCGACTAATGCACGTCCAGGCAACACCAGGTCGTGATGTTCGGCTTCCTTGACCAAGATGCCTCCCGAGATGGAATTGAGGCGCTTGGCGAAACTGAGCGTGAATTTCTCCGGCATGTGCTGCACGATAACCAGGCCGGGACTGTCTTCGCGCAACTCGCGCAACACTTTTTCCAGTGCTTGCGGACCGCCCGTGGAGGCGCCGATGGCGACGATCTTGGCCGTCGTCGGAATCAGGCGGTCCAGGTAACCCGGCGCTTCGAGTATGGCATCCGCACTCAAGCGCGTGCTGTCCAGCCTGCTCACCTGCGCAGACGTATCGATCCGCAAGGCCTTGTCGCCATCGCTGCCTGCATTTTCTATGCCGGGAGAAGCGTACACACGGCGCAGACGCGCTTGTGCAGCGGCGCGTATCGCCGCAATCAAGTCTTCCGAGCTGTCTTGCAAAAAATCGCGTATGCCCAGAGTCGGCTTGGTGATGATGCCGACGGCGCCGGCCGCCAGCGCCTCCATGGTGACGGTGGCGCTGCGTTCGGCCAGCGACGAGCAGATCACCACCGGCGTCGGCCGTATCGCCATGATCTGGCGCAGGAAGGTAATGCCGTCCATGCGCGGCATTTCGATGTCCAGCACGATCACGTCGGGCCAGTTGGCACGCATCTTGGCCATCGCAAAAATCGGATCCGGCGCGGTCGCGATCACGCTGATGTCGTGGCAAGGCTCCAGCAGATCCTGGATCACCTGACGGACCACCGACGAGTCGTCCACGATCATGACCTTGATCGTCATGAGCCGCTCCTCTGCGCCAAGACATCGGCGCCATGCAAGGCCGCGGCGGGTTGCGCGGCCGGCACCCGCTCCATGTCATGCACCACCCCATGTCCGCGCCTGACCCAGACATCGCCGCTGTTGAGATCGAAGCGCAAGTAGCGATAACCGTCACCGGCGATGTCGCGTGCCGTGATAGGGATGTGCTGGTGCCGTAACATCTCTACGGCACAATCGGCGTTGGCCTGGCCGATGCGCGCTTTCGATGCCGGCAAACCCAGCACATTGCCGCCCCCGAAAACCTTGACGGTGTAGTCGGCGATGCGCGTGTCGCATTTCTTCACTTCGTCGAGCAGGCGCACCAGCGCCTCGTCGCCATAGCGGCCATCCGGCTCCGCCGCGACAGCGTGTTCGGGCGGCTTGCGTTGCACCCGCCGCGCCGGCAAGACGAAATGGCAGAGCCCGCCCAGATGCCTGACCGGATGCCAGAAGGTAATCGCAACGCAGGAACCCAGCAGTGTCTCTATCTGCAAATCGCCCTGGCCGAAATACACCTCTCCGAGATTGACGAAGACACGCTGACTCATGCCGGCCTCCGATAAATCGACGGCGCATGCATTTGCACATTGAGCGGCATACCGTGCAAGGACTCTGAGTGGCCGACGATCAGCCAGCCTCCAGGGCGGATCTTCCGGATCACGGACTGGATCACATCTACCTTGGTGGGAAAGTCGAAATAAATGATGACATTGCGCAAGAACACAATATCGAACTGCGCGTTCATGTCTTCCGGCAAGCTCAGCAAATTGCGTTGCTCAAACGTCACGCGCCTGCGCAGATCCTGATTGACCAGGAAGTGCCCGTCGTACTCGCCAGTGCCGCACAGGCAATAACGCGACAAGTATGGCTGCGGAATATTTTCTCCGCGCACCATGGGATACAGGGCGCGGCGTGCAAACGACAATACGCGCTGGCTGATGTCAGAGGCATAAATGCTCCACGGCGCCTGCGCGCGACAGTCGTCAAGCAGCATGGCGATCGAATACGCTTCTTCGCCGGTGGCGCTGGCCGCGCTCCAGATTTTCAAACCCGCCCCGCCCTCCAGCTCCGGCAAGATCTCCTTGCGCAAGGCGTCGAAATGCTTTTGCTCGCGGAAGAAGTAAGTTTCGTTGGTGGTGATCAGGTCGATGGCGCGTTGCCGCTCCGCCGCTTCCTGCGGTATGGAAATCAGGGCATAGTATTCCTGCAAACCTGACATGCCGAGTTCGCTCAGGCGACGCGACAGACGGCTGCACAGCAGCGCCTTTTTCGAAAACGGCAAATACAAGCCGATGTAGTGCTTGAAGAGCTGCTGAAACAGCAACATCTCCTGATCACTGACATCCAATGCCATGGTGTCGATGCTGGAACCCATCTGCCGATTCTCCCCGGTGATATGCAGCACGCCCATACCAAGTTGTTCCGACTCTATCGATCGTATTGATCGGCTTGTCTTTACCATTGCCGGCCGGCGTAACGCCGCAGGCAATGCCTTCATGATACCGCTAGCCTCCCGGCGGCGCATGAAGTTCTTCGAACGCAGCCATCCCCATCAGGCTCGACAACTCATCCACTGACAGCACGGCGCCGACGTCGAGCACGACGATGAACCGGTCCTTGATATTGATCATGCCTTCGACAAAATCGGCACGCAGTCGCGCACCGAACGACAAGGGCGGTTCGACCTTCTCGCTCTCAACCGTCAGCACGGCACGCACAGCATCCACCATCACGCCCAGCAACATGGTGTGGTCGTCCTGGGTCACTTCCATGATGACGATGCAAGTGCGCTTGGCAACCGGCGTCGGCGTGCGACCGAAACGCACCGACAAATCGATCACCGGCACCACGGCGCCGCGCAAGTTGATCACGCCGCGCAGGAAATTCGGCATCAACGGCACTTCCGTCAGGCTGCAAAACTCGATGATTTCACGAATATCGTCGATCGGCATGGCGAACATTTCTTCACCCAGCAGAAACGTCAGGAACTGGCGACTTTGTACCACTTCCTGTTGTTGCAACCTGGCGAACGACGACTCGCCGTTAAGCGACAAACTGGGCATATGCGTACTCCTCAAACATCTGACAACACCGATTCCTTGACACCGCCGGCAGCCACTACAGATCGTCCAGCTTGAAACGCAAACCGTCGGCCAAGCGCTTGCGTTCGACATGCTCCTCGCTCTTTTCCATCGCCTGCATGGAGGAAGCAATATCGAAGGCGATCTTATTGGCCTGGCTGAGATTGACGATGGTGAGCAGATTGGCGGTATAGATTTCCTGCAACATGCGGTTGACGCGGAACAGGTTGAAAATGCCGTCCACGCCGACGGCGACCGTCAGCAACGCGGCAAATCCAAAACTGGCAGCAAACTTGTTGGACAGCTTCATTTCCTCACCTCCGCATCACACCCCCTGGCATCCTCAATTCAAAAGCGCTTGAACGAAGATTCATCCACCGGATCGTCGCCGCCGTCGAGCATCGAAATGCGGTTGGGCTTGACGAACTTGGTGCTGATGGCGGGCGGCTCATTGAGAACCTTGCCGGCCTTGCCTGGCTTTTTCACTACCGCGCGCTTTTCCTCGCCGACCTGGAAGAACAGGATCAACTCCTGCAATTGCATCGCCTGCGCACTCATTTCTTCGGAGGTGGAGGACAATTCTTCGGATGCCGAGGCGGTCAATTGCGTGGTCTGCGCCATCTGATGCACTGCGTTGTTGATTTGCTCCAGCCCGGCCGATTGCTCGCGCGACGCCGCAGAAATTTCCTGCACCAGGTCGGCGGTACGACGAATCGACGGCACCATCTGGTCCAGCAAGCCGCCGGCCTTTTCGGCCAGCGTGACGCTGTTTTCCGCCACCGCGATGATTTCTTGCGCTGCGGTCTGCGAACGTTCGGCCAGCTTGCGTACTTCCGCCGCCACCACCGCGAAGCCCTTGCCGTGTTCGCCGGCGCGGGCCGCTTCAATGGCCGCATTGAGCGCCAGCAAATTGGTCTGGTAAGCGATATCGTCGATGATGCCGATCTTGCCGGCAATCTGCTTCATCGCCAGCACCGTTTCGCGCACCACTTCACCGCCTTCGGCAGCCGAGTTGGCAGACTTGCTGGCGATACTGTCGGTGACGCGCGCGTTCTCCGCATTCTGCGCAATGGTGGCGGTGATTTCTTCCACCGAGGCGCTGGTTTCTTCGACGTTGGACGCCTGCTGTGAGGCGTTCTTGCTAAGCGCCTGGGCCGACGCCGAAATTTGTTCCGAGGCCGACGCCAGTGAGCTGGCCGTGCCGTTGACGTCGCCGATCACCGCGGTCCACTTGGCAATCATCTGCTGCGTGCTATGCAACACACTGCCGGTATCCCTGGGCGACACCGGTACCGTCACCGTGAGATCGCCTTCGGCCACTTTACGCAACACCATCATCGCATCGCGCGGCTCGCCGCCCAGCTGCGAACGGATCACGCGATAAGTAAAGAACAGGCAAACCAGCAACAGCAGCATGGAAGCGCCGAGCAAGGAGAAGATCACCATCTCCAGTTGCGAATAGCGGATTTGCGCCACATTCACGCGCTTTTGCGTACGCTCGTCGACCATGCGCAAGAAGTCATTGATCGGCAGCATGATGCGTCCGACCAGGTTGCGGTAGTTCTGGTCGAACATCAGTTCCTGCGCCATGGCCTGGTTGGGCGCACCAGTCACCGTGAAGTTGCCGGCGCCATCGTCAAACTGTCCTTTGACGGCATTGAAGGCGGTAATTTCTATCTTCGTCAGCGCATCCGAAGTGGCTTTGGCCTCCTGCATCTTGGCCAGTTCAGAGCCGGTGAAACCGGCCTGCTTCATCAGGTCGATTAGCGGTATCGCCTGTTCGGCCGGCATGCTGTTGAGCTGCTTGACGGTGAGCAAATCGAGATTGAGGCGTTCATAATTCTTCGGGCGCGCACGCTTGCCGTTGCGAATGTCGAGCACACTGTAATAGCGCTCTTCATCATTGGGGTCGCCCGTGGTCACATAGGCGCGGCCGAACTTGGTCAAGTCTTCCGAGCTGCGCCGCATTTCATTGGCCAGCACGAACGAGTAGTAGCGCGACTCATGCGCCTGATCCAGATTGGAATTGGCATCCTTGAGCGCCCGCGTCACGCTGACGATGGATCCCATCAACACCGCCAGGACGATGACCAGCCAGACAAAAAGCTGTCGGATGCTCATTCGTTGCGTCAATTTGTTTTGCATGACAACTCCCTTGTTTCCCATACTGTCTTTCTTGTCGGTACCGAGCCCGAAGGATTTCCCTGTCGTATTTCTATTATTCACTTCTTTTTCCGCTCCCTGCTTCACATACGTTCGCCAAATTCGACCCTGGTCTCCGAACGCCGGATGCCGACCTGCTCCATCTCTCCGGTATGCGTAATCAGGTGCGGCACATCGAGGATCAAGGCCACCCGGCCATCACCGAGGATGGTCGAGCCACTGAGACCTTTTACCTTGCTGAACAATTTCCCCAACGGCTTGATCACCGCCTGGCATTCGCCCAACAAATTATCGACCAGCAAACCGGCACGCATCTGTCCGTACTGCACGATCACCAGACTCTTGCGCGGCGATTCGCGCTGCGGCAAGTCGAACAGTTCGCGCAAGGGGATGAACGGCAAAGGCTCGCCGCGCAAGGTCACAATGTTTTCATGCACCTGATGCGCCGACAGATTGATGCACTCCACCACCAGATCGAGCGGAATGACAAACACCGCCCCGCCCACGACGACCTGGAAGCCGGCGATGATCGCCAGCGTCAGCGGCAGGCGGATACGCACCATGGTGCCCATGCCGGGATTGCTGAAAATATCAACCTCACCATGCAGGGAATCGATGTTGCGCTTGACCACATCCATGCCCACGCCGCGGCCGGACAAGGACGTGACCTGCTCGGCGGTGGTAAAGCCTGGCTCGAAGATGAGGCGAAATATCTCCTTGTCCGACAAATTGGCATCAGCGGAAATCAGGCCCTGCTGCGTCGCCTTGCGCACGATTTTTTCCTTGTCAAGACCACGCCCATCATCGAACACTTCAATCACCACACTGCCCGACTCATGCGTTGCATTCAGACGCAACACGCCGGTCTCCGGCTTGCCGACCGCGCGACGGATATCGGCCGCTTCGATGCCGTGGTCCATCGCATTGCGCACGATGTGCATGAGCGGGTCTGAGATTTTCTCGACCATCGACTTGTCCAGCTCGGTCTCGGCGCCGGTCACGATCAGCTCGATTTCCTTGCCCATCTCGCGCGACATGTCGCGCACCACGCGCGGGAAACGCTGGAACACTTCATTGATCTGCACCATGCGCAAGGTCAGCGCGGCGTCGCGGATTTGCTCCACCAATCCGGAAATGAGTTGCGTGGCTTCTTCGAAGCGCTGATCTTTCTTGCGCTTGGCCACCAGGCTGGCGCCGGCGCCGGCAATCACCAGCTCGCCGACCAGATCGATCAGTTGATCAAGCTTGGACACTTCGATCTTGATGAATTTCTGTTCCAGGCCCTTTTTATCGTCGCCTGATTTCTGGCGCGGCGCCGAGCCATTGACCGGCATCGCGTGCGGCGCCAGTTCGAACGAAGCGCTTCTCAGGACCGGCGGCATTGCTGCTGCGTTGCTGCCGGCAACGAGCGGATCAGCGCCATGCGGCCTCTTGAGCAATTGCCATTCTGCATCGCTCAAGGCCCCGGATTGCAACATCAGGCGGACCACCTGCTCGTGCTCGGACGCCGGCAGGCGCTCGATCCATTGTCGGTACTGTGCCAGCGAACTGTGTGGCGACAACACCGTGATATCGCTGTCCTCGCGCACGAATTCAAAGACGCTTTCTATCGCCTCAAGATCGGCCTCGCTGTCGAAGCCGATTTCGAATCCGAGGTAGCACAGTTCGGGATCCATTTCGTCGGCAGTCGGCATGGAATCAAGCGTGAGTACATAGACGGAACGCCCCATCGTCAACAGATACCGCAGGAATGACAGCGGGTCGAGGCCGTCGCGCAAGACGTCGGGATTGAATCGCAGGGACAAATGCCAGTAAGGATTGGCAACGCCGTCGTCGCACGCCGCCTGCTGCGTATGCACAACACTGGCTTCTGCAGCCGCAGTGACCGCCGCCACCATCTCGGTCAGGCCGGTGGTGTCGACCACTTGCGCGGAAACCACAGCGACCTGTTCCAAATGCGTGTTGAGCGCTGCTTCCAGCATGGTGCGACGCTCGCGGTCAGGCTCCTGGTCTTCGCGCGATTGTGCGATGGCGTCGACCAGATCGCCCATGTAGTCACCGCAATTGAGCAGCAGCGACAACATGGCGTCGTCGAGTCGCAAGATGCCGTTACGCACCCTGTCGAGCACGCTTTCCAATACGTGCGTGAAGCTGACGATGCTATCGAAGGCGAACAGGCCGGCCGAGCCCTTGATGGTGTGCGCGGCGCGGAAAATGGCGTTGATGGAATCCTTGCTGGGGCCGTCGCTTTCAATCTGCAACAAGGCCGCTTCCATGGCGACCAGCAATTCGCGCGCCTCCTGTACCAGGGCATCGCGGGCAGCGTCTTTTTTCATGCCAACCCCTGTAGCGGTGCTTGCGTCTCGAACACGTCCTGCAGATGCAGCAGGTCGATCAGGCTTTGCACCGCAGGGCTGACGCCGTTGAAAAACAATTGCTTGTACTGCAGCGCCGCCTCGCGCTTCATCAGCAACAGTAACTGCAGGCCGGTGGTGTCGATTTCTTCGACACCGCTCAGGTCCACTTCGAGCATATCGTCGGCATTGTCAATCACCCCGAGCAGTTGCGGCTTGTACTCGGCCGCCTGGAAAATGGTAAAGCCGCCATTCACCAGGAGTCGCAAGTGGCCGTCGCGTGTGCTTTGCGTCAAGGGCATGATGGCATTCCTATGGCGATACCAGCTTGGCCACAGCATCGAGCAGCACCGGTGGCAGAAAGGGCTTGTGCACCCATGCGCGTACGCCGATCGACTTGCCTTCCTGCTTGCGCGAGTCGCCGCTTTCGGTCGTCAGCATGAGCACGGGTGTGAACTTGTAATTGGGATGCTGCTTGAGCTCGCGCACAAAACTCAGGCCGTCGAGATTGGGCATGTTGACGTCGGAAATGACCAGGTTGTATTTACGGCCGTCGAGCTTGTTGAGCGCATCGCGCCCATCGAACGCTTCCACCACCTCATAGCCCGCCGCCTTGAGCGCAATGCTGATGGTCTGGCGCAAGCTGAACGAATCGTCAACGATCAAAATGGTCTTCGAACTCATTTCATCGCACTCCAGCAAGGGTAGGCGTCAGTACGCCCTGGCCAGTGCCTGGGCAGCGACGACGACGGGATAAAATCAGTTCTTGCATGCATATCCTCCGTTCAGAAGAAATCAACTTGCGACTGCATAGACTTGTCGGCCTGCTGGCCAACGTGCGCCTGACGCTGCTCTTGCGTGGTGTAGGTTTTTTCCAGGTTGGCCAGCCAGACGGTGCGCTCGGGCAGGGGCTGGGCATGCGCCACTACCTCCACCAGCTTGACCATGTCGAGTTGCACGTGGTCGAGAATCTGGCTGATACGGTCCTGGAATTGCAGGTTGACGAGGATGTCGCAAACATCCTGATCGACCTCACGACTTTCTGCTTCCAACTGGCCGACGGTGCCGCTCAGTTTGAGTGCGGACTGACGGAAATCGGCGATGACCTTGTCGATCACGATGCGCGAATCGTCCATCATGCGGCTGGCGTCGCTGTCGAGCTGATTGGCCGACACCAGCGCGGTCTGGATCTGCTGCTGCACCTGCTTGGTTTTGTTGACGATATGGCGACCGCTTTCGGCCGAACGCGCGGCCAGCTCGGTCCAGCTTTGCTGATCGGAAAACAAATCGGCGACACCGGTGCGCGCGGCAATTTGTTCGACTTCCTGCGCCAATTGGCGAATCTCGTCGTTGTGCCGGCCCAGGGTTTCAATCTTGCCGAGCAAGGCGTCGCGCGTGGACAAGACCTGTTCCAACGCTTCGGCAATGCCGCCCAGTTGCTGCGCGGCATTCTGTATCACTTGCAGGACATCGCCGTTCTTGCCGCCTTCCGCCAGGCTCACGGCGCCCCCCAGACGTTGATGGATGCCGACGAAACGCTGGGTCAGCCGGTCGATGGCTTCTTGGGTCTGCGCGCGCGCCAATTGGACGTTGCTGCGCCAGGCCGGCACCACCCCTTGCACCAGTTCAGGCAGGCGTGCATGCGCGGCGTCCATGTCGCCCGCGGAGCGCGCAGACACAGGAGTCGCCGCCGGCGCGTCTTTCCCCGTCAACGTCCAGGCCGCAGCGGCAATCAGCGCACCCGCGATCAACCCCTGCCACCATCTCGGCGCCAGCAGCGCCAGCAATAGCGCATTGATCCCCCAGATCAATAGCAGGGCATGGTGTTTCGACTTCACGGTAGTCCCAATCCGAATGTTTGATTTTTCTCAGGTACAACAGACGCGGCCTCCCAGCGCGCGTCTCGATGTATTAACGGCAACTAGGCGCCGGTTTTTACACATTCATCACGATTTATTCTTCGCTGAAGATTGCATAATGACAACATGAGATGCGCTATGCTATCAGCATGCTTGCCCTGCTTTCCATTTTTCCGGTCAAGACTTCAGTCATTGTTGCAGCTCCCTTTATTCTGGGGCGCGCGGGACTTGGTCTGTCGTCGGAACAGAGGCAGAATTCAGCTTGATTTATCAAACTAAGTTTTTCCACTGAGAAATATTTTATTTCTATTGATATCAACCATGCACATTCCCGTCGCTTTCCAGACCGTCGGCTTGCTGGCACGCTCCAATATTGTCATGACCGTGGCCTGGGTACGGCCACCTCAAAAGCCTGGCCGGCAAACCCTGATGGATCGCCGCACTGATCCCTGGTAGGTGCGCTGTATTTCATTGTCCGCAGCTAGTACTCATTTCCTAAATCTGCGTGGGATGCGTTCTTATCAAAAGAGTTCTGGTACGACCGACACCGCGCTGACAGCCCGCCCTCAATCTCCTACAATGCGGGCTCAGCATCCACCGCAATTACCTGCCAAGAGCGAGCATGGATTTATCCAGTTACAAATACATCGTCGTTGAAGGCCCGATCGGGGTCGGCAAAACCACCCTGAGCCGCAAGCTGGCAGAGCATCTCGGCGCGCAAGCCGTGCTGGAGCAACCGCAGGAAAATCCCTTCCTCGAAAAGTTCTACCGCGATGCCGCGCGCTATGCCTTGCAAACGCAAATGTTCTTCCTGTTCCAGCGCATCCAGCAGTTGCAGGAGCTGGCGCAATCAGACTTGTTCCAGACACGCTACGTAGGCGATTTCCTGCTTGAAAAAGATCCGCTGTTCGCGCGCCTGACGCTGGCCGACGAAGAACTCAAACTCTACGAACAGCTCTATCAACACATGCGTGCGCATGCGGTGCAACCGGACCTGGTGATCTGCCTGCAAGCACCCGTCGAGACGCTGGTTGATCGCATCAAAAAACGCGGCATCCCGATGGAAGCCTCGATCTCGCCCGATTACCTGCAGCGTCTGTGCGACAGCTACAGCCGTTTTTTTTACAACTACGATGCTGCGCCGCTGCTGATCGTCAACAACGAGCACATGAACATGGCTGACAGCGAAGAAGACTTCCAGCAGCTGTTGTCGCACATCACGGAAATGCGCGGCAAGCGCGCCTTCCTGAACCGAGGAGAATGACCATGACAGCCTATCTGCAAGACACCCCCAATGCACGTAAGAAAGCCGTCACCCTGCACACCTTGCAGGCAATGCGCGACAAGGGCGAAAAGATCAGCATGCTGACCTGTTACGACGCCAGCTTCGCCGCGCTGATGGATCGCAGCGGCGTCGACACCGTGCTGATCGGCGACTCGCTCGGCATGGTATGCCAGGGTCATCAATCGACGCTGCCGGTCAGCGTCGCCGACATCGCCTATCACACCGCCGCCGTGGCACGCGGCAATCAGACCATGCTGATCATCGCCGACCTGCCCTTCGGCACCTATGCCACGCCGCTGGCGGCATTCGACAATGCCGTCAAGCTGATGCAGGCCGGCGCCCACATGGTCAAGCTGGAAGGCGGCGCCTGGCTGGCCGATACGGTGCACCTGCTGACCGAGCGCGGTATTCCGGTGTGCGCGCATCTGGGCCTGACGCCGCAGTCGGTGCATCAGATGGGCGGCTACAAGGTGCAAGGCAAGACGCTGGCCGGTGCAGAACTGTTGCTCGCCGACGCCAAGGCAGTGCAAGCGGCCGGCGCGTCGCTGCTGGTGCTGGAAGCAATTCCCGCGGCGCTCGGTGCGGACGTGACTGCGCAATTGCTGATCCCCACCATCGGCATCGGCGCCGGCGTGGATTGCTCCGGCCAGGTGCTGGTGATGCATGACATGCTGGGCGTGTTCCCCGGCCACAAGGCAAAATTCGTGAAGAACTTCATGGAGGGCGCAGCCAGCGTCGAAGACGCGTTGCGCGCCTATGTCGCGGCGGTGAAAGAGCAACGTTTCCCGGCGGCCGAACACTGCTTCTGAAGCCTTTTACGGCAACCTGTCCAGACAAGAAAAAAGCCTGCGTCGCAGGCTTTTTTCATTTCACGCGAACACGCTATGCATGATCAATCGCCGCTGATGTCGCGATAACTGGCCAGACTTTCCGCCAGGTGACGACTGCATTCTTCGGCATTGCTGATGGTCGGCGACAAGGCTTCGAGCAGGCCGTCGTGCACACCGTATACCAGTGCATGCACGCTCAGTTCCTGGCCGCGTTCCCAGGCGTCGGTGACGATGGTGGTGCGGCAGATGTTGGCGACTTGCTCGAGCACATTGAGCTCGCACAGGCGGTCATGCTGATCGCCTTCGGACATGTGGCCATGGAAGCAGCCTACGTGCTTTTCATGCACGTCCTGCACGTGTTGCAGCCAGTTGTCGGCCAGACCGACGCGGCGCTTGGTCAGCGCTGCCTGCACGCCGGCGCAACCGTAGTGACCACAAATGATGATGTGCTTGACCTTCAGCACGTCGACCGCAAACTGCAACACCGACAGGCAATTCAGATCGGTGTGCACCACCACGTTGGCGATATTGCGGTGGACGAACAGTTCGCCGGGCAACAGGCCCAGCAAATCGTTGGCGGGCACGCGGTTGTCGGAGCAGCCGATCCAGAAATATTCCGGCGAGCGCTGCGAACCGAGCTTCAGGAAGAAGTCGGGATCGCGCGCCGTGATTTCGCTTGCCCAGCGGCGATTGCCCTTGAGTAGCAGTTCCTGAACATGGTCTTGTTGGCTTGGTTTAGTCATAGTCGGCAAGATCGAATGTCATGCTGGCCGTCGTGCCGCGCGCAAACGCGACGCCGGGGCATGCATGAGGGTGAATGAGCGAAAAACCGTGCAAACGCCGGTGCGGCGGGCGCTGTATCAGCCGAACTGGCCGACCTTGGCGCGTGCAATGATGTCTTTCGGGAAATGTCCGGCAATCAGGGGACAACACGAAACACTGACTGCCGCGACTGCATTGTATAGAAAAACACATGCAAAAAACCGGCGGCTCTTGGGAGATCATCTCGAAAGAGCGCCAGCCTCAAGACGACTTACTCGAAGAATTCCTTGACCTTGTCTTTCCAGGTCTTGGTCTGCGGACTGTGTTTGGCGCCGCCTTCTGCAGTCAGTTTCTCAAATTCGCGCAACAGGTCCTTCTGGCGATCGGTCAGCTTGACCGGTGTTTCCACCACGACGTGGCAGAACAGATCGCCGGCATAGCCGGAGCGCACCCCCTTGATGCCCTTGCCGCGCAGGCGGAAAGTCTTGCCCGATTGCGTGCCTTCGGGAATCGTGAAGGAAGCCTTGCCGTTCAATGTCGGCGCTTCGATTTCACCGCCCAGCGCTGCCTTGGCAAACGAGATTGGCATTTCGCAATGCAGGTCGTCGCCGTCGCGCTGGAACACTTCGTGGGCCTTGATGTGAATTTCCACATACAGATCGCCTGGAGGGCCGCCGTTCATGCCCGGCTCGCCGTTGCCGGACGAACGGATGCGCATGCCGTCGTCGATGCCTTCCGGAATCTTGACTTCCAGCGTCTTGTTGCGCTTCAGGCGTCCCGCGCCGGCGCAGGTCGGGCAGGGCTCGGGGATGACCTTGCCGCTGCCGTGGCACTTCGGACAGGTCTGCTGAATGCTGAAGAAACCTTGTTGCATGCGCACCTGGCCGTGACCGCCGCAGGTGCCGCAAGTCGTCGGCGAAGTGCCCGGCTTGGCGCCGGAACCGTGGCAAGTGTCGCACTCATCCCAGGACGGTACCCGGATGGTCGTATCGAAGCCATGCGCCGCTTGTTCCAGCGTGATTTCGAGGTTGTAGCGCAAATCGGCGCCGCGATACACCTGCGGGCCGGCGCCGCGACCACGGCCACCGCCGCCACCACCGCCGAAGATGTCGCCGAAGATATCGCCGAAGGCATCGGCGAAGCCGCCTGCCCCGGCGCCACCGCCGCCGCCCATGTTGGGATCGACGCCGGCATGACCGTAACGATCATAGGCATCGCGCTTTTGCGGATCCGACAACATCTCGTAGGCTTCCTTGACCTCCTTGAACTTTTCTTCCGCACCCTTGCTGTCTGGATTGCGGTCAGGATGGTGCTTCATCGCCAGTTTGCGATAAGCCTTCTTGATTTCATCGTCGGTCGCGTTTTTCGCCAGACCTAGAATTTCGTAAAAGTCACGTTTTGCCATGTTTTATAACACCTTGTATTGGGCTTCCCTGCCAATGCATGTACACCAACAGGAAACCAACAATGTGAAAAAGCCGAGAGACGATCTTGCGACCATCTGACTCGGCGTGTCGAACGGCAGAGCCGGTCGACGTGTTCCTGAATTACCAGTCCGTCGCTTGAAAATGGAGACCGAAGTCTCCATTCCTGCAACGAATTACTTCACTTCCTTGAAGTCGGCATCGACCACGTCGTCATCCTTCGGACGCGCTTCGCCGGCACCGGCGGCACCCGCCGCGCCAGCTGCACCACCGGCCGCAGCCTGTTGTGCCTGCTGGTCAGCGTACATCTTTTCGCCCAGCTTTTGCGCAGCCACGGACAGCGCTGCCGTCTTGGCGTCGATCGCGGCCTTCTCGTTGGCCTTCAAGACTTCTTCCAGTTCCTTGATAGCGGCTTCGATCGCATCCTTCTCGCCGGCGTCCAGCTTGTCGCCGTATTCGGTCAAGGCCTTGCGGGTGGAGTGCACCAGCGCGTCACCCTGGTTGCGGGCTTCGGCCAGTTCCTTCAGGCGCTTGTCTTCATCGGCGTTGGCTTCTGCGTCGCGCACCATCTTTTCGATCTCTTCTTCATTCAAGCCGGAGTTGGCCTTGATGGTGACCTTGTTTTCCTTGCCGGTGGCCTTGTCCTTGGCACCGACGTGCAGAATGCCGTTGGCGTCGATGTCGAAGGTCACTTCGATTTGCGGCGTGCCGCGTGGCGAAGGTGGAATGCCTTCCAGATTGAATTCGCCCAGGCCCTTGTTGCCGGCGGCCATTTCACGCTCGCCCTGATAGACCTTGATGGTCACGGCCGGCTGGTTGTCGTCGGCAGTCGAGAACACCTGGCTGAACTTGGTCGGGATGGTCGTGTTCTTCTTGATCATCTTGGTCATTACGCCGCCCATGGTTTCAATACCCAGCGACAGTGGTGTGACGTCCAGCAGCAGCAAGTCCTTGCGTTCGCCCGACAACACCGAACCTTGAATCGCAGCGCCGACGGCAACTGCTTCGTCAGGGTTGACGTCCTTGCGCGGATCCTTGCCGAAGAATTCCTTGACCTTCTCTTGCACCTTGGGCATACGGGTCATGCCGCCGACCAGGATGATGTCGTCGATGTCGCTGACCTTGACGCCGGCGTCCTTGATCGCAATACGGCAAGGCTCAATGGTCTTGGCGATCAGTTCTTCCACCAGCGATTCCAGCTTGGCGCGGGTGATCTTCAGGTTCAAGTGCACCGGTGCGCCGTTGGCCATGGCGATATACGGCTCGTTGATTTCGGTTTGTTGCGACGACGACAGTTCGATCTTGGCGCGCTCGGCCGAAGCCTTGATGCGTTGCAGGGCGATCGCATCTTTCGACAGGTCGAGGCCGTTGATCTTCTTGAATTCGTCGATGATGTAATCGATGATGCGTTGGTCGAAGTCTTCACCGCCGAGGAAAGTGTCGCCGTTGGTGGACAGCACTTCGAATTGCTTTTCGCCATCGACATCGGCGATTTCAATGATGGAGACGTCGAAAGTACCGCCGCCCAAGTCATACACGGCGATCTTGCGGTCGCCCTTTTCAGTCTTGTCGAGGCCGAAGGCCAGCGCAGCCGCAGTCGGCTCGTTGATGATGCGCTTGACTTCCAGGCCGGCGATACGACCGGCGTCCTTGGTGGCTTGACGTTGCGCGTCGTTGAAGTACGCCGGCACGGTGATGACCGCTTCGGTCACTTCTTCGCCCAGATAGTCTTCGGCAGTCTTCTTCATCTTGCGCAGCACTTCTGCGGAGATTTGCGGCGGCGCCAGCTTGTTGTCGCGCACGCCGATCCAGGCGTCGCCGTTGTCGGCCTTGACGATCTGATATGGCATCAGGGAAATGTCTTTTTGCACTTCCTTTTCGTCGAACTTGCGACCGATCAGACGCTTGGCGGCGTAGATGGTGTTCTTAGGATTGGTGACGGCCTGGCGTTTGGCCGGTGCGCCAACCAGCACTTCGCCGTCTTCCTGATAAGCGATGATGGAAGGCGTAGTACGCGCGCCTTCGGAGTTTTCGATGACTTTCGGCTGACCGCCTTCCATGACGGAAACGCACGAATTGGTTGTGCCCAAGTCAATACCAATGATTTTGCCCATGATTTTTCCTTCGATCCTTAAGTTCCCGAATAGGGAACAACAATAGTTTTGATAGTTTTAATATGTGGAGAAAACCGGCGCTTTCAAGCGGCGAATGTCACTTAAAAGCAAATTTTGTGCCGTTTGTTCTCTTTTGTTCTCGTTGCGCCCCGTAGCGCGGCTTACTTGCCCTGCGCGACCGTCACCAGCGCCGGACGCAGCAAGCGATCGGCAATCGTGTAACCCTTTTGCAAGACGCTGACCACGGTATTGGCTTCCTGCTCGGCCGGCACCGCCGAAATTGCCTGATGCTTCATCGGGTCCAGCTTTTCGCCGGCTTGCGGATGAATTTCCAGTAACTTGTTCTTTTCGAATGCCGACGACAGTTGTTTCAATGTCATGTCGACGCCTTCCTTGAGCGATTCGACCGACGGCGTTTCAATTTTCAGCGCCATTTCCAGGCTGTCCTTGACCGACAGCAGCGATTCGGCAAAGCCTTCGATCGCAAACTTGTGGGCGCGGCTGATATCGTCTTGCGCACGGCGACGGATATTTTCGGCCTCGGCCTTGGCGCGCAGGAAAGCATCCTGCATCTCGGCAATCTTCGCCTCGGCAGCGACAAGCTGATCTTCCAGCGTCGGCTCAGTTGCCGCGTCGGCGGCCTGGGCGTCCTGATTGGCTTGTGCAGTTTGCATCTGTTCGTTTTCCGCTTGTTTTTCCGTATCTTGCATATTTAACAATCTCCAACTGGTAACGCGTCTATGGTGTTCAGCGCCTGATTGCATTGCGCTTGGCAAGGCACGTGAGGCTTTAGCCCTCGATTTTCAAGGGGTATTGCAGGCGTATTGTTAGGGAGCGCCGGTCAATGAGGGGCAATAGTTCCATTCCTGCCATAGGTAAAAGTCATATCGCAGCAAACTAAACGTTCTAAGCCGCCTCTAACGTCTTGTTACACAATTTACTACACTGGAAATAGCGAATCGCGACGCAACATCTATGATGCAGACATTCCACTTTTTCTACCAAACTTCAAGGAGACGTCATGAAATTGCCGCTTATCTCCGCCACCATCATTGCCTACACCGTGCTGGCAGCCGCCTGGATCAGCTATTCGCAGTTAGTTGCGCTGTACTGAAACGCCGACGCTCCCCGGTCGTCGTCGCTTGACCGCAATTCTTGCCGCGCATCGGCAGATTTCAGCAACAACGCGGCAAACGCATTGATTTCCACAACGCAACAGCCGTACAACCCGCTATTTTAACAGGCTGCCGGTCGCTTAGAACGTGTTTACGATCTATCGCGAGAGGCCGTCAGCCGGTGGCGGCCGGAGCAGAGCTTTTTGCGTCACCCTTGGGGCACTTCAGCACATGAGGATGCCGAGCACCGCCGGATCACGGCCTCGCAGTAAGAGCGCAAACACGTTTTTACATCCACTTTCGTCGTTCAGGCCCCTACTGACTCGCACCGCGACGGCGCGCCTGTTCGCCGGAGATTTCCGCCTGCTTCTGTTCCTCTTCACGCAGTGCGGCACTGGCCAGCGTCGGCCAGCCCATCATGTATTGCTCGGTTATTTCCAGCATGCCCTGGCCCCAAGCGGGGTCGTCGTTCAGGCACGGAATGAAATGAAACTCCTTGCCGCCGGCATGCAAAAACTCCGTCTTGGCTTCTATCCCAATCTCTTCCAGGGTTTCCAGGCAATCGCTGGTAAAACCCGGACACATCACATCCACACGGGCGACGCCCTGGCGCGCCAGCTCCTGCAACGTCGGCGCGGTATAGGGCTGCAACCACTCGGCCTTGCCGAAACGCGACTGGAAGGTGACGACATACTCGGACTCCGTCAAATTCAAGGCCGCCGCCAGCAAGCGCGCCGTCTTGTAGCATTCGCAATGATAGGGGTCGCCCAGCAATAGCGTGCGCTTGGGCACGCCGTGAAAACTCATGACCAGTTTATCGGGCTGGCCGTTGGCGTCCCAATGCGCCAGCACTGAACGCTTGAGCGCCTGGATATAGCTGTCATGGTCGTGGTAATGCTTGATCAGGCGCAGCTCGGGAATATTGCGCACCTTGGCGAAATGCGTAAAGACGGCATCAAAGATCGACGCCGTGGTGGTGCCCGAATATTGCGGATACGCCGGCAAGATCAGGATGCGCTCGCAGCCTTCTTGCTTGAGGTGATCAAGCACCTCGGGCAGGGCCGGCTGCCCGTAGCGCATCGCATAGCGCACCTGCACACGATGGCCGCGCTCATGCAGCCGGGTACGCAGCAATTCCGCCTGGCGCTCGGTATTGACCTTGAGCGGCGAACCTTGCTCCGACCAGATGGAGGCGTATTTTTCCGCCGACTTGCGGGAACGGAACGGCAAGATGATCAGGTTCAGGATGCACCACCACAGCGCGCGCGGAATTTCCACCACGCGCGGATCCGACAAGAATTGTCTCAGGTAGCGGCGCACTGCGCGCGTGGTCGGTGCGTCGGGGGTACCCAGGTTAACCAGCACGACGGCGGTGCGGGCAGGCGTGCCGTGGGTATAGGGAGGTTCTTGACGAAAAGACATCGGTATCCGTTTTCTGCTGATTGATTGCGTGATGTCGACAGGTAAATCGCGGCTCAGGGTTAGGAGGCCAGCAATTCGCGCGCGTGCTTGCGTGTGGTCGCGGTGATTTCGAGGCCACCCAGCATGCGCGCGATTTCTTCCACGCGCGACTTGGCGTCGAGCGCTTCGATCTGCGACACGGTCTTGCCCGCTTGGTTGCGCTTGCTGACCTGGAAATGCTGGTTGCCCTGGCTGGCGACTTGCGGCAAATGCGTCACGCACAAGACCTGGCGATCTTGCCCGAGGCGTTTGAGCAGGCGACCGACCACTTCGGCCACGCCGCCGCCGATGCCGCTGTCGACTTCATCGAAGATCAAGGTCGGCGTCGCCGTCGAGCTCGACGCGATCACGGAAATCGCCAGCGCGATACGCGCCAGCTCACCGCCCGAAGCGACCTTGGCCAGCGCACGCGGCGCCACGCCGGCATGACCGGCCACCAGGAACTCCACCTGTTCCAGGCCATAGGCGGCCGGCTCGCACGCTTCCAGCGCGATCGAAAAACGACCACCGGACATGCTCAGGTCCTGCATCGCCGCGGTCACCGCCTCGCCCAGTGCCTTGGCGGCCTTGCTGCGGCCCTTGGACAATTTCTGTGCGGCGGTGGTATAGCTCGCCAGCAGCTTCGCTTCCTGCACGCGCAGCGCGTCGAGGTCGCTGGCGTCAGCCAGTTGCTTCAGTTCTTCGGCCAGCTTGAGGTGCTCTTGCGGCAATTCGTCCGGTGTCACGCGGAATTTGCGCGCAGTCGAATGAATGGCTTCCAGACGCCGGTCAACTTGCTGCAAACGCGCCGGATCGAGCTCGACCCGGCCAAGGTAGTCGTTGAGCGCATAGACCGCTTCCTGCAATTGGATCTGCGCCGGCTCCAGCGCTTCCATGACCGGCTTGAGCGCCGCGTCGACGTCGGTCAGCTTGCCAAGTTTTTGCGTCAGTGAGGACAGTTGCGAAAGGATCGGCGACTCTGATTCGGAAATCGCACTGAGCGCTTCCTGGGCGCCGTCGATCAGGCTGGCGGCGTGCGACAGGCGGCTGTGCTCGTTGCTGATCTCACTCCATTCGCCGGGCTTGACGGCCAGCTTTTCCAGCTCGTTGACTTGCCACTCCAGACGCTCACGCTCCAGCAGCACATTCTTGGCGTTGACTTCAAATTCTTCGCGTTGCTTGGCCAGCGCACGCCAGGTTTTATAGGCGGCGGCAACGGCTTTCGCCTCGTCCAGCAAGCCCGCTTGGTTGTCCAGCAACTGGCGCTGGGCGTCGGCCTTGAGCAGGGATTGGTGCGCGTGCTGGCCATGGATGTCGACCAGCAATTCGCCGAGTTCGCGCAATTGCGTGGCGGTGGCGGCGATACCGTTGATGAAGGCCTTGGACCGTCCGGCGTTGTCGATCACGCGGCGCAGCAGCACGGCGCCGTCTTCATCGGCAAACTCGTGCGCTTCCAGCCAGGCGGCGACCTCCACGCTCGCGGTGAAATCTGCAGTGATATCCGCCTTGGCCGCGCCCTCGCGCACCACGCTGGCGTCGCCGCGCCCGCCCAGGGCCAGCGCCAGTGCATCGATCAGGATGGACTTGCCCGCGCCGGTCTCGCCGGTGAAGACGGAAAATCCGGGAGCGAACTCGAGTTCGATGGCATCGACGATAACGAAATCACGAATCGACAGGGTACGCAGCATGGGATCTTGGGAATGGATGTTGGGGAAATACCGCTTGCCGCGCCGGCCCGGACTGGCGGCGAACGCGGCGACAGGAAGTTATTGTAAACGGCCTTCAACCGAGGGGTACTCGTTCCAGTGCAATTTCTGGCGCAGGGTGTCATAGTAGCTCCAGCCTTCCGGATGCAGGAAGGTGATCTTGTGCGCCGAGCGCTTGATCACGATCAGATCGCCATGCGTCAGACTGGTGAGCGATTGCATGTCGAAATTGGCGCTGATGTCGCGGCCATTGACGACGCGGATCGAGATCTCGCCCGAATCGGGAATCACAATCGGGCGGTTCGACAAGGCGTGCGGCGCAATCGGCACCAGCACGATGCCGTGCAAACTCGGATGCAGGATCGGGCCGCCGGCCGACAAGGCATAGGCGGTCGAGCCGGTCGGCGTCGCCACGATCAATCCGTCGGAGCGCTGGTTGTACATGAAGCGGCCGTCGACTTCAACGGTCAGCTCGACCATGCCCGACGAAGCACCGCGCGCCACCACCACATCGTTGAAGGCCAGCGCGTTGAAAATCTGCTCACCGTCGCGGAACACGGTCGCCTCCAGCAGCGAGCGCGTCTCGGCTTCGACCTTTCCGTCCAGCATATCGGCCAATACCGGTATCATGCGGTCTAGTGAAATATCCGTCATGAAACCCAGGCGGCCCTGGTTGATGCCGATCAGCGGTACGTTGAACGGCGCCAGCTGGCGCGCGATGCCGAGCATGGTGCCATCGCCGCCGACCACGATGGCGGCATCGGCGAACTGGCCGATCTGCTCGGGCGACATGGCATCGTAGCCTTCCAGCGCAACATTTTGCGCAGTCTCAGCTTCAAACACGATGGTGTGACCGTGCGCCTCCAGGAAAGCGGCGATGTCGGACAAGGACTGGGCGATGCCGACGGCATGGTATTTGCCGACGATCGCAATGGTTTTTGGCGTTGCCGCCTGCACAGGTAATTTGATAGGCCACATGCTGCGGATTAAAGCATAATTTAGACGACTCTGAATCGATTTTGATGAACAAAACAAACATACAGGCCGTCCTGTTCGACCTCGACGATACCTTGTGGGCCATCGAGCCGGTGCTGCATCTTGCCGAAAGCCAGCTGTACGACTGGCTGGGCCGGCACGCGCCGGGCGTGGTCCAGCGCGAAACCATCGAAAGCCTGCGCGCGCGGCGCCAGTTGCTGGCGCACAGTGATCCCACATACAAGATCAACCTGTGGGCGTTGCGCCATGCGGCGCTGACGGCGGTGCTGAGCGAACATGGCGAGGATCCGGCCTTGGCCGATCCGGCCATGGAAATCTTCACCACCGGCCGCAATGCGGTGACGCCCTTCGACGATGTCGTCCCGGCCCTGCGCCAGTTGAAGCCGCGCCTTAAGCTGGGCACCGTCTCCAACGGTTTTGCCGATCTCGGCCGCATCGGCCTGGCCGAGCATTTCGAGATTTCCATTGCCGCACACCAATTTGGCACCGCCAAACCCGATCCGACCATCTTCCATGCCGCCTGCAGCGCACTGGAAGTGGCGCCGGCACAAACCGTCTACGTCGGCGACGATCTCACGCTGGATGTGCTGGGCGCCCAGCAGGCCGGCCTGCGCGCGGTCTGGATGAACCGTTTCCAGCGCCCGTTGCCGGCGCATGTGCGGCCCGATGCGGTGTGCGCTGACCTGTCCGAACTGGCAATCTGGCTGGCGGCATAGCCTGTCTATCGATCGGGACTTACGCGACATTGTCCTGGCTAAGCGTGCTGACGAAGACAGTACGACGGTACGGTGAGGAAGCGCAACGACGCCAAGGCGATTTTGCAGAATAAAAAGTTAAATACGAAGACGCTGGCAGGCCCGCCCTCAGGTCGTTAGAATGAAGACATGCAACTAGACACTCGCGCTCAAACCCTGCTCAAGGCACTGGTCGAACGGTATATCGCCGACGGCCAGCCGGTGGGCTCGCGCGCGCTCTCCAAGATTTCGGGACTGGAACTGTCGCCGGCGACCATCCGCAACATCATGGCCGATCTCGAAGACATGGGCTTCGTTGCCAGCCCGCACACCTCGGCCGGACGCATTCCCACACCGCGCGGCTATCGCGTCTTCGTCGATACCCTGCTGACCATCGAATCGATCGATGAGGCCGCGCTGGAAACCAAGCTGCAATCGCGCTCACAGCTCAACTCGCCGCAAAAGATCATTGCCAACGCGGCGCAAGTGCTGTCGTCGCTGTCGCAATTTGCCGGCGTGGTGATGACGCCCAAACGCGAATCGATCTTCCAGCAAATCGAATTCCTGCGCCTGTCCGAAAAGCGTATCTTGCTGGTCATCGTCGGCCCCGGCGGCGATGTGCAAAATCGCCTGCTGCTGACCGACGTCGATTACACGCCGTCGCAACTGGTGCAGGCCGCCAATTACATCAACCAGCATTACGGCGGCCTCGGCTTCGATGAAGTCCGCGTACGCCTGCAAAAAGAACTGCGCCAACTGCGCGACGACATGACCAGCCTGATGCAGGCCGCGGTCGAAGCCGGCAGCGACGCCATGGCCGACGAGTCGGACAACGTGGTGATCTCGGGCGAGCGCAATCTGCTGAGCGTCTCGGATCTGTCCTCGAACATGACCTCACTGCGCAAGCTGTTTGAAATGTTCGAACAAAAGACCGGCCTGATGCAATTGCTGGATGTCTCGAGCAAGGCCACCGGCGTGCAAATCTTCATCGGCGGCGAGTCGCAACTGGTGCCGATGGACGACATGAGCATCGTCACCGCGCCGTATGAAGTCAACGGCAAGATCGTCGGCACGCTGGGCGTGATCGGCCCCACCCGCATGGCCTATGAACGCGTGATTCCGATTGTCGATATCACTGCCAAGTTGCTGTCGAGCGCGCTCAGCAACAATTGAGCGCCGAAGGGTAAGACTGTTGCAAACCCCTTACCCAACTTTACGCGCCCACGACAGACAATAAAAAAGCCATCCGCGCTGACCGCCGGATGGCTTTTTCATACGATGTGCCGCATCACTGCGGCACATTTGCAAGCAGGCCCGCCTTATTTCTTGAGCTTTTGGCAATCCTTGCAATGCCCGTAGAGCGCCAACGCGTGGTCGGCGATCTCGAAACCGTGCTCCTGGGCAATCTTGACTTGGCGCTTTTCGATTTCGGCGTCGAAGAATTCTTCGACCTTGCCGCAATCCAGGCACACCAGATGGTCATGGTGCGAGCCTTCATTCAGTTCGAACACGGCCTTGCCGGTTTCGAAGTGATTGCGCTGCAGCAGGCCGGCTTGCTCGAACTGCGTGAGCACGCGGTAGACCGTCGCCAAACCGACATCTAGGTTGTCGCCCAACAGGATTTTGTAGACATCTTCGGCACTGAGGTGGCGCACCTCGGTGTTTTGGAAGATTTCCAGGATTTTCAGACGCGGCAAAGTAGCTTTGAGGCCGCTGGCTTTCAGTTCGGATGGATTATTAGGCATGTTTCAGTAAAAATCGGGTTATCTGCTTTATCATATAGCGTTTTAGCACAATTGCTCAACCAATTGAAATCTTTATGCGAATGTTGCCTTCCTACCGTATTACCGCCCTCGCGTTGATCGCGCTCGGCTCCCTGCTGTCCGGCTGTGCATCCAAGAAACCGGCGGAAGGTGCAGCAATTGACCCAAGCGGCTTGCAGGTGACTAAAAATACCAGCCTGTTCGGTTTCCTGAAGCCCTATCGCATTGATATCCAGCAAGGCAATTTCGTTTCCAAGGAAATGGTCGCCCAGCTCAAGCCCGGCATGACACGCGAACAAATTCGCTTCGTCCTCGGCACGCCGCTGCTGGCCGACGTCTTCCACACCGACCGCTGGGACTATGAATTCCGCCTGGCCAAGGGCAACGGCGAAATCTTGAGCAGCCGCGTCTCGGTGTTCTTCAAGGACAACCTGATGGAACGCTACGAAGGCGGCAACGACTTGCCGACCGAAGAGCAATATCTGTCGCTGATCGCCGGCTCCAAGAAAGGCGCCATGCCTGAGCTGTCCGACTCGCCGATCGCCCCGACCATCACGAACAAGTAAGATTCAGCCATATGAGCGCACTGAAAATCGCCGTAGCCGGCGCTTCCGGCCGTATGGGCCGTATGCTGATCGAAGCCATCCAGAACGCCGACGACATGGTGCTGGCCGGCGCACTGGACCTACCGGGCTCGCCTAGCCTGGGCACCGATGCCGCGTCCTTCCTCGGCAAACCGGCCAATGTCACGATCGAATCCGACCTCGCCAAGGGCCTCGCCGACGCCGACTTCCTGATCGACTTCACGCGTCCGGAAGGCACCCTCAAGCACGCCGAATATTGCGCCGCGCACGGCATCAAGATGATCATCGGCACCACCGGCCTGGAACAAGACGCCAAGGACGCCATTGCGGCGGCGGCCACCAAGACCGCCATCATGCAAGCGCCCAACATGAGCATCGGCGTCAACGTCACGCTCAAGCTGCTGGAAATGGCCGCCAAGAGTTTCTCGCAGGGCTACGACATCGAAATCATCGAAGCGCATCATCGCCACAAGGTCGATGCACCGTCGGGTACCGCGCTGAAGATGGGCGAAGTCATTGCCGACGCCATCGGCGTCAAGCTCGACGACGTCGCCGTCTATGCGCGCGAAGGCATCACCGGCGAACGCGATCCCTCCTCGATCGGCTTCTCGGCCATCCGCGGCGGCGATATCGTCGGCGACCACACGGTGCTGTTTGCCGGCATCGGCGAGCGCATCGAAATCACGCACAAATCGTCCAGCCGCGTCACCTACGCGCACGGCAGCCTGCGCGCCGCGCGCTTCCTGGCCGACAAATCGACCGGCCTGTACGACATGCAGGACGTGCTGGGACTGAAGTAAGTCATCGCAGAAGTCAGGCTCGACGCGCCCGCTTGCTCGACATGTCAGGCGCGTCGCATTCAGATCGAATCTTTTTACCGATGAGCGCTCCAACGGATTGCCATTCCCTCTGCCGTTAACCTAGAGAACACACCATGGAACAAACCGTTGGATTCGCCCACTACTGGGCCCAGGGCGATGCCGTTTCGCATGCCGTTGCCTATGTCTTGCTGGTGATGTCCATCGCCAGCTGGTATTACATACTTTCCAAAACCTGGAGTTCCTGGCGCATCCGCCGCAGCAGCAATGCGCTGGACGGCTTCTGGAAAGCACCGACCCTGGCCGACGCCATCGCCGTCATGCAAAACGTCGACAGCGAACAAATCTATACCCCGCTGGCGCAGCGCTCGTCCGAAGCCGCCAGCATCTCTTCCAAACAGCAAGGCGCGCCCTCGCTCAATGCCGCCACCGATCCCGGCGAACTGATCACGCGCACGCTGCGCCGCGAAATCAACCGTGTCTCGGCCCGGCTCGAACGCGGCCTCACACTGCTGGCCTCGGTCGGCTCGACCGCACCGTTCGTCGGCTTGTTCGGTACCGTATGGGGCATCTATCACGCGCTGGCGGCAGTCTCGGCCAGCGGCACCGTGCAGATCGACAAAGTCGCCGGCCCGGTCGGCGAAGCGCTGATCATGACCGCATTGGGCCTGGTGGTGGCGATCCCGGCGGTGCTGGCGTACAACGCCTTCACGCGCATCAACCGCCTGACGCTGGCGGAGCTGGACGGCTTCGCGCACGACCTGCATGCCTACCTGACGACCGGCGAACGCGTCGGCGAGGGGCAATCATGAGCTTCGGCGGCTTCAACGACAACCAGCAAGCCGGCCCGATGGCCGAAATCAACGTCACGCCCATGGTCGACGTGATGCTGGTGCTGCTGGTGATTTTCATCCTGGCGGCGCCGCTGTTTACGCATTCGCTGCAACTCGACCTGCCGACCGCGAAGTCGGCGCCGGCGCCGGAAAAACCGCAAACCGTGAGCGTCGCCATCGATGCCGCCGGCAAGCTGTACTGGCAAGACCAGCAAGTCACGCTGGCCGAGCTGAACGCGCGCATGAGCGCTGCGGCCGCCAAACAGCCGCAGCCGGAAGTGCAGCTGCGCGCCGACAAGGCCACACGTTATGAAGTGATTGCCGACGTGATGTCGGCGGCGCAAAGCAACGGACTCAACAAACTCGGTTTTGTGACCGATCCCAAACCCGATGCGCCTGCACGCGCGGAGAAAAAATAATCATGCCAACCGCCCGCCTGAACGGCGAACTCATGACCGACTGGAACAGCTTCCATAGCGAATGTGCGACAGTATTCGGCTTCCCCGACTTCTACGGCCGCAACATGAACGCCTGGGTCGACTGCCTCAGTTACCTGCGCGATGACGACGGCATGAGCAAGTTCGCGCTGAAGGAAAATGAAGTACTGGTCATCGAAGTCCAGCACAGCGACAAGCTGCGCGCCGCGGCGCCGGACATCGTGGAAGAACTGCAGTTTTGCGTCGCCATGATCAACGAGCGCTGCGAAGATTATGAAGAGACGGCCACGCTCAAGCTGGCACTCCTGTAAAAAGCTGCTTCAGTCGATCAACTGATCGCCGTCATAAAACGGATACGGCCCGTCGAACTCGCCGACATAGGCCGTGTGGCTGATCAGCCCGGCCGCGCTATCCCACAGATGCAACTGGAACCCCGGCGGTTCCATCACGAATTGCGATGCCGCCTGCGGATCCAGGTCCAGCATCACCTGATGCGACACACCCGGACACGTCGATGCAATCGTACCGCCGAAGCGCACGTGGATAGGCCGGTGCAGATGACCGCATAACACGCGCTCAACCTGGGGATGGCGGCGCACCACCGATTCCAGCAATTCGGGATTGATCAGGCCGATGTCGTCCATGTGGCCGATCGCCGTCTTGAACGGCGGATGATGCATCACGATCACTGTCGGCCGCTGCGGCTGCTCGCGCAACACGCCATCCAGCCACGTCATGCTCGCCGCCGCCAACGCACCTTGGCTGGACCGCGGGATTACCGTATCGAGCGCGACGATACGTAGCGCATGCTGTTCAATCACATATTCGATGCGCGCGTCGCCTTGCCCTTGTTGCTGCAAATACGCATGCTCGGGAAATGCCGCACGCAAGGCGCGGCGCTCGTCGTGATTGCCCGGCAACAGGTAATAAGGCATGCTCAGCGGCGCCAGCAACTTACGCAACATCGCGTATTCTTCGGCCAGACCGAAATCGACCAGGTCGCCCGTGAACACCACCGCGTCGGGATGCTGCTTCAGGCGATTCACCTGTTCCACGCAACGACGCAGGCTCTCTGCGGTGTCGACCACCTTATAGGATTTCTTGCCGGCCGCCTTGATGTGCAAGTCGGAAATCTGACAAAGAATCATGGCCGCTCCTCCCCTTCCCACGGCTTGCCGGGCAACTGCATGACCGCATGTTCCGGCACCCGCAGGCCGATGCGCTCGCCCGCATGCCAGACACCGCGTCGACGCGTCTCCACGATGACAGGCTGCTCGGCGCCGATGTCCACCAGCAAACGCGTGCGGTCGCCCATGAAGAAGGTCGACACGACATCGCCGAAGATTTCTGCGCCCACCGTTTCCAGCGGCACGATGTCGACATCTTCCGGACGAAACATCGCTGTCATAGTTTGATTGTCCTTGACCATCACCATCGGCAACGCCCCGCCAGGAAATGACAGCTGCCCTGCGCGCCCCACGCCCGTCACACGATTCATCGTGCCGATGAAGTCGGCGACAAACGCATTGACCGGGCGATAGTAAATGTCTTGCGGGCTGCCGATCTGGGCAATCTTGCCGCGCTCCATCACCACCACGCGGTCGCCCAGCGCCATCGCCTCACCCTGGTCATGGGTGACGTAAATTGCCGTGATGCCGAGCTTGCGCAACAGTTGATTGAGATCGGCACGCAAGGTTTCGCGCAGCTTGGCGTCGAGCGCGGTCAACGGCTCATCCAGCAACAACACCTTGGGCTCCACCGCCAGCGCGCGCGCCAGCGCCACCCGCTGCTTCTGGCCGCCCGACAACTGATCGATGCGGCGATGGCCGAGGCCCTGCAGATGCACCATCTCCAGCAACACATCGATCTTGGCGCGCCGTTCGGCAGGCGCCATCTTGCGAATCTTGAGGCCGTAGGCGATGTTCTCTCCCACCGTCATGTTGGGAAACAGGGCGTAGTTCTGGAACACCATGCCGACGCCGCGCTTTTCAATCGGCAGATCGGTGACGTCGTCATTGCCGAACAGCACGCGGCCGCCGGCGTCGGGAAACTCAAGCCCGGCGATCAGGCGCAAGGTGGTAGTCTTGCCGCAACCGGACGGCCCCAGCAACACCAACGTCTCGCCGGGATGGATTTCCAGGTCGATGGGCTCCAGTGCAGGCGCGCCGTTGCCGAAAGTTTTGGAACACTGGATCAGCCGGATGGAAAGCGGCTGTGGCGCCGTAGACGCGGAAAAACTCAAAGGTGTACTCATAGCCGTACTCGTGCTCGTGTAGTCTGCGTCACCCATTGCATGGCGATCAGCAGAGGAATGATCATGAAAAGAAAAATCAGGGTGTAGGCCGAGCCGACCTCCAGGCGCATCGAGGCGTAACTGTCGGCCAGGCCTACCGGCAAGGTCATGGTCAGCGGCGTATGCAGCATCCAGGTGATATTGAATTCGCCGATGGACAGGGTCACCACCATCAGCGCGCCGGCCAGGATGCCGGACATGACATTGGGCACCACCACGCCGAAGAAGCGCTGGCGCATGCCGGCGCCGAGGCTGGCCGCAGCTTCTTCCAGCACCGCCAGTTGCGACGACTGCATCACCGCCAGCACCGGCCGCACCATGAACGGCAAGGTGAACAACACATGCCCGACCAGGATGAACAGCAGGCTGCTGCGAAACGCGCGGTACTGGCCGTACGCCATGATCAGCGCCAGCGCCGTCGCCAACCCGGGCACCGCCACCGGCATCATCAGCAGTTCTTCAAACACCCGCGCCAGCCGGCTGTTGCCGCCCTTGTAGCGCGCCAGCATGTAGGCCAGCGGCACGCCGACCAGCAGTGTCACCGCGAGGCAGGCCAGCGCGATGACGATGGAGCGCCAGATAGTCATCTGGTAGGTGTCCCACACTTGCACGACCCAGCGCAAGGTGAAACCGCTGGACAGGCCGACGAAGAAATTCTCGGTCACGCCGGCCAGCATCGACAACAGCACCGGCACGATCAGGAACGCGCACACCAATAAGGTGAAGGCCAGTTGCAGGTAAAAACGCAGGGATTGCTTCATGCTGTCGCCCTCCTCACGCCGTCGCCGGCACAGTGCTGCCGGACAGTGAACGGGCCAGCGCCAGCGCGATCCAGGTGATCACGCCGAGCACGATGGACAAGGCTGCCGCCATCGCAAAATTGGCGTAGCTGGTGAATTCGTTATAGATGGCCATCGGCAAGACATCAATATTGGTGGCCAGCGTGAAGGCGGTGCCGAAGGCGCCGACGCTGGTGGCGAAACAGATCGCTCCCGACGAGATCAGCGCAGGCGTCAACGCCGGCACCACCACGTCGCGGAATACGCGCCAGGGATTGGCGCCGAGCGAACGCGCCGCTTCTTCCAGCGAAGGATCAAGCTTTTCGGCCGCCGCGATCACGGTCAGGATCACGCGCGGGATGGAGAAATACAGATAGCCGACGAACAGGCCGGTGAGCGAATACGCAAACACCAGCGACTCGCCGAACAGCTTTTCGGTGAGCACGCCGATCAAGCCCTGGCGCCCGGCCAGCATGATCACCATGAAGCCGACCACCACGCCCGGAAACGCCAGCGGAAAAGTCAGCATCGCCAGCAACAAGGCTTTGCCGGGAAACCGGTTGCGCTGCAGGAACAGGCCGACGAAAGAAGAAATCGCCAGCGTCGCCACGGTGACCACGCCCGACAACAGCAGCGTCGACACCAGGCTCGACAGATAGTGGCGATTGGTCACGACAGCCAGGTAAGCCATCGCGCCGGTCGGACCGCTGGCGCCGACGCCGACCAGGCGCAGCATCGGCAACAACCAGAACGCCGCGAACAGCGTCATGCCCGGCACCGCAAACAGCCAGACACGGCTGCCTGGTTGCTTGCGGCGCGGATTTTTTGCAGTGACGGACATGCTTACTTCACTTCAGCCAGGTAGCGTTCGCTGAACTGGCGCTGCACGGTCGCCATCTTGCCGTAGTCGATCGGTTTGGCGCGAGCATAGTCAGCCGCCGGCAGGAAGCGGGCTTCGGCTTCTTTCGAAATCGCTGAGGCGCGCACCGGACGCAGGTAGGCATTGGCCCAGATCGCCTGGCCTTCGTTGGACAACAGGAAGTCCAGCACCTTCTTGGCGTTGGCCTGGTTCGGACCGTTCTTCACGAGGCTGACGACGTAAGGAACGGTGACCGTGCCCTCGGTCGGGATCACGAAGGCGACATTGGCTTTATCCTTGTATTTGGCGCGGTAAGCATCGAAGTCGTAACCGAACAGGATAGGAATTTCACCCGAGATCAGGCGCGCGTAAGAAGTCTGCTTCGGCACGATGGGCTGGTTCTTTTGCAGCGCCTTGAAGTAATTGATGCCGGGCGTAAAGTTGTCGAGCGTGCCGCCCAAAGCCTGGTTCACTGCGACTGCGCCGACATAGCCGACGAAGGCGCTGGCCGGGTCGAGGTAACCGATCAAGCCTTTATATTCAGGTTTGAGCAGATCGGCCCACGAATGCGGCACCGGCTTGCCCTTGAGGGCGTCGACGTTGACCATCAGACCCATGGTGCCGGAGTGGATCGTGGTCCAGTAACCTTCCGGATCCTTCAGGCCTGCCGGGACGTCATTCCAGCCGGCCGGCTTGTACGGGGTGATGATGTCGTTCTTCTTGGCTTCGATGCCGAAGGTCACGCCGACATAGGTAAAGTCAGCCACCGGGCTGGCCTTCTCGGCCATGATCTGCGCCAGCGCCTGGCCGCTGTTCTTGTTGTCCGGCGGCACGGTGATGCCGGTCTTTTCCTTAATGGTCTTGATCTGGGTGGCCCAGTCAGCCCATTCCGGCGGACAGTTGTAGCAGATCACGTTCTGGGCGGCGACGCTGAACGAGGCTGCGAGTGCGGCGCTGGCCGCGATCGTCTGGATGATTCGAGAAAAACGCATGGAGATTCCTTTCGATTGCTGTTAGTGGAACAGTGATTTGAAAAACTAGCAAGACCTGCATCAAGGCTGAAACATTTGCACCGACCCGCCGTGGCGTATCGCATGCGCGAGAATGCGTGAAGCGGGCCGGCCGGCATCGTCCGAAGCCGGCGCCTGCTCGATGGCGGCCACCAGGGTGCGCAAGGCGACTTCGCCGATTTGTTCGGACGGCTGCACGGCACTGGTCAGCACCGGCGACATCATCTCGCCCAGCGGAATACCGTCGAAGCCCATCACCGACATGTCCTGCGGCACACGCAAGCCCAGCGCGCGCAAGTCGCGCATGGCGGCGAAGGCGAGCAAATCGTTGGAGCAGAACAAGGCGCTCGGGCGCTGTTGCGGGTCCGCAAAGGATGGCAGGTAGTCGATGCCGAGGCCGGTATGGCGCGGCACTTCGATCGGCGTTAGCGGCGCCAGGCCGTGTTGGCGCATGGCGTCGAGGTAACCGTGGTAGCGCTGGATGGCGCGGTCCGAGGCATGAAAATAGCCGGTCAGCATCTGGATGCGCGTATGCCCAAGCGCAATCAGATGCGCCACGGCATCGCGCGCGGCGGCGCGATTGTCGACCGAAACCGACAGGCGCGACGCCTGTTGCGGCTGGTTGTAGGTCAATACATAGGGAATCTGTTCGCTGTCGAGCACATCGAGCGTGGCGCTGGCGCTGGCATCGGCCACCGTCAGGATCACGCCGTCGACGCGGTGGCTCAGCAACAGATCGACCGCCGCCGCCTCGTCTTCCTGGCGATATTCAGTGGCGGTGAACATCACCGAATAATCCAGCGCGCGCGCCGCCAGCTCGATGCCTTGCAGGCATTGCGCAAACACCGTATTGGACAACGTCGGCACCACCACGCCGACCGTGCGCGAGCGCCCGGCGCGCAAGTTGCGACCGTTGAAGTTGGGCCGGAAGCCGAGGTCGGCAATGGCCTGGTTGATCTTGCCGGCGGTATCGGCGCTGACCGAAGTGGGCTTATTGAGCAGGCGCGACACCGTCGCGGTCGAGACCCCGGCTTGCTGGGCAACTTGTTTGATGGAGGGCGGCACGATGTCGGATGAGGTCCGTGATGAAAACGATTACATCATGCCGGCGCAATGTGACGAGGCGATGACCATGTGCGATCCGGAGACGCCCGACAACAGTAGATGACAATTTCTTTTGAGCAATGGATAAATATTTCCCACCGACCATTTTTTATGGCCAAACCGACATCATCGCTAAACTAGGTCGACACAGGGGCGAGCCAGTATAATGTCGGGTTTCGATCTTTCCTTTGCCTCAACCCGTCATGCAAGATAAATACAGCCCCGCAGAAGTAGAACAATCCGCGCAGCAGCACTGGATCGCGACCGACGCCTACAAAACCGTCGAACACGCCAAAGACAAGCATGGCCGCGACAAGAAGAAGTTCTACGCCTGTTCCATGCTGCCCTACCCATCGGGCAAGCTGCACATGGGCCACGTCCGCAATTACACGATCAACGACGTGATGTATCGCTACCTGCGCATGAGCGGCTACAACGTGCTCATGCCGATGGGTTGGGACGCGTTCGGCATGCCGGCCGAAAACGCCGCGATGGCCAACGGCGTGCCGCCGGCGCAATGGACTTACTCGAACATCGAGTACATGAAAAAGCAGATGGCCTCGATGGGCCTGGCAATCGACTGGTCGCGCGAAATGACGGCCTGCTCGCCGGAGTATTACAAGTGGAACCAGTGGATGTTCCTGAAGATGCTCGAAAAGGGCATCATCTACAAGAAGACCGGCACCGTGAACTGGGATCCGATCGACCAGACCGTGCTGGCCAACGAACAAGTCATCGACGGCCGTGGCTGGCGCTCGGGCGCCGTGATCGAGAAGCGTGAAATTCCGATGTACTACGCCAAGATCACCGACTACGCAGAAGAACTGCTGGAACACGTCGAAACCAAGTTGCCCGGCTGGCCCGAACGCGTGCGCCTGATGCAGGCCAACTGGATCGGCAAGTCGACCGGCGTGCGTTTCGCCTTCCCGCACGACATCAAAGATGATGGAAAACTGATCAACGATGGCAAGCTGTGGGTCTTCACCACGCGCGCCGACACCGTGATGGGCGTGACCTTCTGCGCCGTGGCGCCGGAACATGCGCTGGCGACTGTCGCCGCGAAAAACAATCCGGCCCTGCAAGACTTCATCGCCGAATGCAAAAAGGGCAGCGTCATCGAAGCCGACATGGCGACGATGGAAAAGAAGGGCATGCCGACCGGCCTGTTCGTCACGCATCCACTGACCGGCGCGCAAGTCGAAGTGTGGGTCGGCAACTACGTGCTGATCACCTACGGCGACGGCGCCGTGATGGGCGTGCCGGCGCATGACGAGCGCGACTTTGCGTTTGCCAAGAAATACAAGCTGGCGATCAAGCAGGTCGTCGCCGTCGAAGGCAAGACGTACTCGACCGATGCCTGGGAAGAATGGTACGGCGACAAGGAAGGCGGCAAGACCGTCGATTCCGGCAAGTACGACGGCCTCGGCTACCAGGCTGCAGTCGACGCTGTCGCCGCCGATCTGGCCGCCAAGGATATCGGCGAAAAGAAAGTCACCTTCCGCCTGCGCGACTGGGGCATCTCGCGCCAGCGTTACTGGGGTACGCCGATTCCTATCATCCACTGCGCCGATTGCGGCGACGTGCCGGTACCGGAAAAAGATTTACCGGTGGTATTGCCGGAAGACTGCGTGCCCGACGGCAGCGGCAATCCGCTCAACAAGCATGAAAAATTCCTGCATGTCGATTGTCCGCAATGCGGCAAACCGGCACGCCGTGAGACCGACACGATGGACACCTTCGTCGATTCGTCGTGGTACTACATGCGTTATACGTCTCCCCAGAGCAACGATGCGATGGTCGATTCACGCAACGATTACTGGATGCCGATGGACCAGTACATCGGCGGTATCGAACACGCCGTGTTGCACTTGCTGTACGCGCGCTTCTGGACCAAGGTGATGCGCGACTTCGGCCTGGTCAAGTTTGACGAACCGTTCACCAACCTGCTCACGCAAGGCATGGTGCTCAACGAGACTTACTATCGCGAAGACGCTGCCGGCAAGAAGACCTGGATCAACCCTGCCGACGTCGAACTCACGCATGACGACCGTGGCCGTCCGGTCACCGCCATCCTCAAGGAAGATGGCCAGCCGGTCATCATCGGCGGCACCGAAAAGATGTCGAAGTCGAAAAACAACGGCATCGATCCGCAAGCGCAAATCGACCAATACGGCGCCGACACGGCGCGCCTGTTCACCATGTTCGCTTCACCACCGGAGCAAACGCTGGAATGGTCGGGCACCGGCGTCGAAGGCGCCAACCGTTTCCTGCGTCGTGTGTGGGCCTTCGCTTACCACAATGCTGCGCGCATCCAGGGCGCCGGCGCGGTCGACGTAGCGCAACTGAGCGATGCGCAAAAAACACTGCGCCGCGAAGTGCACAAGATCCTGCAGCAGGCCGATCATGATTTGAAGCGCATCCAGTACAACACCGTGGTGTCGGCGTGCATGAAGATGCTCAACACGCTGGAAGCGGCCAAGCTGGAAGACAGCCCGGTCGCCAATGCGGTGCTGGCGGAATGCACTTCGATCTTCCTGCGCATCCTCAATCCGATCACGCCGCACATCACGCATGCCCTGTGGCTGGAACTGGGCTACGCCAAACAGTCCGGCGAGATCCTCGACGCCGAGTGGCCGCAAGTCGACGCGGCGGCACTGGAACAGAGCGAGATCGAAATGATGATCCAGGTCAACGGCAAGCTGCGCGGCAGCATCACCGTCGCCAAGGATGCCGACAAGGCCAGCATCGAAGCGATGGCGCTGGCCAATGAAAGCGTGCAAAAATTCCTGACCGGCGCGCCGAAGAAAGTCATCGTCGTTCCCGGCAAGCTGATCAACATCGTTGCCTGATATTTTGAAGCTCACGAACCTGAACCCGGACATAGTCATGCCATTTCAACTTCACCGACGCCAAGTACTGCAATGGCTCCTGCTGCTGCTGACAGCGTTCATGCTCAGCGCCTGCGGCTTCCACATGCGCGGACCGGCGAAACTGCCGTTCAAGTCGATTTACCTCGGCTTTGCCGGTAACTCCTCGCTGGGCACGGAATTGAAACGCTATATCCGCGCCAGCGGCGTGGATGTCACGGATAGCGCCACCGAGGCGGAAGCCGTCCTGCAAGTATTGGCCGATGGCCGCGAGAAAAAGATCCTGTCGCTCAACACCAATGGCCAGGTGCGTGAATACAGCCTGTATCAACGCTTCAGCTTCCAGGTCAAGGACCAGGCCGGCAAGGTATTGATTGCGCCGGCGACCATCGTGCTCAAGCGCGACATCACCTATGACGCCAACCAGGAACTGGCGAAGCAGGCGGAAGAAGCGCTGCTCTACCGCGACATGCAAAGCGACCTGGTGCAACAGATCCTGCGCCGCCTGTCAGCCACCAAAACCAATGTCGACGAAACCGTCGAGGAATAGCAGATGCAACTGCGGCTAGACGCGCTTGATACGCACCTGGCGAAATCGCTGTCGTCCTTGTACGTGATCGCCAGCGACGAGCATCTGCTGGCGCTGGAAGCTGCCGACAAGATCCGCAAGACCGCGCGCGCGCAAGGCTTCACCGAACGCGATGTGCTGGTGGTCGAGCGCAGTTTCAAATGGGGCGAATTGCTGGCCGCCAACCAGTCGCAATCGCTGTTCGGCGACAAGAAACTGATCGAGCTGCGCATCCCTACCGGCAAACCCGGCAAGGATGGCGGCCAGGCGCTGCAGGAATATGCCGGCAATCTGAGCCCTGACAACCTGACCATCATCAGCCTGCCCAAACTTGACTGGGCTACCGCGAAAGCGGCCTGGGTCGGCAGCTTGCAACAGGCCGGCGTGTACATCGATATCCCGCTGGTGGAGCGCGCGCATCTGCCGGCGTGGATCGGCAACCGCCTCGCTGCGCAACAGCAAAGCGCCGACCGTCAGTGCATGGACTTCATCGCCGACCGCGTCGAAGGCAACCTGCTGGCGGCGCACCAGGAAATCCAGAAGCTCGGCCTGCTCCATCCGCCCGGCAAGCTGACGTTTGAACAAGTGCACGACGCCGTGTTGAACGTGGCGCGCTACGATGTCTTCAAGCTCAATGAAGCCATGCTGTCGGGCGACGCTGCGCGCCTGATGCGCATGATGGATGGCTTGAAAGGCGAAGGCGAAGCGCTGCCGCTGGTGCTGTGGGCGGTGGCCGAAGAAGTGCGTACGCTGCTGAAACTCAAATCCGGCGTGACGCAAGGCAAGCAGCTCGGCATGCTGCTCAAGGAATACCGCATCTGGGGCCCACGCGAAAAACTGATGGAACCGGCGCTGCGCCGCATCAGCCTGGCCACGCTGCAGACTGCGTTGCAGGAAGCCGCGCAGATCGACAAGATGGTCAAGGGCTTGCGCGCGAAAGCATTTTCCGGCGACGCCTGGGACGCGCTGTCGCAGCTGGGCCTGAAGCTCGCGCGCGGCTACTGAATTTAGTTTGGAAAATCTGATCATGACGCTCAACATCGAACACTACATGACCGACATCGGCCAGCGCGCCCGCAAAGCGTCGCGCGCCATGGCCCGTGCCGACACCGCCGCCAAGAACCGCGCGCTGACGCTGATCGCCGCCGCCATCCGGCGCGATGCCGACACCCTGCGCGCCGCCAACCAGCAAGACCTCGCTGCTGCGCGCGCCAACGGTTTGTCGGATGCCATGCTGGATCGCCTGACGCTGTCCGACAAAGCCATCGCCACCATGGCCGAAGGCCTGGAACAGATCGTCGCCCTGCCCGATCCCATTGGTGAAATTTCCAACATGAAATACCGCCCGAGCGGTATCCAGGTCGGCCAGATGCGCGTGCCGCTGGGGGTGATCGGCATCATCTACGAGGCGCGTCCGAACGTCACCGTCGACGCCGCCGGCCTGTGCATCAAGAGCGGCAACGCCACGATTCTGCGCGGCGGCTCCGAAGCGATCCATTGCAACCAGGCGCTGGCAGAACTGGTCAAGGAAGGTCTGGCCGGCGCCGGTCTGCCGCAAGACGCGGTGCAAGTGGTCGGGACCACCGACCGCGCCGCCGTCGGCGCATTGATCACCATGACCGACTACGTCGACGTCATCGTGCCGCGCGGTGGCAAGGGACTGATCGAACGCCTGATCAAGGAATCCAAGGTGCCGATGATCAAACATCTGGACGGCATCTGCCACGTCTACATCGACGACAAGGCCGACCAGAAAAAAGCGCTGGACGTCGCCTTCAACGCCAAGTGCCATCGCTACGGCACCTGCAACACCATGGAAACGCTGCTGGTGGCACGCGCCGCCGCCGCCGAGGTGCTGCCCCAGCTGGCCGGGCTGTACCGCGCGCAGGAAGTCGAGCTGCGCGGCGACGCCGAAAGCCGCCAGATCCTGGCCGGCTATCCCTTGCTGAAAGAAGCCGTCGAAGAAGACTGGCGCACCGAATACCTGGCGCCTATCCTGGCCGTCAAGATCGTGGCTGACATGGATGAGGCGATCGAGCATATCAACACTTATTCGTCGCAACACACCGACGCCATCGTCACCGAAGACTACACACGCGCCATGCGTTTCCTGCGTGAAGTCGATTCGGCCTCGGTGATGGTGAATGCCTCGACGCGTTTTGCCGACGGCTTCGAATACGGCCTCGGCGCGGAAATCGGCATCTCCAACGACAAGCTGCACGCCCGCGGCCCGGTCGGACTCGATGGCCTGACCTCGCTCAAATATGTCGTACTGGGACAAGGGCAAGTACGTCAGTAAGCGCCGCAGTATCCGTTTCTCTCCTGGAACCTGTTCAAGGTCTGTCGCGAGAGGCCGTCAGTTGGTGGCGCCCGGAGCGGACGAACCGGAATGTACCCAAGTACATGAGGATTCGAAGCACCGGACGACGCCAGATCATGGCCTCGCAGTAAGACATTGAGCAGGTTCTCATCGCCAATTGCCAAAGGAAATCGCATGCTCTGGATCAAAGCCCTGCACATCGTGTTCATCGCCTCGTGGTTCGCCGGCCTGTTCTACCTGCCGCGCATCTTCGTCAATCTGGCGCAAGAAACCGAGATCGTGGTCAAAGAGCGCCTGCTCGGCATGGCGCGTCGCCTGTATCGCTTCACCACCATGCTGGCGATTCCCGCCATCGCATTGGGCTTGTGGCTGTATCTGGTGATCGGCATCGGCAAAGGACCCGGCAACGGCTGGATGCATGCCAAGCTGGCGCTGGTGATCCTGGTGATCGGCTACCACCATGCTTGCGGCGCGCTGCTCAAGAAGTTCGAAAACGGTCAAAACAAGCGCAGCCACCGCTGGTTCCGCTGGTTTAATGAAGTACCGGTATTATTGTTGCTGGCCATCGTGATTCTGGTTGTCGTCAAACCGTTCTGATCCAGCGTAGCTGCACCTTTGATCCACCTTTTACGGAGTCCTTCATGGGCAAGGTATGTGAATACTTCTTCGCGCCACACTCTCCCTTTGCCTATCTGGGACATGCGCGTTTTGTCGCTCTGGCCAAGCAATACGAAGTCCAGGTGGTGCTCAAGCCGTTCGACCTGAGCAAGATCTTCGGCCAGTCCGGCGGCTTGCCGTTGGCCAAGCGCGCCCCGCAACGCCAGGCTTACCGCCTCAAGGAACTGGCGCGCTGGAGCAAATTCCTCGGCTTGCCGATGAACCTGCAACCGACCTATTTCCCGGTGCAAAGCGACGCCGCCGCGCGCCTGATCATCGCCACGCAACTGGCGCACGGCACCCATGCCGCACTCGCCCTGAGCGGCGCGATAATGCGCGCGATCTGGGAAGAAGAAAAAAACATCGCCGACACCGACACTCTGCTGGCGCTTGCCAACGGCCTCGGCCATGACGGCGCCAGCTTGTTGAAGTCTTCGGAAACCGCCAGCGTGCAGGCCGAATTCGATCGTTTCAGTGAAGAAGCCAGCGCCGCCCATATCTTCGGCGCCCCTTGGTATATCGTTGACGGTGAAGGTTATTGGGGCCAGGATCGACTGGACTTCGTCGAACGCGCCTTTGCCGACAAGTAATTGCAACGACCACCGCAGTAAAAGATTCGTCATTCCCGCGCACGCGGGAATCCAGCGGCATTGACTGGAGATGCCGTCGACGCCGCTGGAAGAAACACGCAGCAAACACTGCATTGCGACACTGGGTCCCGGTCTTGGCCAGGACGACGGCGTGTTGCATGCACAGGCATCAAATTTGTTGTTAACGGACAAAAGGTACCCCTCATGAGCACCAACTATTCCTATTTCTGCCCCTGCCCGCGCGGCCTCGAAATCGCCCTCGCTGAAGAGCTCAACGAAATCGCCCAACTGGCCGGCCCCGATGCCAATCTGAAAGTTCATACCCAGGTTCCCGGCGGCGTGCATTGCTCCGGCAGCATCATCGGCGCCTACCAGCTGAACCTGCGCTCGCGCATCGCCAGCCGCGTGCTGCTGCGCCTGGCGCACGGTTCCTACAAGAATGAAAACGACATCTACGACCTCACGCTCGAACAGGAGTGGGAAAACTGGTTCGAGGTGTCGCACACCATCCGCGTCGACGTCACCGCGGTCAAGTCACCGCTGCGCAGCCTTGAATTCGCCACGCTGAAAATCAAGGACGCCATCTGCGACCGTTTCCGCGAACGCTTCGACGAGCGGCCATCGGTCAACACCAAGACACCCGACATGCGCATCTCGGGCTTCCTCGATGCGCACACTTTCACCCTCTATATCGACACCTCCGGCGAAGCGCTATTCAAGCGCGGCTGGCGCGATGATACCGGCGAAGCGCCCCTGCGCGAAAACCTCGCTGCCGGCCTGCTGCGCACCAGCGGCTGGAAACCGGGCATGGTGCTGTTCGACCCGATGTGCGGCTCCGGCACCATCCTGGCTGAAGCGGCGCAAATGCTGGCCGGCATCCCGCCGGGCGCGCGTCGTCGTTTTGCATTTGAAAAATTCGACAACTTCGACGCCGAGGCCTGGCTGGCGATCAAGGGCGACTTCAAGCCGAATCCATTGCCGACTGTGCCGACGATTTTCGGCAGCGACATTTCCGGTGACATGGTCAACATCACGCGCAGCAACCTGCGCAAGGCCGGCATTCTGTTCGACGTACCGCTGAAACAGATCGAAGCGCAGGAAGTCAAACCTCCTGTGGATGCCGACGGCAATCCGACCACCGGCATCATGCTCACCAATCCGCCCTACGGCGAACGCCTCAGCGTGCGCGGCGATGCGGCGGTGCCGACCGACGAGGCGTTCGCCGCCTTCTTCAGCGCCTTCGGCACCACGCTCAAGCAGCGCTTTGCCGGCTGGAGCGTATTCCTGTTCACGGCCGATCTCGGGCTGCCGAAATTGTTGCGCTTGAAAGAAGCTCGCAAGACGCCATTCTTCAACGGCGCACTGGAATGCCGCTTGTTCCGCTTCGACATGGTGGAAGGCTTCAATCGCCGTGAAGCGGCAAAGCCCAAGCCGGATCAGGTGTAAGCATCACCAGCGGGATGATTGTCAACGCAGTCGAGACAATTCATCCCGCTATGCCTTATTTATCACAGGCTCGCTTTTCCTTACAGTTGCTCTCAACGAAGTCAATCGTGACTTCATCCATTCTTGGGAGCCAACATGACCACCACTGCAATCAACACCAAAGCCGATTACGCCGCTTTCCTGCTGCGCGTCACCTCCGGCCTGTTCTTCCTGGCGCACGCCGCCATGAAGATTTTTGTCTTCACCCTGCCCGGCACTGCGGCCTTCTTTGAATCCTTGGGCCTGCCCGGCTTCCTCGCCTATCTGGTGATCTTGCTGGAAGTGGTCGGCGGCATTGCACTGGTGATCGGTTTCTACGGCGACTTGCTGGCCATTCCACTGGCCATCGACCTGGTCGGCGCAATTGTCACCGTACACGGCAAGAATGGTTTCTTCTTCAGCAACCCCAAGGGCGGCTGGGAATACCTGGTGATGTGGATCGTTGCGCTGATCGCGGTCTACCTGCTCGGCAACGGCGCTTTCGCCGTCAAGCGCAAGAGTCTCAACAACGCCGCATAAGTTAACAACCTCGCGCATTTTTACCCGGGGCTGCGGCCCCGATTATTGGAGTCCGATCATGTCTACCGCACTGCCGTCGCTTTTTGTTTCTCATGGTTCGCCCATGCTGGCGGTTGAGCCGGGCAGGACCGGGCCGCTGTTACGCAGCATCGGCGCACGCCTGCCCACACCGAAAGCCATCCTGATCGTTTCGCCACACTGGGAAACCCAGACGCCACGCGTCGGCAACCTGGCCAAGCAACGCGTGATCCATGATTTCGGCGGCTTCCCACGCGAGTTGTATGAGCTCGATTACCCTGCCGCCGGCGCCCCCGACCTGGCCGAGCGTGTGGCCGGGATGTTGCGCGACGCCGGTGTGCACGCGCAAACCGACGACGGCTGGGGTCTCGACCACGGCGCCTGGGTGCCGCTGCGCTACTTGTATCCACAAGCCGACGTGCCGGTGGTGCAATTGTCGCTGCAGCCGCATCAGCCGCCGGCCTATCACTACCGCATCGGCCAGTTGCTGGCGCCGCTGGCAAAAGAAGGCATCTTGCTGGTCGGCTCGGGCAGCTTCACGCACAACCTGCGCGAATTGCGCCGTAGCGATGCGGATGCCGGCGATGCGCCGCACACTGTGGAATTCCTGCAATGGTTTTTGACGCAGATGCAAAGCGGCAATCTGGAGGCGCTGCTGGACTATCGCCATTCTGCGCCGCACTCGGTGCGCACACACCCCACCGATGAACATTTGCTGACCTTGTTCTTCGCCATGGGCGCGGCCGACGACTGGACGCAATCGGTGCATCTGGACAGCGGTTCGACGTATCATAGCTTGCGCATGGATGCGTTTGCCTTCGGCAGCGCCTCGTCCTTGCTGGCCAATTTGCCGGTTGCCGCTTAATTACGTCTGGAAAGTATCGTTTGAATAAACTGCGCGAAATCGAATGCTTCATCGCCGTCGCCGAACTGGGCAGCTTCGTCAAGGCGGCGGATGCGCTGAACGTCTCCAAGGCGGCGATTTCGCGCACCATCCTCGAACTCGAAGCGCGCCTCGGCACGCGCCTGATGCAACGCACGACGCGGCGCCTCTCGCTCACCGAAGCAGGCGCCTTGTACCTGGAGCGCTGCAAGCAAATCGTCTCCGCACTGGATGATGCCGATCAGATGCTCACCGCCGGCAACACCGACCCGACCGGCCTGTTGCGCATCAACGTACCGCAAACCTTCGGCGTGCTGCACCTGGTCAATGTCTGGCCCTGCCTGTTGCGCCGCTATCCTGGCATCAAGCTCGACATCACGCTGTCGGATCGCATTGTCGACATCGTCGAAGAAGGTTACGACCTCGCGATCCGCATCGCGCGCTTGCCAAATTCCTCGCTGATCTATCGTAAGCTGGCGTCAACCCGCATCGTGGTCTGCGCCTCGCCCGATTATCTGGAGCGGCACGGCACGCCGCAGCATCCCGAAGACCTCAAGGATCACGTGGTGATGGGTTACAGCTATTCGGCCGACAAGGATGAATGGCATTTCGACGGCCCCGACGGCGCCGTCAGCGTCAAGACCCAGGCCCGCATGCACGCCAACAACGGCGACACCTGCGTGGCCGCGGCACTGGCCGGCATCGGCATCACGCGCCAGCCGACCTTCATGCTCAGCGAACATATCCGCAGCGGCAAACTGGTGCCGATCGTGCCCGACTACGTGTCGACCGAACTGGGCATCTACGCGGTCTACCCGAGCCGCACGCACTTGCCGGCCAAGGTGCGCGCCACCATCGATTTCCTGGTGCATGCGTTTGAAGAAGTGCAGTGGGAAGACAAGTGATACGAATTTCAGAAACGATAAAAACGGCAAAACAGACGACGCAAAAAAAAAGCGCACCGGATACTCGGGTGCGCTTTTTCAATTGATCGTCACTTACAGATAAAGCGCGATAATTTCTTTGGTCCAGAGTGATTCCTTGTCGGTCTGGCTTTCGTACTTCTTCCATTGCTTCTGCAGATAGGCCAGGCTTTCCGCCGTACCTAGATCGCCGATCGCCTTCAGCGCCATGGCGCGGTCCTGCCACAGATCGCTTGCGGACTCATAGCGCCCGATCAGGAACTTCAACTGATCAGTTGCCTTCAGGATGCCCAGCGAGGACAGCGCCGCGAGACGGACGTATTCGTTGGTGCTGGAACTCAGCTTGACCAGCTCCGGAATCGCGATCGGATTGTTGCTGAAGCCCAGTTGATAGACATCCAGATAAGAGTCGTTCTTCGAGACATCGATTTTGGCAATCAGCGCTTTCACCTTTTCCGTGCTGACTACTTGCTGGAACAAGCGCTGATTCAGCTTTGCCGCCAGCTCTTTGGTCAACAGCGCCAGCGAATCGTTGTAGGTCGGGTCGATGATTTCATCAAAGCTCCAGACCGGCACCTTGCCGCGTTTGACGTAAGCCGTCACGCGCTGCAGACCGTTCGGGGTTTCAACATCGGCACGCAAGGACGTGAAGGTAACGAATGGAGAAAAACCGTTAGCGCGATGGTTTTCGATATGGACGCGACGAATCAGAATGCCGACGCCGGCTTCACCACCGGCGGCGAGCTTGACCGGCAAGCCGCGTGCCATCATTTCCTTGACAGTATGCCTGGCAATCCACGGCACCGCGTCAAACGGCTTGTCCTGATACACCATCTGCATCGGAATCGTGCCGCTCAGGAGCTTGCCCTTGTCGGAGGCAGCCTGCTCGTCTTTGAAGACCAGCGTCGTCGGCGTCGCTGCGCTGGACTTTTCAAACGTGGTGGAGGAAGAAACCGGATCCTTGATCGGTACTTTCATATTGATCGCGCAACCCGACAATACGGTCATCGATACGACGACGCCAGCCACTGCTTTACCTGCATTCGCCAACAATTTCATTTGCTTTCCCTATTATTAGATTCATGAAAGACCTGTCCCTCGCGACGACGGCTGTTCATGTTCTTCGTCGTAACGGGTCGCAGCATTTTATAGCATTGCCATAGCGCAAATCCGCTCTGCAGTGCTGGTCGCAGCTTTTTTTAATTCATACGCACAAGGATCTGAAATGGCGCGACGTCCGGTGCAAAAAAAGCGTCGTCATTGCTGACCATTTCCTGACCACATGAAAAAATCCGCAGCCTCGCGGATTTTTTTTCATCTCCCTTTTCAGCGACTCGCTTAAGGCGCACAATCCGCCGTCCCCAACCTTAATGGTCTGACCACTGGAGAGACGCGGGCAAACTCGCATCCGACAGCCTTGGCAACCGCTCCGGCGACTTGACATACTCTTGGCATTGATTCAAAGTGACCACAATACAGACTGATAGTCCATATATTGGACAATTAAAATAGTCAGCACCACCCGGATCACTGAAAAACCTGAGGAGAAGACGCATGCAAACCACCACCCCAGAGGCATCCAAGATGATGCCGTATCAATACCCGAACCCGAAAGAAGCGCCGCAAGAGATCGTGGTCGGCTCCGCCATTCCCGAAGACGAGCGCGTCTGGGTGCCGCAAGCCGAGAACGTCTGGTTCCGTCCGCTGTGCCTGAACGTCTCGCAAGGCTATTGGACCAACCTGCTGCGCGTGCGCAAGTCCGGCGTGCTGAGCCGCCACCGCCATCCGGCGCCGGTGCATGGCATGGTGCTCAAGGGCCGCTGGCGCTATCTGGAACACAACTGGATCGCCGAACAAGGCAGCTACGTCTTCGAACCGCCCGGCGAAACCCACACGCTGTACGTGCCCGAAGACGTGGAAGAAATGATCACCTATTTCCACATCACCGGTGTGATGTACTACTGCGATCCGTTCGGCAAATTCGAAGCTTATGAAGACGTCTTCACCAAGCTCGAGATGTGCAAGGCGCATTACGAAAAAGTCGGCCTCGGCGCCGACTTCGTGCAGCAGTTCGTGCGCTGATCGATGGATGCAGTCATGAGCTATGCACAAGCTGACTACAACTTCCAGGGCGCGGTCGCGGTCGTCACCGGCGGCAGCGGCGGCATCGGCGCCGCCATCCGCGCGCGCCTGGCGCAAGCCGGCGCCGAAGTGGTGTGCTGGGACCTGAAGGCGGCAGTCGATACGTCGGATGCGCAAGACAGCGTCGACGTCAGCGATGCCGCGTCGGTGGAGGCCGCCACGCAACGCCTGCTGGCCTCGCGCGGCCATATCGATTTCCTGATCAACAACGCCGGCTATGCCGGTTCGACCGTACCGCTGGATGAGTACGACGTCGCTGAATGGCATCGCATCGTTGCAGTCAATCTGTTGGGCGTGTTCCATACCTGCCGCGCCGTCGTGCCCGCCATGCGCGCCGCCGGGCAAGGCCGCATCGTCAACATCGCCTCGCTGGCCGGCAAGGAAGGCACGCCGAATGCCTCTGCCTACAGCGCGGCCAAGGCCGGCGTACTGGCATTGACCAAGTCGCTCGGCAAGGAATTGGCCAACGCCGGCATCCTCGTCAACGCGCTGGCGCCGGCGGCGGTCAAGACCACGCTGCTGGAACAGATGAGCCCGACGCACGTCGCCACCATGATCAGCAAGAGCCCGATGGGCCGCCTCGGCCATGTCGACGAAGTCGCCGAGATAGTGGCATGGCTGTGCTCCGGTTCGTGCACGTTCAACACCGGCGCGGTGTTCGACTTGTCGGGTGGCCGCGCAACATATTAAGCAGTCACGGTTTCAACAACAGTTTTCACTACAACCCGGCGACGGCTGCACGCTGTCGTCCGGTTTTATTCACCACGGCAACAAGCACCGCAAAGACGGCGCAAGCAGGTGATGCCGTTTTCGCCTGCCGCGCTTTCACCTATATCGGAGACAACATGGAAGTCCAGAAGAGCCCCAAAATCAAACGCATTCAGATCGTCGCATTGACGTTCCTGATGCTGGCCGGGATCGTCAATTATCTTGATCGCAGCACGCTATCCATCGCCAACCATTCGGTTAGCCAGGAACTCGGCCTGTCCGCTTCGCAGATGGGTCTGCTGCTGTCGGCATTTTCTTTAGCCTACGCATTCTCGCAGTTGCCGATCGGCGCCATGCTCGACAAATTCGGCGCGCGCTTCATGCTCGGCGCCGGCATGCTGGTCTGGTCGGTGGCCCAACTGGCCGGCGGCTTCGTCAACACGCTGCAACAATTCCTGGTGGCCCGCGTGTTCCTCGGCCTCGGTGAAGCGCCGCAATTCCCGGCCGGCGCCAAGGTGGTGTCGGAGTGGTTCGCGGTGCGCGAACGCGGCGGCCCGACCGGCATCTTCGTCGCCTCGTCGACCATCGGCCCGGCGCTCGCCCCACCGATTCTGACCATATTGATGCTGTCGTTCGGCTGGCGCATGATGTTCGTCATCATGGGCGTGCTGGGTATCGCGGTAGCGGTCGGCTGGTACATTTTTTACCGCAACCGCAACGAAGTCGAACTGACGCCATCCGAAATGCTGTACCTGGCCGACGGCACCGACAACGACCCCAACGCCAATGCCAAACTGACCTGGCACGAATGGAAAGGCCTGTTCAAATACCGCACCACCTGGGGCATGCTGTTCGGCTTCATGGGCGTGATCTACATGGTCTGGCTGTACCTGACCTGGCTGCCGGCCTACCTGGAACATGAACGTCATCTGAGCATCGCGCGCACCGGCTGGGTGGTGGTGATTCCCTACATCTTCGGCACCATCGGCATGCTCAGCAGCGGCTATATCGCCGACGGCCTGATGAAGCGCGGCATGGCGCCGATCCGCAGCCGCAAGTGGCCGATCTGCGCCGGCCTGATCGGCGCGGGCGCGTTCACCATTCCTGCCGCGTTCACACCAAGCACGACCATGGCGATCGTCTACATCTCGCTGGCGATGGCATTTGTGAACATGGCCAGCGGCGGCGCCTGGGCCTTGGTCAGCGTGGCGATTCCGCGCCGCCTGGTGGCCTCGCTGGGCAGCCTGCAAAACTTCGGCGGCTATCTGGGCGGCTCGCTGGCCCCGGTCATCACCGGCGTCGTGGTCGACCAGACCCACTCGTTCGTCAACGCCTTGCTGATCAGCGCCGCGGTCGCGTTCGCTGCTGCACTGGTGTACATGTTCGTGGTGAACAAGCCGATCGAAGGCGACAAAACTGTCGCAGCGTAATGCTATTTTTTGTACTGAAGGAAAGCACATGACATTTACGGCCAACCTGTTTCAAGGCAAGACCGCGCTGGTCACCGGCGGCACCCAAGGCATCGGCGGCGCAGTCGCGCGCCAGCTCGCCGCCATGGGCGCAACGGTGATCGCTGCGGGCTTGCCGCCGTTCGCCGCCGACGCGTTCGCCGGCACCAGCGTGACGCTGGCCGAACTCAACGTGGCGTCCGACGATAGCGTCAAAAACCTGTTCGCCGGCATCCAGCAACTCGACATCGTGGTCAACTGCGCCGGCATCATCAAGCGCGGCGCCGAACATGACGTCGACGTCTTCGAACAAGTGATTGCCGTCAACCTGACCGGCACCATGCGCATCTGCTCGGCGGCGCGTGCGCTGCTGAAGGAACGCCAGGGTTGCATCGTCAACCTGGCCTCGATGCTGAGCTTCTTCGGCGGCGGCCTGGTGCCGGGCTACAGCGCCAGCAAAGGGGGCGTGGCCCAACTCACCAAGTCACTGGCGATTGCCTATGCCGCCGACGGCATCCGCGTCAATGCAGTGGCGCCGGGCTGGATTGCGACACCGCTGACCACAGCGCTGCAGGAAGATCCGGCCCGCTCCGGCCCCATCCTGCAGCGCACGCCGCTGAATCGCTGGGGCACGCCGGAAGACATCGGCAATGTCGCGGCTTTCCTGTGTACGCCGGCAGCTTCCTTCATGACCGGCGCCGTGGTGCCTGTCGATGGCGGCTATCTGGTGTCGTAATGTTTTTCCTTCGTACCTGATCTGCCTTTTTCCGGCGCCATCCAGAATGGCGGCGCCGGAAAATCCCTCAGCTATAATGCGCCTCTGCAGCCCCCAGCTTCCCGTCATTTGCGCCCGACCAGCTTGAAACCATGCCGACTTCCGATACCGCTGCCGAAGAAAATCCAAAGATCGCCGGTACCGCCGCGTTCTCCAAATTCATGGCGGTGCTGCAACTGATTGCCGACCAGGAAGCGCCGTTGTCGATTGCCCAGCTGAGCGCGCAAAGCGGTTATCCACGCCCCACCGTCTATCGTATCCTCGCTGCGCTGATGGCCGAAGGCATGGTGGTGGAAAATCCGCGCACCAAGAATTTTGAACTCGGCCCGCGTCTGATCAACCTGGCCAGCAAGTCATGGGCCAAGTCCGACATCCGAACGGCCGCCATCGACGCCCTGCACACGCTGCGCGACACCACGCGCGAGACGGTGCACCTGGCCGTCCCCAGCGACAACGGCATGGTCTATATTGAAAAGCTGGAAAGCCCGCAAGCCGTGCGCATGACCTCACGCGTCGGCACGCGCGTGACGCTGTATTCAAGCGCGGTCGGCAAGGCTTATCTGGCGGCGCTCGATGACGCATCGCGCCGCCAGTTGCTGCGCGCCGTCAAGATGACGCGTTTCACCGAACACACGATCACCGATGCCGACGTCTTGCGCGCCGAAATCACCACCACGCAACAGCGCGGCTATGCTGAAGACCGTGAAGAAAACGAAGCGCAAATTTTTTGCCTGGGCGCCGCCATCCGCGACGGCCAGGGCGTGCCGATCGCTTGCATCAGCATCAGCATTCCGCTGTTCCGCAAACCGCAAAGACCGCAGGACATACGGAAAGCGCTGATCGATCCGCTGCTGGCGACCTGCCGGCTGATCACGCAAAAACTGTCCGGTCCGGGGCGCTAGCGGCCTTGGCGCTGCCCAGAGCGGCGACAACACTGCGCCCGGGCATGCGTTTTTCTGCGACGCCCTCTGCGTCGCTACGCACGCCCTTTTTAGAGACGGTTTCATAAAGGCTGGGAGGCCTGCAGGAGTTTGTTCCAGCAGATCAGACTGCAGCCGAGTTTAAGGAACGCTTCATGAATATCAGCGCGCCGTTCGAAGCGAATGCGAAGACGCCGGAAGTTATGGAGCCAGGCATGTATGCGTTCGACCACCCAGCGATATTTTCCCAAGCCGCTGCCGTGTTCGGTTCGGCGCTTCGCAATGACCGGCTCAATGCCACGTTCGCGCACTATCTGGCGATGCAGCTCGGAGTCGTAGCCGCGATCAGCAAAGACAGATTGCGGCTTTTGCAAAGGCCGACCGGGCTTGCCACGCAACCGCAGAATGGCATCGATCAACGGCGACAACTGCGTAACATCATGGCAATTCGCGCCGGTCAGAATGGCCGCGATTGGGATGACGTTAGCATCGGTTGCTATATGGTGCTTGGAACCTGGTCGCGCACGATCCGTGGGTTCAGCCCTGTTTTTGGCCCGCCCCAACTGCTCGAATTGATGATGAATCGACGATCACCCGCGAGAAGTCGATCTGGTCTGCCGCTCTGAGTTTGCTCAACAAGATGTCGTGTAGCCGATCCCAGACACCCGCTTCTTGCCAGTCGCGCAAACGACGCCAGCATGTCACGCCCGAGCCGCAAACCATCTCGGCCGGCAAATCGCGCCAGCGCAGACCTGTCCTCAGCACGAACAGAATACCTGTCAATGCTGCACGATCCGGAACAGGCTTGCGCCCCGGATTCTTCAGCCGACGCGGCTTCGGAGGTGGTAATAGCGGTTCGATTTCTGCCCACAGTGCATCTTCCACGATCGCTTTGCCCATCTCTTCGGCCTCTTCCATATCGGAACCAAAGAATAGCCGTTTGACAAAAAAGTTAACAGCCCCTTCGGGGCTTTATGAAACCGTCTCTTAAAAAAACACCGCTGACCGCGTTGCCTCTCCTTGCCGTCGGCGTTGTGTTAGCAGCGTTAAAGCAGTACAGGGGAGGTGATTGGCATGGCCGGCGATATAGGAAAAATCTCAAAGGATCGTCTATTTTTTCAGGGCTCCAGGGCAATCGCATCAAATTTCCCAGAAGTAAATTGAGGTTCGAAGCTTGCCTCATCCGTTAGGTATGCGCCATTAACCCACTGTGACGGACCACCTGATTGCCATCGGCGGCAAGACCGTGCGCGACGCGCGGTGCAATGGCAGGCGCGCCATCCATCGGGTATCTACCTACCGCCGCAGCGCCACTCTGGTGCCAGGCCCAGTCAAGACTGCCACCCATAGCAATCAGATCATCGCCATTCCAGCATTGCGCGACGCCTTATTGCTCAAAGGCGCCATCGTCACGATAGCCGCCATGGGCTGGCAAAGCGAGATCGCACAAAAAATCATCGACCGAACGGCGTCATTACCTCAGCAGCTTGCCGCCCGAAACGTTCAGGGGCAATCGCGCTGATCCAGCGATCGGCGTCGCACAGAATATGCGGACAAGGCAGCACCAGCAGTGGTGTCCAGTCGTGATCCACGAGGCGCACACGCAGATCGAGAAAATCGGCAAACGTCGCTTCAGTGGTGAACATTGCCAAGCAGAGTTTCATCGATAAAAACGTAGCGCAAGCGACCGGCTTTGACGCTGACAAGCGCGATGATTCCTTGATGCAAATCCCCCTCTATCGCCCAAATTATTTCTGAAAAACTGGATGCAATTGCCCTGGAATCTTCAGGAAGTTCAGTTTGAGAGTTTTCCTATTTTGCTGGCGACGCGCCTTGATTACGATCCGCGACTTGCTGAAAACGCCGCTGCGTTTTTTTATTTCAACGGCGGGCTGCAGGTAGCTTCATCACAAAAAACGATCAAGCACTTCGCCCCGAAAGTTTCAACTCCACTCTTTTCAAGAATGTTTCAAATGCGTAGGCAACATCCATCCAGCACCACCTATTTTGGCCCTCTGAATAAAATGTCACACGCCATTGCGTTGACTATTGGCTTATCCGGCATCTCCGTTCATGCTTGGGCGCAAACACAGATTTCATCCGATCAAAACACCCAGGTTGTCGCGAACGCCACGAGCGTGACGCTCGATCCGAATGTTCAGATCACCGCGAACAACATGGGGGCGCTTCCCGCCATCAGCATCACTAACGGCGGCTCAGTCACCATGTCCCCGGGCAGCGGCGTCAATGCCAGCGGCGCATCCGATGCCGTCCTGATGAATGAGGGCAATTTTTCAGCGACTGGCGCAAGCCTCTCGACAAATGGCCTGACTGCAGATGTGTTGCAACTGCAAGGCGGTAGCACTGCCAATCTGACCAATACCAATCTGATCGCGCAAGGCGTCAGTGCACATGCCTTGTTGATACTGGGCGGAACAGCCGCACTGGGTAATACGGCGACGATTTCGGGCGGTACACTGAGCAGCAACCAGGCCGAAGCAGTGCTTGTACAAGATAACAATGCCAATGCGACACTGAGCAACACCACGCTATCAGGCGTCAATGCCGTGCATATGACCGGAGGCGCAACGACCGCCAATACCGCGACGATCAATAACTCGACGCTAACCGGCACTACCGGATCGGCCATCCTCATGGATGGCAGCAACAATACGCTGAGCATCGACGGTTCGACTGTCGCCAGTAATAATGCGGCCTCCTCGATCAACATCAATGGCGCAGGCAATACGCTCACCATGACGGGCGGCACAGTAAGCCAAAACGCCACCAGCAACGCGCTGAATGTCAATGCCGGCACGGCGACCATCACCGGCACGCAACTGCGCACCAATAATGCCGCTTCGCTTCATGTTGCCAACGTCAGCAATGGCGGGCAATTGAGCTTGATCAATGCGAATGTCGTTGGCACCTCAACAGCAGCAAACAGTGGCGCTGTCGAGGTCGCGGATGCGACCAGCCACTTGACCGCAACCAATACCAGTTTTTCATCCAGCACGGACTCGGCGTCTGCCATCAGGACAGGAAGTGTAAGCACCGCCATAGGCCGGGTTGATATCACCGGTGGCAGCATCACCTACACGGGTGCCAATGGCGATGGCTTTGTCGTGGGCAACAATGGCGTACAAGCATCAACGCTGAGCACGCTCAATAATGTCGCCATTACGACTACCGGCGCAGCAAGTAATGGCGCTGGGCTGTTTAACGGCAATACCGTCATGAATGGCGGCAGCATTGCGTCGGTTGGAATCGGCATGCGTATTGGTGCAATTGGTGCCCCAACTATCTTTACCACCGTCGCGCTGGGCCGTTTCAACAACGTCGGCACCACCATTGCAACGACCGGCGTCAACGCACACGGCCTGCTCATCCGCGGAGCGATGTCTGCGGCTACGCCCCATATGATTACCCTGGATGGCACACGCATCACGACACAAGACGCCAGCGCCGACGGTATCCAGGTCAATGCCGGCCGTGCCAATATTACTGCGGGCAACGGTACGACGATCAGCGCCGGCAGCGGAAACCTGTTACATGCCATGAACGGCAGCAACGTCAATTTCACTGTCGACAATAGCAATCTGACAGGCAATATCATTGCCGATGCCAGCAGCACGGCGAATGTCTTCCTGCAAAACGGCACCACGCTGACCGGCATGATCGATCCGGTGAACCTGACAATGGCCGACACCACCACCTGGAACGTCACGGCAGATTCCGATGTCATTGGATTTGTCAATTACGGCAAGGTGATCTACCAGGCGCCGGTCGGCAATGCGTTCAAGATGGTGAAAGCAGATAGCCTGACGGGCACGGGAGGGCGCATCACGATGAATACCCGCCTGGGCGGCAGTGATAGCCTGACCGACAAGTTATACGTCACGGGCGACTCCAGCGGCGCGAATCTGCTCACCATCAACAATGCCGGCGGCAAGGGTGCGCTGACGTCCGGCAACGGTATCCGCGTGGTGCAAATCGACGGCAGCTCGCCGGCCGACAATTTCACACTGGCGAACGGCCCGCTGGAAGTCGGCGCTTATGAATACTTCCTCAAGCAAGGCGCGCCAACGCGTGCCAGCGACTGGTACCTGCGTTCGACCTTCCGTGCAGCAGTGCCGGGCTACATGATGACGCCCGGACTGAACCAGGAATACGGCTACACCACGCTCGGCACCCTGCAAGAACGCGTCGGCGACTACGCCAACATCGCCCGCAGCGAAAAGCAGACCCAGCCCGGCAACGGTGTCTGGGGCCGCCTCCAGGGCTCGCAGTACAACAAGGATACGCACGACGCCCTCAGCGCCAGCGTGCATGACAGCTTCATGCAATTCGGCAAGGACTGGACCTTGTCTTCGAATGCGGACGGCAGCAGCACGCATGCCGGTGCAACCGTGACGCTGGGCCAAAGCAAAGCGCGTTTCTATGACGGCAACCGCGCGCTGCTGAACCCGGTCGGCGGCAACGGCACCGGCAAGGTCGATACCGATGCTACCGGCATCGGCGGTTATTGGACTACTTACCGCGCTGACGGCAGCTATCTCGACCTGGTTGGCCAGGTCACCTTGTATCGCAACAAGTACCTGGACAACGCCGCTCACGCTGCCTCCAACAAGGCCACAGGCGTGGCGTTGTCGGCCGAAGCAGGCAAGCCGTTCGCGCTCAGCGAGAGCATGCGCATCGAACCTCAGGCACAGCTGATCTACCAGTACCTGAACTCGAAAAGCTTCAGTGATTACCTGTCCACTATCTCGGCGAACACCAACAATGCTGTGCGCGGACGCCTAGGCGTCCGCTTGTTCCGCGACATGGCGACTGCCGGCGAACCGCGCTCGGCAACACCGTACCTGACGCTGGACGTATTGCACAATTTCACCCATCCGGTCACCGTCAATGTCGGCGACGATGCCTTGCAAGCGAATGAGAACAAGACCTGGGCCGAGATCGGTACCGGCATCGACGGCCGTGTCTCGACACAGGGCCAATGGTCGGCGGCGCTCAAGTATCGTCATCAATTGAGCGGCCAGACTCATGAAGGCGTGGCAGGACAAGTCAGCTATCGCTATAACTGGTAACACGTCTGTCAAACCTCTTGTGAACAAGTGGTGTTCGCCCACCGGCAAACACCGCGCAGACACAGCACCATGATCTGGTGCCGACGCAATGACAGTCAGTCTGCTGTCAACAAAGCCCTTCGCCTGAGGGGCTTTGGCGTTTTTGCGGCGCCCCCGCAACCGTTACCTCTGCGGCAGCAACGCGACCAAGAACAGAATCTCGCCCTCGACGTCATGCAGGGACAGCGATCGTGCAACCTGCTCGTCTTTCACGATGCACCACGCAGACGCATTATTTCGCACGGTTAGCGTGCGGTTTTCTTGGGTCGTCGCAAGCCACAAAAGATTTCCCTTTAAATTCAGCCATTTAAGAATATGCACCGAAATGGAATGAATTTTGCTTTATTGAGTGCTTTTTAAACTTTTTTGCACAATTATTGGGAGATTTTTCTGTGGATGATCACAAAAATGGTGCCGATGCGCTCTTCATTTTGCTCGGCGCAATCATGATTCTGGCGATGCACGCCGGCTTTGCCTTCCTCGAACTGGGCACCGTACGCCGCAAGAACCAAGTCAATGCGCTGGTCAAGATCCTGGCCGACTTCGCGGTGTCCACGATTGCTTATTTTTTCGTCGGCTACTACGTCGCCTATGGCGTCAGCTTTTTCAGCGGCGCGGAAGTCCTGGCGGCGCGCAGCGGTTTCGAGTTGGTGAAGTTTTTCTTCCTGCTGACCTTCGCCGCGGCGATTCCGGCGATCATTTCCGGCGGCATTGCCGAGCGCTCCAAATTCCATCCGCAATTGATCGCTACGGCGGTGCTGGTAGGCCTGGTGTATCCCTTCTTCGAAGGCATCGCGTGGAACCAGCACTTCGGCGTGCAAGCCTGGATCAAGCAGGTCTTCGGCGCAGAATTCCACGACTTCGCCGGCTCCATCGTGGTCCACGCCGTGGGCGGCTGGATCGCGTTGCCGGCGGTCTTGCTGCTGGGCGCACGGCGTGGGCGCTATACCAAGGATGGCAACATCGCCGCCCATCCGCCGTCGAACATCCCCTTCCTCGCACTGGGCGCATGGATCCTCACGGTAGGCTGGTTCGGTTTCAACGTCATGAGCGCGCAAACGCTGGACAAGATGAACGGCCTGGTCGCGCTCAACTCGCTCATGGCGATGGCCGGCGGCACGTTGGTGGCGCTGATCATGGGCAAGAACGATCCCGGCTTCGTCTACAACGGTCCGCTGGCCGGCCTGGTGGCGGTGTGCGCCGGCTCCGACCTGATGCATCCGTTGGGCGCGCTGGTCACCGGCGGCATCGCCGGCGCCATCTTTGTGTGGATGTTCACGCGCACGCAAAACAAATGGAAGATCGACGACGTGCTCGGCGTATGGCCGCTGCACGGCTTGTGCGGCGCCTGGGGCGGACTGGCGGCCGGCATCTTCGGCAGCAAAGCGCTCGGCGGCCTGGGCGGCGTGTCCTTCATGGCGCAGCTGTGCGGCACGGTGCTGGGCATTGGCATCGCGCTGCTGGGCGGCGGGATCGTCTACGGCCTGCTCAAGAAAGCCATCGGCATCCGCCTCGATGCGGAGCAGGAATTCGAAGGCGCCGACTTGTCGATCCACAAGATTTCATCGACGGCGGAGCGCGAGACCAGCTGGTAATTGATAGTTAAAATAAAGTCTGTCGAACGCAGTAAACTCTGTCGCGGGCCTTAATACTGTGCTGAAATACTGGTCGCAAAAAGACGTCTATCAATGCAAAAAGCCACCTAAAGAGGTGGCTTTTCTCTAACAACGTCGAAGAGCTGTTGATTCACTGAGATGGCCCCGACAACGCCCTAGTCTGGACTCAATTTTTTGCTCTTGATATGAGCAAGCTAGTAAGCCTTCTTGTTTCTTGGACACTGGCTACAGGCGAGCACAGATAGAGGTCTTCCACCCTGTCTTCGAGCAATGACAATAACTCCATCAACATCGCCAGTGCCGACTCAATTTCTGAGTACACAAGATTTTCGATGCTGACCTTATCAAATTCATTACACATTTTTGTCACCTTATCTATTGAAGTTATCTCGGGAAGGAAGACCGCCACTGCATCGTTGGATTGGACCAAAGCGTCCGGCAAGATGCGCCCCTGCCAATAACCGGTGCGAGCAGCGCACTGCGCAGTTCCAGGCGGCACACTTCCGTGGCAACAACGGGAAATCCTCGACCTTGTTGACTAAAATTGCTCCCAGGAGCCATTGTCATTGCCTGCGAGTGCCAACTTTGGTCCCATCGCCGCCGGCACTACAGCACTCATTTTTTTGCCCTGTGGTTTTTGCGCCAACTTAGCAAGTGGCTTTAAAGCTGACTTGGGTGCGGGAACTGCTGCCGCATATGCTGGATTGTGCCCAGCGCTTTGACCTGACTCAAGTTTAAATACACTCACGGCTTGCTCAAGCTGCTGTGCTTGTTCCTGCAGCGATTTTGATGCCGCGGCAGCTTCTTCCACCAAGGCTGCGTTCTGCTGGGTAACTTCATCCATCTGTGTAATGGCTTGATTTACCTGTTCGATACCATCGCTTTGTTCAGCACTGGCAGCGCTGATTTCACTTACTACATCAGTGACGCGGCGCACGCTCGAGACAACCTGTTCCATTGTGGCGCCTGCTTGTGCGACAAGCTTGCTACCTTCTTCCACGTTGGCTACCGAGTCTCCAATAAGCACCTTGATTTCTTTGGCGGCCGCTGCGCTGCGCTGCGCGAGACTGCGCACCTCGGAGGCAACCACGGCAAAGCCTCGGCCTTGTTCACCGGCACGGGCAGCTTCTACCGCTGCGTTGAGTGCAAGGATATTGGTCTGAAAGGCGATGCCGTCGATGACGCTAATGATATCGACGATTTTGCGTGAGGAGGTGGTGATGGCATCCATTGTAGAGACGACTTGATTCACTACCGCGCCCCCCTCAATAGCAACTTCAGAGGCCGAGACTGCGAGTTGATTAGCCTGACGCGCATTGTCGGCATTCTGTTTGACCGTGGAAGTCAATTCTTCCATCGCCGATGCGGTTTCTTCAAGCGAGCCTGCTTGTGCTTCGGTACGCGATGAGAGGTCAAGATTACCTGATGCAATTTCGGCTGCTCCGGTTGCAATCGAGCTAGATGTTTCCCGCACGTTGCTGACAATGCCGACCAGATTTTTCTGCATGCGATTGAGGGAGGCCAGCACGCTACCTTCAGGGGCATCTTCAGAGCCTGCTACCGCACTCAGGTTCCCTTCCGAGACCCGTTGAGCTATCTCGCTAAGAGCATTGGGCTCAGCTCCCAGAGCCTTGGACAAGCTGATTGTAATGAGAGTACCAGCCACGGCTGCACTCAAGAATGCCAGCGCACAGACCATGAACAGGATGTTACGTTGCGTTTTATATTGATCCTCGGCTTCAGAGACCAATGCTTGTGACCGCTCAGCCGTTGTATCGGCATAGATAGTCGCTTTTGCGATTAAGGCGTTGAGGAGTGGTATGCATTCATTGTTGATCTTTGCGATAGCCTCCTCGCGCTTGTTCTTGCTGGCGAGGTCGACAATCGCAAGCGCAACCGGCGTGTACGATTGCTCAATCTTGACTATGTCAGCCACCAACGATTTGACGTTTTGAGGAACGTCGTTCCCCGCAACCAAGCTTTTTAGCTGCGCCAGGTTTTTTTGTACTTCCTCATGCGCCTTTACTGCGACGGCCTTTTCTCGATCAATGTCAACTTGACTGGTCGCTAATACCATATTGCGAACGGCAATAGCTCTTTCGCCAACAGACGCATGGATATGCTCAACGAGATGAGCCCGTGTATCAATCCCGGATACGAATGATACGAATTGTTGATTGGAGGTGCTTAAGGCGTTGATTGCAACTACGGAAGCGACAAGAACAATCAGCGCCAAGCCACCGAACGCCAAGGTCAGTTTTGCCCGTACAGTCATATATTTCGTATTCATTTTATGTTCCTGGTTGACGACGTATTTAGATCCGATTCACCATAGGTTGACAGAATTGGTACCTGTATCTCTACCTTGCGGGCCCCATCGATAGTTTTCCAAACGATGGCGAGGAGTGCTTGTGTATCCATGGGCTTAGCCAGAAAGCCAAGCGACGCATGGACAATTGCTTTTTTCTCGATCTCTGGATTGTGCTGTGCTGATATGAGCAGCGTTGGCACTGGCGGTGTACGTTGCTCCAGCTCCTCCAGCACATCGAGTCCGGACATGCCAGGCATCTGCACATCCATCACGACACATACAGGTAAGCTTTGATCGAGTGCCGCCAAAAACTCGGCACCGTTGGCAAACGCACGCGCTTTGATGCCCTCCGAGCGCAACAGCCGTACCAAGGCACGACGGATCGACGCGTCGTCATCGACTACAGCAACCCATGAAAACGTGGTGTCCATGGGGTCAAGATACTATGCGGTATGTGTGCACGCTATAGGACCTTAGGCCTATAGCATGGCTGCCTGTTACCCAGTGGATACGAAAGGGCGCTAGGCGGAGGTATGTTTGAGATTGTTGAGCAGACTCACCAGGACGGCGACAGAGCGGACCTGCATCTTGTTCATGACGCGTGCTCGGTGAATTTTGACGGTCTTTTCAGCGAGCACCAAGGTGTCGGCGATTTGTTTGTTTAATTTGCCTTCGATGATCAGGTCCATGACCTCGCGTTCGCGTGCCGTCAGGCTGGCCAGACGGGCGACGACGTTGTCCCGCTCTAGCCTGGTGTTACGGGCGATCCGATTGCGTTCGAGTGCTTGTTGCACTGCGTGGATCAGCGCGTCTTCATCTACCGGTTTCGTCAGGAAATCTGCGGCACCGGCTTTCATTGCTTGCACCCCGTCCCGGATGCCGGCATGTCCGCTGAGGAAGATCAACGGCAAGTCGCTGCCCTGTGCGGCGAGTGCCTTTTGCAGGGCGAAGCCGTCCATCTCAGGCATGGCTAGGTCAAGGATCAGGCAACCTGGGGCGGCTGCGTTGCCACTGTCAAGGAATGCTTGCGCCGACGTGTAGGCCTGCGAAGAAAATCCTGCTGCATTGAGCAAACGACCGAGCGCCTTGAGGACGCCGGCCTGATCGTCCACCATAAAAATGAGCGGGGCTTGGCTCATAGTGCCTCCTTTTTTTCTGCAGCAGGAAGGCGCAAGTGGAAGGTAGCTCCGCAAACGGCGTTGTTCTCTGCCCAGAGCTTGCCTCTTGCAGCTTCAACGATGTTGCGGCAAATCGATAAACCCAGGCCCATACCCGTGACCTTGGTTGAAAAGAATGGCGCAAACATTTGTTCGGCAATGTCCGCCGAGATCCCTCCGCCCTGATCGACAACACGGATGTGTACCTGTCCTTCCGAGTCAATGTCGGTCGATATCATGATTTCATTGTGTGGTGCCATCACGCCCACCATGGCGTCGCAAGAGTTCTTGATCAGATTGATCATGACCTGCTGCATCTGGACCAGATCGGCGAGTACCCAGGGGGCCGACGATCGCAGCGCCGTGCGCACGGCGACATGATGGTTGATCAGATCACTGGAGAGCATGTGTATGACTTCCATGATCATGCTATTGACATTGACCAGTTGATAGATCGCCGGGGTTTTCTCAAACATGGCGCGCAGGCGGCGAATGATCTCGTCAGCGCGCTTGTCATCCTCGATGATGTCAGTGAGGATATCCTCCAGTTCATCCAACTTCCCCTTGGCCAGAAAGCGCCTGGCCGCCTGGGCATTGCTCAGGATGGCGGTCAGCGGCTGGTTCAGTTCGTGGGCAAAGGCGCCGGACAATTCACCCATGGTGGCCAGGCGCGATAGATAGGTCACTTCCTGCTGCTTCTGCGCCAAATCGAGCTCTGCCTGTTTGAGGTTGGAGATATCAATGGAGAGACCACGCACCATGGCCAGTTTTCCGGCGCCGTCAAATTCCCCTCGACCACGCGAGCTCATCCAGCGCACCTCACCATCCGGCAAGACAATGCGATAGGTATAGTCGAAAAACGGCTGCTCGGGCAGGATCCCATCCCGAACACCTGCAATACCAGCCTGGTCTTCAGGGTGCCCGCAGTTGATCATGGCAGCGACCGGAAACGTTGACTGCACGGCATAGCCCCGTTGCCGGCACCATTGTTCAGACGGATAGACTTGCTCGGTTTCGCAATCCAGGTACCAGTAGCCGAGATTGGCGGCGTCAGCTGCCAATGCCAGCGACGCTTCGCGATCCCGCACAGCGGACTCGGTCAGTTTCAATTGATCTGATAGTTGCGCGGTGTAGCGTTCACGGTTTTTTCGGTTCAGCTCGCGCTCGGTGATGTCGCGCACGATGGCAATCCATTCCTGATGGAGCGTCGCCACCACCCGTGCTTCAAAGTATCTTTCCTGACCGTTGTGCTGCAGACGATAGCTCACTTCCTGCACGGCCCAGGTTTGCTTCGCTGCGGCGAACGCCGCGATAAATTGTTGCGCAACGCTCGCGGGAAAGACTTCATCCAGCGGCCGATTGAGGATCTGCTCGCGTGGCAGATGCAGGTCGTCGGAGGCAAGCGCATGGATATCGATGATCTGACCATCGTGCCGGTGGGTAAACACCGTGTCCGGGATGGCGCTTAGCATGGAAGCAAGCTGGGCACGGCTTGCTTCGAGCTGTTGATATGCCAGTTTGACAACGGTAATGTCACTGACCTGGACGAAAAAACCCATGACTTTGCCATCGACCCGATGCGGGATGTAGCGCGCCAGTGTGTGGCCAATTTCCTCATCCGGCTTGGACAGGGTGCGCTCAAACTCTTGATCCTTGCCATCGAGTGCAGCATGGATGTAGGGTAAATTCTGGGCAAACACTGTCTCGCCAAGCAAGTCACGGATATGCATGCCAATGATTTGCTCAGGCCTCAAGCCAAACCAGTGGAGATACGCATCGTTGGCGAAGGCACAGCGCAGATCAGCGTTCCAATAACCCAACATCCCGGGCGCATTGTTGGCCACTAGTTGCAACAGCGTTTTCGTTTTCTTAAGACGCTCCTGTTCTTGGCGATACAGAGAGGTGATCTCGTTGAGGCGTTTGTTGTTTAACTCATCGTTGACGATCATTGCGAGATCATGCAAGTGTGAGATCTGTTGGTCGTCGAGCGCGCGTGGCACTGTGTCAATGATGCCAAAGGCGCCAACCCGATAGCCCGTTGAGGAAGTGAGCGGAACCCCTGCGTAGAAGCGGATATAAGGGGGGCCAACGACCAGCGGGTTGTCTGCAAAACGTGGATCCGAAGCGGCATCGGGGATGATCAGAACCTGATCCTGCTGGATCGTGTAGCTACAAAAAGACACAGCGCGCGAGGTCTCCGTGATGTTCAAACCCAGTACTGACTTGAACCACTGCCGCTCGGCGTCGACCAGAACGGTCAGTGCGATCGGCACACCGAAGAGCGCCTGCGCCAGACGACCGACACGGTCAAAACCAGGGTCGGGCGGCGTGTCAAGAATGCACAGCTCGCGTAAGGCCGCGAGTCGCGCCTGCTCATCTGGCGGCATCGGCGGTGCCTGCATTTTCTATGTTGTCTTAAAATGATAATGATCTTGATGCTACTGTATGGTTGACCTACATGCAACTGACTACAGATGCTCGTACCATTTAAGTCCATCTGCAGCAATTAACTGCTGAAAATAGGTGCGATGGCGAGAATAATGACATCGCTAATAAGGTCGCCTTCGTCAGAGGCTGGAAGGTGGATCAATTGGAGAGGATCAATTCTGCGAGCAAAGCAACAGCTTGGGTCAAGATTCATTGCCATTCGACAAACCCGCCACCGGAAGCGGCCATAAATTTTGCCGTGCCAGATAGCGTGGTTTTGATATAAGAGCCAGCCCTTCTTACCGCAAAGACCACAAGAAAAAGAATCCCCAAGCAGAAAGCCCGGTAACCGATCCGGTTACCGGGCTTTTCATGCGCCGATCTTTAATTGCCGATATTGACCGGCTACTCACCGACCTCATGATCGATATTGGCTGTGCTCGGCCCAATTATTGGAATGCCGACAGACTGATGACCGTCTGGAGAATAAAATTCCAACTGCGTCAGCACGCCACCATCTTGAATCAGGACGGCAACAACTGATTGATGATTGGAATCAAAGCCCGCCAGCGCAGAAACTTCTTGCTCATCGTTCCCAGATTGATAGGGGGCAAAAAAAATGGTCGGGCAAATTTCACATCCACACCTCCCCACCACGACCAGTCCTGACAGTTGGCCTCTAAACTGTTCTCCGTTTATGTTGAGTAGCTGCTCGACAATCGAATATTCTTCGTGAGACAAGGGACGTTCTTGCGTAGCAATGAAATACGGACGCCAACTGTAGTCAGTTTTCATCGCGAGCACCTCTAACAAAACAAGTACAGGGGAGCGCGTAGGTAGCGAGCCATGTATCTCTCAAAGAGGCTTCGATTTGCGTACCACTGAAATTTGATCGTCTTCGACCGATACTTCCAACATATCCTCCTCATCCCATCCCAGCTCCATGAGCAATTCATCAGGAAGCAATAAAACCGCATCGCCGGAAGCATCTCCGGCATCGATTAGTTTTGCCTGCCAAGTCGGAGGATTTATCTGCAGCATTTTTGTATTGGGCAGATGCTGACGCAAAATATCCAATAATTCCTTGTCGTCGTCTGGCAACTGAAGCCAGCTGGCGTCGTTGTTTTCGGAATAGTCCAGCCACATGCTCAAGGCTTGCTGTGGCGTCACCGTGAGTGTAGTGACCAATAAGCAGCGTTGTATGCGCGTGACGTCATTGCCGAATTGCTCAAGTAATTCCAAACGTTCTTTTCTGGATGTCGCCATCATTGACTCCTGTCAAATAGCGGGTTTTCATTCGAATCATCAATTTTCCGATCCAGCAGCAGAGGGGAGATGCGCTTTATCTTGATGTGATTAGGCTTGCCAATAGTTCTATGCAAAGGATCGGTTTTCTTCAAGAGCGCATATTTGACTGCTCGACATATGGGGTTGCCTGTGACCCGCCCTCATTTCGAGGTAGGTTGGCCTGTTGGTTTTTCATTGTTTTTTTAATGTAAACACGACGCGTTCGAGAATAGAATGATTACCCATAGTCTTATCCTGGGAGCGGCATAGATCCCTATTCAAAAAAACTACGCCGAGGTAAATATGTACTATGAGATTCCAGGCACGAATGTTCGCATTTTGGGTTCAGTTCATTCATTTCCTATCTCCAATCCACTTCTTCCTGAGTGGGTTGTTCAGGCAGAGCAATGGGCGCAAGCGGTCGTAGTCGAAATGGCTCCAGGCGCTCTGCAACCCTACTTCAAAGCTTTACCATCTCACGACTTGCAATTAGAGATTCCCATCGATGTATGGGATGAACTTGCAGCATTCTGGCCTGACGACGGTCCTCTGGCACCACTTCATTCACTACACCTGTGGGCTTGCACCCTCTCAGTACCACATCTCCATGTACGGTCGGTGAGTGGGGTTGAAGCGTATTTGGAAATGGAGGCGCAAAGAAAAAACAAGTCCTTGCGATATCTTCAGCATGCCGGAGAAATAGCGCAATCGCTACTTGCGGTACCTGCGGATGATCTTGTCGCCGCCTTGCGCATGCTTTTATCTGATCTTTCGGCACCACAGAAGCATTTGGAAAGCCTCTACAAACAGTGGCGAATGCGGGACCTTGATGGTGTAAGGCAGTGTGTCGAGACTATCCCTTTGTTCACCATCCCGAGCCTGCGGGCCACCATGCTATCTGCCCGAAACCGTGCTTGGGTAGAACAGATGCAGCCCTTTCTTAATCGGCCTGAGCGAACCTTGATTGTGGTTGGCGTGCTCCATCTGTTCGGCCCCGATAGTGTTTTAGAATGCCTTGGCCGTCCCATCGAGGCAATTCCATTGAAGTGGCATTTTCCATCGATACTTGAGGGGTAGCATCGAAACACATCGGTACCTTGGCTCTTTGAAGCCCTCAAACGCAAAAAGCCCACCAGTGGCGGGCCTTTCATTCACGATGACTAGTATCGAATGACCCCAACTATCTGCTGAGTGTCATCAAATTGTGGACACCCGTGCTATCCGCACGGCGCGCCAGAACTCCAATCCTCTGATTGCCTTCACTCATCGCTTCGCAATGAGGACGTCCTCAAAGGTGAATTATTTGCTTCCACAAATCAACTAAACCATTTTCCAGTGGGCATACCGCTGGCCGGTTAGAGTCAACTGCGTGTTCGAAGATGTCGCTTTAGCGTTGTTCTTCTCACTAGCGCCTGGTATCCCAGGCACCGAAAGGCTAAACCATTTTCTGAAATCCTCAGTGACGAGGGTTTAAGCCGGTAAGAACCTGTCTGCGCACTGTGTGATCCCGCCTTGAGCGAAATCCGCAACAGGTGAATATTTTGTCAGCGCTCCTATTTCTCTTCCAGCATCTGTGCTATCTGCACAGTACGCCGTAATAAATAAGAATGAGCCTGAACTAAAAGCTGCTTTGGCCCTATTTCAGGGCTCAATCCAACGACGCAATCTGAATCAGGAAAGAACCTGAATGTTGCCGGCCTTTTCGCCTTTGGCACCAACGCTGCGGTCAAACGACACACGCTGGTTTTCGGAAAGGCTCTTAAAGCCGGTCGATTGAATGTCTTGAAAGTGGGCGAACAAATCGGGGCCACCTGCATCTGGCGTGATAAAGCCAAAGCCTTTAGCGTCATTGAACCACTTTACGATACCTGTTTGATTCGTCATTTCTATTCCTTTTTTGTCAAAAATAGGCAACATGCCTATGAGGCACTTGAAACCAAGATTTAAGACCGAAGGAGATAAGACAGAACGACTAAAGACACAGCCATGCAGAATTGGGACCGACAATATTGAAGACTTGATGCAAGTACGCGATTCAATATACAGGCAATAAGCTAATTTAGCTAAACATTATTTAATTTAATAATCTCTCACCAAAATAAACATCCTTACTCAGGGGCATGATCTCCTGAAAATTTCACGTCACGTGATCCAGAAGCCAGTTCTCATTTGTAGCGGTGAGATGTCGGAAGTGCATAGCGAGTATTGATCTGCAGCCATTCCCTAAGCGATCGCGCGTCCCGTAATCAACGGTCGCACCAGCGGCCCCGAATTGACATTGGTGCGACGCTCCATCGTGACGCCCTGATCAGAAAAGATACAGATCACGGTGTCGCGGAAGGTCGACTCGAAGAAGCACCAGGTCATTACGAAGGTCTGTTCGTCTTGCCAGCTGCCGCCTGCCGACACGCGCATATCGTCGAACTGATATTCGTGATGCAGCTTGTAGGCCGACATTGAGGTGCGGCCTTCTATCCGTTCGCGCAAACCCACCGCTATCGTATGCACACCGCGCAGGTCGGTCAGCGTGAAACGGCAACGCGTGTCGGCAAAGTCAAAACGCAGGCTGTGTACGCCATCTTCATTGGGCGCCATCTCGAAGCGCTGCCCGCTGATGCGTTGCGCTAGCGCAGCGTGTCCCGGCTTGAGTGGCGGCAGCAGTTGCAGGGTGCTGGTCACCGCGCGCAAGCGCAGGTCGGCTTGCACATTGGCCGGCAAGACCTGGTGCGTGAATGCCGCCGGAAAATGCTGGTAGAGCAGCTTGCCAAGAAAATTCCTGCCAGGCTGAATCGCGGCAGTCATCACCAGCACCGCGTCGCTGCGCGGAAACACCATCACATACTGGCCGAACAAACCGCGTGCGGAATAGTCCTGCGGTCCCAGCCACCATTGATAGCCGTACTTGCCCGGCACATGTTGCGCCTGCACCGCCGCCACCCAGTCGCGCGGCAGCACTTGCCTGCCCTTCCACATGCCGTTTTGCAAATGCAGCACGCCCAGTTTGAGTAAATCGGCCGTCTCGCAGCTCAAGCCGTTGGCGCCCGGGCTGATGCCGTGGGGATCGAGCGGCCACTCGTAGTGGGTGATGCCCAGCGGTTCGAACAAGCGCGGCTGCAGATAGTCCCTGAGCGGCTGGCCGGTGGTTTTGCTGATGATGGCCGACAACATGTAGGTGGCGGCGCTGGTATAGACGAATTTGCTGCCCGGCGGATACACCACCGGGATCTTGAAAAACTCGGCGACCCAGCTGGTCTTGACCTGGCGCCAGACCGAGCCCGAGACTTCGTCCGCATGGCCGGTACGCATCGTCAGCAAGTCTTCCACCGTCATCGCCGCCAGCTTGGGGTCGACCACGGCGGGCAGCATTTCCGGGAAAAAGGAAACCACCTTGTCTTGCAGTGCGAAGCGTCCTTCCGCCAGCGCCAGTCCGACGCCGCAGACAGCAAAACTCTTGGTGGCGGAATGCGTCATGTGCATGCGATCAGCGCGGTAAGGGTCCCACCATCCTTCGGCGATGACGGCGCCGCTGCGGTAGAGCATGAAGCTGTGCAATTCAAAATCGGCGGCCTGGGTCGCCTCAACAAACGCCAGGATCGCCTCTGCCGACACGCCATGCAGCTCCGGCGCACTGCGCATAAAACCATCCGCCGGACGCGCGACGGCAACGGCGGCAGCCAGCGCACCGCCGCGGCCGGGCGCCAGCGTCACGGCGCAGCCGCCGAGCAATAGATTGCAAAATTTGCGACGCCGAATGGAAGGGGGTAGCTTGGACATAGGGGCTGTTTTTTATGAGAGACCGGGCAAGGCATTGCTGCGGCGAGGACAGTGAAGCATGCTGCCGCTCGCGGCTTGCATCCATTGTTGGCGATCGTCTTACATAAAAAAAGCGATATTTTGTTTTCCCTTGCTAAAGGATTTGTTTAGCATGCCCCATGGCGGCCTCAGTCCTGCGTCTTGTCTTTGATCTGCTCGCTGAACACCGCGCCCAGCATCTTGGACAAATCGGGATTGCCGTTGCGGTCGCGGAACCGGACGTCGAGCTGGTTCACGTCAACCGACTTGTGATCGCGATGGTGCTGGTGCGGCGGCGAACGCAGCATCTCCAGTTGACGGCGGATGTAGCCGGCGCCCAAGGTGAGCTCCTTCATGGCGGACAGCAATTGCGTTTTCAACTCTTCGCCTGCCCCCGCCACACCGGTCGCCGCATCATGCTCCTTGGCCTGCGCCGTCACGGCGGTTGCAGGCTCGGCATCTTGCTTGCCGCTTGCGGCAGCCTTCGAGACAGCGGCAGCAGTCAGCTTCGCCACAGCATCGATGCCGGCTCCCGCCTCGTTACCGACAGCGATCATCGGCATCCAGTTGCCGAGTTGTTGCCGCTTGCGCTCGGCAGCTTCCTGGCGCATGCCGCGTCCGCGCCGATCCGACTCTTCAATGTAATCGAGCAGGGTCTTGGGCTTCTTTTGCTGCCGCCATTGTTTCTGGTTTTGCAGCACGCGCCGGTCGAGCTCGTCCATCAGCGAATTCCAGTCGCGCCCTTCGGCCGTGGCATCGGCCAACGCCAGTTGCTGCGCCTGTGGCGAAATCTGCACGATGGTGTCGACATCCTGGGGCGATGTTGCCGGCGTCGCAGCGCTCGGTTGATCCGGCGTGGGCTGCGGCGAAGAGTAAGGTGTGTCGTTGAGCGGCGCCTGGCCGGCAGGGACTCCCGAGATCATTTTATTTTCCTGGTTGCTGCAGCGGTACGCGCAATACCGAGCCGGTTCGGCTCGCCGGGATGCAAATGCGGCCTGCTGTTTTCAGGTGGGACTGACAACTCAGGCTAGTCAGTTTATCGTCAGCATCTGAAGAATCTTTACGCTTGCTAAGACGAAATGCGTAAAAATTTGCCAATGCGGGCGACGTTCAACAAGCTGCTTCCACGGATGTTGAAAAAGTTGGCCTCAAGCAGCGCGCCATAAAAAAGGCCCGGCATAGGCCGGGCTCACTGATGGCAAAAAAGAAGGTTAAGTTTCGCTTCGCTGCACCGGATCGACATGCGTCATCACATCGAGCACGTGATACTGCTCCATCACGCGAGTGCGCGCCAACGCGGCGATGGCATGACCCTGCGTCACGGTCTGCTCGCCGTCGAGTTCGAGGTGAACGTCGACGATGGTCATGTCGCCCATCTTGCGCGTGCGCAAGTCGTGCACGCCGAATACCCCGGGCGTGGCCAGCAAGGTGGCGCGTATCGCCAGCGACTCTTCTTCCGACACCGCCTTGTCCATCAAGTCGTTCAGTGCGCGCCAGAAAAACACCGCGCCGGTGCGCACGATCATCAGGCCGACGATCAATGCCGCAATCGGGTCGAGCAAGGGTACGCCGAGCAGGTTGCCGGCGATGCCGAGCGCCACCACCAGCGACGACACCGCGTCCGAACGCGCATGCCAGGCATTGGCCACCAGCATGCTGGAACGCACGTGTTCGGCGATGCGCAACATGTAGCGGAACAACAGTTCTTTGCTGACCAGCGTCGCCAATGCCACCCACAACGCGCTCAGGTGCACCACCGAAGCGTGCAGCGCCTGCAGTTTGAAGAAGGCCGAGACCAGCATGCCGATGCCGACCGCCAACAGGGTCGCGCCCAGCGCCAGCGAGGCCGCGGTTTCAAAGCGCTGATGGCCGTACTGATGATCGGCGTCGGCAGGATGGCGGCTCTGGCGCGCGGCGAACAAGACCACGAAGTCGGCCACCAGATCGGACAGCGAGTGCACGCCGTCGGCCACCAGCGCCTGCGATCCGGCCCACAAGCCGGTGAGCACCTGCAGCGTGGACAGCACCAGATTGACCGCAATGCTGACCAGCGTGCTCTGGCGGCCGGCCCGATAGCGCTGATCGGCGCCACCGTCATCATTTTTTTCTATAATTATCATATTGACAATGCGACAAACGTGTTCTAAACAAACCTTGTACTTAACCGCGATTTACAGGATGATCTTGCCACACAACAAAATCACTTTAAAGGAACCGGAATTCCTGCCGTTTAGCTCAGCATAAGGACTTCCGAGAAATATCATGGAACAAACAAGGCCGCAATCACTGTCGTTCAACTTCGACAGAGTCAGCGGAGAACTGCTCGCAGCGTTTACCCCGGTTGAGGGTGTGCAACTCCCCAATCTGGTGATCCTGAAACAGGCACTCGCTGACGGCGGCTTTACCAAACTCTTTATTGACGACGCGGCCCTCGGCGATTTTGCCGCCAAACTGCCCACCGCCAAGGAAGCCTTTTCGCAAAAGATCGGCGAGCGCCGCGACGGTGAATTCCTGCTTGAAATCTCGGACGACCTGATGGGCGCCTACCTGACGCTGGTGCCTCCGCAAGGCGGGCGTGCACGCGCAGTGGAAGTGGTCAACGAAATCCGCGCACGCGGCATCACGCACGGCATCATGCATGAAAAACTGCGCGGTGCACTGAGCGCAGGCCAATGTTCGCAATTGCTGGTGGCCAAGGGCGACGAGCCTATCGAAGGCCAGCCGGCGCGTTTTGAAAGCATGCTCGATGAGAAGGAAGAAGAACTCGCCGAAGTCGACGACGACGCCGTCGTCAGCTACGCCGATCTCGGTCATCTGCTGCTGATCAATATCGGCGATCCGCTGATGCGGCGCATTCCCACCGTCGCCGGCGTCAATGGCGTCAATATCAAGGGCCAGCCGGTACTGGCCAAGCCGATTACGGAGCTCGACTTCAACAAGGATTGCGTCGGCGCCGAAGTCAAGGAAGACAATCCCGACCTGCTGGTCGCGGCGATTGCCGGCCAGCCCACGCTGATCACCAACGGCGTCAAGATCAATCCCATTGTTGAAATCGAAGACGTCGACCTCAGCACCGGCAACGTCAACTTCGCCGGCACCGTGAAGATCAAGGGCGACGTCAAGACCGGCATGCGCCTGCATGTGTCGGGCGACGTGTTTGTGCATGGCACCGTGGAAGCCGCCGAAATCATTGCCGGCGGCAATGTCTTCGTCAAGGGCGGCATCATCGGCCACTCCGAAGCCCAGCCCGGCGTCACCGCCTCGATTGCAGCGCGCATCAAGTCCGAAGGTTCGGTGCAGGCACTGTTCGCCGAAAGCGCACTGATCGAAGCACGCCAGGACATCATGATCGCCGGCAATGCACGCCAATGCGAAATGATGGCCGGCAACGAAATCCTGGTCGGCAAGACCAATCCCAAGCTGGGCCAGATCATCGGCGGACGCGCGCAAGCGACGATGATGGTCAAGGCAGTCGCCTTCGGTTCGCCGAGCGCCGCCACCACCAAGATTCAGGTCGGCCTCGATCCTTACCTGGAAGAAAAACTGCGCGCCAAGGAGCAGGAATTCCAGAAGAAACTCGACGAGCTCGACCGCACCATCAAGCAGATTGCGCACTACAAGCAAAACCCCGAAAAAGCCAAGAACGGCGTGGCGGAAGAAACCGATCTCAAGCGCAAGTTGTTGGCGCAGGAAGTCAAAGACCTGATCGCCGAACAGAATGAAATGAAGGAAGACCTGGTGGCGGCCGAATCGGCCCGTATCGTCGCCGTCAAGATGGTCTACGAAGGCGTGGAAATGCGCATCGCGCGCCAGGTCTGGCAAGTGTTGAGCGACCTCGGCGGCGGCACTGCGCAACTGCAGGCCGGCAAGATCTCGTTCGGCGGCAAATAAGCGAACCCGTTATTTCAGACAAAAACCGGCATCATGGATTTACCCCTGCTCGATAGCGCCGGCCTGCGCGCACTGGCGCAACGCAGCGCCGAGATCGCCAGCCCTTGCGCCTGCACCGAAGCGGCACTGACGGCGTGGACCAGCACCCCGCTGTCCTTCCCGAAATCGCAGTTGAAGGACATCGCCACGCTGTATGTCGATCCTTACGACGAACCCGGCTTCGTCGAATACCATCCCGACGGCACGCGCTACGACTCCGCCGACGCGCCCATCGCGCCGCGCCATTTTCCCTACAATCGCTGCAATGTGGCCGCCTGCACCGTGTGCGCACGCTGCTACCTGCGCTACACCGAAGCCGGCGGCTACTTCGTCGATCGCCGCATCCGCGCACTGAACCAGCCCGCGTTGGTGGTCGACGCCTAGTTCGTCACCGGCTTGGGTGGCAGCATGTGCATCGCCGTCATCAGGCCGTAAGCACACAAGGTCTCCACGCCGGCGCGAAACGCCGCCACTTCGACCTGGCAAATGCGCAGCGTCCTGCCGCCCTTGACGACCCTGCCGCGCGCGATGAAATACTCGCCCTGCGCCGGCGCCAGCAAGTTGATCTTGAGTTCCGTGGTCAGGACATCCGCAGCGGCGACAAACAGGCTCATCGCCGCATAACCACCCGCCGTGTCGGCGATTGTGGTGCTCATGCCGGCATGCAGGAAACCGTTTTGCCCTGGCGCCTGTCAGCAGTCAATTTGCGAGTGCGAACGCGCGGCAGGCGTTGGCTGCCTAGGCGCAGCGACGCGTCGTAGCGGCACTACGGCAAGGCGCTGCAACAACGGCAGGAACGCATCTCGCAAATTGACTGCTGACAGGCCCCAAGTTCCGGACGAAAGTCGAGGCGGATTTCCACCACTCCCGGCAGCACGCTTTGCAGCCGCGCACCGATGGTCTGCAAGGCGCGCTGGCGTGCAAAACTTTGCGACACGCGCCGCGAATTGCGCGTCGGCTGCCTGCATGCTGTTACCTGTCATGGCGGTCTCCCTGTTTTTGTGATGGATGGCTGGCGACGATCTTAGCGCATGCGCCGCCCTACCTGCCCGGCATGGCGTGCAACTCGCTGGCCATCAGGATCTGGAACAAAGTATCGGCCGGCCGGCTCAGGCGCCTGGCCGTCAGCGCGACATATTCGACATCGGGAAACAGCGGCAGGCTGGCGTGATTGAGCGGCAAGGTCAGCTCGCGCGTGGCCAGATGCTGCGGCAAGATGGTCAGCCCGAGGCCGCCGCGTGCCGCCGCCATGCAACCGGCGTGGCTGCCGCTGGTGCAGACGATGCGCCAGTGATGGCCGGCCGCGCCCAGCGTGGTCAGGATCGCGGCGCGCGTGACGCTCGGTTCCGGCAACAGGATCAGCGGCAGCGGCTGAGTGAGGTCGACGGTGGTCTCCGGCCGCGCCAGCCATACCAGCGGCGCACGGAACATGGCCTCGCCGCGCTGCTCGCCGGGACGGCGCTTGCCGACGATGAGGTCGAGTTCGCCATTGTCCAGGCGCTGGTACAGCTCGTTGGTCAGGCCGATGGTGATCTCCAGCTCGACCTCCGGATGCTTGTTGCGAAACACCGCCAGCATGTCCGGCAACGGCCCCAGCGCCAGGTCGTCGGAGGTGCCGAAACGCACCCGGCCACGCAGACGCGGCGCGTTGAATTGCGCCTCGGCGCGCGCGTGCGCTTCCAGGATCAGGCGGGCGTGAATCAGCAGGCTCTCGCCGTCGTGCGTCAGCGCCAGCGAATGGGTGTCGCGCACGAACAAGCGACGCCCGGTGCTGTCTTCCAGCCGACGGATATGGTCGCTCACGCTCGATTGCGTGAGGCCGAGTCGACGCCCGGCTTCGGTGAAACTGCTGGAGGCGGCGACAGTGCTGAAGGTCTTCAGCCAGACGGGGTTGAACATGGCGGCTCCGACGCTGTCATCGGAATATCCGATTACAGTCAACGTTATCAAAGGGGTTCCCGATCATAGCTGTTTTTCCTATCATGTGGCAAAGGGCTGCAAATGGATCGCCGCTGCTGCCCACCGCCATTTCCCCCTCTTTGCCTGCCGCCATGAAACGTTACCTGCCCGACACTTTTACCCTGCTGCTGCTCAGCACCGTGCTGCTCGCCACGGTGCTGCCCGCCACCGGCGCCTTTGAAAACTTCATGCACCTGGCCAGCAACACCGCCATCGCGCTGCTGTTCTTCCTGCATGGCGCGCGCCTGTCGCGCGAGGCGGCCTTGTCCGGTTTCAAGCAACCGCGCCTGCACTTGCTGACGCTGGGCTGTACCTTCGTGCTGTTCCCGTTGCTCGGCCTGGCAATGCAAGCACTGTTCCCCGGCCTGTTGACGCCGGAACTGTGGCTGGGCGTGCTGTTCGTCTGCACCTTGTCGTCGACGGTGCAATCCTCGATCGCCTTCACCTCGATTGCGCGCGGTAACGTACCCGCGGCGATCTGCGGCGCCACCGCCTCGAACTTGCTCGGCATCATCTTCACGCCGATCCTGGTGACCTTGCTGCTGCATCGCCATCATGACGGCGGCGGCATCGAACAAGTCACCGGCATCCTGTTGCAATTGCTGCTGCCCTTCGTGCTGGGCAACGTGCTGCGCCCCTGGATCGGCGACTGGGTGTTGCGCAACAAGGGCTTGCTGGCCGTGGTCGATCGCGGCGGCATCCTGCTGGCAGTGTATGCGGCGTTCAGCGCGGCAGTAGTGCAAGGCGTATGGCATCTGTTCCCGCCGCAGCAACTGGCGCTGTTGGTGCTGGTCAATGCGGTGTTGCTGGGCGGCGTGCTGATGCTGACCACCTTCGGCAGCCGCGCGCTGGGCTTTTCGCGCGAGGATGAAATCGTGTTGGTGTTCTGCGGCTCAAAGAAGTCGCTGGCCTCGGGCATCCCGATGGCCTCGGTGTTGTTCAGCAGCACCGGTGTGGGCATCGTGCTGCTGCCCATCATGGTGTTCCACCAGATGCAACTGATGCTGTGCGCCGTGCTGGCGCGCCGCTACGCCGAACGCGCCGACGCGGAAAAAGCGGCAGAGGCCGGCATCGTTGCTTAATTGAATCCCCTCCGGACTCCTTGCTTGTGGCAAGAGCGAGCTCACAAGGCGCGCCGACGCAGACAGTAGGCTCGTACCGAAGAAAACGATAACCCGGAGAAGCAACGCCGCCAGATCGCTGTTGCCGCAAGCAAGCCTACTGACACAATGGTGTCAGTAGGCCCCCGTCATGATGTCTTCCATGCCAACCGGCATACCAACCAAGATAACCACAGGAAAACATCATGACTACGCAAATCAACTGGTTCGAAATCCCGGTCACCGATCTGACGCGCGCTGCCAAGTTCTACGAAACCGTGCTGGCAGAAAAGCTCAACATCACTTGCGTCGGCCCCGCTGGGAGCGAACCTTCGATGGCGATCTTCAACAATGCCGCCGGCCAATCTGCCGGTTGCCTGCTCATCTCCGACGCTGCCAAACCCACCAGCGACGGCGTGCTGGTGTATCTGTACGCCGGCCCCTCAATCCAGAAAACCATCGACCGCATCGTGCCGGCCGGCGGCACGATCGTGCTGGACAAGCTGGAATTGCCGAACCAGCTCGGTTACATCGCACGCTTCCTCGACACCGAAGGCAATCGCGTCGCTTTGCACGCGATGCAGTAAATGAAATAAGCCGCGCGCCCTGCCTGCCATCGCTCGTCAACACGGACAAGAAATGGCGGCAGTGCCTCCGCGTCATGCCAGAATGACAGCCATTTCCCTTTCTGGCAAAACCCATGCGCCGAGCCGACCGTCTGTTCCAGATCACCCAATACCTGCGTGGACGCCGCCTGACGACGGCGCGACAACTGGCCGAATGGCTGTCGGTGTCGGAGCGCACGGTGTACCGCGACGTGCGCGACCTGTCGCTGTCCGGCGTGCCGGTGGAGGGTGAGGCGGGCGTCGGCTATCGCATCAAGAAAACAGGTTTCGACCTGCCGCCGCTCATGTTTTCTCCCGATGAAATCGATGCGCTGGTCATCGGCATGCGCATGGTGCAAGCCTGGGGCGGGCCGCAACTGGCCGCCTCGGCCGCTGCTTCGCTGGCCAAGATCGTGCTGGCGCTGCCCAAGGACAAACGCGACTTCGTCGAGAACACCGCGCTGTTCGCGCCCAGTTTCCACATTGAGCCCACGCATGGCGAACGACTCGAAGAAATCCGCCAGGCCATCGGCAAGCGCTGCACGCTGCAACTCGATTACGTCGACGCGCGCAGCCAGCCCAGCCGGCGTGTGATCTGGCCGCTGGCCCTGTACTTCTGGGGCGGCGGCTGGTCGATTGCCGCCTGGTGCGAAACCCGCAGCGACTTCCGTTCGTTCCGCCTCGACCGCGTCCAGCAGATGGCGGCGGGGGTTGCCTATCCCGACCAAAGCGGTCGCCGCCTCGCCGACTTTGTCCGGGCGGTAAAAAAATCGCGCTATTGAGCGCTCTCCAAAATCCGCATATCCAGATGCCAATTTCTTCGTTCGCGCGCAACCGCGAAAGGTTTAGTCTGTGCACACGCGCCCTCACGACGGGTGCCCACGACAACCGAGGTCTCCATGCATCGCGCGACGAACAAGAATAGCCCTGCCTCTGCTCCCATCATCGTCACTGCCGACATCGGCTTCAGCCTGGCGGACCGCTGTGTGCTGTGCGTCGGCGGACTGACCGGCGCCCGCAACCACTACCGCCACGCCATCGAAGAACGCCAGGGGCGCTTCATCCATCATGACGGCGGCCGCGAAGACAGCCTGCATCGGCTGCAACCGATGTTGAACGGCGCCGACCTGGTGTTGTGCGCTTCCGGCAACATCAGCCACAACGCGTATCACCTGGTCAAACAGCTGTGCAAGAAAATGGGCAAACCCTGCGTGATGGTCAAGGGCACCGGCATCGCCTCCTTCATCGACGGCCTCGGCAGTCTCAGCGGCAAGTTGACATCTTCGCAACGCGGCGAGACCGTACTCAAGTCGGGCCGACAGGCCTGAGCTCCTGATTCTCACGAAGGGTGTGGCGGACGTTCGCTGGCCCGGCGCAGCGGCACAGGCAGTCCTCAGGTACGACCAGCCGCTGCAACAACGCCAGTGAACGCCCGCCGCGGCCTTCGATTAGCAAAAAACAGAAAAGCCCCCTACAATCTGCGCATTGCACCATTCACTATTTTTGACGGCATCGCCGCATGCCGTGCGCACCAGGGAGTCTGTTTGAAAATCATCCATCGCATCGCGCTTGTCGGCGCGCTGCTGGCGCCGGGGCTGACCGGCATGGCCAACGCCGCGCCGGCGGCAACCTTCGGCATCGAAGTGGGCAATGCCTTGTTGTGCCTCAATCAGTTGAACAGCAAATACTTCTACGACTATCTCTTCGAAGCCTTCGGCAAGCCGTATAAAACCGAAGGCGGCGCCTACTGGTTCAAATCGGCCGGCAGCACCATCTGGGGAATGGAAATCACCGACGTACTGGTCAACGACAGCAGCAGTCCGGCCGACTTCATCGGCGCAGTCGTCAACAGCACGCCACAAGCGCTGGCCGACGCCATCGGCAAAAACGTCGGCATCCGTTATACGCTCGAAGACAACAGCAAATACTCGCAACGCCAGTCGCAAGCCGGCAGCATCATCGCCTACGCCGACACCAAGGCCAAGATCTACTGCGCCAAGTCCAAATACCTGGTGCCGCCCAAGCAATAAGCTAGTCTGCGCACCATGAAAAAACGGCCTCTGCGACAGAGGCCGTTTTCTTTTCCGGCAACCCGGTCTCAATCCGCAGCCGGGAAATCCAACACCGTGTCATTCACGCGGTTGAACAGATTCGTGAACGTGATCGTGGCCACGGCCAACAAGGTGTCGATGATCTGCGCATCGCTGTAACCGGCTGCCTTGACCGCCTCAACGGTCGCCGCCGGCACGGTTCCATGCGTCGTCACCAGCTCATGCACAAACGTCGTCAACACATCGAGTTTCGCATCGCCGGAGCTTTCCGCGCGACGCAGACCCAGCACCGCGTCGCTGCTCAGCCCGAGCTTTTTGGCCATCAGGCTGTGGGCGGCGAGGCAATAATCGCAGCCGGCCACTTCGCTGACCGCCAGCTTGATGGCCTCGACCTGCTTGCCCTTGAGCGAGCTCTTGCGCAGCGCACCGTCCATGTCAAGCGCCGCTTCCAGCGCCACCGGGCTATTGCTGCCGATAGCGAGGTAGGCGTTGGGCACCTTGCCGATGGCGCCCTTGATGACGCCGAACAATTCGGCGGCCTTGCCGCTGGCGGCGGCGATGTCTTGTGTGTAGAGACGGGACATGAGGTATTCCTTTCAATGATGTTCAATAAGAGAATCGTGGCAACCGGTTTGCCGGTCTTGCTGAACAAGCCCGGTATGGAAGAAGTATAAGAACAGACGATGAAACTTTTAATGGCAAAATATGCCAATAAATTGATCAATCGTACCAATCCATAACAAGCCCATGCCGACACCCTCTGATTCCCTGAGCCGCCTGCTGGCGTTGTACCCGGTGCACACGGCGCTCGATATCCGCTGCCACTTCGGCGCGCCATGGCGCATGGATGAGCAGGCCACGGCACGCGGCGTGGCCCGCTATCACATGATCCTGTCGGGCGCCGCCCTGCTCGACAGCGACGACCAGCAAGCTGCATCAGGCCAGGCCTTGCAGGCCGGCGACATTGTGGTCTTGCCACGCGGTAGCGCGCACACTCTGCATGCCGCGGGACGCGGCCGGGTGGCGCGACCGCAAGACGCCGCGCAGCATGAACACGACATGCTGGTGCGCAAGCAAACCGCCGGCGTCGACGCCGCCGCCACGCAAACCGACATCCTGTGCGGCCAGTTTCATTTCGATGCGGCCACCGCGACGGCGTTGCTGCACTCCTTGCCACCGGTGATGCTGGTGCGTACAGCCGGCCGCGCCGATTTTGCCGGCCTGCAAGCGCTCATGGCAATGCTGCGCGTCGAAACCGAAGTCCCGCGTCCCGGCGCGCACGCTGTGACGACACAGTTGTCGTCGGCGCTGTTCGCGCTGCTGATGCGCGCCTGGCTGGAACAGGAAGAGGCGCAGCAAGTGCCCGGCCTGTTTGCCTTACTGGCGTCGCCGCGCCTGCAACGCGCGCTGCAATGCATGCTCAACGAACCCGGCCGCGCCTGGTCGCTGGAACAACTGGCCGCAACTTGCCATATGTCGCGCACCACCTTCGCGCGGCTGTTTCGCGCCACTGCCGGCGCCACCCCGGGCGACATCTTGACGCGCACCCGCATGGCGCAGGCGGCGCATCTGCTGGCCGGGCGCCAGCGCAGCGTGGCCGATGTCGCCGAAGCGGTCGGCTACCAGTCGGAAGCCTCTTTCAACCGCATCTTCAAACGTCATTTCCAGATCGGCCCCGGCCAGTACCGCCGCCGGGCTCGCACCTGAACAGTTGACGCATCACACTATTTTTAAAATAGTGAAATATATGAATCCAGATATTTTACATAGCGGAATCCGGCTTCTATAATCGCCCCACAACAAGAACAACAAGGTGCAGGGATGGATGGGAAACACGACTATCCGCCGACATGAACAAGAGACCGCAAACGCCGGGCCCTTGCGCTGAGCATGCCCAAACCGCCGCTTGCCGTCCTGCCGCCTGTCGCACGACAACCGTCCCTGTCGCACCCATACGTTTGCCGATACAAGGAAATTCAACATGGCCATGACCGCTGCTGCAAGAATCGCCACTACCTTACTGCTGGTCGCCGCCCTGCTGCAACCGCTGGCCGGCCATGCCAAAAAATCCACGGAAGATGCCGGTGCACCGCAAATCGTCACGCTGGCGCCGGGCGCGCAACAGTACGCGTTTGCCATCTATGCCAACCATCCGCTCACGCAAGACGACCAGGCCATCACCCGCGTGATCCTGCTGGAACACGGCGTCAAACGCGACGGTAACGTCTACTACGAGACGGGACTGAATTTTTTGCGCAAGGCCAGGCTGGATCCGGCGCAGACGTTGCTGCTGACGCCCAATTTCATGACGGAGGGCGATGCGCTGTCCGACAGCAAAATGGCTTTATGGCGTGGCGACAATTGGATGCAGGGACAGGATTCCTCGCACGGCAAGACCGGCATCAGTTCCTTGCGCGTCTTCGATGACATTGCCGCCTACCTCGGCTCAGGACATTTCCCCGCACTCAAGGAAATCATCTTCATGGCGCATTCGGCCGGCGCCCAGCTGATGCAGCGTTACGCCGTACTCAACAACAACGAAGAGAAGCTGCAGCAGGCCGGCATCAAGGTGCGCTATGTGATTTCCAGCCCTTCGTCCTACCTCTACCTGGACCACAACCGCCCCGCCGACAACGGCGCTTTCGCCCCGGCCGACGGCGTGCTCTGCCCGGGCTACGACAACTATCGCTACGGCCTCGGCGAGATGTTGCCCTATGGCCTGGACCAGAACGGCAAGGTCGACGGCGAGCAACTGTTCAAACGCTACGCTAGGCGCAACGTCACCTACATGGTCGGCAGCAAGGACAACAATCCCAACCATCGCTTCCTCGACAAAGCCTGCGGCGCGCGCCTGCAAGGCGCCAACCGCATCGAGCGCCATGACAACTACCTGCGCTACGAACAATTCCTCGCCAAGAAATGGCAAACCCCGGTGCATCATCCCGACTTCATCGTGCCGGGCATAGGCCATGACGCGGCAGGCTTGTTTGGCTCCGACATTGCGGTGGAAAAAATCTTTCCGGCGAAATAAAAAAGATCACAGGGGAAAAGACACGGCCTGCAACAACAGCAGCCGGCATCAACGACAACGCACAATGCATCGCGTAAAAAAACAACATCAGGAGACAGTGAAAATGATCAAACTGCGTTTTGCCGCATCGCGCCAGCACGGGTGAAAAAGCAGCGACCAAGCATGCTGCCCGTCAGTTTCACACCCGTTCAAAGATCGCTGCAATGCCCTGTCCACCGCCGATGCACATCGTCACCAGCGCATAACGGCCGTTGATGCGCTGGAGTTCGTAGATCGCCTTGGTGGCGATGATGGCTCCCGTGGCCCCCACAGGATGCCCCAGCGCAATGCCCGATCCGTTCGGATTGACCTTCGCGGGGTCGAGATCAAGCAGCTTCGTCACGGCACAGGCCTGGGCCGCGAACGCCTCGTTCGATTCGATCACGTCCAGATCCTGCGTCCTCAGTCCCGCACGCTTGAGCGCCATGCGCGATGCGGGCACGGGTCCCAGGCCCATCAGTTGGGGGTCCACCCCTGCGTTGCCGTAGGACACAAGGCGCGCAAGCGGCTTCATGTTGCTCTTGCGCACGGCATCTCCCGTCGCCAGGACCAAGGCTGCGGCACCGTCGTTGATGCCGGAGGCGTTGCCGGCGGTAACGGAACCGTCACTCTTGAACGCCGGCTTCATCTTTGCCAGTTGTTCCATGCTGGCGTCCACCCGAATGTGTTCGTCCGTTTCGAAGACGATCACGCCCTTGCGGGACGGCGATTCAATGGGGACAATCTGCTCCCGAAAGCGTCCTTCGGACACGGCACGAGAAGCTCGCCGGTGACTTTCCAGCGCCAACGCGTCTTGCATATCACGCGTGATGCACTCGCTGGTTGCAACGGCTTCGGCCGTCAATCCCATGTGGATCCTGTGGAATGGGTCCTGCAGGATGCCCAGCGTGTAGTCGATGACCTGAACATCGCCCATGCGCGCGCCCCATCGGGACGACGGCATGATGTAGACTCCGCGGCTCATCGATTCGGCGCCGCCGCCGATGGCCACGTCGGCATCGCCCAGCATCAGTGTCTGGGCTGCCGTGATGATTGCCTGCAGCCCCGAACCACACAGTCGATTGACGTTGAATGCACAAGCCTCCTGGGGAATGCCGGACTCAATGGCCGCCACGCGCGCCAGGTAGGCGTCGCGCGGCTCGGTCGGTATGACGTTGCCCATCACCACCTGCCCCACCTGCGTGGCATCAACGCCACTGCGCCTGAGCGCTTCGCGCACGGCCGTCACTGCAAGCTGACTCAGTGGCACATCCTTGAGCGATCCGCCAAAGGTTCCGACTGCCGTACGGGCGGCGCTGATGACATAGATATCGCGGTCTTGCATTTCATCTCCTTCATGGGTCTCTCGTTTGTCTACGACGCCTGGCCGGATATCGGCGCGAGTGCAAGCTGGGACATTCTGGCGGCTCCCGCTGCAAGCAGAAGATTACGGCTTGACAGGTATTCCATTGGCCAAAGAAGTGAGACGGTGGCGGATGATGCTGTCAGCGTCGGACATGATCCGGTCAATGAGCTCCCGCACCGTCGGGATGTCGCGAATCAGTCCGACAACCATGCCGCAGCTCCAGGCACCTGCATCCAGGTCGCCATCGATCATGACCTTGGGGTAGACGCCCGCGACTTGATCGTGAATGTCGTCAATCGTGAGCGCGTCGCCTTTCACCCGCTCGATCTCCCTTATGCGGTCGACATTGGCATTGTTGAGAACGCGCTCGGTGTTTTTTAACGTCCGCATGATGAGACGGGTGTCAAACTCGGTCGCCTCGACGAGCGCCCGTTTTACATTCTCGTGTACCGGAGCCTCCCGTGTCGCCACGAAACGCGTGCCCATATTGATGCCCTCGGCCCCAAGCGACAGCGCCGCGACAAGGCTGCGTGCGTCAGCCATCCCACCCGAGGCGACGAACGGAATCTTCAACTCCTCTGCGGCACGAGGCAGGAGAATCATGTTGGGGATATCGTCTTCGCCAGGATGTCCTGCACATTCAAAACCATCGACGCTCACAGCATCGCAACCGATCCGCTCAGCTTTCAAGGCATGGCGCACCGAAGTGCACTTGTGGATCACCTTGATACCCGCAGCCTTGATCTGTGGCATGTACTGCTCCGGGCTTCGGCCGGCGGTTTCCACCACCTTGACGCCACCTTCGATAATCGCCGCAATGTACTCGGGATAAGGGGGGGCCTTGAACATTGGCAAGAACGTGAGATTCACGCCAAAAGGCTTGTCGGTCAGATCACGGCAGCGCGCGATTTCCTTGGCAAGCAACTCCGGCGTTCGCTGCGTGAGACCGGTAATGACCCCAAGTCCTCCTGCCTCGGACACGGCTCCCGCAAGCTGCGCGAAGCCAACGTAGTGCATCCCGCCCTGAATGATCGGATGCTCGATTCCCAACAGTTCCGTAATTCTCGTCTTCATGTCGACCTCGCTATCAAGTATGTGGAGTACCGTCGCTACGGACACTACTGCCTGAATTTTCACTGCCCCGGAGCGCGGAGCTCTTCGGCGGCACTCTTGCCACGCGACCGTTGCGATGGTAGTCAAGCCACTCTTCGTAAAAGTCCGGCATCGACGATGCCTTCTCCGTGTACGACGGCGGGCTCTTGCGCAAGAAAGCGTCCACACCGACCTTTCCATCTCCCATGGCGGTGTAAAACATCGCAAGAGAATCAATTTGATGCGCCTCAAGCGGGTGGTTTGCAGCCATGTTTCGCATCATCATTTGGCGGATGAAGGCCACCGAGACAGGCGACTTCCCGAGCGTGATGCTGCGGGCCAGCGCGCGCGCGGCATCCAGCAGACTATCCGGCGCATGGAGCGAGCGCAGGAGTCCCCCCGTCAACGCCTCTTCAGCACTCAACAGCTCGCCGCGATACGTCCATTCCAATGCACGCTGCAAGCCCACCAGGCGAGGCAGGAACCAGCTGGAGCACGCCTCAGGCACGATACCGAGTCGACTGAAGACGAAGCCCAGGCGCGCCGTCTCGGATGCCAGTCGAAAATCCATCGCCAACGTCATGGTGGCACCAACGCCTGCGGCCGCGCCGTTGATCGCCGCGATGACAGGTTTGCGACAGTTGTAGATCGCCATCACCACGCGCCCACCTGTGTCGCGGACACCATCTCTGATCTCCGGATCATCCAGTCGCCTCTGCATGTCGTCGAGTGTCGGACGAAGCGACTCATTCAATCCGAAGACGTTGCCTTCGCGGCTTAGGTCCATGCCGGCACAAAAGGCGCGCCCCGCACCGGTGACGATGAGCGCGCAAATCGCATCGTCCTGGTTGACTCTGGTGAAGAGATCGACCAGCTCCTCGGCCATTGTGACGGTGAAGGCATTGAGCTGATCAGGCCGATTGAGCCGCACCAGCAGAATACCGTCGCTCTCCAACGAGAGATCCAGGGTTTGATACGGATTGAAAAGCAGTTCCTGATTTTTCTGGTTCATAGTGATAGCCCGCTTAACGAGGAGTGACAAAAGGGCGGCGCTTTTCGGCACCTTTGGTGGGTAGTGACAACGTGTTCAGCGCCCGCACGATCCAGTGGCGCGATTCTGCAGGGTCGATAACGCCATCGATTTCCAGGAAGGAAGCCATGTTCGTGGCCTTACCCTGCTCATAGAGCTCGCCGACGTAGCCCTCGAACCGTGCCCGCCGCTCGCCCTCGTCCTCGATTGCCGCCAGCTCCTTGCGATAGGCAAGATTGACCGCGCCCTCGATACCCATCCCGCCGAACTCGCCGGACGGCCAGGCAATGGTGAAGAATGGCGCCATGGTGCTGCCGCCGGCCATGGCTTGCGCACCAAGACCGTATCCCTTGCGCAGTACCAGCGTCAGCATTGGCACGGTGACATTTGCTGCGCCGACGAACATCCGTGAAACGCGTCTCACCAGTGCTGTTTTCTCCGCCTCGGGCCCTACCATGAAGCCAGGTGTGTCGCATAACGAGACAATAGGCAACGCATACGCCTCGCATAGTTCGATGAAACGCGCGGCCTTGTCTGCGGCTTCGGCGTCGATCGCTCCACCGAGATGACGTGGATTGTTGGCGAACACGCCAATCGGATAGCCTTCCACGCGAACCAGCGCGGTAATGATCCCGCTCCCGTATCCCGGCCGCAGTTCGAGCACAGAGTCCTCATCGGCAAGAATGTCGATGACGTTGCGGATGTCATAGGCCCGCGCTCTGTTTTCCGGGACAACCGCACGCAGCAACCGCTGATCCCGGCACGACCATGAAGAGGAGCGGCCCTGGAAGTACGAGAGATAGCGCTTGGTCACCGCGACTGCTTCGGCTTCGTCCTGCACGAGGACATCGATCACGCCATTGGCGGCTTGCACCTTGGCCGGACCGACATCTTCGGGCGAGTAGCTCCCCAGTCCGCCGCCCTCGATCATGGCGGGACCGCCCATCCCGAGATTGGCATTCTTGGTTGCGATGATCAAATCGCAGCAGCCGGCGAAAGCGGCGTTGCCTGCGAAACATCGCCCCGATACGATCGCCACCGACGGCGCCCTGCCACTGAGACTGGCCAGCAGTTTGAAAGAAGGCATGTCCAGGCCGGCCACGCCCATGTAGTCCGTCTCTCCGGGACGCCCCCCGCCGCCCTCGGCAAAGATCACAATCGGGAGGTTCCACTGTTCGCACAGATGAAGAATGCGATCCGTCTTCTTGTGCCCCATGAAGCCCTGGGTTCCTGCGAAAACAGTGTAGTCGTAGGCGAGCACGGCGCAGCGCGCCTTGCTGCCGACCAAAGAGTCGCCATTGATCGTGCCGATGCCTGCGATCAGCCCGTCGGCGGGACTGATTTCTCGAAGCTCCTCGACCGAGCGCCGCTGCCTTTGCGCGGCGAGAGCGAGTGCGCCATACTCAATGAAGCTGCCGGCGTCGCAAAGATCATGAATGTTCTCGCGCGCCGTCCGTTGTCCGGTTTTACGACGTCTGGCGACGGCGTCGGGGCGACTTTCGTCGGCAAGCTCGGCATGCCGGTCCAGAACCTCACGCAGGTCTGGCCGGATCGCATCTGGATCCACCTCGATGCGCGCCACGTCATCCTCGCCTCCGTGATCGCCTGGTTCGATGTACAACAGCGCCGCGTCCAGGAGCACCGTATCGCCAACGGTCGCTCCCATCAACCGCACTACGCCGCCAACGCCTGCCTGGATAACGTGCTCCATCTTCATTGCGTCCACAATGGCGACGTTAGAATCCGCACGCACCGGCGCCCCCTCTTCCACAAGATAGGCGATCAGCCGACCCGTCAAGGGAGACGTTACAGCATACGTCCCTTCGGGCTGTGCGTTGGCAGCTGAACGCGACTCCTCCACGCCAGCGCCGCGCTGGACCGCGAACCTTTTCGGATGCGACTCTGCACGCGCCAGAATCTCTCTGGCGTTACGCTCGATGAACCCCGTGTCGAACTCACCGTGGCGGACGCGCTCATCGCTGATGAGCGATTGCAGGAATGGCAGATTGGTCTCTACCCCCTCGATGCGAAACTCGCACGCAGCGCGGTAGGTTTGAACGAGTGCTGGTCGGAGGTCTTGAGAGTCTGAGCGTACGATCAGCTTGGCCAGAAGCGAATCGTAGTATGTGCTGGTCTGGTAGCCGGCATAACCGCATGTATCGACACGCACGTCTCGACCGCCCGGGATCTCGAACACGTTCAAGCGCCCACCGGTCGGCACCGTTCCGCCGTCTGGCGTCACCCTCTCCATGTTGATGCGCAACTGCACCGCCACTCCCTTGGTCGGGCCGATCTGGCTTTGCTGCAAGCGCAGTTCAGCGAGACTTCTCCCCGCCGCCAACTCGATTTGCGTCTTGACCAGGTCGACGCCAGTCACCTCTTCGGTCACCGTGTGCTCGACCTGCAGACGCGGGTTGGCCTCCATGAAGACGAAGCGCCCCTCCATGCCTGGCCGAGTATTGAGCAGGAATTCGAAGGTGCACAATGTATGCAGGCCGCCCGCGCGAGCAAGCTCAATCGCGGCGCCCGACAGTCGTTTGCGCACCTCCGCATCGAGACCTGGCGCGGGAGCGATTTCAACAATCTTTTGGTAGCGGCGCTGAAGGCTGCATTCCCGCTCGTAGAGATGAGAAACATTGCCTGCCACATCGGCGATGACCTGTATTTCGATGTGACGGGCCTTGGTGATGAATTCCTCGACATAGACCGCGTCTGAGCCGAAGGCGGCACTCGCCTCTGCGCTGGCGCGCGCAAACGCATCCTCCAGCGCTGCCATGCTGTGAACCGCGCGCATGCCGCGGCCGCCGCCCCCGGCGACCGCCTTGATCATCACCGCGCCACCTGGTCCGAGGGACGTCAGGAAAGCCTTGGCTTCCTCCAGGCTGGTCGCACGCTCGGTCCCTTCCGCCAAAGGTACTCCTACGGTCTTGGCCAGGCGGCGTGCAGCACCCTTGTCTCCAAACAGGTCGAGCGCCTCGGGTCGCGGGCCGATGAACACAATGCCAGCGTCGCGGCAGGCGCGAGCAAGTTGGGAACTCTCCGAGAGAAAGCCGTAGCCGGGGTGCAATGCATCGCATTCGGCCTGGACTGCCGCCCGGACGACCTCCTCGACGTTGAGGTACGCCGCAGCGCCGATCCCTGGGATCCGCTGGGCTGCGTCAGCGCGCAGAACATGCAACGAGCTTGCGTCGTCGTCGGGATAGATCGCTACGGAAGTCGCACCTAACTCGGCCGTTGCGCGAGCAATGCGAATCGCGATCTCGCCGCGATTGGCGATCAGAATCCTCTTGAACGGCGCTTCGACCGTCCGTTGTGCAGTTACGTTTTTCATTTGAGCGTAGTCCGGGTTAGGCGATACCCCATGGCTTCTCGATCCTGGGTATCGGCCGTGATTGCTGCAGAGCGCAGTAGGTGTTTCTGTATTTTTCCCGTCGACGTCTTGGGCAGCGCGTCGACCGTTCGGAAATAGCGCGGCACCATGAAGTGAGGCATCCTGTCCTGCAGGAATTGAAGCACCGCTTCCACCGAGATCTCCGCACCTGGTTTGGGCACAATGACAGCGAGGACATCTTCTTCACCATGCTCGCTCGGCACACCGATGACTGCCACCTCCAGGATGTGGGGATAAGCAAGCAGCTCCGCCTCGACTTCGAACGAAGAAATATTCTCGCCACGTCGACGGATGGCGTCCTTGACCCGATCGACGAAGAAGAAGTTGCCATCGCTGTCGCAACGGAACGAGTCGCCCGTATGGAACCATCCATTGCGCCACGCATTGGCGGTGGACTCGGGCATATTGTGATAACCGTGCGACATCGTCCAAGCTTGAGCGGCCCGCAACATCAGCTGACCTGCCATGCCGACCGCGACTTCCTGGTCATTCTCGTCGACCAATTTTGCTTCCATGCCCGTTCGCAGCCGACCACAGGTGCCCCGCTGCACGGGGTTGTCGTCGGATCGGATTGGACAAGAGGTTTCGCTCATGTTGAACACCGTATAGACGGTGAAACCAAAGCGGTCGCGCATGAGCGTGGCGTCCTCACTCAACGGCAGCACCATGACGCGGCGCAGTCCGTGGGCGCGATCGCTCGGCGACGCTGGCTGCCTCAGCAAGAACGTGGCCATGGAGCCAAGCAAGCAGCACTGCGTCGCCTGAAGGGATCGACATGTCGCAAAGAAGGTGTCGGTGCGAAACTGGCGCGGCATCGCAAGGGAGGCGCCGCGAGCGAGCGCACCGGTGACGAACAGCGTCCCGCCAACATGGAACAAGGGCAGATTGATCAACCATCGATCACTGCGCAGCGTGCCCTCCGTGCACTCCACGCCCATGGTAAACAGATGCCGATAGCTGGACAGGACGCCCTTAGAGAGCCCGGTTGTACCGGACGTGTAACAGATGGACTGCAAATCCCAAGGCTTGAGCCCTGGCACCGGAAGGTCGGTGGCATGGTCTTGTTCGAGGTCTTGCAACGGACGCAGTTGCCAGCCGTTCTCCTCAATCTTGTCTCGATCCGCGATGCGTTCCAGATCGGTGAAGACGACGCGCAGTGTCGACGCGTGATCGCGCTCTGCCAACAAAGGGACGAGTTCGGGATGGCAGACGATGACCCGCGCGTCCGAGTTCTCGATGACATGGCGCAGCAGCGCCCCGCGATATGCCGTGTTGATGCCCACGAACACCGCGCCCAGCATGTTGATGCCGAACCATGCGGAGAGCATGAGCGGTCCGTTGGGCATCCATACCAAGACCGTGTCGCCGCGACTCACCCCTGCGTTGCGCAGGCCGGCGCCGGCACGCCGAGCGCGGTCGAGCGTTTGCGCATAGGTCCAACTCCCCTCGTCCTCGAAGACGGTAAAGCATTCAGTTGCGTGTTGTTCGGCAGCACGTACAAGGAGGTAAGGTAGAACACATTCCTCCTGTTCGTTGCGCGGCGTTCCTGATTCAATAAACATGGGAATTCGTCTCCAATTTCATTAGCGCCCGTTCATTTTTTATTCTGGCCCGGTAGTACCATCGCTCCAAGAGCACTCAGAGCACCTCGAACACACCGGCGGCACCCATGCCACCGCCAATGCACATGGTCACCAGCACTTTCTTTGCACCGCGGCGCTTGCCCTCGATCAGTGCGTGACCCGTCAAGCGCTGGCCACTGACGCCGTAGGGATGGCCTACCGCAATCGCGCCGCCATTGACATTGAGCTTGTCGGCCGGAATGCCGAGCCTGTCGCGGCAATAGATCACCTGCACAGCGAAGGCTTCGTTGAGCTCCCACAGATCGATATCGTCCATTTTCAAGCCCAGCTTCTTCAGTACCTTGGGTACGGCAAAGACCGGGCCGATGCCCATCTCGCCGGGCTCGCAGCCGGCCACGGCAAAACCGAGAAAGCGACCGAGTGGCCTGAGACCACGGCGCTCGGCATACTTTTCGTGCACCAGCACACAGGCGCCGGCGCCATCGGAGAACTGGCTCCCGTTTCCGGCGGCGATCAGGCCACCCGGCAGGGCAGCACGGATGCCGCTGATGCCTTCCCTGGTGGTGCCTGGCCGGATGCCCTCGTCGTTCTCCACCGTCACCGTCATGGTGACCAGGCCGAGCTTGGCGTCCGCCACCCCGGCCTGCACCGTGATAGGGACAATTTCATCTTTGAACTTGCCGGCCTCCAGTGCGGCAGTCGCCTTCTGCTGACTGGCCGCGCCGTACTCGTCCATGGCGTCGCGTCCGATGTGGTAGCGCTTGGCCACCTGCTCGGCAGTCTGCAGCATCGTCCAATAGATCTCCGGCTTCTGCATAAGCAAACCGGGGTCTTGAAGCATGTGCGTGTTGGCTTCGTTCTGCACACAGGAGATGCTTTCCACACCGCCTGCAACGTAGACATCTGCCTCGCCCGCAATGATGCGCTGCGCAGCGGTGGCGATGGTTTGCAGGCCCGAAGAGCAGAAGCGATTGATCGTCATCCCCGAAGCGGTGATGGGCAGGCCGGCGCGTAGCGCGATTTGCCGTGCGATGTTGGAGCCAGTGGCTCCTTCAGGGGTGGCGCATCCCATGATGACGTCGTCAACTTCGGCGCCATCGATGCCGGCGCGTTGGACTGCGTGCCGTACTGCGTGGCCACCCAGGCTGGCGCCGTGAGTCATGTTGAATGCACCCTTCCAGCTCTTGGCGAGCGGGGTGCGGGCAGTGGAAACGATAACGGCGCTTGTCATGGTGGAATCCTTAAAAATGAAATGGGCGAGGCATAGTCTCGACTAACCGAACTCTCGTCCTTCGGCGGCAAGCCGTTTGATCAGGGGTGCCGGCTCCCAGAACCCGGCGTCGTCATTCGGATTGCGGGCGAATCGCCGCATGGCTTGCGCCACGTTTTGCAGACCTATTTGGCTGGCGTAGTGCATGGGGCCGCCACGGTAGAGCGGAAAGCCGTAGCCGGCCAGGTACACGATGTCGATGTCGCCCGGCCTGCTGGCGATGCCGTCTTCCAGGATGCGCGCGCCCTCGTTGACCAGGGAGTACACCAGGCGTTGCACGATCTCCTCGTCACTGATCTGGCGTGCGCTGATGCCAATTTCCTTGCGGTGGTCATCGATCATCTTGCTCACCATTTCCGAAGGGATGGCGTCTCGCGTTCCCGGCTGGTAGTCGTACCAGCCGGCCCCGGTTTTCTGACCCAGGCGCCCCAGTTCGCACAGCTTGTCCGCCGTACGGCTGTACTTCATACCCGGACTCTCGATCGCTCGACGCTTGCGAATCGCCCAGGAGATATCGTTGCCCGCCATATCCATCATTCGGAAGGGTCCCATCGCAAAGCCGAACTTCTCGACTGCCTGGTCGACCTGCCGGGGCGTGGCGCCTTCGTCCAAAAGGAATCCGGCCTGACGGCTGTATTGCTCGATCATGCGATTGCCGATAAAGCCATCGCACACGCCGGAGACCACTGCGGTCTTCTTGATTTTCTTGGCCACCTGCATCACGGTGACAAGAACGTCCTTGGCGGTGTCTTTGCCGCGCACCACCTCCAGCAGCTTCATGACGTTGGCCGGACTGAAGAAGTGCATGCCCAGCACGTCCTGCGCACGCGTGGTGAAAGCGGCAATCTTGTCCACATCCAGCGTCGACGTGTTGGATGCGAGAATGGCGCCCGGCTTGCTGACCTCATCCAGTTTCTTGAAGACCTGTTCCTTGGCAGTGAGATCTTCGAAGACCGCCTCGATGATCAGGTCGCACTCCTTCAGATCGCCGTAGCTCAGCGTACCCTTGAGAAGCGCCATGCGGTCCTCGTAGTGTTCCTGCTTGAGCTTGCCCTTCTTGACTTGCGTCTCGTAGTTCTTGCGGATGATCGCCACACCACGGTCCAGGGCCTCCTGCTTCATCTCCAGGAGGGTGACGGGAATGCCGGCGTTCAGGAAGTTCATGCTGATGCCGCCGCCCATGGTGCCCGCACCGACCACGCCAATCGTGTTGATCGTGCGCGTCGGGACGTCTTCTGCAATATCGGCAATCTTGCTGATGGCGCGCTCTGCCACGAACTGGTGTCGCAGTGCAGCGGACTCGGGGGTCATCATCAGCCCCCAGAATATTTCGCGCTCCTTGGCGATACCGTCGTCAAACTTGAGCTTGGTTGCAGCTTGCACTGCCTCAACGCACTTCAGCGGCGCGGGATAATTCTTCGACATGCCGCCGACCATGTTCTTGGCGAACTGGAAGTAGGCATCGCCTTGCGGGTGCTGGCAAGGCAGCTTGCGCACCAGAGGCAGTTCACCGGATTCAATCGCCTCGCGGGCCAGTGCCAACGCCTCTTCCATGAGCGACTCGGTCGACTGCGCCAGCTTGTCAAAAAGCCGCTGTCCCGGCACCTTGAACAGAACTTCGCTTTTGATCGGCAGGCCGTTGACGATCATGTTCAGTGCCGGCTCCACACCCAGTACCCGCGGCAGTCGCTGCGTTCCGCCGGCTCCGGGGATAAGGCCCAGCTTGACCTCCGGCAGCGCCACGCTGGTGCCCGGCGCCGCCACCCGGTAGTGGCAAGCCAGCGCCAGTTCGAGACCGCCACCCATGCAAACCGAGTGGATGGCGGCCACAATGGGCTTGTTTGACGCTTCCAGCGCGACGATCACTGAGACGAGACTCGGATCTTGCAAAGCCTTGGGCGACCCGAATTCCTTGATGTCGGCGCCGCCGGAAAACACCTTGCCGCCACCCGCAATGACGATTGCCTTGACCGCATCGTCTTCCAGCGCCTTCGCCAAACCATCCGTGATGCCGAGCCGGGTTGCATGTCCAAGGCCATTGACCGGTGGATTGCTTATGGTCATTACGGCCACGTCGCCGTGAATCTTGTAGATAATAGTCATAGGGTTATCTCTCAACGTTTGTCAGTGGATGCAGGACTGCCTTTGGCGTTCTTCCCGTTTGTGGCCTCGCGGCCTGAGGTGCGCGCGGATGCGATCAAATCCCCAGGTACGCTTGGCGCACCTTCTCGTCAGTGGCAAGCTCCGCCGCCGGCCCATGAAGAAAAATCTCGCCGTTCTCAAGGATGTAACCGTAGCTGGCAACATTCAGCGCCAGTTGCACGTTTTGCTCCACCAGCAAGATGGTGATGCCACGTTCGCGATTGAGCTTCTCGATGATCAAGAACATCTGCTGCACCATGAGGGGCGACAGGCCCATAGACGGCTCATCGAAAAGCATCAACCTGGGTCGCGCCATGACGGCCCGGCCGATCGCCAACATCTGCTGCTCGCCGCCGGAAAGCGTGGCGGCCATCTGCGTCTGTCGCTCGGCCAGACGCGGGAACAGGGTGTAGACGACGTCCAGGTCGCTGCGAATGCCGGCCTGGTCGCGCCGCAGATAAGCGCCCAATTCCAGGTTCTCACGCACGCTCATGCCACGAAACACCTGGCGGCCTTCCGGCACCTGTACCAGGCCGCGGCGGACCAGCTCGTCAGAGCCGAGCCGGTCGACGCGCTCGCCGGCCAGCCGCACCTGGCCGCCCGCGCAGGGCACGATGGCCGAGATCACGTTCAGGGCGGTGGTCTTGCCGGCGCCATTGCTGCCCAGCAGCGCCACGACCTGGCCCGCCGGCACCTGGAGCGACACGCCTGAAAGGGCCTGAATGCGTCCGTAAGCGGCACCAATGCCGTCCAGTTCCAGCATCGCTTCAGACATGAATCGCCCCTTGACCCAGGTAGGCTTCAATGACACGTGGATCGTTGCCTACCTGCGCAGGGGTACCCTCCGCAATTTTTTCGCCGAACGCCATCACGGTAATGCGGTCGGAGATCGACATCACCAGCTGCATCACATGCTCCACCAGCAACACGGTGATGCCGTCGCGTCCAGCGAGCTCCTTGAGCAAACGATCCAGGCTTTCGATCTCGCGGTTGCGCAAGCCCGCAGCGGGCTCATCCAGCAATAGCAGGGTGGGCCGTATCGCCAGCGCGCGCGCCAGTTCCAATAGTTTCTGACGACCGAAGTCGAGATCGCGCGCCGGTTGCTTGCGCGCGTCGGCCAGGCCGACGCGCGCCAACAAGTGCTCCGCAAATTCGATGCTCTCGCGGTCGGCGCGGCGCAGCAATTGACCGAGCGAACCGGCACCGCGCGCATGCGTACCCAGCAGCACGTTTTCCAGTACCGACAGTTCGCTGAACAGCTCCAGGTTCTGGAAGGTACGGGCGATACCCAACGCGGCCATGCGGTGCGGTGCGACAGCTGTCAGCTCGCGGCCCTGGAAGGTCACGCTACCGCTGGACGGCATATAGAAGCGCGAGATGCAATTGAAGGTGGTCGACTTGCCGGCCCCGTTGGGCCCGATGAGGGCGTGGATGCACCCCTGCGCCACCTCGAACGACAAGCCGTTGACGGCTTTCAAGCCGCCGAACACCACCGAAATGTCATTCACAGCAAGAAATGGTGTTTGCATGATGCTCACGACTTCTCTCCCTTTGCGCGTCCGGTGAACATCGAGGCCAGTCCCTTGGGCAGAAACATCATGAACAACATCAGAATGCCGCCGTAAATAATCTCCTGGTAGGATGGCGCTTGACGCAGCAACTCGGACACCAACCCGAAGATGATGGCGCCCGCTACCGCGCCGCGCACCGAACCCAGTCCGCCAACCACCACCATGGTGAGCACCAGGACAGTGGTCTGGAAGCCAAGGCTCTCTGGATGAATGAACGATGCAAACAGCGTGTACATGCCGCCCGCCACGCCGGCGAAAGCAGCCGACAGAACGAAGGCGAAGATCTTCACCCCACGTGTGTTCACCCCCATTGCCATGGCCGCCACATCGCTCTCGCGCACGGCGCGAAACGCCGAACCCAGGCGCGAGCGCGCGATGGCGACCGTCAGCCACAGCATGAACGCCGCAATCACCACCACAAACGGGTAAGCCTGCAGGTCCGACACCAGTTGTAGCCCGCCTATCGCAGCCGGCCGCATGCGCATACCGTTGGAACCATTGGTAACGCTTTCCCAGTTGAGAAACACCCACTGCATGGCTTCACCGAAGGCGAATGTGGCCAACGCCAGATAGATATCACGCATGCGCAGCGCCAGCAGCCCGATCACCCAACCCACTGCTGCCGCCAATACTGCACCCGCCAGGATCGACAGCACGAAAGGCGGCTGCCAATGGTTGTTGATCAGGCCCGTCGTGTAGATACCAATGCCGAAAAAAGCCGCGTGCGATAGCGCGAACTGCCCGGTCTCGCCAATCACCAGGTGCATACCCAATGCCAGCACCGCGAACACCATGAGCAAATTGACCACGTACAGCACGTAGCCGCTGGCTCCGAACGGCAGCACCGCCAGCACCAGTGCCAGCAATGCCAGCATCACGCGGTCGGACGAAAATGTGGCAGCGCGACTCATACTTTCTTCACCTGCAGTTTGCCGCCGAACAAACCCTGCGGACGCGCCAGCAGCACCACCATGATGGCCATGAACGGCGCCACCACGATAGCGTTGGACGAGATGAACAGGCCGACCAGGTTCTCGACGATTCCAATGATGAAACCGCCCACCACTGCACCCGGCAAGCTGCTGAAACCGCCGATGATGGCCGCCGCAAAAGCCAGGATGGCCAGGTGCCCGATGTCGGGAGTGATCAGGATCTTCGGCGTAATGAGCAGCGCAGAGATGGCCGAGACGACTCCGGCAAGCGCCCATACCTGCATGCGAATGGACGACAGTTGAATACCCACGATCTGTGCACCGCGCGAGTTCATGCCCACGGCACGCATGGCCTGACCGGTGCGGGTGTGCGTGAACATCAGCCATAACAGGAGCATCACCACTACTGCGGCGCCCAAAATCGCCAGGTCCAACAGCGTGAGCACAGCCTGGCCGATGGTGATCGGATCCTGCGGCACCAGCGAAGGCAGGGAGCGTGGCGTGTCGCCGAGACCGGTCTTGCGCACCAGCCCCTTGAGCACATAGGCGAACCCCAGGGTAGCGATCACCATCTGTACACCGGCGCCACGGGAAGCGGTTACGCGTTGCATTACCACATGCTGAAACAGCGCCGCCAGGAGCGCGGTGACCACGATGGCCAGCAGCGCCGCGGCCCAGTAGGGCCAGTTCCAGACCACCAGCAGGAACAGCGCAACATAGCCTGCGCTCATGAAGATCTCACCCTGCGAGAAGTTGGGGACGTCGGTGGTTTTGAACACCATCACTATCGCTACGGCCAGCAGCGCATAGACGCTGCCGGTGACGAGGCCCGACAGTACCCCCTGCTGAATGAACAGCCAGATATCAGAAATGCTCATCGACAATGTCTCCAGACCGTGGCGCAGAGAAACCGCCACGGAAGATTGATATCAGGGTTGGTAGGTCCAGCTGCTCTTGAAGCTGCCCGGCACGCGTGTCATGGTGGTGCCGTCGTACTTGATGTAGATGGCTGATTTTTGCGCAGCGTGGTCTTGCTTGCTGAACTCAATCGGACCCGCCATGACGCCGGAATCGAATTTCATCGTGGCAAGCGCCTCGATGACCTTCGCGCGCGTGGGCTGCGGTCCTGCCGCTTTCAGTGCGTTGACCACCGCCATCGCCGAAGGCAGGCCCTGCGGCATGTACGGTTGCGGATGACCGGACTTGGCGGCGAGTTCCGGATAGGCGGCCTTGTACATGTCGTATATCCATTGGAGCTTGGGCGCACCCGGCACATCGGCCAGCACTTCCTGGATGTAGACGTTCTTGAACGCATCCTTGTTGCCGACGTTGTCCACGAGTTGCTTGAGATCGGCCGTCGAATTGATCGCCAGCACGATCGGCTTGTTGAAGCCCAGTTCAAAGGCACGTTTGACGATCAATCCAACAGGCCGCGCGTAGGCAGTCAGCAGCAGCACGTCAGGATTTGCCGCCTTGATCTTGAGCAATGGCGCCGTCACGTCAGTGATATTGGGGCTGACCGACTGCACCTGAATATCGACTCCCGAAAAACGCTTGACCTGCGCCTTGGCAGACTCGAGATTCCACTCGCCATAGGCGTCGTCATTGTTGATGTAGCCGATTTTTTTTGCCTTGAGATGCTCCGCCGCGAACTGCACCATCGAGCCGCCCACGGCGTGCTGCGAGATCGAAAAAGCGCCGTATAGATAGGGTGACGGCGGATACAGGGCGCCGTCGCCCGAGGCGTTGAGCATGAGAAGTGGAATCCTGGCACGCTCCACGTACTCGCGCGCGCCCATCACGGCGACCGAGCACGAACCGCCATTGAGCAGGAACACGTGGTCTTGTTCCGTGAGTTTCTTGACCGCAGCCACCAGATCGTTGGCGTTGCAGCGATCATCCTCCAGGACAACCTCAATCTTGCGGCCATAGATGCCGCCCTCCCTGTTGATCTTGTCGTACCACATTCGTGCACCATTAATGACGTCGAAGCCATAGGCCATGGCAGGGCCGGACATCGGCGAGAACATGCCGATCTTGATGACCTTGTCGGTAATGCCCGGCTCGCTCTGCGCCTGCGCCGAAGGCAGCAGCAGGTGAAGGGACGCTATGAGCGCAAGACTGGAAAGCTTTGTTTTTTTCTTCATGGCTCTGTCTCCGTTGTTGTTTTTTATCAATGGCGAGTCGGCACCCCGTCATCGGCCAGGTAGTTAGCCCCCGTTTCGCAAAGAAACGCGAGAGGCCTGCGCCGCCAACACCTTTGCTGAGTAAAACCCGCAGTGAGCGGCCTGTTTGGGTAAATTTGCGTATTACGAATCGGGACAAGGCGTCCAGTCTTGACCCCGATTCGCGCCTTGCACTCCATCCCAAACAGGACTCGCTCACCCGCCTGTTTCTTTACGAAACGGGTTCTTACTGCTGCCGAAATCCTCCATTGATCGAGATCTTCTCGCACTATCCAATTGAAGTCAATAAAAATGAAAATGTTTTCATTTTTATTTCCAGCCGGAGATTCAACACCTTAAAGGTATATACTTCACCCATGAAAAAATCAGAATCGAGGGTCGCGGTCCAGCCTGCCGCGATGCCATCCAAACGTGAGCAGAAACGCGAAAGAACGCGCGACGCCCTGATGGAGTCGGCTGCCGTCATCATTGCGGAAAGTGGTTTTTCGAGCGCCACACTAGCTCGCATCACCGAGCGTGCGGGCATTGCACTGGGCACGTTTTACAACTACTTCGACAGCACGGACGTGTTGTTCACCGAGTTGGTTATCGGGTACGGCCAACAACTGCGCGACTCGGTCCGTGCAGCGCTGCCACAAGATGCTGACTTCTTCACCCGCGAAGAGGCCGCATTTCGTGCATGGTTTCTCTTTCTTCATCGACACCCGTTCTTCCTCAAGGTGCTGAACGAAGCCGAGATCTTCAGCCCCGAGGCATTCGAGGCTTATTTCCAGGCCATCACCAAGGGCTATCGCAAAGTCCTGGCAAAGGCAGCGGAAAGTGGAGAGATTCGAAAGCTGGACACGCGCGAGATTGAGGCGATCGCCCTCATGCTCATGGCGCAGCGCACCTTCTATGGCTTACGCCTGAAAAACGCGATAAACAGCCGTGGTTGCATCGATGATCGCATCGTCGCGATTTACTTGGATTTGCTGCGCAGGGTGCTACAGAACTGAAGCGGGCTACGGCGGGTTGCATGACCAGACCTTCCGGTCAGTTGTCACCAGCCCTTGGGGCCATCTCGATTTTCGTACAATTAACAGCGCTTTTTCTTACAGGTCGGAGCTGCTGCGTATGCAATCGCGGCCTTCGCTCTTGGCGAGGTACAAGGCCTTGTCGGCGGCGCGCATCAGTTTGTCGGCGGCATCGACATCACGGATAGGCACGAAGGCGCTGACGCCGGCGCTGATGGTGACGATGCCGGCCTCGTTGCCTTCGTGCAGCAAGCCCAGCTGACGCACCGCCACGCGGATACGGTCGGCCACCGCAATGGCGCCGGCTTCGTCGGCGCCGGGTAGCAGGATGGCGACTTCTTCGCCGCCATAACGCGCCATCAGGTCGCCGGCACGCGCTTGCTGCGCCTTGATCACACGACCGACCTTGCGCAGACATTGATCGCCGGCGAGGTGACCGTAGATGTCGTTGTATTGTTTGAAATGATCGACGTCGATCATCACCAGCGCCAGCGAATCACCATTGCGCATGGCGCGGCTGAATTCTTCCTGCAGGCTGAGATCAAACTGGCGGCGATTGGCCAGGCCAGTGAGGTCATCTTCCATTGCCAGCCGTTCTAATGCCTTGTTCATGCTTTCCAGATTCAGGCGCGCCTGATCCAGTTCGGATTCGGCATCCTTGCGTTCCCGCATCAGCGCATTGAAGGCGCTGCCGAGGTCGCCGATTTCATCGTCGCGATAGGACAGCGGTATTTCATCGTAGGCTTTGTCCGCGCGGATTTTCTGGATATGCTCATGCAGCTGATGCAAGGGATCGATCAGCCGCGACATGATCAGCCAGGCCAGCCAGCCGGCCGCCAAGGCCAGCGACAGCGATACCACCAAGGCCTTGTTCTGAATATCGCGAACCGGTGAGAACGCCTCGTCTTTCAGATAGATGGAACCGATGATCCAGTCTGTCGTCGTCATCCGCTTGAACGAAAACAGTGCTGGCTGATTGTTGCGATTGACGCCTTCCATGCTGCCTTCGAAACCGGCCAGCGCGCGGTCGGTGCCGTTGCTCTTGCCACCGACACTGTTGGCGTGCTGCAGGACGCGGCCTTTGTCGATGTGGTCGACGATGATGCCCTTGGCGGTTAGCACAAAAATGAAACCGCTCTTGCCGAACTTGGCATTGGTGAACTGGCCGAGGAAGTTGGCCTGCTGCAAATCGATACTGCCGACAAAGACCAGCGCGACCTCGCCGCGATCGTCCAGCACCGGTTCGGTCATCAGCACGATAGCGCGTTGCGACAGCTGACTACGCAACGGCTCTGAAATGACGCCCTGTTTTTTTTCCAGCGTGCGCCGCATGTATTCCCGGTCGGCAACGTTGAATTTGCCGATCGCGCTCTGGTCGATGAAATTGCCGATCAGCTCCCCCTTGGCGTCGAACACGGAAAAGTTGAAGAACATGTCGGTCAGGCTGGTGTGGCCGGCCAGGTAAGTCTGCAACTGCTCGCGATCGTTGTAAGCTGCGGCCGGCAAGCCCTGCGACAGCGAGCGTAGCGCAATGCGACGCGTGTGGAAGCTTTCGTCGAGGGCAGTGGCGATCATTTTGATCGTCGTGTATTGCTGATCGCCGATCAGATTCCTGATGTCGCGCTTCATGATGTAGAGCGATACCGCGACAATGACGGCAGTCGTGATCAGAACGGCTGCCACCACCACCATGATGACTTTGGTCTTCAGCGTCCACTTCACGCGCGACAGATTGCTCAAAATATTTTTCTTCTCGGAAATAGTCATGATGCCCGCCAGAAATCCCTCGCTCACGGGCAACGTTATCTTAACCGACTTGGCGACCTCAAGGTGATGCGACGAGACCGCGAGCGTCCCGCCGCACTGCACGAACACGGGCTCAGATCACCAGCAGCGCCTGCAATACCGGCAAGCGTTCGACGAAAAATTGCTGCGCCTGTACGCTCAGTTCATCCAGGTTGTCTTGCTCCGCTTCCAGACGTACGCCGTCGCGCACCAGCTTCTTGCCCTGTGCGGAAATATGCTTCCACACAAACGCGACAATGGCTGCGGGCGTCTGCTGTTCTTCCAGCACCGCCAGCATGAACAATTGCTGGATGCGATCGGCCGGCACGCCGCCGCCGGTGAGCGGACTGGCCAGATGTTCGATCTCGCCGTGCACGACCGCCAGCGCGATCAGATGGCGATTGAGCGCGGCGCTGCCGGCGCCGGCGTGGGCGATGTCGGCGTCCAGCTGCACCGGTGCGGCATTGCCGGCGCCGATCAGTATCATCACCGCGTCGAGCACTTGTTGCAGGCCGAGGTTGCGCGAGCCGACGATGCCGGCGATCTCGCCCAGCGAGTGCGGCCGCATGTCTGCCAGCTCTTCAATGATGGGGCCGTAGATATGGCGATTGAGCGTGATCTCGGCCGAGACGGTCTTGAGCATCATCGGGATCTTGTCGGGATGGCTCAGCAAGACCACGCGCTGTTGCGCCAGCGTGGCCTGGTGCATGGCCGGCGCTAACCCTTGCGCGCCGCGCACCCAGTAATCGCGCCGGAACTGCTGATTGACCATGAAGTCACGCACGCTCTGGCGCAGGTGACGATCGTCAATGCCGGCGCTGAAGTCGCGCTGTTGCGGCGTCAGGTTGGCGATGTCCAGATAATCACGGAAGTCGGCTGAGCAGGCGAATTCCAGGCCGGCGCCGGCCCAGATGTCGGCCATGTCGGCGAAGGATTCTGCATGCCAGTTGCGATTGAAATACTCATGCGCAAGATAGTGACGACTCTGTTTTTTGATCAGCTCGAGGCGCTCCTGCATGAAGGGATTGGCTTGCGCATAGACCGGGTTGGCGGCGAACAGACCGTCAGCGAACGCCAGTGCGGCGTCGATGCGTTCGGCGCTGCCGCGCCCCTCATTGGATGGCATGTCGAAGTGGCGCAACAGCAGGTCGCGCAGCGGCATGAAGGCGGCCCAGCCCGGCTGCGTGTTGTAGCTGACGTAGAGCACGCCGCCGATCTTGAGCTGGCGCGCAACGAAGTCGCGGATGATGCGCCGGTTGTCGGCCGAGACCCAGCTCCAGATACCGTGCATGGCGATGAAATCGAATTGCGGCAAATCGTCGCGCGCGCAATATTCCAGGAAGCTGGCTTGCTGCAAGTGCGCGTTGCTGTGCGCGGCGCCGGCCAGCGACTGCGCATGCGCCGCCTGTTGCGCATTGAAGTCGTTGCCGTACCATGCCACCGGCGAGGCGGCGGCATGGATGTTGATGCTCAGGCCCTGGCCGAAACCCAGTTCGCAGGCGGTGCGCACCAGCGGGCTGTCGAGCCCGGCGGCGGCGAATCCCAATTGCAGCCGCGCCGGATTGAGTTGCGGGTAGTAGCCGTGGGTGTAACCGATATCGGTCACATAGCCGTCGGTCCAGTTAGAACTCATGTCATCAATCCCCGTGGGAGGCGTTACCGTAAAAGACCCACCCGCAGTGTCGCAGAATCAGGCCTCGGCGTTTTGATGAATACGCTGGAGATTCCGGCCTATTCCCCGCCTTACCGGTAGCGGCCGATCTCCAGCACTGCTTCGTAATCCGCGATCGAGACCGCTCCCGCGGGCGCACCAAAGGCGCTGCCGGTGGCGCGGATATGGGCGGCAAAGCCTTGCATCATATGGGTATAAGCCAGTGTCGCCGAGATCGGGAAGCTCAGCACGCGAAAGCCCAGCGCTTCGAACTGGGTGGCGGTGAGCGGCGGCGTCTTGCCATCGACGGCGTTGAACATCAGCGGCGCGGCGATGGCGGCGATGGCCTGACGCATCTCGTCCTCGGATTGCAGCATTTCCAGCAGTACCAGATCGGCGCCGGCGGCGGCGTAGGCCTGACCGCGCGCAATCGCCTCGTCGAGGCCGAGCGGAATGCGCGCATCGGAACGGCCGATGATGAGGAAATCGCTGCTCTTGCGGGTGGCCACCGCAACGCGGATTTTGTCGGCGTGTTCTTCTTTGGAAATCAGCGCCAGGCCTTTCATGGCGCCGCATTTCTTGGGCGTGACCTGGTCTTCCAGATGGATCGCCTGGACGCCCGCAGCTTCGTAGTTCTGCACCGTGCGCACCACGTTGTTGAGATTGCCGTAGCCGGTATCAGCGTCGGCAATCACCGGCACCTGCACGGCGTTGGCGAAGGCGCGGCCGCGTTCGACCATCTCGCCCATGCCGAGCAGGCCGATATCGGGCGCGCCCAGCAGGCTGGCGGACAGGCCGTTGCCGGTCATGTAGACGGCTTCGAAACCAGCCTGTTCGTAAATCTTGGCGCCGAGCGCATCGTGGCAACCGGGCGCCACCACAATGCCGGGTTGGCGCAGGCGCGCCGCCAGCGAGCTTGCTTGTGTCATGAGGCTTCCTGCAAAAAATTGCGCCGCCATCGAAGGCGGCACGGTGTTTTCAACACGGAGAAACTTAGTCTGCCGCGCGATCGTTCTTGAACTTGAGCGAAGCACACAGCACGAAACCGATCATCGGACTCACCGCCAGCAACAGCAAGGCGATCGAAAAGCTTTGCGTGGTTTCACGTATCCAGCCGACCAGGTAAGGGCCGATGAAGCCGCCGATCTGCGCGAAGCCGTTGATCATGGCGATGCCGCCGGCCGCTGCAGCGCCAGTCAGGAATTGTGTCGGCAAGGTCCAGAACACGCCGAGCGTGGCCCACAACCCCATCGCCGCAATGCACAGCAAGATCAGGCCGATCACCGGCGACGGCGCCAGCGCGCTGGCAGCCAGGAACACGCCGCCGCACAGGCCGGCGCAGGCGGTGTGCATCTTGCGTTCGCCGCTGCGGTCCGAACTGCGCGCCACCAGCACCAGGCCGACCGCAGCGCACAGGAAGGGAATCGCCGAGACGATACCGGTCTGGAAGTTGTTGAGGCCGCCCAGGCTCTTGACGATTTGCGGCAGCCACAACACCACGCCGTAAATCGCCACGGCGTTGAACATGTAGATCAAGGTCAGGATCCACATGCGCTTGTCGCGGAAGATTTCGCGGAATTCATGTTGCGCGTGGGGCGCGTTGTGGGCTTGTTCGGCGGCCAGCGTCGAGGTCAGCCAATGGCGCTCGTCATGATCCAGCCACTTGCCTTGTTCGGGACGGTCGACCAGGTAGAACAACGTCACCACGCCCATGATGATGGCCGGCACGCCTTCCAGGATAAACATCCATTGCCAGCCCGACAGACCATGCCAGCCATGCGTGGAACTGAGCAGATAACCCGACAGCGGCGCGCCCACCACTGACGACAGCACCGTCGCGAGCATGAAGCCGGCGACCGCTTTGCCGCGTTCTTTTTTAGGAAACCAGTAGGTCATGTAGAGCAGCACGCCCGGTGCGAAACCGGCTTCGGCCAGGCCCAGCAAAAAGCGCAACGCATAAAAACTCCAGGGGCCCTGGATGGCTGCCATGGCGCAACCGACGATGCCCCAGGTCACCATGATGCGGGCGATCCAGATGCGCGGACCGACCTTGTGCAAGATCATGTTGCTGGGGATTTCAAACGCAATGTAGCCGAGGAAGAAAATCCCGGCGCCGAGGCCGTAGACCTTGGCGCTCAGGCCAAGGTCGGCGTTCATCGTCAGCGCGGCGAAGCCGACGTTGACGCGATCCAGGTAATTGATCATGAACAGGAAAAAGCAGTACCAGACTATCTTGCGGTGCAGCTTGCCGATGACGCGCTTACCGATATCGGATTCGGCGTCGGCAATCGCGGCTACGTTGGCGTAGGCCATATTGTCTCCTCAATATTGGATTGTTGTCAGGCGGACATGTCGTGCTGCCGCCTGCCCCCGGCGTTTGTGGTTCTTCTTGCCTGTGGGGAAATTGAATTATACGAGATACCACCGCGAAGGTAAAAAGGTCTTACCAATTTCAATGATGACCTGAACGCGGCCCTTACAGCTGAAAACACCTTCCCTACAAGTCGACCTGTCTGTCGCGCCGCAAGCCCAATAGAATGCAGACATCCCGCCAACCGGAAAGCCGCCATGCCCAGCAACAAACTCTTGCTTGCCGCCACACTCGCCATGCTGGTGTGGCTGGCGCGCTACCTGCATCCGGAGATGCGTCGCTGACGCCACCACGGGGCAGACAATCGGCTATAGTCTGGCTTTTGCCCCACTTGGCCTACACCCGATGAGCACTCCTCCTGCAAGCTCCGATCTCACCGCCTTGCGCGACATCGTGCGCCAGTTCGCCGAAGAGCGCGACTGGCAGCAATTCCATACACCCAAGAACCTTGCCATGGCTTTGTCGGTCGAAGTGGCCGAACTGGTCGAGCACTTCCAGTGGCTCAAGACCGGCGAAGACCATGAACTCGACGACAAGCAGCGCACCGGCATCCGCCATGAGCTGGCCGACACGCTGGTCTACCTGATCCGCTTGGCCGATCGCGTCGATGTTGATCTGTATGATGCGGTGATCGAAAAGATGCAGCTCAATGGCGAGAAATATCCGGTCGACAAGGTCAAGGGACAGTCGCGCAAGTACACCGAGTATTGACGCGGCGGCGTCGCTTCTTGATGTAGTTTTTAGCGGCGCATGCGTCGTGATGTTATGCCCACTCCAGGAAAAAGTATGAAGTTGTCGATCCAGACTGCCGCCCTGTGCGGCCTGCTATTGAGCGTCTGCACAATGCCGGCGCGGGCCGATGTGCAAAGCGCCATGCGCGCCTATGGCGAACAAAAATTTGACGCCGCTTATCGCGAGTTTTCGCAGTTGTCGGCGCAGGGCGACAATCGCGCCAAATCCTATCTCGCGCTGATGACGCTGCGCGGCCAGGGCACGCCGCGCGATGTCGCGCAAGGCGCCAGGCTGGCACGCGAATGCGCCGAAGGCGGCGAACCGACTTGCGCGGCGATGTATGGCGAACTCAATCTGCCGGGCAAGGGCTTGCCGGTCAACTTTGCAGAAGCGCGCACCTGGACGCGCAAGGCCATCGCCGGCGGCGACCTGCGCGCCGGCTTCGTGTTGTGGCAGGCCTATATCCTCGACCCGGCCAACCAGTACATCGTGAACGGCCAGAGCGACCTCGGCAAATACAATGCGCTGGCGCGCCGCGGCCTGGCCCAGCGCGACGACCAGAGCGAAGCCATCGATGCGCTCGCCGCCGCAGCCGCCACCGGCTACGTGCCGGCGCGCCTGTTGCTGTCGTCGCTGCTGATCGAACAAAGCGGCGCCGGCACCACCAAACAGATCCGCACGCTGCTGGAAGGCATCCCCGACTTGCCGCCGAATTACCAGAAGTACCTGGCGCTGGCGCAGCAAGTCGACACGCTCGGACCGACGCGCGCCGCCCCCAAGGTGGTAGCCGATGCGATCCCGACGGTGATGACCGGCGCTGCCCTGGCTGCGGAACGTTCGGACACGCCCAATTCCAGCCAGTGCAAGGACTTCCGCCTGATGGCGATCAAAGACGTGAGCGCCGTCGGCGATGCCGTCTGGCTGCCGCTCAAGCAAGCGCTGGTGGCGCAGACTTATCCCGTGAAAGGTAGCTGGACCGAAGACTGGCACGTCTACTTCTGCGGCGCCGAGCGCAGCGTGCGCATGCGCTTCGATGCCGACGGCATGGGTGGCGCTTATTACAAGGCGCAGTCCTGATCGGTACCGGACGACCATGCGGCCGCCCTTGCCGGCGCCATTCCCGTTATGATACCTGCCACCAAACCGACACCACTTGCGCCCATGAAAGCCCAACGCAGCGCCGACTCCGTCGAAACACTCGACCAGACCGTCTATGAGGCGATCTTCAACGCTGTCATGCACGGCCGCCTGAAGCCCGGCACGCGCTTGCAGGAAGCGGCGCTATGCGAACAGTTCGGCGTCAGCCGCACGGTGGTGCGTCAGGCCTTGCGCCGCTTGTCGGAGTTGCAGATCGTCGATATCGTCGCCAACAAGGGCGCCGCCGTCGCCACTCCCAGCCCCAAGGAAACCCGCGACGTCTTCGCCGCGCGCCGCGCCATCGAAGGCGCCATCGTGCGCGAAGTGGCGCGCCGCATCGACCATGGCGATATCGAACGACTCAAGCAGCGCCTGCGCGCCGAACACGATGCCTTGCACGAGCAGGATCATCCACGCTGGGTGGCGTTGGCCGGCGGCTTTCACCTGGCGCTGGCGGCGTTGTCCGGCAACCAGGTGCTGCAACGCATGCTGACTGAACTGATGACGCGCTGCTCGCTGATCGTGGCCTTGTACGAAGCGCCGGGAGAAGCCAGTTGCGAACACGACGAACACGCGCGCCTGGTCGAGCTGCTGTCCTTGCGCGACGGCAACGGCGCCGTCGCAGAAATGGACCGGCACTTGCTGGCGCTGGAAGCGCGCCTGCAAATGCCAGCCTGATTACCGCCCCTCTCCCCGCATCACCGCGCTGCTGCACCACGATCTCGCTGCACGCCCGCAGCTGGTGCAAGCACGCCTTTTTTGCGCCAATGCAATTAAATGTATACAATTTAATAAATAAATAAATATACATATAAATCAAATAGTTAAATAATTTTAAAGGCTGGCATTTAACTTGCATGTATACAATTATAGGGCGACTTGCCCTCTACTTTGTTATCCATGTGAGGAGCCTTGTTGCCATGAAACGTCGTGCATTCCTGTTCGCCTCTGGCGCCGCCGCGCTATCTTCTTTAAGCCCACTGTCGACACCGCTCATGGCCGCGACCAGTCCCGCGCCGCGCCTGAAAATCGGCTTCATCTATCCGGGCCCGGTGGCCGACATCGGCTGGTCGTTCCAGCATGACCTCGGTCGCCGCATGCTGGAGCGCGAGTTCGGTGCGCGCATCGAAACCGTGTTCGTCGAGCGCGTGCCGGAAACGCCAGAAGCCGAACGGGTGATGCGCCAGCTGATCGACGACGGCTGCAAGATGATCTTCGCCACCTCCTTCGGCTTCATGAATCCGGTCATCAAGGTGGCGGCAGAATATCCCGACGTCATCTTTGAACACTGCTCCGGCTACAAGACGGCGCGCAACGTCGGCATCTATCAAACCCGGTTCTATGAAGGCGCTTATCTGCTGGGCACCATCGCCGGCCGCATGACGAAAACCAACACGCTGGGCTATGTCGCGCCGATTCCCATCCCGGAAGTGATCCGCAACCTCGACGCCTTCGTGCTCGGCGCGCGCAGCGTCAATCCCAAAGTCACCGCCAAGGTAGTCTGGATCAACGCCTGGTACGACCCCGGCCTGGAGCGCGACGCCGCGCAGACGCTGATCGCGCAAGGCGTCGACACGCTGTACCAGAACACCGACTCGCCGGCCGCGGTGCAGGTGGCGCAGAGCCGCAAGCTGTACGCCTTCGGCCAGGACTCCGACATGACGCGCTTCGGCCCCGACGCGCACCTTACCGGCAACGTATTGAACTGGGGCGTGTACTACGTGCACAAGGTGCGCCAGGTGCTGGAAGGCAAATGGAAATCGGAAGATACCAAATGGGGCATGAAGGAAGGCATCGTGCAACTGGCGCCGCTCAATCCGGCCTTGCCAAAGGATGTCGTCGCGCTGGTCGAACAACGTCGCAAGGCCATTATCGCCGGCACGCTGCAGCCCTTCGCCGGCCCCATCAACAACCAGGCCGGACAGGTGCAGGTGGCGGCCGGCAAGGCCGTACCCGAGTCCGAACTGTGGACCATGAAATGGTATGTCGAAGGCATACAGGGCAAGCAACCTTAAGGAACCTCCATGACTGAAATCGATTTCGCCGAACTGGGCGTGTATCAGCGCTACAAACTGATGGCCAGCCTGATCGTGCCGCGGCCGATTGCGCTGATCACCACGCTGGGCGAAGACGGCACCATCAATGCCGCACCGTTCAGCATGTTCAACATGCTCGGCGAAGATCCGCCCATCGTGATGGTCAGCATCAACCGCCTGCACGACGGCAGCCTCAAAGACACCGCCGCCAACATCCTGCGCAGCGGCGAGTTCGTGGTGCACCTGACCGACGAAGCCATGTGCGAACAGATGCACGCCTGCGGCGACCGGCTGCCCTCCAGCGTGAGCGAACTGGCCCATGCCGGCCTGCATGCGGTGCCATCGCAAAGCGTGGCGCCGCCGCGCATTGCCGAGGCGCCGGTGGCCTTCGAATGCGTGTTGCATGAAAAACTGGAGACCGCCAGCCGCTACATTTTCATCGGCCGGGTACAATGGCTGGCAGCGCGCGACGGCCTGGTGGACACCGAACTGTGGCGCGTGCGGTTGCAGGACTACCACCCCGTGGGCCGTTTCGGCGCCAGTTTTTACGTCAAGACCAGCGAGCGCTTTTCGCTGGAGAAGGCGCAGGCCAGCTCCACTCCGATCGACGAAATGTGAGAAAGGAGTTCTAATAAAATGACATTCAACGAGAGTGACCTTAAAGCCATGCGCCTGGCCATCCAGGCATCCGCAGAAGCGCTTGCCGACGGCGACATGCCGTTCGGCGCCACCCTGGTCTCGCCACAGGGCGAAATCCTGCTGATCGCCGCCAACAACCAGTTCAGCGCCGCCGATTGCACCGGCCATGCCGAAATGGTGCTGGTGCGCACCGCCCAGAAACGCCTGGGCATGAACGCGCTGCGCGGCGCCACCGTGTATGCCAGCGGCGAGCCTTGCGCCATGTGCAGCGGCGCCATGTTCTGGGCCGAAATCGGCCGCGTGGTGTATGCCGCATCGACCGCACAGATCGGTGCCGCGCTGGGCGGCCCCCAACTGCCGGCCCGCAGCGCCGAAGTGCTGGCCAACGCCTGCCCGCCCCTGATCGTGGACGGACCGCTGATGGCGGAACAAGCCTGTGCGGTGCTGGCCAAGTTCGTGCCGGAATAACGACAAGCCGGTTGGCCCTGCATCACGGGGCCGAACCATGCTTGCAACAGTCCCGTTTTAGCGCTCAGCGCGACAGGAAATACCTGACGTATTCCGCTTGATCGCCGCGCAGCACAGATGACATCGTCCCTGCGCCGCGATTGTGATAGATCGTTCCCACGTCACTTTCCGAGTACTCGCCTTTTTTCAGGAAATTGGTGTGGTAGTACACCTTGATCGGCCGCTCCGACGCGAACATATAGGCCACCTGATTGGCATTGCCGTTGTCGTTGACCACGGTGGCGATGGCATAGCCGAAGCTGGCCAGCTGACGCGACAAATCGGAGCGCAAGCGCAACAGCTCTTCTTTTTCCATCGACGGAAAATCGATGGTTCTTTCGAACACCGCCAGCGGTACGATCGGGTAGCGGCGATCCGACATGCGTATGCAGAAGATCTTTCCCCCGCTGACGGAAAAATACGATTTACCTGGGTCGGCCGGTCGCGTCGTGACGGTTCTCTTGGGGTCCGCATCGGCATCGCGCACAGTATTGCGGAAGGAGTCTTCGCTTAAGGTCGTACCGCAATTTTTCACGAAATCGTATGCCTCCGGCGCCGCAGAAGAAATCGATTCAAAGGCGGCCGGGACGCCGATATCCGCAGCATGGACGTTGCAAATTCCCAGCAGGCAACACAATATCAAGGGTGTAAAGCGAGTATTTTTCATTGTTATAAGCATCACTCTGAGCAAGTGGATGAAATCCCTGGAGCATCGCTGCCAGGGGACGACGCGTGATTCATGTAACAGAGGAATATTGCCTAAATAGAATTGCCGCTACAAGTGTAAATTTCACCCGCCTCGCTTCAGAAAACGACATCCCTGTCGTTACCGGGATTACCTCCTGAGAAGAATGTCGCCAACATTCTTGCTCCAGGGAAGCTTTATTAGCCCGTTGCCATGAATCGAGTCCACGCCATGAAAATGCCTGAAATGTCGCCGCATGATTTTTATCAAGTGCACGCATTGCATGCATTCGGCCTGTTCGCTGCCTCTGCGGAACTGCGTTTTGAGCGCCTGACCCGCCTGGCCAAGCGCCTGTTCAATGTGCCGGTGGCTTTCGTCAGCCTGGCCGACGTGCATCGCCCATGGCTACCGTCGAAACAGGAGCAGCCCGGCAACGGCAACCACGCGTTTTTCAGCAAGGCGGCGGCGACCGACACATTGCTGGTGGTGCCCGATACCGTGCTCGACGAGCGCTTCCAGGATCATCCATTGATGGGCGACGCCAGCGTGCGTTTCTATGCCGGTTGCCCGATCCGTGTCGGCAACGGCGATCAGTTGGGCACCTTGTGCCTGATCGACAACCAGCCGCGCGCCTTCGACGACGACGACCAGGCGCTGCTGCGCGACCTGGCCAAAATGGCCGAACAGGAATTGTTCGCCATGGAACTGGCGACCATCGATGAACTGACGCGCGTACCCAATCGACGGGGTTTCGAAGCCATGGCCGAACAAGCCTTGAGCCTGTGCAAGCGCCTCGATAAACCGGTGTCGCTGTTCTATTTCGATCTCGACTTGTTCAAGCAAATCAACGATCAATTCGGCCATGCCGAAGGCGACCGCGCCTTGCAGGATTTCAGTACGATATTGACCCGCAGTTTCCGCCAGTCCGATATCATCGGCCGTCTCGGCGGCGACGAATTCGCGGTGCTGCTGCCCAACACCAGCCTGCAGCAAGCCGAAGTCGCGTTGCGCTTCCTCGACAAGGCAATCCGGCAACACAATCGCAGCAGCAAGCGCGGCTATCCATTGCATTACAGCGTCGGCACTGCCGGCGGCAACGCCGGCGCGATCCAGGATGTCGGCGAACTGATGCAACGCGCCGATGCGCGCATGTTCGAAGACAAGAAACAACACGCGCGCCAAGCCAACAAAACCTTCTCCACGCTGCTCGATTGGCTGCTGCCCACGCTGCGCAAATACCGTCACTGATACGGCGCGGGCTTCGAGTATGATGGGCGCTCCCTCTTGCCAACGGAGTCAACCATGAGCCTGCGCCTCATTGACCTGCCGCCCGCCCAAGTTGCCTATCTTCGCTACACTGGCCCCTACGGCACGGCACTCGGAGACTTCTGGCGCGACAGCTTCATTCCCTGGCTGCAAGCACATCATCTCGATGGTCCGACCTGCTACGGCGTCGGCCTCGATGACCCGTTCACCACACCACCCGAGCAATGCCGTTACGACGCCTGTGTGGAAGTCGCGACCGGCTTTGTCGCCGACGCCCCCGCCAAGCTCACTACCCTGCCCGGCGGTCGTTATGCGATTGTCGTATTCAACGGCGATGCGCGCGACATCGGCGCCGCCTGGATGAAGATGTGCATAGAAACGGTGCCCGCTGCCGGCTTGCACATTGATGCGCGCCCCTGTTTCGAACGCTACCTGCCGGGCTCGCGCACGGAGCCGGAAAGCGGTTTGTTTTCCTGCGAACTCTGCGTCGCGGTGCGTTAAACTTCTTATAGGCAGCGCCACATCCGGGGCGCAATGAGGGGTGAGCGACAATGAACACCAGCCACATGGACGACCATCCACCTACGCCGGCAACGCCGGCCCCGCAAGAAGCAGTCGCCAGCAAACCGGCCCCGGTCGCCAACCTGGCAATCGCTTTCATCTTGCTGGTCTGCGCGCTGTTTATCCTCTTTGATCTGTTCCAGCTCGGGCTGGCGCGCAAACAGCAGATCGACGATACCAACATTGCCGTCACCAACATCGCGCACGCCTTGCAACGCCACGCCGACGACGCGATCAAGTCCGCCGATGTTTCGCTGATCGGCATGATCAAACTGGTCGACAGCGAAGGAAACGGCCCGCGCGCGCAAGGACACCTGGCAACCCTGATGGGACAAAACGCCAATGCCTTGCAACAGATCCACGCCTACTTCGCCTACGATGAACACGGCCGCTCGCTGGTCGATTCCACGCCGCTCTACGTGCAGCAAGACGTCTCCGACCGCGCGTACTTCATCTTTCATCGCGATAATCCGGGGCGCGACGCCCACGTCGGCCCCTTGATCAAGAACCGCACCACCGGCTCCTGGGTCATCACTGTGTCGCGCCGTATCAATCATCCGGATGGCAGCTTCGCCGGCGTCATCATGGCGGCGCTCGACCTGCAATACTTCAAGACCTTTTACGACAGCTTCGACATCGGCAAGGAAGGCGTGATCTTCCTCGGCATGAACCAGGGAACGGTGCTGGTGCGACGTCCGCTTTACGAAGAGTATGTCGGCAAGACCATGATCGATACACCGATCTTCCGCGACCACATCGCCAAAAATCGCTCCGGCCTGGTCACGTTCAAATCGACCGTCGACAACCAAGTCAGGCTCACGGCTTATGACCATCTGCAACACTATCCGCTGTATGTCTTCGTGGCGCTGTCGAAAGAAGAAGCCTTGTCGGGCTGGGTGGCGGACAGTGTCATGCACGCCTGCGGCATCGGCATCCTGGTCTTGACGCTGTCGCTGCTGGGATGGCGCCTGGTGCGGCAGATCCGGCTGCGCGCACGCACCGAAGTGTCGCTGCGCGAAGCACGCGATTCGCTCAATGCGCTCAACGCCACGCTGCAACGGCTGGCCCTGGAAGACGGCTTGACCGGGCTGGCCAACCGGCGCCACTTCGACCTGGCGCTGCAGGAAGAGCTGAGTCGCGCCACCCGCAACGCCAGCTCGTTGGCGCTGATCATGCTGGATGTCGACCGCTTCAAGCAGTACAACGATATGTACGGCCATGCCGCCGGCGACGAATGCCTGCGCCAGATCGCCCGTGCAGTGAAGAACGTGTCGCGCCGCAGCGGCGACCTGGCGGCGCGCTACGGCGGCGAGGAACTGGCGGTGCTGCTGCCCGATACCGATCTCGCGGCGGCGCTGGCAATCGCCGAACAGTTGCGTCAGACCATAGACGCGCTGAAGATTGCGCATGCCGGCAATCCGGTCGGCAATGTCACCGTGAGCGCCGGCATAGACGCGCTCATGCCGGCGCGCGCGCATGACCTGCCCGAAACCCTGATCCGCCGGGCTGACCAGGCGTTGTACCTGGCAAAAAAACAGGGCCGCAACCAGGTGTGCGCCGCTACCGACGTCGTCTGACGCTGCGCGCGAGGCAATAAAAAACCGCAGCGCCTCAAGGACGACTGCGGTTTTTTCGGCCAATGCGTCGGCCGGCTAACTCAGCGTGACAACAGCGTGACGTTCTTGCGCCCCAAGGCCGGACGCACCAGCTGTGGTGCAGAAGAATCGATCGTATTGAGGTCCTGCCCCAACACCATCGGCGCATGATTGAGCTTGAACAGGCTGACCGCGCGCGTCAGGCTGGCAGCCTGGTCTTGCAGCGACCTGGCGGCAGCAGCAGCTTGCTCCACCAGCGCGGCATTGTGCTGCGTGACTTCATCCATCTGCGTGATCGCACCGTTGACCTGCACAATGCCGTGGCGTTGCTCCTGGCTGGCCACGCTGATTTCTTCAACAATGCCGGTCACGCGCTTGACGCTGGCGACCACTTCATCCATGGTGCTGCCGGCCAGCTCCACGAGTTCCGTTCCGCTCTCGACTTTGTTGACCGAGTCGTCGATCAATTCCTTGATTTCCTTGGCGGCAGTCGCCGAACGTTGCGCCAGGCTGCGCACTTCCGAGGCCACCACCGCAAAGCCGCGGCCTTGCTCGCCGGCGCGCGCCGCTTCCACCGCAGCATTCAAGGCCAGGATGTTGGTCTGGAAGGCAATGCCGTCGATCACGCTGATGATGTCGACGATCTTGCGCGAAGACTCATTGATCGAGCCCATGGTCTGCACTACCTGGCCGACCACACCGCCGCCCTTTTCCGCCACCGATGACGCAGTCGCGCCGAGGCTGTTGGCTTGCTGGGCATTGTCGGCATTGCGCTGCACTGTCGCGGTCAGTTCTTCCATGGCCGAGGCAGTTTCTTCCAATGAACCTGCTTGCTCTTCGGTGCGCGCCGACAAGTCGGCGTTGCCGGAAGCAATCTGCGTCGATGCCGAAGCAATCGTATGCGCGCCTTCGCGGATCTGACCGACGATATGCGCCAGGTTGTCACGCATTTCTTTCATCGACACCAGCAGGCTGCCCTGGTCGCCGCTCTTGGTGCGAATCTCGATGGCCAGGTCGCCCTTGGCGATATGGTCGGCGATTTCGGCCGCGTAATCCGGCTCGCCGCCGAGCTGCTTGAGCAGACTACGGGTGATCATCACGGCCACGGCGATACCGATCAGCACGGCGATGATGGTCATGCCGACGATCCAGGCGATGGAACGATCAAACAGGCGGTCGGAGGTATTGCCGGCTTCTGCCACCAGATGCTCGGTGTGCTTGATGACCACATTAATGTCTTGCACGATCTGGCGGCGCAGCGGGCTGCATTCCTTGACCAGAAAATCACCGTATTCCTGCATCTGGCCGGCATCGCGGTATTTGCGCGGACGATTCAGCTCTTCCGCCATTTTCAACAGGCCAACGCTGACCTTGTCGAAGTCGGCATCGCCCTTGAAGGCCGGCGTCATGGATTTGAGCGTGGCCAGATAGACCGCCTTTTGCTCGTCGAGTATCGCCAGTTCCTTGGCGGCATCATTGCTGTCGGTAAAAATGAAGGCGTTGCGTGCTGCCAGACCGGTTTGGTCCAGCGCTTCACGGGCGATGTAGAGAGGCTGCAGTTTCTCTGCCTGCACCTTGTCGCCATACTTGACCGTGTCCAGAATCGCTTCCAGACGCAGCAGCGCAAACGCCGCCATGGCCGTCAACATCAGCACCAGCAGCCCAAACCCCAGGCCGAGGCGAACCCCGATTTTCAATTTAGTCAATGCGCGCACGTTATGTTCCCATCCACAATTTTTTTAAAATGTTGGTTCAAGGGCGAGCACGTCCCATGCCACGCCGGATAAATATATTTACTACAGGAAACAATGTCCTGTATTTTTGAGTATGCTTGAGGTCTCGTCAGGTGATGCCAGACGCTGCGTCTTGCCTTGCTGGGCGGAAAAGCATGGCCAGCGTGGGATGCGCGGGTGTGACGATATCACATGCGAACAAATATGCTTATTTTTTTTGCAACGTTTTCGCAGCTTCTTTACAACATAATCACATCAAGTTGAAAGTAAGCTGGAGGTAAATTGATACCAGGAAGACAGATGAACAAGGGGGAATCATGAATACGAGGATCATCCGCAGCGCGCTCTTGCTGTTGTCTGCGATGCTTTTGCTGGCGGCCTGCGATCACTCCGTCGACGACAAGCTGGCGGCGCAGGCGGCGCAGGAGCAATCGCTGGGGATTTCCCCCAGCCTGTTTGCGACCAAATTCAACCGCACCATCAGCGACGTGCTGGAAGATCGCAAAGATGAAGACGCCGCGCGCATGGCGCCGCTCTACACCATCGATGTCACGACATTGCACAGCGGCGGTGAAAAACACACCTTCCAGACCCAGGTCGGGCCGGCGCAAACCTCGATGCTGGGCAGCCTGGCCAAGGACGGCGACCTCAAGACCATCGGCGTCTTGCTGACCAACCGCAGCGAGGGCGCACGCGCAGAATTTTTGTTGTGTGCGGAAGCCACCAGCCGCCTGGTCACCGACGGCGACAAGAAAAAGCTGCCCGACCTGATCAAACGCCTGGTCAACAATTCACTGAACAATCCCGGCCAGCGCATGACCGAAGTCATCGGCGACAAGTTGTTGTCGGTGGAAATTATCCAGCAGGGCTTGATGTTCCAGATCGAACACAAGTAAGCGCTTCAAATGTCCAGCTTGATGCGGCGTGTCGCCTTGGCGGTGCCGCCGGCCATCAGATGGCTGATCTTGCCATTCTCCATCGATAGCTTGACCTTGATCACGCTCGGCGACGGCGGCTGCATCAGATAGCCTTGCTCAATGATGATCTCGGCGTCCCTGACGCCGGCATAGTCGCGCAGATAACAGGCCAGCGGACCGGCCGCCGTGCCGGTGGCCGACTCTTCGGGAATGCCGAAGCGCGGCGCAAACATGCGCACGCCGGCGTGGCGACCGCTGACCGTGGTCATGTCGGAATAGACGTAATAGCCGATCACATCGAGCTCATTGCTGAGCGCTTCGATCAGTTTGAAATCGGGACGCAAGGTCGAAACGGTCTGTTCATTCGGACAGGCCAGCACCAGGAAGCAGTTGCTGGTGTTGACCAGCATCGGCGCCAGGGTGGCGTGAAACTGCGCCGGCGTGACGCCCAGCGAGGTCGCGATGCGCGCCATGATGTCTGCGCCGGCGGGAAGGATGCGATAAGTGGGCGCGTGCTGTTCCATGAAGACCATGTCGCCGTCGATCAGGATCTTGCGATAGCCGTCTACGGTTTCTTTCGACAAATTGCCCTCGCCGACCATGCCCAGCTTGCGCAGCAGCGAAAACGTCGCGATCGTGGCATGACCGCAATGGGCGATCTGGCGCGTCGGCGTGAAAAATTCCAGTTTGATGGTGGCGCTCTGCGACACCGAGACGAAGGCTGTTTCGGATAAGCCGAGCTTGCGGGCGACATGCAGCTTTTGCTCTGCCGTCATATTGTTTGCGTCGAGCACTACGCCTGCGGGATTGCCGCCGACGGCGCCGTCGATGAAGGCGTTCACTATCTGAGCTTCGACCTGCAAAGTGACATCCCCCGAAGTAATAATGCGTTTCTACTTCAGGGGATTCTAGCGCAACACGCCTCTACTGCGTTGGCGTATCGCAAGACGGTGCAAATTACTTGTTCCGGAACGGCTCAAACGGCTCCGTCAGAATGCCCGTCAGGCTGCGCACGCCGTCGATGTAATTTCCCAGGCGCATGTTCTCGTTGGCGCTGTGCTGGTTGTTGTCGGCATTCACCAGCGGCACGATCACGAACGGAATCTTGAGTGCGCCGACCATGGCGCCGGTCGGCACGGTGCCGCCCATCATGCGGATCTGCACCGGCTCCTTGCCATAGGTTTTGACGAAGGAGCTGCGCAGCCATTTGCCGATAGGCGCTGCCAGGTCCGTGCGCACCGCCATGCTGGAAGCCGACACCTGGGCGTAGTCCAGCGAAGCCAGCTTGGGATAACGCGCGCGCTCTTCGTCGGTCGGTTCGCCCTTGACCAGATGGAAGCCCTGCTTCTCGATATGCGCCTTGAGCAAACCCAGCAAGACTTGTGGATCGGTCTCGGGCACGGTACGCAGGTCGAGTTCGGCAATCGCCAGGCCCGGCACCACGGTGCGCGCCTTGGCGCCGACATCGGCGGCTTGCAGGCCGCGCACGTTCAGCGTCGGGTATTGCATCGCTTCCTGATAATTCTTCCCGACCTTCTCGGAGGTCGCGATGCCCAGGCGTTTGCGCAGCGCGACTTCATCGTCCGGCACGGCACTCATGATGCGGCGCGATTCATCGTCCAGCTTGACGGCGTCGTAGTAACCCGCCACCGTGACGCGACCGTCGTCGTCCTTCATCGACGCCAGCAGGCGCGCCAGGGTCTGGGCCGGATTGGCGGCGTAGTTGCCGTAGTGGCCGCTATGGCTATCCTGGCGCGGGCCGAAAACCTTCAGGGTGGCCTGCGCCACGCCGCGGTTGCCGAACACCAGCGTCGGCAAATTGCTGGCATGCATGGGGCCGTCGAGCACCACCAGCAGATCGGACTTCAACAGCGCCTGATGCTCGCCGATGACTTTGCCGAGCGAAGGCGAACCCTTTTCTTCTTCGGCATCGAGGATGATCTTGACGTTGACTGCCGGCGCCGCACCGCTGGCCTTGAGCGCATCGAAGGCGGCCAGCATCATCATGATCGGCGCCTTGTCGTCGGCCGCAGCACGGCCGAACAAACGCCATTCGGGATTTGGATTGGCGACATAGAGCTGCTCGATCGGCAGCGCGTCCCACTGGCCGGCGGCGTTACGTTGCTTCAGCGTCGGCTTCCACGGGCTTTCCTGCTGCCATTCGGACGGCGTCACAGCCTGGCCGTCGAGATGCGCGTAAAACAGCACCGTCGGCTTGCCCGACTGCTGGCCAGGCAGTTCGGCAAACAGCATCGGACGGCCGTCATTGGCCAGTTGCTGGGTGCGGAAACCGCGCCGCTGGAAGGCTTGTTCGAACCATGCCGTGTTGCGCTGAATATCGGCGGCCACCACGGAATCGTTGGGAATGGCCAGCACTTCGGCCCACTCCTTGAAGGTGCCTTTGGCGGCAGCAGCGGTTTGTGCGCTATTCGGTGCGTCGGCGGCAAACAGCGCAGGCGAAGCCAGCATCGCGACAGCGGCGCCGGAGGCAATACAGGCCGCGTGGAGGGAGCGGCGGGAGATGATGTTCATGCGATTTCCTCAGGGCAATGGAATGCCCATGATACAGAAATCACCTCCCTGCGAATATCTGCGGCGCACCAACGAAGGCTGTCTTGCGGCGCAAACACAGGCCCCGTGCACGTGCAGCGCGAATGATGAAAATAATTTGTGAATTAGCGGATGACGCCGGGCGGCGCCATCCGACTGAAAGTCAGGCCGAGGTATCGATGATGTTGCCGATCGATTTCCAGCCGGCAGACACATCGTCGGCCACCGTGTGGGCCGCCGATTTCACGGCATCAACAGTGGAATCGACGGCGTCGCCGATTTCATCGCCGACTTTGGCGACGGCATTCTTGACCGGTACATAGATATTGTCGTACAGCGCATTGGAAGAAGAAACGGATGAAACGCTCATGGCATGCTCCTTGAAAACGTCGATGAATTATTCTGTCTTCATCATAGCCACTCGGCGCGCCGACAAGAATAGGCGAACGCGCCAATTCAGGTAAATCCGGTTAAAGATTTGTAAGAACGCGCTTGTGATCTGTAGCGGCGCCCTACGGCGTCGCCAGGAACCGGGAGATCACGCCGGCCGCCTTGTCGAGGTTGAGCACGCCTTCCAAGTGGCCGCCCGGTCCTTGCAACAGGTAGAGCATGCCGTGACCGCCTTGCTTCTTGAAACGCTGCAATGCCTCCATCGACAGCTTGGGCGGGAATACCAGATCGCTATAGCTCGGGATGAACAGGATCTTGGCCTTGATGCCTTTCACCTCTTCATCGCTGAGGCGATATAACTGATTTGCCTTGGACATGTAGATGATACTGTTGCCGTCGGCGACTTTGGCGCGCGCGCGGGCGCCTGCTTCCAGTGCGGCTTCAATCTTGAAGCGGTTGTCCAGGGCTGCGCCCGGCGCCTTCTCGGGATCGGCCGGCGCATAACCGAAAGTAGCCTGCGCCCAGTCCCAATGACGCGTCTGTACCGTCACGATCTTGAGCGCCTCGGCCACGCCGTCGTCAGGATCGCCGCTGCCATAGTAGTCGCCCTGTTTCCATTTCGGATCGAGCCGCACCGGCAAGGACCACACGTCCAGCAAGGCAATCACGTAGGGACTGATTTCAAAACCCGGCCCGATCACATGTACTACGCGCTTAACGAAATCCGGATACAACGCCGCCCACTCCATCGCCTGGATCGAGCCGCCCGAGGCGCCCATCGCCGCCGCCAGCTGATGCACGCCGAGCTTGTCGAGCAACTGCTTGTGCACGCGCACCGAATCGCGCATCGCCACCACCGGGAAACGCAGGCCATAAGGCTTGCCGGTGGCCGGATTGATCGACGCCGGACCGGTGGTCGTCACCATAGGATCCTTGACGTTGATATTGACCAGCGTATCGGCGCTGACCACAAAATACTTGTCGGTGTCGATCGCCTTGCCGGGACCGATCAGGCTGTCCCAATAGCCGGGTGCCGCGTCGCTGTCTTTGTATTTGCCGGCGGCGTGCGACGTGCCGGAATAAAAATGCGCGATAAAGATGGCGTTGTCGCCGCCATCGTTGAGCTTGCCGTAGGTTTCATAACCGATGCGCACGTCGCGGATTTCCTGACCGCCGACGGTGGTGTAGGAAGGCAGCGTGAACACCTGCTTATTGACCAGCGGCAACGCGCTGGCCTGCGATGCCGCCGGCGCCGTCGCCGGCATCTGCGCCGCTTGCTGAGCCTGTTGTGCCGCGATGGTCGGCAAGGCCTGACGCGCCTGGACCGGAGCGAGCACCGTCAAGGCAGCCGAAAACGACAACGCGAGGGACAAAGAATGGGACAGGCGGCGCGACTGCGTCATGAAGCTGATCTCCCTGATATGGATGAAGGCATGCTGCTCGAACGGCAACCTGGCCACTCTACGACAAGCAAGGCCGCATCACAACCCGGCATATGTAAAAATACGCCTCTCAAACGTGCTTACCTCAACGGAGATTTCCTGTGCCTACCACCCACCTGCCGGACGTCGCCGGCCTGCTCCACTTGCGCAATGCCCACGGCGACAACGCCAGCGTCAGCCTGTATGGCGCACAACTGTTGTCCTGGCAAACTGCCGATGGCCGCGAGCATCTGTATTGCACGCCGTTGCCCGCGGTCAAAGCGGGCGCGTCGATACGCGGCGGCGTACCGGTCTGCTTCCCGCAATTTTCCGGACGCGGCAGCTTGCCCAAGCACGGCCTGGTGCGCAACCTGGCGTGGCAAGTCGATGGCGCAATGCTGAGCGGGGCCGACCAGGATGTCGCCTGCCTGCGCCTGAGCGCCAGCGATACCGAAAGCACGCGCGCGCTGTGGCCGCATCACTTCCTGGTGCAGTTGCAGATCGAACTGGGCGCCGGCTGGGTCAGCGTGGCGCTCAATGCCACCAACACCGGCAACAGCGCCTTTGACTTTACCGCGGCGCTGCACACGTACCTGGCCACGCCCGACGTACGCCAGGCCAGCGTTGTCCAACTGCAGGGAACCCGCTTCCTCGACACCACCGGCGCCGGCAATGTCGAAGCCCGGCACGGCGAGGCGCCATTGCGCATCCAGGACGAAACCGACAACATCTATTTTTCCGCCCCGCCGGCGCTGAGCCTGCGACAGGACGACGCGGCCTGCTTGCAATTGGAACAGCAAGGCTTCACCGACAGCGTGATCTGGAACCCCGGCCCGACCAAGGCGGCGCAACTGGGCGACATGCCGGCACAAGACTGGACCCGCATGCTGTGCATCGAAGCGGCCCAGATCGAGCAGCCGGTGCGCCTGTCGCCGCAAGCCACCTGGCGCGGCCTGCAGCGACTGACACGCGCCGCTTAAAGCGTCAGCAGCAACGCGCCCTGCGCCACGCCGGACTCCAGCCGCCGATGCGCCTCGGCGGCGTCTTTCAAGGGCAGGCGTGCAGCGATATCGACCGTCAATCCGGCCTGCAGCTGGGTCACTGCTGCATCGGCGGCGCTGCGGTATTGCTGCAAGTCGCCGATAAACGACAAGATGCTGGGCCGTTCCATCAACACGCCGCGCGCTTGTGCCGCCGGCAGCGCTTCGGCCGGGGCGCCTTCACCGGAAACCGAACCGATGCTGATCGCCATGCCGCCGCTGCGGGTGGCCTCAATGCTGCGCAAGAAATGGGCGCCGCCGATACCGTCGATGACCAGGTCGGCGCCCTTGCCGCCGGTGAGCTCGCGCAGCGCCGCGACGAAGTCCTGTTGCCGATAATTGATTGTGTGATCCAATCCGCGTGCACGCGCCAACACCGCCTTCTCCTCGCTGCTGACGGTGCCGATCACGTACGCACCGACTTTCTTCGCCCACTGGGTCAGCAGTAACCCGAGGCCGCCGGCCGCCGCATGCAACAACACCGTCTGGCCCGCTTGCAGGCGTGCATAGTGGGTCAGCAACAAGTGCGCGGTCATGGCCCGCAACATGCCGGCGCCGGCCTGTTCCGAAGAGACGTCGTCAGGCAAAACGAGGGCGCGCGCCGCGTCGATATCGACATGCGTAGCATAGCCGCCGCTGCGCGCCACCCAGGCCACACGCTGGCCGACTTTCAGCGTCGCGACGTCAGCGCCGACGGCTTCGATCACGCCGCAGCCTTCCACTCCGGGTATGCCCGGCAAGGGCAAGGGATAACGTCCGAGGCGGTGGTAGACGTCGACAAAGTTGACCCCCGCCACCTGCTGACGCACGCGGATGGCATCAGGCGCCAGCGGCCCCAGGCTGCGGGTTGAAAGTTCGAGATTGTCGGCCTCGCCGTAGGCGGAAAACTGGATGACCGAGGTGGTTTGGGTATTCATGTGTGCACTCCGTGGAAATGAGAAACGCTGGATGAAGCAGCAGGAAGATGGACGCACAGAATAACTTCGTGCAAAATCAAACGGAATTCCCTATTTATGCCCAAGTATTGTGCAAAAATCGACACAAGCTTCACTCGCCATCGAACTGCTCTCCTGGGACGACGTGCGTTACTTCCTGTGCCTGGCGCGCAGCGGCAGCCTGTCGGCGGCAGCGCGGCAGCTGGCGGTGGAACATTCCACCGTGGCGCGGCGCATCGGCGCACTCGAGGCGGTGATACAACTGCGCCTGTTTGATCGCCTGCCGCGCGGCTGGCAACTGACCGATGAAGGTAAAACCCTGCTGGAAGCGGCCGAGCGCATCGAACTGGAAGCGCATGCCTTCGGCCGCGCCATCCAGGGTATGACGGCGCTGCAAGGGACGGTGCGCTTGTCGGCGCCGCCGGCTTTATCCAACCATTTTCTGATGCCCTTGATGGCGCAGCGACACAAGCAATGGGAAGGCATACAACTCGATCTGGTCGGTGAAGTCCGCACCGCCAACCTGCACCGGCGCGATGCCGACCTGGCGCTGCGTTTATCGCGCCCGGAAGAACCCGGCCTGATGGCGCGCCATCTCGGCAGCGCCGGTTATGGTTTGTACGGGAGTCCGCGCTGGAAACGCGTGGCGCGCGCCAAACGACAATACGTCGGTTACGGCGAAGCGCTGCAAGGCGGCCCGCATCGCGGCTGGCTGGCGCAATGCGCCGAAGGCCAGGGCTATGTGCTGACGGTCAGCGATTTTTCCATCCTGCACCAGGCTTGCCAGGCAGGACTGGGATTGACCATCCTGCCGCATTTCATTGCGCGCAAAGATGCCGGCCTGGTCGAATTCGACAGCGGCCTGGAACCGCTGCAACGCGAACTCTGGCTGACCATGCATCCCGATTTGCGACGCTCGCCACGCGTGCAGCGCATCGCGGAACTGCTGACGCATATCGTGCAGGAACAGCAGGCGCTGCTGGCCTAGGGCCTGTTAACAATCAATTGTCGAATGCGAACGCGCGGCAGGCGTCGCCTGCCGCCCATCCAAATTCACGCTATGCTTGGCGAATCTCCGTTGCCACCTTGCCAGCCTATCGCCATGACACTCAAGATCCTAGGAAAAGCCAGCTCCATCAATGTCCGTAAAGTCCTCTGGTGTTGCGAAGAGCTGCACCTGCCCTTCCAGCGTGAAGACTGGGGCAGCGGTTTTCAAACCACCGAGACGCCGCAATTCCGCGCGCGCAATCCCAATGCCCTGGTGCCGGTCATTGATGACGATGGTTTTGTTTTGTGGGAATCGAACAGCATCGTGCGCTATCTCGCCAACCGCTACGGCAACGACCAGTTCTACCCGCACCAGCCGCAAGCGCGCGCACGCGTCGACCAATGGATGGACTGGCAAGCCAGCGACCTCAACAATGCCTGGCGCTACGCCTTCCTGTCGCTGGTACGGCAATCGCCGGCGCATCAGGACGCGCAGCTGCTGGCCGCTTCCGTGACCGGCTGGAATCGGCACATTGCCATCCTTGAGCAGCAATTGCAGGCCACCAGCGCCTATGTCGCCGGCGCGCACTTTACGCTGGCCGATATCCCGATCGGCTTGTCGCTGAACCGCTGGCTAGCCACGCCGCTGCAGCATCCCGACTCGCCCTCGGTGACGGCGTATTTCAAGCTGCTGCAGCAGCGGCCGGGCTTTGCCAAACACGGCAGCAATGGCACCGCCTGAAGCGGTGCTGCGGTGGCGCGGAGAGCAGTGATTGCACACCATCGACCTGATCGCCATCACGGCAGAAGCCATGTCGGGCGCCGTCATGGAGATAGGATAGGCGCCCACGCCGCCGCGCTGAGCGCGGGCCTCCTGTTTCACCGGCTGGCGATACGCTACCACTGGACCTTGCCGCGTTTCAACGACAAGGACGTGCAGGGCGTTGAGTAATCACGACAATCAGCCAGGCCTCGTGATTACCGCAAACCCGGCGCATGGGATTAGTCGGTGATGATGATGGGTTCGAGCGACGGCAGCATGACCGGTTGCGTGGTCGTCTGTACGTGGCTCTCGTCTTGATCATCGCTTGCCGCATTGCCCTTTTCAACGTCAATCGGCATGTCCGGTTCTTTCTGGATACCCTGGCGACGCGCCTTGTCGGCCGCCAACAGCGCTGCCGGCAGCGGCGTCCAGACCACGCTGGTGTTGACGGCGTAGACCTGGCAGATCACATTGCGCCACGCCGCACAACGCCGCATTGCCCGGGTAGCGGGATCGGTCACTCCCGGCATGTCGATGACGCTTGCGCTCCATGTCGCGATCCATCTGCCGTTGCTGGCGATAACGAAGGCGCGCGGCAATTTCTGCTTGAGCCAGTTCCTGTAAGCGGCGCGTCCACGCTCATTCACACCCGGCAAGGCGGTTGCATCGCCCAGCGCGGCGTAATTGCTGCGACGGAAGCTGCTGCGACTATCGTTCAGTCGTGGCGCCACGCCTCCCAGCTGATTGATGTCTTCCGCGCCCGAAGTCGAGCGCGAGACCAGGGCGGTCATCGCCAGATGCGACTTGTCTTCCAGATCGGCGATAAAATCAAACTCGTAATAACTGCGCTCGCCGGCCTTCACCTCAATCGTACGGGCGCGATTGAAACCGATAGGTCCCGGGCTGACCGTGATGTAGTGCTTACCCGGCGGCAGATGAAATACCAGATAGGTGCCATCGGTGAACGACGGCGTGACCTTGCCGTCGACCGTCGTATAAAAAGGCTGGTTCCTGGCAATATTGGTTTTCTTGCGATAAACGTAGACGTCGCCATTGCCCGCCTCAACCGGTTTCAGGGGCGTGCCCGCACGCGGTGCACGAGCACAGCCGGAAATCAGGACAAGGGCGGCGGCGACCAACAAACCGGAGAGACGAGCCAGCCGCGTGGCGGCCGTTTGCATATGATGTGGCATCTGGTATTTTTCTTTTCGAATGAGGGGAGCCCGCGGCGATTCTCACAAATGTCAATTTCAGGGTCAAGCCGCAACCAACCATTCTCTGCAGTAGGTTGAATCATGACGCCCGTTGCTATCTTTCAAGGCGCGTTAACACAACTCGGATAAGGCGTTTGCTCATCCGGCACGCGGGCGCACAGCCTGATCGGCGCCAGCTGCTTGTGCCGGCCTATCCACTTGGCCATGTTGATCGCCATCGGCGTCTTCGACGCTTCGCCTCTTTCCGCCCATTGCACCGTGTAGTAGTCGCGCTCGCCCTTGATCACGATGACCATGGCCGATTCGCTGGTACGGCCCGTCGCCGACTGGCCGCAACCGGTGACGACGATGTATTGCTCGTAACCGTTGACGATCCCTTCCGACAATTTCTTTTGACTGAAAGAATCCGGGCACACCTGGCGAAAACCGTTCACGATGTGTTCCGCATAGTCTGCCGGCGACACGGCCGTATCGGCGGCGGTGTCCTTGACACCCGTTACCGTGATCATTTGCGACCACTGCTCAACCGTCTCTCCCGCCAACACCGCTTCACGCATGTAGCGTTGCGGCGCAACCTTTTCCGACACCGTCTTGAAACCGGCGGGGTATCCCATGTAGAGAAGTTGGCTGTAGATCGGTGTGACGGACTTCATCGGCAAATCGGGTGCGGGCTGGCCGGCGCCTGCTGGGCCGTCCTTGATGTCGGCCGCCGACGCAACATCAAGCGGCGCCAGCATGGTCAGTTGGAACAACAACAAAGACAAGACGGGGAGCTTATTCAAAGAGCGATTCATTTTGTGATGATGGATGGTGATCGTTATTTCGCTGCGTGATTCTACATAAAAGCTGCGTCACTTGAATCTCTGTGAACGCATCGCCGTCACCGGTCAAAAACTTGTCTTTCACACCACATCCTCCATTGCGACGCGCTTTGCTCGGTCGGTATGCACGGACCCAGACGATAGCAGCTGTAGCTTTTGCGATACCGTCCGCAAAAAATACGTTTCCAAGCAAGGGAACGCGGAATTAAATTGATAATTTCTTGCTATGATATTCGGGCATTTCTCAAGAAATACACACAATAATTACAAACGTCCAATTCGCCCTCCATGATGACCAATCCTTTGCGCCTGGCCCTCCCTTGCATATTGCTGACAGCGGCATTACTGAGCGGATGCACCACCGCCTACGGACCGCGCGGATTCACCGGTGGTTATACCGAAACCAAAATCGACGACACCACCTATCGCGTCGCCTTCAACGGCAATGGCCGTACCGCGCGCAATATGGTCTGGTATTACTGGATCTATCGATGCGCCGAATTGACCACGCAAAACGGCTATGAGTTTTTCGTCCTGACACAGACGCAGCTGAAAGCGCCCGCGCTATCGCAGGCCGGCGATCAGGCGCCCCGTCTGGCCGACTTGCCAGCGCGCGCCGAGTTGCCGCTGAGCCAGCTGGCGACGCGTTCGGTGCCGACCTATGTCTATGTCCCTGGCACCACCGTCACGACTTATTCCGGCAGCGGCTTCGTCAAAATGCTGCACAATCCCGCCGGCTACGACGGCTTGCTGGTCTTGCGTGCCGCCACCATCATGGAAATGATCGGCCCTTACGTCAAATCCCAGGGGCATACCGCGGTGGCCGCCGACAAGGACATCCTGAAGGCGGCATTTGCGGGCACCATGGCGCCGCCGCCGGGCACCGCCACCAGGACGTCCAACCAGCCGGTGACGATGGACGACCTGAAGAATTTGCTGCCGCCGCGCTGAGATGATCACCACAGCCGACACCTGAAACGAATAGTTGCGCACCCCACGCCCAGCAAAACCGATTGAAAATCCATCATGAAGCCATCGCTCATCAAGCAAGCAGCTGTCCTCGTTACCGCCCTTTCGGCCTGGTCCTCAGCACACGCCCTGGAAGCCGAAGCACTGTTCGAACAAATCTCTCCGAGCATCTGGGTGGTGCTCGCCGCCGATGCCCAGGGCAAGCCGTTTTCGCAGGGGACCGCAGTCGTTATCGGCCCTGGCCGCCTGGTCACCAATTGCCACGTGCTGGCCAAAGCCAGCAGCTTCAAGGTGCAACGCCTGAGCGTGGTCTTTCAGGGCACGCTGGAATTTCCCGATATAGAACGCGACCTGTGCCAGATCAAGGTCGCCAACCTGGTGGCGCCGGCGGTTAAAATCGCCCCCATCAGCCGCTTGCGGGTCGGCCAGAAGGTGTTTGCCATCGGCTCGCCGCGAGGCTTGGAAGAAACCATGAGCGACGGTTTGTTGTCGGCGCTGCGCATGGACAAGGACGGCAAGCTGCGCCTCATCCAGAGCTCCGCGCCGATTTCGCATGGCTCCAGCGGCGGCGGCCTGTTCAATGATCGCGGTGAGTTGATCGGCATCACCACGCTGGGCCTGGAAGGCAGCTACGCGCAGAACATTTCCTTTGCCGTACCGGCCCAGTGGATACAGGAAATCGCCGAGCGCGGAAAAATTGCCCTGGCGGCGCCGCGCCAGGCGACTGCCACTCCCGTACCGCAAATCGCACAGGCGACGCCACTGCCGCCACTGCCGCGAGCGCCTGCGATTCCAGCTCCAGCTCCGACTCCAGCTCCGACTCCAGCTCCGACTCCGACTCCGGCACCTGCACCTGCACCGGCACCTGCGGCGACTCCAGTGCCTGTTCCGACTTCAGTTCCAACGCGTGTTCCGGCGCCGGCGCCGGCGCCGACTCTGGCGCCAACTCCGCGCCCCACCTCTATACCGGCATCCTCGTCAACCGCAGAACAGTGGAATGGTTTGATGAGCTGCGATGCGCGCGCCGACAACGGTGAAAACTATGGCGCCTATCAGGCCAGGTTCACCATGGAAGTCAATGGCCGCAACGTCAATGTCTACCGCAAGAACAACATCGTGGTGGAAACACTGACCGGCGACATCGCCAACAACACGCTGGATCTGCGCGGCTTCGGCTATCGCACCAGCAAACCCGACGCCATGTGGCAATTCAAATTCAATGGTGCATTTTCAGCCGGCGCCCAGGTGTATTCAGGCAAGGGCTACATGTTGCGTGCGGGAACACCGATCCGCGCCTGCGATTTGATCATGACGCATGGCTGAAGACCGTACCGGCACAAATCCTAATTGAGCGGCCCGGCAATTTTCCGCTGCTGCTTCGCCGCCATGAAGTCCGCCTGAAAGATGTACATGCGAATGGCGTCGCGGTATTCGCCGTTGACGAAGAATTCGCTCTTCAGTTCGCACTCTTTGACGAAGCCGCATTTCTCATAGATGTGTATCGCCTTGGCATTGGCGATGTCGACGTAGAGATACAGCTTGTAGAGATTGAGCACCATGAAGGCATATTCGATCGCCAGCAAGGTCGCGGCTGCGGCATAGCCCTTGCCCTGTGCATCTGGCGCCACAATGATCTGGAACTCGGCGCGGCGATGGATATGGTTGATTTCCACCAGCTCGACCAGCCCCACCAGCTCGCCGGCGTCGCTCTCCAGAATAAAGCGCCGCTCGGTCTGATCGTGCACATGGCGGTCGTAAATCTGCACCAGCTCGACATAGGCTTCGTACGGTTCTTCAAACCAGTAGCGCATGATGTGGCTGTTGTTGTCGAGCTTGTGGACGAAACGCAAATCTTCGCGTTCGAGCGGGCGCAGTTTGACGCCGAAGTTGGTGAGCGTGGTCATGTTTTCCTTTTTGATCTCCCGAGAACGGGACTTGTCGTGCTGTCGGACCACAAGATAAGGACCGAGTTTCCGCGCCCCCCATGGATCTGCCGCCGCACTGCCATCGCGACACAGATGAAATAAATCACTGCGCCACGGCAGGGATTGAAATTTTCTCTCTTGTTGACAGCATGTACGCAGCAGCAGAATCAGTGCTTGATTCCTCTTCGCCATCGGAGCCAGACGCATGCCCCTCGACACCGCCAGCATTGCCGCGCAATTGCAAAACGCACAAGATAACGTGCTGCAGATTCCTCCCATCACTTCACAAGAAACGGCCTTCGACGTCGCTACCGCCTATGCCGTCGCCGACCTGGTACACCGCGCCAGACTGGCGCAAGGCGCTGTCGCCGCCGGCCGCAAGATCGGCTTCACCAATGCCGCCATGTGGGCAACGTATGGCGTCGAGGAACCGGTCTGGGGCCATATGTACGACAGCAGCATCGTCCATCTCTCACAGTCGCCAGGCAAATGCAGCCTGGCCCGCTTTACCGAACCGAAGATCGAGCCGGAAATCGCCCTGCATTTCCACACAAGCCCTCCCCAGGATGCCAACATCGCCGCCCTGCTCGCCTGCATCGACTGGATCGCGCCTGCCTTCGAAATCGTGCAGTCGCATTACCCCGGCTGGCAATTCAAGGCCGCCGACACCATCGCCGATGGCGGCCTGCACGCGAGGCTGTTCGTCGGCGAACGCGCCTCGTTTTCGGCATTGGGCGAACGAGTGCAGGAACAGTTGGCATCGTGCTCGGTGGCCCTGCTGTGCAACGGCGTGGTGCGCGACACCGGCAAGGGCGCCAACGCCCTCGGCAGCCCGCTCGCCGCCATGGCCCACCTGATTGCCGTGCTCGCCAGGCAGCGCATTCGACGCCCGATTCAGGCCGATGAAATCGTCACGACCGGCACCCTCACCGCGGCGCTGCCGGTGAGCGCGGGGGAAATCTGGCAGATGGAGTTGGAGGGCATTGCCTTACAGGGAATCACCCTGGAATTTAGCGCCTGATGCCCGCCACCATCACAAGGCGTGATTGAAGCGTCGGGTCAGATGCGCGCTGATGGCCAGCATGCTGCCGCTGGTCAGCACCGTCACGATGCCCATCGCCATGCCGTCGCCGATGGAACCCTGCTCAAACTGCTGCCAGATATAAATCGATACGGTTTGCACACCGCTGGGCGCCAGCAACAAGGAATTCACCAGTTCACGCGAGGCGATGGCGAACACAATCAGCATCGATGAGATCAGCGCCGGCGCCGTCAACGGCAAGATGATGCGCCGCATGACCTGGCTGGCCGAAGCGCCATGCACGCGCGCGGCGGCGTCGAGGTTGTCGCTGATCTGGCGCAAGGCGGCGCTGGCGTAACGCACTGGATAAGGCAGCAGCAGGCAACTATAGGCCAGCAATAAGATGGCCCAGGTGTTGTAGGGCGTCAGCGGCCAGAACGACTGATTCCAGGTCAGGATCAGGCCGACGCCGACCACCACGCCCGGCAGCGCATGCGGCATCAGCGTCAGGGCGTCCAATAGCGTGCGGCCGCGGATACGCGTTTTGACGATGTACCAGGCGCTCAGCAAACCCAGGGCGCCGGTGATGAGTGCCGTGGCAGTGGCCAGGCTGAGGCTGGTGGTCAGTGCGCCGGCCCCTTCGCCATCAACCCACAAGGCGCTGAAGTGGCTCAGGGTCAGGTTGCCGATAGTGAGGCCGCCCGACAGCGTACGTGAAAATGCCGTCGCCGCAATCGCAAACAGCGGCGCCAGCGTGGCGGTCGCGGCGATCAGGCCGAATGCCAGCAACACCGGCCAGCGCCAGACGCCGAGCTCGCGCGGCGTGGTGGCAACCGGTTTGCCGGAGTGCGTTTCGAAGTTGCGATTCATCAGCAGGCGGTGTTGTAAAAAGAACGCCGTCAGCGCCAGCACGGCCAGCAACAGCGACAGCACCGAGGCGCCGCTGAGGTCGATCGGCCAATCCGAAAAACGCTGCTCAATCGCGGTCACCAGCAGTTCGACACCGGCGCGATGACCGAGCGCCGCCGGGATGCCGAACTCTTCTATCGCCATGGTAAAGGTCAGCAAGGCGCTGGCCGCGATGGCCGGCAGGATCAGCGGCAAGGTGACGCGCATCACGCTGCGCCAGGGACCGGCGCCGAAGATACGCGCAACATCCGTGAGGCGCAGGCCGACTGCCGCCAGCGCACGCGATACGGAAAAATAGACGATAGGAAAAACGTTCAGTGTCATCGCCGCGACCACGCCCTGGAACGAAAACAGGAAATGCCCGAGATTGACGCCGACGATCTGTTCCAGATAGCCATGCGGCTGCAGCAACAGCATCCAGCCCAGCGCCGCCAGATAAGGCGGGATCAGGAACGGCGCCAGGAACAGCAAGTCCCACACGCGCGCCAGCGGCACCCTGAACAAGCCCCGCAGCGCGCCCAAAGGCACGCCGATCAACACACTGGCCAACGCCACCACCGCACCGAAGCGCAGCGTATTGGCCAGCAGCGGCAAGGTATCGGCGTGCTTCAAGGTGGTGCTAAAGGAAGCGAATGGATGGGCGAACGAGGCGATGTTGAAGTCGGGGAAAATCGCCTGCAGCACGATAAAGCCGATAGGCAAGGCCACCAGCAATCCCAACGCCAGGAATAATGCGACTGCCGCCAGCGAGCGCGAATGCAGCGTCGCCTTCGAGGTTTTCATGAGAGTCACCGCAAGCTCAGCGCAGTCCGAACAGCTTGGCAAAGCCTTGCAAGACTTCGGCATGCATGACGGTTGTCGCCGCCCCCTCTTGCGGCAACAGTTTCAGATCCTTCAGCAGCGGGCGATCGCTGGCGATGTCGTCGCGCGCCGGCATCAGCCAGGCATCGGCCACGATCTTTTGCCCCTGCGGCGACAGCACGTAATCGACGAAGGCACGCGCCTGGTTCTGCGCGCGCGAGGTCTTCAATATCATCATCGGACGCGGTGCCACCACGGTGCCGCTGGACGGGAAAATCACCTTGATCGATTCACCGCTGACCGCCGCGCCATAGGCGACGTAATCGACCGCGCCGAACACGGCCGATTTGGCGCCCTGCAAAACAGGATTGAGCGCCTGCGCATTAGGGCCGAGCACCACCATGCCGTTGCGATGCAGATGGTCGAACAAGGCGTCGGCCTGCTTGCCCAGACGCGCCTGCAAACCCAGCAACAGATCGAGGGTGGCGCCCGACAAGGCCGGATCGGGCATGGTCACCTGGTTGCGGTAGGCCGGTGCGGCGAGATCGCGCCAGTCACGCGGTTCGGGCAGGCCGGTGCGCGTGTTCCAGACGATGCACAGCGCCGAGATGCCTTGCGCCACATACGACGGCGTTTTGAACATCGCCGGCACATGGGCGGCGTTGGGACTCTCGTACGGCAGCAGCCAGCCGCGTTTCTCCAGGTCGCGCGCGGTATCCCAGGAGGCGGAGATCAAGACATCGGCGTGTGGATTGTCGGCTTCGGCTTCCAGGCGCGCCATCACCTTGCCGGTGGTGGCCTGGAACAGATCGACCTTGATGCCGGTTTTTTTCTCGAAGCCAAGCGCCAGTTTTTTACCCAGGCTGCCGGGCCCGGCGGTGTAGACAGTCAGGGCGTTGGCATGCTCGGCAGCGAGCCCAAAAGATAAGGACATGGTGAGCAGTAGAAGGAGGCTAAAACGTTTCATTATATGGAGTTCCAGATCGATGTATGGCGCGAACGATCCGTCCGTGCTCCATGGTGACGACCTGGTGTGCCAGTGTTTCCGCTTCTTCGCGATCATGCGTCACATACACGGCGGTGGTGCCGAGTTGCGCCAGCAAATCGCCGATTTCACGGCACAGGCTCACACGCAGGTCGCGGTCGAGATTCGACAGCGGCTCGTCGAACAGCAGCACCCGGGGTTCAGCGACAATGGCGCGCGCCAGTGCGACACGCTGCTGCTGCCCGCCCGACAGCGCCGCAATGCGACGCTGGCCGACATGCTCCAGGCCGACCCGCGCGAGCGCCGCCGCGACGCGACGCTCACGCTCGGACTTCGCCACACCGCTCATTTCCAGAGGAAACGAGACATTGCCGGCCACCGTCATATGCGGCCACAGGGCATAGTCCTGGAACACCATGCCCAGGCTGCGCCGCTCGGGCGCAACGCAGGTGCGGGCGTCGGCGACCAGCTCGGTGCCAAACCTGATGCTGCCCGCGCCGGGCCTTTGCAAGCCGGCCAGCAGCTTGAGCAAGGTGCTCTTGCCGCAGCCGGACGGCCCCAGCAGCGCCAGTGTGGTGCCGGCGGGAACGTCCAGGTCGATATCAGACAACACCGCCTGGGCGTCAAACGCCAGTCCCAGGCCGCGCACCGAGATCGCCGTGCCGGTCGTCATGTCGGGGTGAGCAGATGCCATCTCAGAAGCTATGGCGGATGCCAATCTGCGTGCCCAACTGGTTATGCCCCGCCACGGCCGACGAAGCAAAGCCGTTCAGGCCCAGGTCCGAACCACCGCGATTGATGACATAACCGGTATTGATATACACGTCGGTGCGCTTGGACAGGAAGTAGTCCAGATCGACCTGGAACGACATCGGCGCCAGCGTGCTGCCATAAAATTTCTGATACATCGCGGTACCCGACAACAACAGGCTTGGCGTCATGTGATAGGTGGTGCCGAGCCAGTACAGGCTGGACACTTGTACCGGACCTTTGGTCAGCGCAGTCAGGTGGATCGCCTTGGCGTTCAGGTAGCGATAGCCGGCAAACAGATCGACATCGGCCAGCTTGTATGACATGCCCACGCCGGCGCGCCGGTCGGTGTTGCCTTCATAGCCGCCGCCGGCGACCGTGGTGGCGGCAGTCGTGCTGGAGGAAGAGCCGTTTTTCTGGTCATACACCAGGGTGGCGCTGAAGTCGCCGCCTTCATACAGCAGACCGGTTTCCATCACCCGGCCTTTGAGATTGTCACCCGCCACTTCCGCGCCATAGGCGACACTGTCGTAGCCCTGGCTGTATTGCACGATGGCGGTCACGGCGCCGAATTTCTTTTGATAGCGAATCGAGTTGTCGAGTCGGTCCGAAAACGCCGGGTCCATCATCTTGATGGCATACACCGCATTGTTGAGCGGATTGAATTTGCTAGCCCAATCGAGGAACAGACCGCCGATGCGCCCCACGGAAACAGTACCGTAATCCGTGTCCGACAGACCCACATAGGAGAGCCGGCCGAACAGGCGATTGCCCTGCAGCAGGCCACCGGTATCAACGGCCATGCCGCTCTCGACCAGGAAGAACGACGAGGTGCCGCCGCCCAGCGCTTCATTGCCCGAGATGCCCCAGCGCGACCCGGACATATTCCCGGAAGTCACGCGCGTGAGATTCTTGGTGCTGCCGCCGACGACAGCGGCATTGGTCAGGTATTCGATTCCGGTGTCGACAATGCCGTAGAGCTTGACGTTGGAAGTGGAAATCGTATCTTCGGCGAAGCCGAGGGAGGGAAGGCCAAGACAGGCGGCCGCAAGGCAACCCGCCGCGCCAAGGCGGTGGAGAGTATTCATAAATTGTAGGTCCTCTTTGGGATTAAATTTAAACGCGACCGGCGGTCACGTGCCGAGAGTATCGGGGGTAAATATGTCGGCGCTATGAAGACTTTGTGTCAGTTTGATGACATGTGGCTCGCGCTGCGGGACAAGCTGACTGCATTGATGAGCGGTGCCGATGCCGTGGCGAGCGCTTGCCGGTCGACGCGCGTCGACCGGCGTGATGACGAACAATGCGCGAGGCATCGATTGCGGCAGAGGAGCGCCTGGATCGGCTCCCCCGCGCAAGAATATTACTGACTACCTGGCGACAGGAGATATCGCCAATGTTTGACAGATCGGTGCATCGGATTCAGGAAGCGATACCGGTGTTTTGAGAAACAGCATCGCTGGGCGCTTGTTTTACTTCCGGCGGGCCGCTTAAACAGGAAATACGATTCTGTCCCTCTGCCTTGGCCACCTTCAATGCACTGTCGGCACGTTGCAAGAGGTCATCCATTTTCTTGTCGCCATGTTCGCTGACTGCGACGCCAACGCAGATGGTGAAGGGCGGCAGATTGTCGCTGCGATCTTCGGCAATGCCGCGGCGCAGTTTTTCGGCGATGATCATCGCTCCATGCAGATTCATGACGGGCAGCGCCAATGCGAATTCTTCGCCGCCGACGCGGCTGATGATGTCCGTGTCACGCAATATGCGCGCCGCCAATACGCCAAAACGGTTGAGCACGGCATCGCCGACGGCGCGTCCATGCTTATCATTGATCTGTTGAAACTGATCGATATCGCAGACCGCCATCGATAAGGGTTTTGCGGTGCGCCGCGCCAGCCGGAATTCGCGGTTGGCGTATTCGTCGAATTGACGCCGATTGGCGAGCCCGGTGAGCGGGTCACGGGTAGCCATCTCGTAGAGGTGCGCATTGTAGCGCCGGATTTTCGTGATCATGGGACGGAAAATCAGTGCCGCTTCCAGCGCCAGTACGATGAGAAACGCTATCAGCACCACCAATTGCGCCTTGCCTGCTTGTTCAATGCGAACGTCGGCTTGCTCGGCGAACAGAGCGGCCGCACGATCGAGCGCAGGTAACAGCAGATCGCGAGAATGGTGTTGCAGCGCCCGATAGGCTTCGTTGCCGGTGTTCATATTGGTCGCGCCAATGAAACGACGCGTGTCATCCAGAAAACTGCGGACCTCGGCATCGAGCGGAGTGCTGCCGACAAAATACAACGCATGTTCGGCCGCATTGAGCGGATAGGCGACAGGGTCGCCTTTGCCGCTGAGCGTATCTTGCGCCCGCTCCATTTGAGTGACGGCATCCTGCAAGGCCTCGCTGGTGGAGGTATCGCCGACATACAAATCCGTGCTGAGCAGCGCAATGCGTTGCGACAGCATGCGCTGTTGTTCGACGAGATGAACGCGCTGTGCGGCACTGCGTTGTTCAACGATGATGTTGCCCAACAGAAAATACGCTGCCAGGAACAACACCCCCATCACGGCCACGCCGCCGGCATAGGCAATGGTCATGCGGGTGGCGCTGATCTTTCTGTCGGGCAAGCTGACCCCTGTTGTTTTAGTTTCTTTGGCCGCACGTATCATCGTAGTGCTTTCTGTGATTGGAACGTGGCATGCACAATGCACACCTGAGGGTCGATATTATGACATCAGTGCCGCGTGCGAACGCTGCGCCCGAGGTGCTCGGTCAGATATCCGCGCTTTGTCGACGGCGGTCGTTTGCCTCAATCACGAACCTTGCCACGCATCGATTTGATCTCACCGCGCAGTGTCTTGGTCTGCAGCCGTTTGCGCTGCGAACTGCGGGTGGGACGGGTCGGCCTGCGCAGTACCGGCACCCGGGCGACAGCCGCTACCATTTCCTGCAAACGCTGCAAAGCGTCCGCCTTGTTTTTTTCCTGGCTGCGGTGCGCCTGAGCCTTGATGATGACCACGCCCTCCTTGCTGATGCGATGATCCCGCAATGCCAGCAGGCGCTGCTTCACATCGTCCGGCAAGGACGAAGCGCGAATATCGAAACGCAAGTGGATGGCGCTCGATACCTTGTTGACGTTCTGCCCGCCCGCGCCTTGTGCGCGGATAGCGGTCAGTTCGACTTCTTCGTCTGAAATGAAAAGTGTGATGATGACGGTGATCCGGTTTGGCAAAGCGCTATTCTAATGGCCCGCGCGATAACAGCATGCAAACAGGTGTTTGCCATGGCCCGCTGCGTTTAATCATACGGGTGCTTATTTCTGACGTTGGAAATTGCTGGGCGCGTTCCTGGCATGGCTGAGGCGTCGTTTGTTTTTACTTGACAGAACCGTTCATGAGCCGACTTCCCGCGTCAGAAACGTTTGCCCTTAACCCGGTATAATTTCGGCTCAATGAGGATGTAGCTCAGGGGCCTAGCAGCCTCAGAGACTGACGAAGAACAGTCCGAATGACAGGGGCTTACATAGAGTACCGATGTCATTTTAGTGAACGTGGATTAAATCATGTTGAAAAAGTCTTGCCTGGCATTGCTGGGTTTTGTGTTGTCGTTGTCGCTGGCGCTCGTGCCCTCGCATGCCGCCGAAATCAAAAAAGTGGATGTCCTGCTCGTCGGCGGGGGCATCATGAGTGCGACCCTGGGGGTCTGGCTCAATGAACTGGAGCCGGGCTGGTCGATGGAAATGGTCGAGCGACTCGATGGTGTTGCCCAAGAAAGCTCGAACGGCTGGAACAATGCCGGCACCGGGCACTCCGCTCTGGCCGAGCTGAACTACACGCCGGAAAACAAGGACGGCAAGGTCGAGATCGTCAAGGCCGTTGAAATCAACGAGGCGTTTCAGATTTCGCGTCAATTCTGGTCCTGGCAGGTCAGGAACAATGTCCTGAAAAATCCGCGTTCCTTCATCAACTCCACGCCGCACATGAGTTTTGTGTGGGGCGACGACAATATCAAATACCTGAAGAAGCGCTACGAGGCGCTGCAAGCCAGCCCGCTGTTCAGGGGCATGCAATATTCGGAAGACCCGGAGCAGATCAAGAAGTGGGTGCCGTTGATGATGGAAGGCCGCGCCGCCAACCAGAAGGTCGCCGCCACCTGGACGCCGATCGGCACCGATGTGAACTTTGGCGAAATCACGAACCAGTTCGTCACCTATCTGAAAGCGAAGCCGAATTTTTCCCTGAAGCTGTCCAGCGAAGTGCAAGACATCACGCGCAATGCGGATGGCACCTGGCGTATCGGCTATAAGAACCTGAAGGACGGCACCCGCACGCAGACCGATGCCAAGTTCGTGTTCATCGGCGCCGGCGGCGGCGCCTTGCGTCTGCTGCAAAAGTCGGGCATTCCCGAAGCGAATGATTATGCCGGCTTCCCGGTGGGCGGCTCCTTCCTCGTCACCGACAATCCGGCCATCGCCGAGCGCCACCTGGCCAAGGCTTATGGCAAGGCCTCTGTGGGCGCTCCGCCGATGTCGGTTCCTCATCTGGACACCCGCGTTCTGGATGGCAAGCGCGTGATTCTGTTCGGGCCCTTTGCAACCTTCTCCACCAAGTTCCTGAAGGAAGGTTCGCACTTTGATTTGTTCTCGAGCATGACCACGCACAATATCTGGCCCATGATGCAGGTCGGCGTCGAGCAATATCCGCTGGTTGAATACCTGGCCGGCCAGCTCATGCTGTCCGACGACGATCGCTTCAACGCCTTGAAAGAGTATTTCCCTGATGCGAAAAAAGAAGACTGGCGCCTGTGGCAAGCCGGCCAGCGCGTGCAGATCATCAAGCGCGACGACAAGAAGGGCGGCGAGCTGAGACTGGGCACTGAGGTTGTAGCATCCAGGGACGGCAGCATCGCCGGCTTGCTGGGCGCCTCTCCGGGCGCATCGACGGCCGCGCCTATCATGCTCAACGTGCTTGAAAAAGTGTTCAAGGACAAGGTGGCGACGCCGGCCTGGCAGAGCAAGATTCGCCAGATCGTGCCAAGCTACGGCACCCGACTCAACGACAACCCTGACCGGGTATATCAGGAATGGCTGTATACCAGTCAGATTCTGCAGTTGATGCCCCCTCCGGCAATTGACCGGACGGTGCTGCCGCAGGCGCCTCAAGGTGATCAGACCAAGAGCAAACCAAAGGCCGATCTGGCGCTGTAACAAGCAGTCCCGCTACATGAAAAACGCCAGGCTTCTGATGAAGCCTGGCGTTTTTTTATCGGTGCCGGGTCGTGCAGGTGTTGATTTGCGCCGCATATTGATCTTTTTTCGTTTAACGCTGATCTGTGTGAAACATCGTAGATGTCCATAACTGACAGCGGATTTTCTTCTGCGAGAGAAGGTTATTTTTTGCAAAGAAATCGGTGGGTGCAACAGCAAGAGGCGAGCACAAACACAAGGCGCATTGACGCACAGGGTGCATGATTGCGATAAAAAAATACAACAAATGGCATTTCATTTTTTTGTCTGATCT
>Ga0209913_1000035_pt1 | contig 180987 bp, 173 predicted proteins | sample PersoiDNA2013203_FD_185805 | JGI IMG/M metagenome (GOLD analysis project Ga0209913, IMG submission 185805) | Permafrost soil microbial communities from the Arctic, to analyse light accelerated degradation of dissolved organic matter (DOM) -... | ecosystem: Environmental > Terrestrial > Soil >... | reverse complement strand
TGGCGGCGTATTCAAGGTCGGAAAAGCTCTTTTGCATGGTCGAAAAGCGGACGGTGGCGATACCGATATTGTCTCAGGTCGGACCGCCGCAGGGAACGGCGCCAGATGAATAAATCAGCACTTCCCTTGGCCTTTGTTGATAAAAATTCTTTTACCTTGCTGGAGGGGCGAGAATTTATTCAACGATATGAACCAGAGCCTCCGTTTACATATGCAAGAACTTTTTGCAAAAACTGCGGAACTTCGTTGGGGGAAATTGGCTCAGAGAGTGATTCATTTCCAATATCAGTTAACTGCCTGGATGATGACCCAGAGGTAGGAGTGCAATTTCATGTTTATGTTGGCTCCAAGCCTGCATGGTATGAAATTTGTGACAATGCAAAACAGTTTCAAGAAAGTCCAACATAAATCATAAAAAAGCCAGTCAGTTGACTGGCTTTTTTATCGCACTCTTGCTATTCCGAAGAATGTCGATGTTCGTTTGCTGCCTTCGCGTCCTGCATGTGAGATTTGAAGCGCCGGGCCTGCCGGCCCAGTCCGCTCTGAATCCTCCAGCTGTAACTTCGCGCACCGATCTTGTCTGAAAATCATCGATTCTTTGCAATCACACCACTCATGTACTGATTCAAGTCGCGAAAATCCTGAACCTTCCATGCGTACGGCGATATTTTTACGCCATTTTCTCGCAAAGTTTTTGGAATCAAGTCGCCATTCGGGCGAAGTATGACTGATGAAACAATCACGCCCGGATAATCTTTCAGACGTTTTTTGAAGGCGGATGTTGTAAGGTCAGGCGTGGAAGGATTGCTTTTATTCGCCAGCGGGCCGGTTCCCTTGATATCTGCTCCATGGCACATGGAGCATCGCTGGATATAGAGATTTTTCCCGTTGATATTAACCGCAAAGGATGAAGATGCTTGAATTAGCGCTAATATTCCTAGCGAGGCGATGAATGATATTTTGATTCTCATGTGGTCTTGTTGTATCAATAAAATCCGAGTCGATTATTATATCTGCCGTTGTTCGATTGCACCAGATCAGTGATTCAGGAGAGAAATTGCGGTGCCAGTGCTAAGGCCGCGCCGCGCGGTTCCGCTTATCTCCTCGGTTGAACCAGCTTCTACGAGGTTCCGCACCTCAGTTCGTGTGCAATGCCATGGACAGTTGAACCGAGCATGACCCTGATGTGCTTATTTATGCGCCATCGGCCCCTTGTTGATGGGTACGAACACTGCCCATTTCTTTTGTATCGTGGGCTTTACGCTCTGGTCGCAACTTACCGCAACATTCGGTCCAGACAAACCATGGCTCTTCGGAACCCATTTCACGCGCAGAGATACCGCACATTTGGCAACCAGAATCTTCCGGTTCGGTTCCATGGCCTGCCACTTTGTTCCATTTTTTAGATTCTCTGCTGCAATGAACTGTACCGCAGCATCCCTTATCTCAAACAATCCATGTATGTCACCTCGTGTCCTATCCTCGTCAAGCGTGCTGGCAAACGCCGATGAGGCACCCGCAACAAGAAAAAAGGATCCAGCAATGGTGGCGTACACGCGTTTATTCAATCGTAACGGTAGCAACATATTTATAATCCTTGCCAAGTTTGTTATTTATCAGATAAGTTTCAGCGTGCCTGCTTGCGTGACCTGGCCGCCTCGGTCTTGATGAGCGTTAAATGCGGGCATGCATCTTGTCTATGGCGCGTGCGCCATTATCTGGCAGAAGAGGTTTCCCATGCGCGATCTCCTTACACCCGTGAACCAATGAAAAGCATCACTGTCGAATATCGTCATAACTTTCCTCTTGATCCGTTGGATGTCGTTCGCGTGTTCGATCACTCCGGCATCAAGCGGCCCACCGGCGAGCTCCCGAGAATCGCGCGCATGTTTGCCGCGCCTTGCCTGTTGCTGTCGGCATGGGTGGATGGCAAGCTGTTGGGACTGGCCCGGTCGCTGTCCGACCATGCGTATTGTTGTTATCTCTCGGACCTGGCCGTCAACAAGCAATACCAGGGCCTGGGTATCGGCAAGGAGCTGGTCAAGCGCACCCGGGCCATCATCGGCGATGAAGTGTCCCTGATACTGCTCTCCGCTCCCGACGCCATGTCCTACTATCCCACGCTCGGTTTTGAACTCGCCGGCAATGCATACGTCATACGGCGCAAACATTGAGTGAGCGCTTACAAGAACGCTTGCACCCTTATGATACCTGTCTACACCCTCACCGAAGCCCTGGCACAAGACCCCGCTCGCGTCGCCAGGACGCAATCGCTCACCCTCGACCGCGCCAAGCCCCTCATGGGCCTGAAAGGCAGGCACGGCCTGTTTGCCTCCGACGCATGGTGGGCCAGCATCAAAGCGGGTCGCATCCAGACGCAAACGGTGACGGGCAGCATCGAACGCACGTATTTCGCGGGCCAGGACAGCCGCCGTAGCGATCAAGTCAACAGCTTCAGTCTGCGCCTGACTGGCGGTTCGACATGTTGGAAACGTCCATTTCTACGCGGTAAAGCGATTATGAAGTATAAAGGCAATGCCAAAATAATGAAGGTCATCAAGAGTAATGCTATTGATGCGGTGACTAGTTGTGAGATGGGATGACATTCGCTGGTCTCCTGGGTGAACGCGTAGGGTGCAAGCGGCCGCGACAGCAATCTTCGCAAACTTGACTTAAGCAAATTCCCCACCGAAATTCGTTTGACCGCCCCCCGCGCCAGGTCTAGAGTCGTCGAAGAGACCTCAACCGACTGCATCCCCACGCCATGGCCAAGCCCTTTCCCTTGAATCCCAAGAATCCCGAACGCATCTGCTGGGGTTGTGACAAGTATTGCCCGCCGGACGCCATGCGTTGCGGCAATGGTTCCGAGCGCACGCAGCATCCTATCGAGCTGTTTGGCGAAGGCTGGAATGACTGGGGGCTGGCGGCCGCTGACAAGAAAGAGGACGAAAGCAAGCCTTAGGGCAAGCGCACCACGCGGCGCGGCGCTACAATTGCCCATCGCACACGCGCCCGCGCTGAGACAATTACCATGCAAGAAACCCTGTTCCGCTGGCTGGCAAGCAGTGCCGGTGACTACACCTTGGTCGAGCACCCGGCCGTGCACACCATCGATGAAGCACTGATACACGTGCCGGCCATGTCCGGCCTGATGGTGAAAAACCTGTTCGTGCGCGACGAGAAGGGCCGGCGGCATTTTCTCGTCATCGTGCCGTTCGACAAGCGCATTGACCTGGTGGCACTGGGGCGCTTGCTGACGGCCAGCAAGTTGAGCATGGCCTCGCCCGAGCGCTTGCTGCAGCACCTGGGCATCACGCCCGGCTCCGTCAGCCTGTTTGCGCTGATCCACGACGGCGCACAGGCGGTGGAACTGGTGCTGGACCAGGCAGTATGGGAAGCCGATTCTGTGCAAGCCCATCCGCTGCGCAACACGGCCACGGTGGCGCTGTCGCATGCTGGCTTGGCTCGTTTCCTGGCGCACACGGGGCACGTGCCCCGTATCGTGGGGGTGCCGGCGATTCAATAAGGTAATCTCAATGCCCCGCCACGGGCGCGCCGCCGCTGCGCCGTCCTGGTCGGAAGCCATGTTTTCGGGCCGACCAGGCGATTGCGAAAGCCAGCATCAGCAACGCCACCATGGCCCAGGGAAAGGCGCCCGCGCCCCAGGTTTTCAGCAGGGCGCCACCCACCACGCCCGCTGTCGCAATCGCCCCATTCCACGCCACCACATTCATCGACAAGGCCACGTCGGCGCCGCTGCCGGCCGTATCGGCCAGCGCCGTCTGTAACAGCGTTGCCGCGCCGCCGAAGGACAAGCCCCAGACGGCCATGCCCAGGCAGACGACAGCGGGAATGTGCGAGGCGAAGCCCAGCACCACGGCCGTCGCGGCAAACACGGCCAGGCTGGCCAGCACGGTGGCGCGCAAATGGCGCTCGACCAGCTTGCCCGTGATCCAGATGCCGGCCATGGCGGCGGCGCCGAAGACGAGCAGGACCAGGTCGATGCGTCCCGTCAATCCGGCAGGGGCCACAAACGGGGCAATGTAGGTGTAGAGAATATTGTGCGCCAGCATCCAGGCGATGACGACGGCCAGCACGGGCCGCACGCCCGGCGTCGTGAAGACGCGGCGCAGGGGCAGGCGCTCATGGACGGATAGTCCCGGATAGTCCGGCACCTTCGCCAGTACCCAGGCGATCAGGATCAATGTCAGGGCGGAAATGATCCAGAACGCGGCGCGCCAGCCGACGAGCGAACCGAGCAGGGTACCCAGCGGCACGCCCAGCGACAGGGCGACGGGTGCACCCACCATGGCCAGCGCCAGGGCGCGGCCTTGCTGGCGGGGCGCCACCATGCGCCGCGCATAGCCGGCCAGCAAGCTCCACGCCAGCCCGGCCGCCATGCCGGCAAAGAAGCGGGCCACCAGGGTCAGCCAGTAGTGCGTCGACAGGGCTGTGACGGTATTGAACACGAGAAAGCCGATGATGGTCAGCAGCAGCACGTTGCGGCGGCGCCAGCCCCGCGTGGCGATGGTGAGCGGAATGGCTGCCAGCAGGGAACCGAGCGCGTAGGCCGTGACCATTTGCCCGGCCAGCGCAGCGCTGATGCCGAGGCCCGCGCTGATTTGCGGCAGCAAGCCGGCGGGCAGGGTTTCCGTGACGATGCAGATAAAACCCGTCATGGCCAGGGCCAGCAGGCCGGCGACGGGGAGGCGGTCGGCCAGCGCAGCGCTGGTTCCGGTAGTGAGTGTAGCGTGATTCACGGCAAACATCCTTGTAAAGAGATCAGGCGCAGGAGTGCCCTGACCGTCATGGCGATATATATGTATCGATCGGTATAAATATAAGTGATGGCGCGCTCCGTTGTCAACGACTTCTGTATCGAGTAGTATGTAAGTAGCAGTGAGCAGATGAAAAGGAGCGAGGAATGGCGCAAATGGGACGGCCGCGCACGTTCGACCGGCAGGCAGCGGTCGAGCAGGCCATGTTTTTATTCTGGCAGCAGGGATATGAATCGACGTCCTTGAGCCAGCTCAAGGCGAGCCTGGGCGGCGGCATTTCCGCGCCCAGCTTTTATGCCGCGTTCGGCTCAAAGGAAGCCTTGTTCCGCGAGGCGGCGCAATGTTATCTGGACACCTTTGCGCGCGTGACGGAGTGTTTGTGGGACGATGGCCTGGCGCCGCGCGCGGCCGTCGAGCTGGCCTTGCGCCAGTCGGCCCGCATGCAGTCCGACGCGGGGCATCCACCGGGCTGCATGGTGGCGCTCGGCTGCATGAGCGCGCCGACGGCCGAACATGCTGCCGTGGCCGCGCCCCTCACCGCTTCGCGCGCGCGCACGCGCGCTGGCTTCGTGCATTGCGTCGAGCGGGGCAAGGCCAGTGGAGAGTTATCCGCGCAGACGAATGGGGTAGCGCTGGCGGCCGTGTTTGACAGTTTTTTATCGGGCGCGGCTATCGAGGCCCGCGATGGCGTGGGCTACGCCGTGTTTGACCCTGCCATCACGCAGCTGATGCGCGTGTGGGATGCCAATCGGGTGCCGGGCTAGACGCTAGGCCGTCAGGCGAAACTCCAGCACATCGTCGCCATACTTGTCGGTCTCGCCCGTTGCGGTCCAGCCCAGGTAGCGGTAAAAGCCGTAGGAGCGCGAGGCGGGATCGCTGGAGCAGCCGAGGAACAGCCGCTGGTGGCCCTGCGCGCGCAGCTGCTCCATGATCTGTTCCAGCAAGGTCTTGCCGATGCCCAGTCCTTCGAATTCCGGCAGCAGGGCCAGGACGATGATTTCGCCCGTGTCGCGCGCACCAAAGCAGTAGCCGACCAGCTGGCCGTCGTGATGGCAGACCTGGCCGGGCAGGCTGCCCGAGTGCATCATCTCGGCCCAGGTGTCGGCCGTGATGCCCACTTCTGCCAGGCGCTCCGCGGAAATGGCGTTTTGCCGCGTCTTGCCGCGCAATGCGATGAAGGCCGGGGTGTCGTCCGCCTTGGCGGCATGGAAGGTGATCGATGCTGGATGTGTCGTCATGTGTGCGTTCATTGTTCGATGGTAGTGAAGGATGGACGGCCCAGGATTTACTCCCAGGGTTTGCGCATGATGTGCGCATGGCGCTGCCAGTCATAGGCTTTGGTATTCTCGATGGCCTGCTGGCCGGGATTGGCGCTATCGATGATTTCATCCTTGATGAGTATCAAGTCATTCTTTTCATTCAAGCGATATTCCCTGTAGCGCTCGCAATCCTGCTCGCGCCGGGCGGTGGCGATTAATTTGTCAGCCCGCCACGCATAGCTGTCTTCATAAAAGCATTGCGCCGCGCAGCCGCAATTGGCGATGCCGCCTTCGATTCTCTGGTCGGCGATGCTGATATCGAGATTCGGAATCGCCGACAAGGGTTTGTTGAAACTGTATTGTTTTGCTTGCGCATCCCACAGCCACACGTCGGAACAGCGGATGCGGCCCTGGCTATCCGTGTAACCGGTCACCCACAGGTCGGCATGGCCGTCGAAATTCATGTCCAGCAGCAGCGCATGCAAATTGCCCGTGCCGCTGCTGCTGCAACTGCCATTGAGCCACTGCTTGCCGATTTTCAGCTGGTAAGTCTGCTTTTCATCATGATTGACATAGCGGATATCGGCCGCTTGCCGCACTTTGCCTGTCGCGGCTTTGTCCAGGTGCAGCGTGGCGCCATAAGCGGAGGTGGAAAGCAGGGATAAAAGCAAAACAATCAGTTTCATGGAGATATTCTTGGGCTGGTATTTGTCATTATGCCGGGATTAAATCGTGCGGTGAACGATCATAACGCAGGATTTGGGCAATGCGCCACACCATACCCTGTCGCGCATTCGGCGCGGAACAGTGCTGTGTACAATGCCCAAAATCCCCGCACGAGGAATCTTCATGCGCGTATCGACTGCATCTTTTAATGCAGCGGGCATCCTCGCTTATCACGGCGGCCATTGCGCCGAGCCATTCCAGTCATTCGCCGCTGCGGCCCGTGATCGCGCCGGCCAGCATTGATTGGCCAGCCTGTCACCAGGGCCATGGCGTGGCGCAATCGCTCAAGAACCGCGACCAGTTGCTGGAAATCCTCACGCCGTCACAGCAGCAGGCGGCGCAGTATGGCGTCAATCCCCACTAGATTTCTTTGCCGGCAGCCTGGCGAGCACGCCTGCCGCATCGAGTTCATAGCTGTCGAAATCGCGCGCCAAAAACAGTTCGCCCGAATAATGCAGCCGCGCTTCCGCTTCCAGTTCGGCCATGCCGTCCGCATTGTGATAGCGGGCGCTGAAGTGCGTCAAAATCAGATTGGGCAGGCGTACCGACTCAGCGAACTGTGCCACGCGCTGCACGGAGCTGTGCGTGGGGCCGGGGCCCACTTTTTGCAGCATGGCTTCCGTGTAGGTGGCTTCATGCACGAGCAGCTGTGCGTCCGCGCAAGCGTCCGCCAGCAGCGCTGGCGTGTCGTTGTCGCCGCCGATCACTACCGTGGCGCGCTGCGTTTCCACCTGGCGGAAAGTGGCGGCGCGCAAGACCGTGCCATCGTCGAGGATCGCATCCTGGCCCGCCTGCAACAGTCCCCAGGCGGGGCCGGGCGGCGCGCCCGCTGCCTGCAGGGCGGCCTTGTCCAGCTTCCATCTGCTCGTTTCCAGCGCGAAACGATAACCGACGCTCGGTGCGCGGTGCGACAGCGCGTGGCGCGAGATGGTCAAGCCCGCTTCCTGGTGGACGATGGGATCGCTGTCCACGTCGATGTGGATCAGCGGATACGTCAAAAATAGTTCCGTGTGCAGCAAAGTCGCGTCGATCCAGGCCTTGATGGCGGCCGGGGCGATCAGCAGCAAGGGTTTCTTGCGGCCCGTCATCGAGGCGCTGGCCAGCAAGCCCGGCAGGCCATAGCTGTGGTCGCCATGCACGTGGGTGATGCAGATGCCCACCAGGTCGTGCACGGACAAGGGCAGGCGCTGCAGCCGGTGCTGCGTGGCTTCGCCGCAATCGATCATCCACCAGTCGCGGTTGTGCGTGGTTTGCAGGGCCAGCGAGGTGACGTTGCGGTGGCGCGTGGGCACGCCGGAAGACGTGCCGAGAAAAGTCAGTTTGAACATGCCCGCATTATGCGGCAGGCGTGCCAGCTTGCCAACGCCGCTGGCCTCAGCCTGCCAGAGGCGCGCTCAATTTGTCCTTGTAGATGCGGCCATTTTTCATGATCAGGAACAGGCTTTCCTCGGGATGCGCGAGGAAATCGAGGTTTTTCGTGGGGTCACCCTCGGCCACCAGCAAGTCGGCCAGCGCGCCTGCCGCCAGTTTGCCAAGCGCGCCCGGGTAGGGCGCACGCTGGCCGGACAGGGCCAGCAATTGTCCGTTCTGCCCCGTCGCCTGCGCCAGCAGGGTCAACGGGTCGTAAAAGCGCGTCAGCTTGGCCAGCTGGCGGCCCTGCGTGGGCGTGTTTTTCGCGTTGAACAGGATATCCGTGCCCCAGCCCGTCCTGATGCCGTACTTTTGCGCCAGCGCATACGCCTTCACCGTGCCTTCCGAAACAATGGACTGGCTGGCCTTGCGCGCCGCATCGGGATACACATTCGCATCCTCATCCTGCAGGAACGGCTGCAGGCTCCACCATGTGCCCGTGTCGCGCATCATGCGCACCGATTCGTCGTCCGCCAACTGGCCGTGCTCGATGCTGCGCACGCCTGCGCGGATGGCCCGCTGTATGCCTTTCGGCGTGTACACATGGGCCATCACATACGTGCCCCAGTCGGCGGCCGCTTCCACGCCGGCGCGCAGTTCGCGCTCCGAATACTGTGTGCTGTCGAGCGGGTCGTACATCGACGCCACGCCGCCGCCGGCCATCATCTTGATTTGCGTCGCACCCAGCATCAGCTGCTCGCGCACGCGGCGCAGCACTTCCGCCTCGCCATCGGCGATCATGGCCATGCCTGCCGTTTCCGCCATGCCCAGCGGCGCGTTGGCCGCACGGGGGATGTCCGAGCGCAGGCGGAAGTCGCCATGGCCCGAGGTTTGCGAAATCATGGCGCCCGACGGGAAGATGCGGGGGCCGTCGACGATGCCTTCATCGATGGCGCGTTTCAATGCAAAGGCGGGGCCGCCAGGATCGCGCACGGACGTAAAGCCCCGCAGCAGGGTGCGCCGCGCTTCCTGCGCCGCCACCAGATATAAATAACCGACGTCGGACGTCATGGCGGTCACCTGGTTGATGGCGGCCAGCATGGTGTGCCAGTGGGCGTCGATCAGGCCCGGCATGACCAGCTTGCCCTGGCAATCGATCACTTGTGCGCCCTCGACTTTCTCGCCGGCCGGCGGCAGGGCGGTAATGCTTGCCCCCGTCACCAGCACATTGACGCCGGAACGGGGCGCCTTGCCCGTGCCGTCGAACAGGCGCAGATTGGTCAACAGCAGGGGGCGTTCGGATGTCTTGGGTTGCTGGGCAATGGCGTTGCCGGTGGACAGGCCGAGGCCGATGAATGGCGCCAGCATGGCGGCCGTGCCGCCGAGAAATTGCCGGCGCCGCATGTCCGCCATCACCCGCTGGTGCAGGATGGTGAAGACGGTGCCGCCGCAGTCGCAGGCGCGCGGTTTCAAGCCGCCCGTCTGCCAGGTGTCCGCCAGATGCTGCTCTTGTGCCAGGGCCATCGCGCCATCCTTTCATCGCTGCCGCGCCAGGAGCGTGGCAGCAGGCAAAGTTAATGATTAGAAACTATTGCCATTGAAAGCCGCCAGCGGGGGGCAAGTCAAGCGTGCACTGGCTTTACGGAAAAAAATGTAGCATCGGCTTGCCAGACGGTAAGCTTGCCCCGTGTTTCCTCCGTCACGGCGGTGGCGTGTCGCCGGCCGTGTAGTCGACAAAGCCGTCGCGGCGGCAAAAGCTGACCAGTTGCATGCCGGCCTGGCACGCGACATGGTTGTCGGTTTCTGCCGCGATATCACTGTGACCATGGGCATGCTGCGGCAAATGTATGGCGTAGGCTATGATGGCGTCACCAAGACGGACAGGTTGCTGGATTTTTCCACGCCGCTGTCGTCGGCGGTCTATTTCGTGCCCAGCATCGATGCCTTGCTGGCCACGGGTATTTCGCCGGCCGATCCCGGCTAAGGGCCGCCCGGCGGTTCCCGGTCCTGTCCCTATTCTTTACTTTACAAGGAGTTTTCCATGCGTATTCGTCCCGCCACACTGTTGTCCGCCCTGATCTTCGGCAGCGTCGTCTTCAGCGCTTCCGCTTCCGCCGTCGGCCTGGGTTTCCTGGCCGATACGCCGATGGCTTACCTGAACAAGTATGACAAGCCCGTCTTCGTGAAAGCCGTCGCCGACGTGCTCAATGACAAGAAGGATGGCGAAACCGTGCAATGGAGCAATGAAGGCTTGCGCAATTCCGTGCGCATCGCCGCCGAGATCACGGCCAGCGATACGCAAAAAACGGACGCGCAAACCTGCCGCAAGGTGCAGGTGGGCTTGAGCGCCAAGGGCCAGGAACAGACCCTGAAGCTGACAGTCTGCAAGGCCGGCACGGCTGCGTGGAAAGTGGCGAAGAGCTGATCGTTCGTGCAATGCCCTTGCCGGTTCTGCGCCGGCAAGGTGCGACTTTCCTCTAGGTAGGTCTGGCAGCGGTTAGAATCACGCTTTACCCTCACTTTTCCCAAGTACATGCAGCAAAGTCGCCTCCTGTTCTTCCGCCTGGCCGGCCAGTTTCGCCGCTATGGCGCCATCGTTGCCGCTACCTTGCTGGCTGTCGGCGTGGCGTCCGCCACCGATGTGTTGTTAATCCGCCAGTTGCAAAACGTCGTCGATGCCATGCGCACGACGGCCAGCGAGCAGGTCGCGCCCGTGTCCGGCGTGATGGGCATGCTGCAGGGCTGGGTTGACCGCTTCCTGCCCGCGCACGCGGGACAGGTGGACTTGTGGGTCATCCCCGCCACCATTCTGGGCCTGGCCGTGCTGCGCATGGTGTCCAGCTTTGCCGGCGATTACGGTTCCGTATGGCTATCGAGCCGGGTGCAAGCCGATTTGCGCGAAAAAATGTTCGCCACCATCATGCGCCTGCCCAGCCGCTTCTTCGATACCACCACCACCAGCCTGACGCAGTCGCGCGTGGCCTTCGACGCCAGCCAGGTCTCGCAGGCGGGCTTGAACGTGCTCAACGTGATGGTGCGCGATTCCGTCGCCACCATCGGTTACCTGATCTTGCTGTTCAGCATAGACGTGAAACTGGCCCTGTTCTGCATGGCTTCGATGCCCATCGTGGCCATCGTCGTGACCCTGGCGGGACGCCGCATGCGCCACCTGAGCAAGAGTTCGCAGCAAGCCGTGGGCGAGCTGACGTCCGTGCTGGACGAAAGCATCGCCGGCCAGCGCGTGGTGAAAATCTTTGGCGGGCAAGACTATGAACAGGCGCGCTTCGTCGACGTCGTCAAGCGCAACCGCCAGCTGGCCGTCAAACATGCCGCCACCTCGGCCATGAATTCCGGCTTCATCATGATGCTCGTCGGCATTACCTTGTCTTCCGTGATTTACTTTGCCATGCTGCGCGCGCAAAGCGGCGCCATCACGCCGGGCGCCTTCGTCGCCTTCATGGGCGCGCTGATGGCGATGCAGTCGCCGATCAAGAATTTGACCAAAATCAATGAGCCGCTGCAGCGGGGCCTGGCGGCGGCCGAATCCGTCTTCGGCCTGATCGACACGCCGCTGGAACCGGACCCGGGCACAGTGGCGCCGGCGGCCGTGCAGGGCAATCTGTCGCTGCAAAACGTCCACTTCCGCTACAACAGCGACGATCCCGATGCGCCCACGGCCTTGAGCGAGATCACGCTCGACATCCGCGCCGGCGAAACAGTGGCCCTGGTGGGCGGCTCGGGCGGCGGCAAGACGACCTTGCTGGGTTTGCTGCCGCGCTTTTATGACGTCAGCGGCGGCCAGATCCTGCTCGACGGCGTCGACGTGCGCGACTACGCCTTGCTGGCCCTGCGGCGCCAGTTCGCCCTCGTCAGCCAGGATGTGATTTTGTTCAACGACACCATGGCGGCGAATATCGCGTATGGCGACCCGGCCCCGGACCAGGACAGAATCGAAGCATCGGCGCGCGCCGCCTACGCGCACGACTTCATCATGCAGTTGCCGCAAGGCTACGCGACGCAGGCGGGGCAGAACGGTTCGCGCCTGTCGGGCGGACAACGCCAGCGCCTGGCCATCGCCCGCGCCCTGTACAAGGACGCGCCGATTCTGCTGCTCGACGAAGCGACCAGCGCGCTCGATACGGAATCGGAGCGGCAGGTGCAGGCGGCGCTGGAAGTGCTGATGCGCAACCGCACCACCATAGTCATCGCCCACCGTCTGTCGACCATCGAAAGCGCCGACCGCATCGTCGTCATGCAGGGCGGACGCCTGGTGGAGTCGGGCAGTCATGCCGCCTTGCTGCAGCAGCGCGGCGCGTATGCACGGCTGCATGCGAGCCAGTTGTCTCCCGTCAAGAATGGCGCGGCTTAGAACACGTGAATGTCCTGTAAGACCAGCGTGGCGCCCGGCGCCGTGGCTTCCACGCGAAAGGTGGCGCTGAGGTCCGACCAGGCGCCATTCAGAGGCAGGGAATGGCGCGCTTCGGCAATCGCTGCAGCGCCATCCTGGCCGGTCGGGCGTTCGACGCAGCGTGCATGCGGCGCGCCGCTGGCCAGCGCCGCCGGGGTGACCTGGTAGACCCGGCCATCCGCATACGCTTCCGGCGAACCATACCCTTCGATTACGGCGCGCAACAGGGCCGGCGTCCAGCCGTAGTAGGCGTCGTGCGCCGTGCGCGCATGGGCGCACGCGTAATCACCGCGCGCCAGGTCGGCGATCCAGGCATCGATGATGTCCAGTATCTGGGTGTCGCTGGGGGCGGCTGGCAAATGCATGGCTTTCTTTCGTGACAGGGAAAACTGTTGCTTTCCCTTATGATGGCAGCCGCAGAATAACATTGCTACGGAACACAATGCACACATCACAGACGACGCGCGTGGCCCTGGCCGCCTTGCTGGGCATGGCACTGGCCTTGCCGCTGGCGGCGCAGGAACAGCCCGAAGGGCAAACGCCAACGCCAACCTTGCAGGAGGAAGACCACACCATGTATCTGGATCAAAATTTCATGCCGAGTAACCAGCGCCGCGCTACATATGCGCTGCGCACGCCGCCCGTGCGTGACGAGGCGCTGGACGCCTGGCATGTGCGTCTCGAATTTCCCGACATGCCAGGCACTTTGGCCTTTGAAACCTATGCCACGGACCTGGACTTGAGCCAGGTCAGGTTCGTGCGTTTTCGCAAGTATTACTACGAGAATGGCCAGCTGCTGCGCGAAACCTACTTCAATGCCCAGGGCGAGGAATTGCTCGGCGGCTGCGTGTACTTCGAGAATGGCCAGGTCAAGCAGAGAGTGACCGCCTTGCCGAACGGGCGTGACAGCATCTCGGAAACGTATCACGAGAATGGCCAGCTGGCCTACAAGACGCTGTATCACGATGACGAGATGGCCGATGGCGAGCAAGTGTCGTATGACGCGAACGGGGCCGTCAGCGACCGCTCGTATCGACGCAATGGCAAGATGGATGGCGTGCAGGAATCGTTTTATGCGGATGGCAAGGTGCACCGACGGGGACAGTTCGTCGATGGCAAGCGCGAGGGCGAGTTTGTCCGGTATGCCCAGGATGGCAGCGTGCTGGCCAGGACCGTGTGGGTGCACGACCAGCCCGACGGCTGGTCGTTTGAAAGCCATGACAATGGCGTTGTGTCGAACAAGACGCTGTACAAGAAAGGTGCCGAGCTCAGCTTGCAAACGTGGGGGCCGAACGGCCGGCCCATCTTTGCGTGGCAGAAAGACGCGCGGGGACGCGACCATGGCGATACGACGGACTGGCATGCCAACGGCGTGCGCGCCAGCGTGACCCCGTTTGTCAGAGGCCAGCGCCACGGCTTGCTGCAGACCTGGTACAGCGATGGCAGCCTGCGCCAGATCGTGCCGTACGACCACGGCAAGAAGCACGGCATCGAGCGCCAGTGGGACCAGGCTGGCAAGCTGGTGCTGGAGCAGACATGGCAGGATGGACAGCCGGTAGCGGCGAAGTAGGGGCGCGCATGCCATATCGACAGACCATGCGCCTGGCGCTGCTGGCGGCGTTGATTGCCTTGCCGCTGGCGGCGCAGGGCGATACGTCGTTCTATGACAACGGCCAGCTCAAGCAAAAGGTGACCCTGCTGTCAAATGGGCGCGACCGCATTGCCGAGACTTACCATGAGAATGGCCAGTTGATGAACCGCATCCGCTACCACGGCAAGCAGATGGCCGATGGCGAGTACGTATCGTACGGCCCGAACGGTAAAGTGAGCAGTCGCTCTCACTTGAAGGGCGGCAGGATGCACGGCGTGCAGGAAATATTTTACGCCGATGGCCAGCTGTTCCAGCGCAGTCGTTTTATCCATGACAAGCTGGATGGCGAGTTTCTTACCTATGCGCAGGATGGCAGCTTGCGCGCCCGCACGGTCTGGGTGGATGGCGAGCCCGATGGCTGGTCGTTTGAAAGCCACGACAATGGCCAGCTGGCGCAAAAAGCCCTGTACCGCAAGGGCAAATTGCTCAGCATGCAGAAGTGGGGCAGCAAGGGCAAGCCGTCGATCGCCTGGCAGCAGGACGCGCAGGGGCGCGAGCAGGGCGATGTCACGCAATGGCATGACAATGGCGTGCGCGCCAAGGTTACTCCCATGCTTGACGGTCAGCGCCATGGCTTGCTGCAAGTCTGGGCCAGCGACGGCAGCCTGCTGCAGCTTGTGCCGTACGACCACGGCACGAAGCACGGCGTCGAGCGCGCGTGGGACCGGGCCGGCAAGCTGGTGCTGGAACAGGCTTGGCAAGCTGGCGAGCCAGTCTCCATGCGCTAGGAGTCCGCCCGACTTTGCAGTGCCTTTGCTGCGCCTTTGCAGGTATCATGCAGGGATTCCGGCCCGCCAGCAGGCGTGCAGCCGGGTCTGACAACTGGAGGCAATGGTGGTGGAAGCGGAAGTTTCGGCGATGGTCAGGGCGCAAGGCATGGCCTTGCAAAACATGCGCGTCGTGATGCGCGCGGCGCAGCGCCACTCGGCACAGATCGAGAAACAATGCGGCGTGTCGGGCGCGCAATTGTGGGTGATGCAGGAATTGCTGGAGCGCCCAGGCCTGCGCATGGGCGAGCTGGCCAACAAGATCTCCATCCACCAGACGACGGCCAGCAACCTGGTCGACGCGCTGGTGAAAAAAGCCTATGTGCGCAAGGCGCGCGACCAGCCCGATCAGCGCGTGGTCACGCTGACCCTGACGGCGGAAGGGCAGGCCGTGATCGCCGGCGCGCCGCAGCCGGCGCGCGGCTTGCTGCCCAGCGCGCTGAGCCAGCTCGATGCCGACAGCCTGGCGCACCTGAACCAGGGTTTGAACGCCTTGCTGGCCGTGGTCGCCCCAGACGACCGCCAGGCGGGCATGCAGCCGTTTCCGTTTACGATGTAGTGTCCCGGCTGGCCTGCGGCAGCCGTTGCAGCTGCAGCTGCGCCAGCGCCCCGTACAGCGGTTCGCTGAGCACGCGCGAGACGGTGCTGGCCACCACGGCGCAGGCCATCAGGCTCAGTACCATGCCGTGGCCGTCGACCATTTCCATGACAATGATAAACGCCGTCAGTGGCGCCTGCGTGGCGGCGGCCAGGAAACCCACCATGCCCAGCGCGATCAGCGCCGGTGCGTGCGGGTAGTGCAGCAGCACGGCGATATCGTGGCCGATGCCGGCGCCGATGGCCAGCGACGGGGCGAAGATGCCGGCCGGCACGCCCGACCAGACGGTCAGCCACGTCGCCACATATTTGAAGGCAACAAAGGCGGGTGCCACGTCGGACGAGCCTTCCATCATGGCGCGCGTGGCCACGGTGCCGCTGCCGAACGTGGCGCCGTGGCTGGCGATGCCGATGGCTGCCACCAGCAAACCGCAGACGGCGGCGAACAGCACGGGACGGCCTTTTCTCCACGCGGATAATTTCCCCAGCGGATTGCCGCGGGCGGACGCCAGCAGCAGCCGGGCGAACAGGCCGCCGGCCACACCGGCCACCAACGTCACCAGCAAGCCGGGCAAGGCCAGCGCCATGCCGATGGGGCCGGGATGGATGATGCCGAAGTGGGTGGCGTTGCCGTGGATGGACACGGCCATCATGCCGGCCAGCACGATGCCGGCGACGATGAGGCCGCTGTTGCGCTGTTCCGGCGAGCGCGAGAGTTCTTCGATGGCAAACATGACGCCGGCCAGCGGCGTGTTGAAGGCGGCCGCGATGCCGGCCGCGCCACCGGCCACCAGCAGCGAATGGGCGCTCACCTGCGAGTGGCGCGGCAGCAGGCGGCGCGCGGCCAGCATCACGCCGGCGGCGATCTGCACGGACGGCCCTTCTCGCCCCAGCGATAAGCCACCCAGCAAGCCGCCCGCCGTCAGGAGGATTTTCGCGGCACTCAGTTTCAGGGAGACGAACAGCGAGCGCTGTTCGGGCGCCACGGCCGGGTCCAGGGTGGCCATCACTTGCGGGATGCCGGAACCGGCCGCACCCATCGCGTAGCGGCGCGTCAGCCAGACCAGCAGGGCGGCGCAGGCCGGTGTCCACAGCAGGGCGAACCACCAGGCCTTGCCGTTGAAAAAGAGAAACAGGTCCAGCGCTTCCTCGGCCAGCCACGTGAAGCCGACGACGACGAGGCCCGCGATGGCGGCCATGCCGACGACGACGGCGCGCGACCACCACAGGCGCGGGTTGGCAAATTCATGCTTGAAGGCAGAGGGAATATCGTGCAAGTGCTTCATTGCGGCAAGTCCAGAGTAGGGCGCGCAGGGCGTCGGGGAGACTTGCCATTATATCGATATATTTGCTCAAATGTATTTCATGCGCCTGATCCGTGGGCGGCTGGCAACAGAATGCTTGCCTCGGCCAGGAAATCGACGAGCGCCCGCACTTTTGGCGCCAGGTGCGGCCCGGACGGCCACAGCAGCCAGCAACTGTGGGCTGGATGGCCGGCGATGGCGTAGTCCTTCAGCACTTCGACCAGGCTGCCGTCAGCGATGGCGTCGTGCACCTGAAAGTCGGGCAGCCAGGCGATGCCCAGACTTTGCCGGGCGAAGTGCAGGCGTGCTTCGACGTTGTTGCACACCATGGACAGGGGCAGCTCCGGCGCCGCCGCTCCATCGTCCTGGCGCAGCTGCCACTGTTCGACCTTGCCGCTGTGGCGGAAGCGGTAGTGCAGGCAAGCATGTTGTTGCAGCTCAAGGGGGTGCTGCGGCGTGCCGTGGCGCGCCAGGTAGGCGGGCGAGGCCACGAGGCAGGAGCGGAACTGGCCCAGCTTGCGCGCTGCCAGGCGCGAATCGCGCGGTGCGCCAATGCGGATGACGGCGTCCAAGCCTTCGCCGACGACATCGGCCAGCGCGTCGGAAAAGTCCAGCTCCAGCGCAATGGCGGGGTGCTGCCGGGAAAATGCGGCCAGCGCGGGCAGGAACAGGCCGCCCAGTTCCGGCAAGCCCAGGCGCAGACGACCGCGCGGCGCGCGTTGGCCCGCCAGTTCTTCCTGCGCTGCCTGCATTTCTGCCAGGATGGTCTCGCTGCGCGCGAGGAAGAGCTTGCCTTCCGCTGTCAGGCTCAGTTGGCGCGTGCTGCGCTGGAACAGGCGCGCGCCCAGCCGCTGCTCCAGCCGGGCCAGACTCTTGCTGACGGCCGACGGCGAAATGCCGGCCTGGCGCGCAGCGGCGACAAAGCTGCCTGCCTGCGCCAGTTGCACGAACAGGGCCACGCCGGAGAGATTATCGGTATTCTGGTTTTGCATGATTCGTGACAGTTTGGTCAGGTGTGAAACGCATTGAAGCATATTTTTCTTTCTCGCGTGGCTGCTTACCATGGACTTTTATCTGCGGGAGCATGCAATGAAGATGATCGGATTCAGGAAGGGCAGCAGCGTGGACGACGAGGATGGCTTGTTCGATATGACGGCGGCGATGCCCGTGCCCGGTCCGCGCGAGGTGCTGGTGCAAGTGCGCGCCGTGGGCGTCACCCGCTCGACACCAAGGTGCGCGCCGGGCGGGTAGCCGTGCCGGGCCATGTCGTCACCCTGGGCTGGGATGCGGCCGGCATCGTGCATGCGGTGGGCAGCGCAGTGACGCTATTTGTACCGGGGCAAGCCGTGTATTACGCGGGCTCGTTCGACCGCGCGGGCGCCAACGCCGAGTACCACTTGATCGATGAGCGCATCGCCGCGCGCATGCCGGGCACGCTCGATTTTGCGCAGGCGGCCAGCGTGCCGCTGGCGGCGCTGACGGCGTGGCAGCTGCTGTTCGAGCGTTTTTCGCTCACGCCCGGCGAGCGCCAGCCACGGGCCAGCCTGCTGGTGCTCGGTGGCGCGGGCGGCGTCGGCTCCATGCTGATCCAGCTGGCGCGCCAGCTGACGGGGTTGACGGTGATCGCCACGGCCTCGCGCGCGGACAGCATGGAGTGGTGTCGTGCCATGGGCGCGCACCATGTGATCGACCATACACTGCCTTTGCCGGCGCAGGTGGCGGCATTGACAGTGGCGCCCGTGCGCCACATCGCCGCGCTGTCGCATACGGCGAGTCACTTCGCGGAACTGGTGGAGCTGATCGCGCCGCACGGCAAGCTGGCCATCATCGATGACCACGATGTTTTTGATGCTGCGCCGCTGAAGGGCAAGAGCATCTCGCTGCACTGGGAAATGGTGTTTACGCGGCCGTTGTTCGCTACCGACGACATGCAGGAACAGCAGCGGATTTTGCAGGGTGTGGCGCGGCTGCTGGACGAGGGCGTGCTGCGCCACACACTGCAGCAGCGCCTGTCGTCGATGGACGCGGCCACCCTGCGGCGCGCGCATGCGCTGCAGGAGCGGGGCGGGCAGCCGGGCAAGATCGTCGTCAGCGGCTGGTAGTCAGCGGCTGGTAGTTACACGAACAGCTCGTGCCGCGCGCTCTGGCTGATGGCGATGGTGGCGGGGTGGCGCAAACGCCGTTCCGTGGTGATCGCATACACTTGCTCGACCAGGCTGTCGACCCGCCCCAGCGCCACCACGGCGTATTGCTCGCAGACCTGGGGCGCGATCACGGTGGGGGCGAAGAACAGGCCCGCGCCGGACTGGCCGAAGGCCTTCATCATGGCGCTGTCGTCGAACTCGCCCACGATGCGCGGGTGCAGGTGGTTGTCACCCAGCCACTGCAGCAAGCGCCCGTAAATGGCAAAGTCTTCGCCTGGCAGCAGCAGCGGCGCGCCATCGAGGCATCGCGGGAAGTCCCCCGTCAGGGTGGCGGCCAGGGCTGGCGTGCCGAACAGGGTCATGCCGCTTTCACCCAGCAAATGGTTAAAGCCGCGCACGCTCAAATGGGCCGGCATGGGGCGGTCCGCCATGATCAGGTCCAGGCGGTGTACGGCCAGGTCCGCCAGCAGGCTGGCCAGCCGTCCTTCGCGGCAAATGATGCGCAGCGGTTCGGCCAGGCCCAGCGCGGGTGCGACCAGGCGGCAGGCGATCAGTTTCGACACGGAATCGGCGCAGCCCACGCGGAACGTCGTCGTCGCCGAGCGCGACTGGTCGCGCACGATTTCCAGCAATTCATCGCCCGTGTTGAAAATGCTTTCGGCATGGCTGAGGATGCGCCTGCCCGTGTCCGTCAATTCCAGCTGGCGCCCGCTGCGGCGGAACAATTCCACGCCCAGGGTGTCGGCAAACTCGCTCAGCTGTCCGGAGATCGATTGCGGCGTCAGGTGCAGCTGTTCGGCCGCGCGCGCGATGCTGCCCGTCTTGGCCACCATCCAGAAATAGCGCAAGTGCTTGAAGTTGAGTGTCGACATGCTTTTCCCTGAAACTAATACATCGAGTTTTTCGATGTATTCGTCAATTATATTCGATTTGTTCGATGTTTATAATCAGACTATGATGGCTGCTCAATTCATGCAAGGAGAGTGCCATGGGCATCAGGATAGAAACAGACAGTTGCGGAGGCCAGCGATGAACGGCCTGGAGAGTATTGCAACGGCACCCATGTGGGCCGGCTTCATCGCCTTTGTTCTGGTGATGCTGGCGCTGGACTTGTTCGTTTTCGGCGGCAACAAGGCGCACAAGGTCAGCGTCAAGGAAGCGGCGACGTGGTCGCTGGTGTGGGTCAGCCTGGCCCTGCTGTTCAACGGCGGCCTGTGGTGGTATCTGAACGGCACGGCCGGACCCGAGATCGCCAACCAGAAGGCGCTGGAATTTTTCTCCGGCTACCTGATCGAGAAAGCGCTGTCGGTCGATAACGTGTTCGTCTTCCTGCTGATCTTCAGCGCCTTCCAGGTGCCGATCCAGTACCAGCGCCGCGTGTTGATTTATGGCGTGCTGGGTGCGATCGTCATGCGCGCCGTGATGATCATGGCCGGTGCCTGGGTGGTGAGCGAGTTCAGCTGGGTGCTGTACCTGTTTGGCGCGTTCCTGTTGATTACCGGCATGCGCATGCTGGTGGCGGCCGACGCGGAACCGGACGTGGCGAACAACCCCGTGCTGCGTTTTGCCCGCCGCCACCTGCGGGTAGCGGACGGCGACCATGGCGAGCGTTTCTTCGTGGCAAAGGGTGGCTTGCGCTATGTCACGCCGCTGTTCCTGGTGCTGATCCTGATCGAGGTGACGGACCTGGTCTTCGCGGTCGATTCGATCCCGGCGATTTTCGCCATCACGACGGACCCGTTCATCGTCTTCACGTCGAACCTGTTCGCCATCATGGGCTTGCGTGCCCTGTACTTCCTGCTGGTGGATGTGGCTGACCGCTTCCACATGCTCAAGTATGGCCTGGCGATGGTGCTCGTGTTCATCGGCGCCAAGATGCTGATCATGCCTTGGTACCACGTGCCGGTGGAAGCGTCGTTGCTGGTGGTGGCAGTGCTCATCGTATCGAGCTGCGTGGCGAGCGTGTTCATCACCCGCAGCGAGAAGAAGTAAACAGCAGTACGGTGCGCCCCGCAATGGCGGTGGCGCGCTTTTTAAACTCACAATGGAAGAAAACTATGCGTACCTATGAAATGAACAGTCCCCAGGCAGCGGGACGTATTCTGGCCCTGATGATGGTAGTCGACGGCAACCTGGCCAGCGCCGAGCTGCAAGCCATGCACCGCAGCAAGATCCTCGAGCATATCGACCTGGCGCCGGCCGCTTTTCAACAGCTGCTGCAAGACTTGTGCGACGACATGCTGACTTCGACCGTGCATGGCGCGGTGCAACTGGCCAATGGCGTGATCGACAGCCTGCTCGATGAAATCGACGATCCGGACTTGCGCCGCAAACTGCTGCAAGCCATGTGGAAGATTGCCGATGCGGACGACTGGCTGGCTGATGGCGAAGCCGTGTTGCTGGCCCGCGCCAGCGCCGTGTGGTCGGCGGAAACGAACTTCCGCGCGCATGGCGCCTGATGCACATCAAGCCGTCTTGTGCCCCATGGCAATGACGGCGGCGCCGGCCAGGGCCAGGCCCACGCCGGCGATGTCCGTCCAGGCCGGGGTGATGCCATCCACCAGCCACAGCCATCCCAGCGCCGTGGCGATATAGATGGCGCCATACGTGGCGTACACCCGGCCGCTGGCGGCTGGATGCAGGGTCAGCAGCCACACGAAGATCAACAGGCTGAGGGCGGCCGGCAACAGCAGCCAGGCGCTGCCCTTGTTGCTCAGCCACAGCATGGGCAGGTAGCAGCCCAGCAGCTCGGCCACGGCCGTGACGGTAAACAGCCCGAAAGTGCGGGCAAGACTGGTCCATTCGATGGCATCGCTCATGGTGTTCCTGTGAGGTGGTCAAGGCGTTATTCTAGCTGCCCGCTTGCCGGCACTGCTATGATCGGGGCAGGATACCGGAGGAAACACCATGACGACCACCCCAGCGCCACGCGCCTTGCTGCAAGCCATGTTCCACGCCGCCATCGCAGCGGCGCAACCGTCGCATTGCATACTGCCCCATCTGCCGCCCGCGCCCAAGGGACGGCTGATCGTCATCGGCGCCGGCAAGGCGTCGGCCGCCATGGCGCACGCCGTGGAACAGCATTGGCCTGGTCCCCTGTCCGGACTGGTGGTAACGCGCTACGGTTACGCCGTGCCGTGTGAGCGTATCGAGATCGTGGAAGCGTCGCACCCCGTGCCGGATGCGGCCGGCATGCGGGCGGCGCAGCGCATGCTCGACCTGGTGGGCAATTTGCAGGCGGACGACATGGTGCTGTGTTTGATCTCGGGCGGCGGCTCGTCGCTGCTGGCCTTGCCGCTGGATGGCATCAGCCTGGAAGACAAGCAAGCCCTGAACCGCGCGCTGCTGGCGTCGGGCGCCAGCATCGGCGAAATGAATTGCGTGCGCCGCCATTTATCCGCCATCAAGGGTGGCAGGCTGGCGGCCGCCTGCCATCCGGCGCAAGTCATCACCCTGGCCATTTCCGACGTGCCCGGCGACAAGCTGGGCGACATTGCTTCCGGCCCCACGGTGGGCGACGCGACGACCTGCGAGGACGCGCTGGCCATCGTGCGCCGCTATGGCATGGACTTGCCGGACAGCCTGCGCGCAGTGCTGGAAAGCGGGCGCGGCGAATCCGTGAAACCCGATGATCCACGCCTGGCGCGCACGCGCACGACCCTGATCGCCACGCCGCAGATGGCGCTCGAAGCGGCGGCAGAGGTGGCGCGCGCGGCCGGCGTCACGCCGTATATATTAGGCGACAGCCTGGAAGGCGAAGCGCGCGACGTGGGGAAAGTCATGGCCGGCATTGCGCTGCAAACGGCCATGCGGGGCCAGCCGTTCCCCGCCCCGTGCGTGCTGCTGTCGGGCGGCGAAACGACCGTCACCGTGCGCGGCAACGGGCGCGGCGGGCGCAATGTGGAATTTTTGCTGGCGCTGGGCATCGCGCTCGATGGCCACGAGGGCATCCACGCGCTGGCGGGCGACACGGATGGCGTCGACGGCCAGGAAGACATCGCCGGCGCATATCTGGCGCCGGACACCCTGCAGCGCGCCTGGGCACAGGGCATCAAGCCGCGCGACAGCCTGGACAACAACGATGGACACGGCTTCTTCCAGGCGCTGGGAGATAGTGTGATCACTGGCCCGACCTTGACCAACGTCAATGATTTCCGGGCCATCCTGATTACCTGATTACTGGAAATTTTCCAGCACGATTTTCCCTTTTGCCGTGTTACTTTCCAGCAGGGCATGCGCGCGCTTCAAATTTGCCGCGTTGATCGTGCCGAAGCGCTCGGCCAGGGTGGTCTTGATGATGCCCGCATCGACCAGCTGCGCCAGTTCCTCCAGCAAGGCGTGCTGCTGCGCCATATCTTCCGTCTGGAACAGCGAACGGGTAAACATCAGCTCCCAGTGCAGCGATACGCTCTTGCCCTTGAACTTGCGCACATCGATGTGCTCGGGGTCGTCGATCAGGGCGAACTTGCCTTGCGGGGCGATCAGTTCCACGATTTGCTCGAAATGCTTGTCGGTCTGGTTCAGGCTGATGACGTAATCGACGGGCGGCAAGCCCAGGCGCGTGATTTCCTGCGCCAGCGGCAAGCTGTGGTCGATCACGTGGTGGGCGCCCAGTTCCTTCACCCAGTCAGCCGTTTCCGCACGCGAGGCCGTGCCGATGATGGTGACACCTGTCAATTGCCGCGCCAGCTGCACCAGCACGGAGCCGACGCCGCCGGCCGCGCCGATCACCAGCAGGGACTTGCCCGTCAGACGCTTGTCGCGGCTGATCTGCAGGCGCTCGAACAGCAATTCCCAGGCCGTAATGCTTGTGAGAGGCAGGGCGGCGGCCGCAGCGAAATCGAGGCTGGCCGGCATGTGGCCCACGATGCGCTCGTCGACCAGCTGGAATTCGCTGTTGCTGCCGGGGCGGTTGATGGCGCCCGCGTACCAGACCTTGTCACCCACCTGGAACAGGGTCACGTCGGGGCCGACGGCGGTGACGACGCCGGCCGCATCCCAGCCCAGTACTTCCGGCTGGCCCTCTTTCGGCGCGCGGTTCTGGCGCACCTTGGTGTCGACGGGGTTGACGGAGATGGCGTGCACGGCGACGAGCAGGTCGCGTCCCGTGGCGGCGGGCGTGGGCAGCTCGATGTCGAGCAGGGCGTCGGCATCCGTGATGGGCAGGCTGCGGTGGTAGGCGATGGCTTTCATGATTATCCTTGGGCTAGAGTGGGGAGGCGATGACGTATGATGGTTGCTTTCGCGTCCAGGAAAAAGAGGGCGCGTAGCGAAACACTTTCAAAGGAATGCTGAAAATTGCTGCGACTCGATGACTTGCAGGTGTTTGTCCGGACGGCTGACCGGGGCAGTTTGTCGGCGGCCGCGCGCGAGATCGGCATCTCGCCCGCGCTGGCCAGCGCCGCCGTCAAGCGCCTGGAAGGGGAGCTGGGCCTGCGCCTGCTGACCCGCACGACCCGTTCGCTGAGCCTGACGCCGGAAGGCACGCAATACCTGGAACACGCGCGCGAAGCCTTGCGCCTGCTGCGCGCGGGCCACGACGCGCTGCTGGCGGGCAAGGATAGTTTCGGCGGAACCTTGAAAATTGCCATGCCTTCCGACCTGGGCCGCAACCTGATGCTGGGCTGGCTGGACGACTTCCAGTCGCGCCACCCGAAGTTGCAGTACCAGCTCAGCGTCAGCGACCGGGTGGCCGACATGGTGCGCCAGCAAGTCGATATTGCCCTGCGTTACGGCCAGCAGGACGATTCGAGCATGGTCGCCATGCCGATTGCGCCTGCCAACGACCGGGTGCTGGTGGCCTCGCCCGCTTACCTGCGCGAGCACGGCCCCCTGCTGGCGCTGGAAGACTTGTCGCAGCGCAATTGCCTGCGCTTCGCGCTGGAAGATGGCATGCACGACCGCTGGACCTTTTATCGCCTGCCCCAGCGCGAGCAAGTCACCGTGGCAGTGAGCGGCAACCGCAGCGCCGACGATGCCGAACTGGTGCGGCGCTGGGCCATGGCGGGCCTGGGCATCGCCTACAAATCGCGGCTCGACGTTGCCGGCGACCTGGCGGCCGGCCGCCTGCAGGTGCTGCTGCCCGAAGTGGCGGGCGAGGCGACGCCACTGCACCTGGTGTGCACGCACCGGGCGCAAGTGACGCCGCTGGTGCTGCAGCTGCGCGATTTCCTGCGCGACAAGTGTGCGGAGTTGACATAACAGCACTATTGATTACAACTCGTTGCAAATGGCAATCATGCGCGCGTCAACCTGAGCGTACCCTCAGGCATTGTGCATGAAACCGCCTGAAGGATAGCCATGACTCCGAAACAACTGTTGCCGACGACCTTGATGTCCCTGCTGTTGCTGACCGGCTGCGCCGCGACGGCGCCGCCGGCCGCGCAGCATGCCGTCGCCGCGCCCGACAATGCCGCACAAGGCATCGCCATGCTGGAACGGGTCAGCTGGGGCGTGAACGGAGGCAGCGTGCGCCAGTTACAAAAGGAAGGCTGGAGCGCTTACCTGCAGGCACAGTTGCATCCAGGCAAAACCAGCCTGCCGCCCTCCGTGCAGGCGCAGATCGACGCCATGACCATCAGCCAGGTGCCGCTGGATCAATTGGTGATGTCGATGGAGCAAAAGCGCAAAGAGTCGGCCGCCGTCATGGATGACATGGCGAAGCAGCAATCGCAAAAGGATTACCAGCAGGAACTCAATCGCCTGGCGCGCGAAGCGGCCACGCGTTCGCTGTTGCTGGACGTGTATTCGACTAACCAGTTGCAGCAGCAGCTGAGCTGGTTCTGGCTCAACCATTTCAGCGTGCACCAGGGCAAGCACAACTTGCGCGCCATGGTGGGCGATTACGAGGCGAACGCCATCGCGCCGCATGCCCTGGGGAAATTTCGCGACTTGCTGGGCGCCACCGTCCACCATCCGGCCATGCTGCGCTATCTGGACAATGAAGCCAATGCCGTCAAGCGCATCAATGAAAACTATGCGCGCGAGCTGATGGAGCTGCACACGCTGGGCGTGAATGGCGGCTATAGCCAGGCTGACGTGCAGGAGCTGGCGCGCATCCTGACGGGCGTGGGTGTCAATCTGGGAGGGGACACGCCGAAAGTCAAGCCGGCGCTGCAATCGCAGTATGTGCGCCGGGGCTTGTTCGAATTCAATCCGAACCGCCACGATTACGGCGATAAACAATTCCTCGGACAAACGGTGAAGGGCAGGGGACTGGCCGAGCTCGATGAAGCGCTGGACCGCCTCAGCCGTAGTCCCGCCACCGCGCATTTCATCAGCGGCAAGCTGGCCCAGTATTTCGTCGGCGACAATCCGCCCGAGCCCCTGGTGGCGCGCATGGCGGCCACCTTCCAGCACAGCGACGGCATGATTGCCGACGTGCTGCAGACCATGTTCAGCAGTCCGGAGTTCAGACAATCGCTGGGCAAGAAATTCAAGGATCCCATGCATTATGTGGTGTCGGCCGTGCGCCTCAGCTATGACGACAAGCCCATCCTCAACGCGGGCCCCATGCTGAACTGGCTTTCGCGCATGGGCCAGCCCCTGTACGGGCGCCAGACGCCCGATGGCTATCCGCTGACGGATGCCTCCTGGGCCAGCCCCGGGCAGATGACGACGCGCTTCGATATCGCCCGCACCATCGGCTCGGGCAGCGCCGGCCTGTTCAAGACGGAAGGCCCGCAGCCGCAGGAAAAGGTGGCGTTTCCCCAGCTGGCCAGCGCCCTGTATTACCAGTCGCTGCAGCCAGGCTTGAGCTCCGCCACGCGCCAAGCCCTGGAGCAGGCCGCTTCGCCGCAGGAGTGGAACACGTTTTTGCTGTCTTCGCCAGAAATGATGCACCGCTAAGTTGACACTGAAGGAATCGCCATGAACCGTCGTGACTTGTTGAAAGCCCTGGCCGCCGCGCCCCTGTTGTCGCACGCGGGCAGCTTGCTGGCCGCACCGGCCACGAATGCCCGGCTGCTGTTCGTCTTCTTGCGCGGCGGCTATGACGCCAACAACCTGCTGGTGCCGCTCGGCAGCGATTTTTACTATGCATCGCGGCCGAATATCGCCATCGCGAAACCGGGTGCAGACAACGGTGCGCTGGCGCTGAATGCCGACTGGGCCTTGCATCCGGCCTTGCGCGAGACCATCTACCCCATGTTCAACGGCGGCGAGGCGGCCTTCATTCCGTTTGCGGGCACGACGGATTTGACGCGCAGCCATTTCGAGACGCAGGACAGCATCGAACTGGGGCAGGAGATCGGCGGACGCCGCGATTTCCGCTCGGGCTTCTTGAACCGGCTGGCGCAAACCCTTAATAGCAGTAATCACGCGATTTCCTTCACCGACCAGTTGCCCCTGATCTTCCAGGGCGGCGTGCAAGTGCCGAACATGGGACTGCGCTCGGTGGGCAAGTCGGGCATTGATGCGCGTCAGAGTCAGCTCATCGCCGCCATGTACAAGGGCACGCCCCTGCAGCAACCGGTCAGCGCGGGCTTTGCCGTGCGCGACGATGTGACGAAAGAATTGACGGGAGAGATGCAGGCGGCCAACCGCAACGCCATCAGTACCAAGGGTTTTGAACTGGAAGCGCAGCGCATTGCCCGCTTGATGAAAGATAAATACAATATCGGCTTCGTCGACGTGGGCGGCTGGGATACGCACGTGGGGCAGGGCGGCGCCAACGGCTACCTTGCGGGGCGCTTCGACGAGCTGGGGCGGGGCCTGGCCGCGTTTTCGCAGGAAATGGGCAGCGAGTGGCGCAATACTGTGGTGGTGGTGGTCAGCGAATTTGGCCGCACCTTCCGCGAAAACGGCAACCGCGGCACGGACCACGGCCACGGCAGTGTGTTCTGGGTGCTGGGCGGCGGTATCAAGGGCAAGCAGGTAGCGGGCGAGCAGGTGGCGATTTCGCAGGCGACCTTGTTTCAGAACCGCGACATGCCCGTGCTGAATGAATATCGCGCCGTGCTGGGCGGTTTGCTGCGCCGCACCTTCGGCTTGACGCCAGCGCAACTCGAGCATGTGTTTGCCGGCGTCAAACCGGTGGAGCTGGGGCTGGTGTGATGTAACGCCCCTCCGTGTTACGCTACGCCTGCGCAACTGGCGCGTAACTAAAAACACCTAACAAAACCGTAGCGAGCGGAAGGAAGTTGCGGTTGAGAAGCGCAACTGTACGAAGGTACAGTGAGCATCGCAGACCGCAAATTACGACGCGCAGTAGGTTTTGATAGGTGTTCTAAGCCCCGTCCCTGTCCCCGGTGCGGGGCACGAATGGAGTGGTATGACCGATACCCAGCGCGACATCGTCAGCGCAGGCTTTTCCCTGGCCCTGATTGCCGTGACGGCCTTCGTCATGCAGCGTTTCTTTTTGCCGCTCGTGTGGGCCGGCATCTTGTGCGTGGCCACCTGGCCCTTGTACCTGCGCGTGCGCGCGGCGCTGGGCCGGCGCACCATCATCGCGGCGGCCGTGCTGACCCTGGCGTTCGCCTGCATCTTCATCATCCCCGTGCTGTTCGGCGTGGCGCAGGCGGCGCGCGAAGTGCCCGTGCTGGCCAATTTCGTCGTGCATGCGAATACCGACGGCTTGCCCGTGCCGGACTGGGTGGCGCATATTCCGCTGGCGGGCAGCGCCATCGGCGACTGGTGGCTAGCCACCCTGAGCCAGCCCCATGGTCTGGGCCACTTCTTTGCGGGCAGTGCCGTGGGCGGTTTTCATTCCGCGCGCGACATCCTGAAAATCCTTGGCGCGGACGTCTTCCACCGCCTGGTCGACTTCGGCCTGGCCTTCTTGTGCCTGTTTTTCTTTTACAAGGATGGCGAAGCGCTGACGCGCCAGATCACGGCCGTCGGCAGCCATTTTTTGCGCCCCGAACGCTGGGGCCGCTATGCGCAAAAGATTCCCACGGCCATCCGCGCCACCGTCAACGGCCTGGTGCTGGTGGGCCTGGCTGAAGGCGTGCTGATCGGTATCGCCTACGCGATTGCCGGCTTGCCGTCGCCGGCCCTGTGGGCGTTTGCCACCGGCATCCTGGCCATCATCCCGTTTGGCGCACCGTTGGCTTACCTGTGCGCCGCCGCCTTGCTGGTCTTCCAGGGCAATGTGGGCGCCGCCATCGGCGTGGCTGCATGGGGCACCGTGGTGCTGTTCGTGGCCGATCACTTCGTGCGTCCCGGCATGATCGGCAACGCCACCCGCTTGCCCTTCCTGGCCGTGTTGTTCGGCATTCTGGGCGGCGTGGAAACCCTGGGCCTCGTGGGACTGTTCATCGGCCCCGTCGTGATGGTGCTGTTCGTTACGCTGTGGTACGAAGCGAATGTGACTGACAAGGTGCTGCCAGTGCAAACACCTGCCAGCCCGGCCGCACCGGAACGCACACAGTAATGAGGGGTCGGCCAGCGTTGCCGCTGGCCGGTACTGGCGCGTTCCCGGCGTGGCCGGACGAGCTGACTTTACAACAGGGTGCGAGCACCCTGTTGTAAAGTCATTCTTAATGCGCCTTGGATAGAATAAGCAACCAACGGCGCATCAGCAGCACTTCAACATAGCCCGGCTCGATGCCCGTACCGCACTCGATCAGGGGATTGACGGTGTAGTAGCGCTTGCGGAAGTCGCGGCAGACGAGGATTTCGCGCTTGCCCATGCGGACGAGGAAAGAGCTTGGGGCGTATTCCAGGCCGAACCGTGAGCCAAAACCGCTATTCAATGTTGCCATGACAATTCCTTTGAGGGAGATGTGTTGAACGAGTCATCAGAATAGCATAACTACTGTATGAAAACACAGCTACTGTATGAATAAACAGTATTTTTTTGCTGGTGTGGTTTTTTTGATCATCGCCAGAACATGAAAGAGAGATGAGTTTGCAAGAGAAAAATGACATGGGCATGACCACGGGCTGGACCACGAAACTGCGCCGCTTCGTCGAGGCGCGCCTGTCGCCCGAAGGCGAGCTTGGCCTGCATATGACGGTGGGTGTGGCGCTGATGCTGGTGGCCATCGTGGTGTTCCACGAGATCGCCGAAGCGGTGATGGGCATGGCCAGGATCACCGTGATCGACCTGCAGGTGGCGCAGTGGTTCAACCAGCATGCGGTGCCGTGGATCACCAGCTGCCTGCTGGTCGTCACGCACCTGCACGGCGTGATCGGCGCCATCACCCTGGCGACCTTGCTGGGCTGGTATCTGCACCGCAAGGGCGCCACTTACTGGTTGTTTACTCTCGTCATTACCATGCCGGGCGTCATGTTTTTGAACCTGCTGCTAAAGTACATTTTTGTCCGCGCGCGGCCCAGTTTTGATGAACCGCTCTTGCAGACTGCACTGAGCAGCTACAGCTTTCCGAGTGGCCATACGGCCACGTCGACGGCCCTGTACGGCTTGCTGGCTGCCTACCTGATTTGCCAGACGGCACCCGGTGCCTGGGGCAAGCGCATCGCCATCGCGCTGGGCGCCGTCCTGATGGCGGCGCTCGTGGGTTTCAGCCGCATCTACCTGGGCGCGCATTACCTGAGCGATGTGCTGGCAGCCATGGCGGAAAGCTATGGCTGGCTGGCCATCTGCATCGCCGGCGTGTCGACCCTGCGCCGCCGCCGGCATATCCGGCAAACCAGATAAGGGGAATGATCCTGAGTAAAATTGCAGTCATCATCAATGCAAGTGCCGGTTGTGGCTATGCGCCCGACTGGGCGCAGCAGCTCGAAGCACAGTTCCTGGCCGTGGGTCTCGACGCCGCCATCACCCTGGCGCAAAGCGGCGCCGACATGATCGCCACGGCCGAGCAAGCCTTGCACGATGGCGCGCCCATCGTCGTGGCCGGTGGCGGCGACGGCACCATCAATGCCGTCGCCTCCGTGGTAGTGGGCAGCGGCACGCCGTTTGGTGTCTTGCCGCTGGGTACCTTGAACCATTTCGCCAAGGATTTGAATATTCCTTTGGCGCTCGAGGCAGCGATCGCCAATGTGGCGCGCGGCGTGCCGCACCAGGTCGACGTGGGCGAAGTCAATGGCCGCATCTTCCTGAATAATTCCAGCCTGGGTTTGTATCCCGATATCGTGCGCGACCGCGAAAAGCAGCAGCGCCGGCTGGGGCGGGGCAAGTGGCTGGCCTTCAGCTGGGCCCTGGTGGCGGCCTTGCGCCGCTATCCCTTCCTCAGCGTGCAATTGAAACTCAAGGACGCCGTGCATGCGCGCCGCACGCCTTTCGTCTTCATCGGCAATAATGAGTACCTGATGGAAGGCTTGAATATCGGCGAGCGCGAGCGGCTCAATGGCGGTCAGCTGAGCCTGTACGTGGCACAGCGTCCGGGCCGCCTTGGCCTGCTGAAACTGGCCTTGCACGCGCTGTTCGGCAAACTGTCGCAAGCCAAGGATTTCGATATGCTGACGGCCAATGACCTGGAAATTGCCACGAAACACCGCCGCCTGCGCGTGGCCACCGATGGCGAAGTGACCATCATGAATACGCCGCTGCGCTACCGCATCCGTCCCGCCGCGCTGGAGGTGATCGTGCCAGCGCCGGCGCCAGCCCGGGAGTAGGCCATGCGTACCCTCGTGCATTTATCCGATTTGCATTTTGGCAGGGTCGATGCGACCCTGCTGGCGCCCCTGCGCGCGCTCGTCGAGCGCCTGGAGCCGGATGTGGTGGTGGTCTCGGGCGACCTGACGCAGCGCGCCCGCAGCGTTCAATTCCAGCAGGCGCGGGCTTTTCTCGACAGCTTGCCGGGGCCGCAGGTCGTAGTACCAGGCAACCATGACGTGCCGCTGTATAACGTCTTTTCCCGCTTTTTGACGCCGCTGGTGAAATACCGGCGCCATGTGACGGACGATTTGTCGCCCGAATACGTGGACGAGGAAATCGCCGTGCTGGGCATCAACACTGCCCGCTCATTGACGTTCAAGGATGGCCGCATCAGCCACGAGCAGATCGATGTCCTGCGTGAACGCCTGGGCCGTTTGCCGCCCGGTTTGACGCGCATTATCGTCACGCACCATCCATTTGACTTGCCCGAGCATTTCGACAAGGATGACCTGGTGGACCGCGCGCCGCTGGCGCTGCAAATGTTTTCCGAATGTGGCGTGGACCTGTTGCTGGCCGGCCATTTGCACGCCAGCCACGCGGGCGATACCTCGGCACGCTACAAGATCGACGGCTACGCTGCCCTGATGGTGCAGGCGGGCACGGCCACGTCGACGCGAGGCAGGGGCGAGTCGAATTCGTTCAATGTCATCCGCATCGAAGACAGCGGCATCAGAGTCGAGCGCTACAGCTGGAGTGAAGACAATACTGACTTTGAAAAGGTCAGCACGGAAGCGTTCGAGCGCGAAGGTGGCGTGTGGGCCAGTTTGCGGCCCTTGTAGGTTGGATTAGCGCGGCGAAGCCGCGCGTAATCCGACGCTATTGTTGGCTTTGATAATAGCTGTGGTGATGTCGGATTACGCTCCGCTAATCCGACCTACGCCGACCTGCCGGGGAACACTTCTGTGTCTTATAGCCAGTAATTCATGAAGCGCGCGGCCCATTCCTTCATGCGGTCCGAGATGGGCCGCGTTTCCCATTTCGCCCTGGTGATCTCTTCCGAGTCGCGCAAGTCTTCCTGGAAGGCGTTTTCCATTTCGCGGCCGAAGCTGTCGCCCAGCACGATCACGTTCAGTTCGCTGTTATGCAGGAAGCTGCGCATGTCGATGTTGGTCGAACCCACGGTCGACCAGGCGCCGTCGATGACGGCCGTCTTGGCGTGCAGCACGGCCAGTTTCAAGTGGAAGATGCGGATGCCGCCGGCCAGCAATTGATCGTACAGCGCGTGTCCCGCATGGAACACCAGGCCGCTGTCGGACACGCCGGGCAGCACCACGGTGACGTCCACGCCCCGCTTGGCGGCCGCCACCAGCGCGTCGACCGTCTGCTGGTCGGGCACGAAATAGGCGGAGGTGATGTGGATGGATTTCTTGGCTTCCTGGATGGCTAAAATATACGCCTTGTAGATTTCAAAGCCGCCGTCCGGTTCGCTGGCTACCACGCGTACCAGCTTGTCGCCCACTTCGGACAGCACGGGGAAATAATTAGCATCCGGCAAGTCAGCCTGGTCTTGCTGGGCCCAGGTGCGGATGAACAGCCACTGGAAGGCGGCCACGGCCGGGCCTTCCACTTTCACGTGGGTATCGCGCCAGCCCACGTCGTTTTTGTCGGTGGGTTTCGATTTCGAGCGGAACAGCGAGCTTTTCGCATAGGTATCGCTGATATTGACGCCGCCCGTAAACGCCGTCTTGCCATCGACGATCAGCACCTTGCGGTGGTCGCGGTTGTTGATCTTCCAGTCGTCGCCCTTGAGCTTGGCGGGATTGACGGGGTTGAAGGCCACCAGGCGCACGCCGGCCGCGCGCATGCGCTCGAAAAACGCCTGTGGCACGCCGAGCGTGCCCACGCTGTCGTAGATGACGTTGACCGTCACGCCCGATTGCTGCTTTTCGATGAGCATGTCGGCAAATTTCAGGCCCAGCGGGTCCTGGTCGAAGATATACGTTTCCAGGTTGATGCTGTTCTTCGCCTCGCTGATGGCCTGGAACATGGCGGCCATCGTTTGCGGGCCGTCAAACAGCAGGGTTACCTTGTTGCCCTTGATTAAAGGCACGCCCGTGGCCGCCTCTTCCAGCGCTGCCTGGGCTTTCAAGTCCATGCCGGACTTGGCCCAGCGCTTGTTGAGCAGGGCGGCGCGGCTGTTGACGTTCAGCAAGGCGCCCTTGCCCGTGATCACCTGGGGCCTGGCCACGGGGGCCAAGGTGGTGTTGAGGTTCTTGACATTGGGCAGCGAGGCGCATGCAGCCAGGGTCCAGCACAGCAGTAGGGCGGTGAGGCAGGGTTGCATGCGCCTGGCGATCATTTTTGAGCCTTGCTTGTGGGTGACAGGTTTGCCGAGTCATCGGCCAGTGCCAGCGGTGGCGGGTTTTTCGAGCCGAAGAAGAAGACGATGGGCGAGCGCAGGAAGCGCTTGCCCAGAATCTTCAACAATTGCATGCCGTGCTTGAAGCGCACCTGGCGCGAACGCAGGGCTACCCACAGGGCCAGGCCAAAGCTGACCAGCAGGTTGGCCGTGCCGATGGCGAAGATGCCCGAGAGCGACTTGACGGCCAGCTGCCAGCTCATGTTGTGGTCGAGTCCCACCAGTGCCGTCGCAAAGTTGGCGGCCGAGAAGGTGATGTGGCGGATATCGATGGGCAAGCCGATCAAAAAGCCCAGGGTGCCGATGGAGCCCAGCAGGATACCGAAATAGAAATTACCCATCAGGCCGCCCAGGTTGTTTTCCAGGTACAAGCCCAGCCGCTGCAAGCGCTCCTGGCCGATGACGCGGCCCAGGCCGCGCAATTGCGCGATGCGCTGCGCCCAGCGCGTGTACAGCGCCTGGTTGTCATAGTAGCCGGAAATCAGGCCGGCCACGAACAGGCATACGCCGGCGATCATGGCGTAGAAGATGGCGGGGCTGCCGATGGGGTCGATATCGTGCAGCAAGTGCATGGCTTTTTCCGGCGATACCAGATGGTGGCCCGTGATCGCCTTGTAGCCCAGCGCGATCAGCCAGGCCGTGGGGATGGCCGTGGCCAGGTTGCCCAGCACGGCCATGTTTTGCGTGCGGAAGACCTTGTTGATCAGTTCCGCCATGCTGTCGAGGTCGATATTCCGGCCATCCTTGCTGTGCAGGCCGGCGGCGATGCGCGAGGCCGTCATGGCCGGTTGCTTGGTGGCCACCGTGAAGTGCAGCAAGTGGATGAACATGAAGCCGATCGAGTAATTCATGCTGAACATGAAGGCTTCCACCAGCGGCGCCGAACGCAAATACGACATCAATATCTTGAACAGCGCCATGAAGCCGATGATCACGCCCGCGCCGGCGGACGAGAGGAACATGGCACCCATCTCGCGGCGGTTTTCCGCGATGTAATGTTCGCCTGTGCGGCTGGCGTTTTCCGTCACATTGCGCGCCAGCAAGTTGATATTGTCGGAGAACAGGTCGCTGACCTTGTACTTGTGGTTATGCGCGCGTATCAGTTCCAGCGCCAGCCCCACGGCGCCCGCGCGGCGGCGGCTGACCGGTTGCGGGTGCAGCAAGTCTTGCGTGGCGTCCACCGTGATGGCGGCGATATCCACGTTGTTCGATGCGGGCAGCTCGCCGCTCGTGTCGACCAGGAACAGCAGCTTGCGCAAGCGGTCGATGCTTTGCGCCAAGGCCACCAATAAATACGTGAGGGGAATGCTGGTGCCCTGGTACAGGGCCTTCTTGCGGATCTTGGCGATGACGGCATCGCACTGGTCCAGCATCACCAGCAAATGGCGCGCGTCCTCGATGTGCTCGATATCGCCTTGCAGCAGCTTCGTGTAGGCGTCCAGGTAGGCGTTCACTTCCGTGTTCTGCACCATGAATGGCGACTGGAACACTTCGATTTCATTGTGGAAACGCGTCAGTTCCGGCTCCAGCCCCATGGCGCAGACGCGGTAGGACAGGGTGCGGATGGCGTCGAGCATGCCGGGCAGCATGATATTGCCGTCGCCGACGGCCAGTTCGATATCGTCGCTGGTGAGCACGTCGAACAGTTCCAGCCAGTCCGTGGCGGGCACGTTGCTGATCCACAAATAATCGGTTTTCAGGTACAGCACCTGGTCGAGCGCGTCGTTCAGGTATTCGTCGCCCAGGGCGGGCGGCAGCATGCGGTAAGCGATGCGACGTTTCAATTCGGTGAAAAAACCGCTGTTCGACAGCACGCCGATGTCCGTGTACAGGCTGGCGTGGCGGCGCGCGGCCAGCACGCGCAGCACGTATTCGTGCAGGGCGCGCGCTTGCGCGGGGTTACCTTTGAGAAGCTGGCGCAGGGTGCGCACGTTGGCGATCGCGGTAGCGCTGTCGTGCGGGCGCTTGGGACGCAGTGAGTTGAATAATTCCACCAGCAAGTCGATATTGCTGGAGTTGGGGTCAATGCGTTCGAGGATAGCTAGCATGCAGAAAAAACGGGCGAGCCGCTGTCGGTAAAACCAGTAGTGTACCGCCTGCGTCAAATCGCGCAACGTTCGCCACCGAACGTTGCGTTACGGCAGGGCCTGCTTTTAACGCCATTTTGCCGCAAGTACCACAATCATGGTCACTCTTGCGTGTTGTCAGTGCGCGACGTGTTTCCCGGGGCTAAGCTGAAGTTTCTGTTGCACAACGCACGGATGGCTGGACAAAAAGCGAGGATAAGGTAACACTAAGATCAGACACACAGCGCATGTCCTGATCAATACCGGGAAGTTTCATTCACGTCACCGAGATATTTATCATGAAGACCTCGTATTTTGCGCTTGCTGTGATAGGGATGGGGCCATTCGCGCTGGGCACAGCGGCCCAGGCCGCCGATGGCGCGGGCAATTCCGCATCGAGTAACGTTGCCGTGTACGGCGTGCTCGACGCGGGCATCGTTGCCGAACGGGGCTGTGCCGCCAATTGCGCCAGCAGCAAGGTGTCCGGCGGCATCGCCTCCGGCTCGCGCCTGGGGCTGCAGGGCCGCGAAGCGCTGGGTAATGACGTGTCCGCCGTATTTGCGCTGGAAGCGGGCGTGCAGAACGACACGGGCCAGTCGGAAGACGGCCGTCTGTTCGGCCGCCAGGCTTACGTGGGCCTCGACAGCCGCCTGGGCGCGCTGACCCTGGGGCGCCAGTACAACCTGCAATACCTGGCGCTCACCGACGTGGCCGACCCGTTCAAGGGCGGCATGGCCGGCAGCGCCAGCAACCTGGCCGGCTACAGCGTGAAACGCTATGACAATACCGTCAAATACGTGTCGCCTGCCTTGCGCGGCGTGTCCGCCAGCGCCATCTACAGTTTTGGCGAGTCGCCGTACAGCAGCGCCAACAACCGCGCGTATGGCGCCACGCTCGGCTATTCGGCCGGCGCCGTCAATGTCAGCGTGTCGCACCAGCGCAAGAATAACTTCATCCTCGCCTCCGGCACCTTGCCCGCCATCGACATGTCGTCGCGTAACACCCTGATCGCGGCGAACATCGACCTGACAGTGGCCACCGCCTTTGCCGCCGTGGGCGTGAACAAGGGCTATGGCAGTTCGCCGTGGGACCCCAGCAATGCCTACAGTTCGCTGGCCCTGTCGACGTCGTCGTCGGACAGCCGCGACACCTTGCTGGGCGTGTCCGTGCCCGTGGGCGGCGTCAAGCTGCTGGCGTCCTGGGTGCGCAAGAATGACCGCGACCTGGCCAACCGCGACGCCAGCCAGGTGGCCCTCGGCCTCACGTATTGCCTGTCAAAACGCAGCGATTTCTACGCGTCCTACGCGAAGATCCACAACAAGAACGGCGCCCGCTACACGGTGGGCAATGCCAGCGACGCGGGACGCGGCGACGCAGCTTTTAATATGGGCTTTCGTCACGGCTTCTGAGCGGCAGTGGTGGATGGCGCAGGGCACGTTGCCCCCAGCCACTTGCCGTTGCTCGCCACGTTCACCTGCTCCGGCGTGCCGCGCGCGCTGGTTGTCACGGCCAGTTGCATGCTGAACGCCTGCTCGCCGGTGAACATGACCTTGCCTTCGCCGCTCGATTTTGGGTTGGCGCACGTAAACGACACATGCATGCCGCCCGCGATGTCGCTGTTCTTCGACTTGCAATCGCCGGGCTGGCCCGTGGGAATCTGCTTGCGCGCGGCCATGTCCGGCGTCACGCAGGCCGTCACGCGCACGGCGCCGTCAGCGCCCACGGTGGGCATGGCCATGCCGCGGCTGGCGGCCATGCTTTCCAGTTGCTTGCGTTGATCGGGCGGGAGGTTGCCCAGCTGCTGCAGCACCATGGACATGGCGTTGTCGGTGGCGGCGTCGGGCGACGCCATCTTGCTGTCGACTTGCCACAGGCCCGGCTTGATGCTGGCGGCCTGCGAGGCGGCCATGACATTGGCGTGGCTGCCCAAGGCGGCGCAGGCCAGCAGGGTCAGGCGTAGCAAAGAGTGTTTCATGTTAGCGTCTCCAAAAAAGGCAGACCCCAGCATACGGCATGGCAAGCGGGGCGCGCTTGCCATTGTGTTACAAACTGTGATCGGGCTCGATGCGGCGCACGTCCACGCAGGCGATGCGGCGCTCGTCCGCTTCGACGATTTCATAACGCAGATCATCGAGTTCCAGCACTTCGCCCACGGCCGGCATGTTTTCAAAATGCGCGAGCAGGAAGCCGGCCAGCGAGTTGTACTCGCCGTCTTCGCTGACCAGGGACTCCGTCTCGAAGACTTGCTCCAGGTAATGCAAGTCGGTGGCGCCATCGATGCGCCAGTGGCCGGGACCCAGCACCTCCACGTCGGGCAGCTCATCCTCGTCGGGGAATTCGCCGGCGATGGCTTCCAAAATGTCGATGGGCGTGAGCACGCCTTGCACGGTGCCGAACTCGTCGACCACCAGCACCAGTTGGCCGCGCGAGCGCTTCAGGGTTTCCATGGCTTTCAGCACGCCGGCCGCTTCCGGCACGACGACGGCTTCGCGCATGCTGGCCGGGTCGATCTTGGCGTGCGAGACGAGGTCTTCGATCAGGTCCTTGCTGCGCGCGATGCCGATCACATTGTCCAGGTCATCATTACAAACTGGAATCATGCTGTGCGGCGTTTCGCGCAGCAGTTGCAGCATCTTCTCGCTGCTGTCGTTCAGGTTGACCCACGAAACGTCGCCGCGCGGCGTCATCACGGAGCGGATCGAGCGCTCGGCCAGGGTCAGCACGCCGCTGACCATGTTGCGCTCTTCCACACCAAAGGCGGAGACATCGGGCATTGCCTTGACTTCATGCTCTTCCACGGCTTCGCGGCCCTTGCGTCCACCCAGCAGGCTCAGCACGGCTTGCGCCGTGCGGTCACGCAGCGGCGCGGTCGACTGCAGCTTGAGGAAGTTGCGGCGCGCCAGCTGATTGAAGAACTCGATGACGATGGAGAAACCGATGGCGGCGTACAGATAGCCCTTCGGAATGTGGAAGCCCAGGCCTTCGGCCACCAGGGACAGGCCGATCATCAGCAGGAAGCTCAGGCACAGCACCACGACGGTGGGGTGGGCGTTGACGAAGCGCGTCAGCACCTTCGAGGCGAGCATCATGACGACGATGGAAATGACGACGGCCGCCATCATCACGTACAGATTGTCCACCATGCCGACGGCCGTGATGACGGCGTCGAGCGAGAAGACGGCGTCGAGCACGACGATCTGCGCCACTACCAGGCCGAAGCCGGCGTAGACTTTCGGGCCCGTCTGGGCATGCGTGACGCCTTCGAGGCGCTCATGCAGCTCGGTGGTGGCCTTGAACAGCAGGAACAGGCCGCCGACGAGCAGGATCAGGTCGCGCCCCGAAAACGAGAATGTCCATAGGGAAAACAATGGCGTGGTCAGGGTGACCAGCCAGGAAATCAGCGAGAGCAGGCCCAGGCGCATGACGAGGGCCAGGGTCAGGCCCAGTACGCGCGCCTTGTCGCGCTGGTGCGGCGGCAGTTTCTCGGCCAGGATGGCGATGAAGATCAGGTTGTCGATACCCAGTACGATTTCCAGTACGACCAGCGTCAGCAGGCCGACCCAGATTGTCGGGTCAAATAACCATTCCATGTGTGTAACCTTGTAAAGTCAATCAATATAAAGCGTGCCCGGCGGCCGATTGCCCCAGGCCTGAATGCGCTGCGTGCTGCGGTGTCAGTGGCGGACGCGCGGCGGCCGGGTGGCCTGCCGCGCGTCCGCTTCGGCAAGTGCGCCCGGTCCCGCCTGCCAAATGATGGCGCAAAACGGCGCGCCCTGGCGCGAAGTCGGGTATAGCGTGATGGGATCGTTGTCGCATTCTTCGGCGTCGCAGCTGTCACCAAGCAAGCCGGCGTGGACGCTGGCGTCGGGACAATCGATACCGAAGGCGGGCGTGGCGGTAGCGCCGGCCGCGATTGCATGCTGGAATGGGGAAGGACTGGCGTAAGCCATGCTGGCGAACGCCTGGGGCAAGGCGATGAAAACAAAAAGGCAGAGCAGGACGAGAGCTCGTCTCATATACAGGCAGATAGTTCTGGAAGCGCGAGTATAACACGGGCATATCACAGCTTGATGACAGGGACTTGCGTAACTGATAAGTATGCCGTAAATTGTGAGAGCAATGATTTCCCTGGGCAGCGAAGACGCAGCGCGGGTCCATGGCAATTCTTGCGTTTGTATCGTCTTGCGTTTGCGCAGCTTTCGCATCTTTATATCGTAGTGTTACCAGGACTTTGCCTTGAAACCAATTACCGCCCTCCTGCTTGCCGCCGGCATCCTCTCGCCGTCGTTCATCCTGGCCGCCACCCCGGTGGAAGCCGCACCGACCCAGAAAACCGGCAAGGCCGCACCGAACCGCGGCGCCGCCGTCAAAGTCACCTCCGTCGAAGGCATCACCGAATACCGGCTGGCCAATGGCTTGCGCGTGCTGTTGTTCCCCGATGCCAGCAAGCCGACGCTGACCACCAACATCGTCTACCTGGTCGGTTCGCGCCATGAAAACTATGGCGAAACGGGCATGGCCCACTTGCTGGAACACCTGCTGTTCAAGCCCAGCGCCAACTTCGGCATCAAGAAGGGCACCAAGACTCCCGTCGAGATCCTGAACTCGACGGGCGCGCAATTCAACGGCACCACCTGGTATGACCGCACCAATTACTACGCCACCTTCCCCGCCAACGACGACAACCTGCGCCAGATGCTGGCCATGGAAGCGGACCGCATGGTCAACGCGGCCATCGACCAGAACGACCTGTGGAACCCCGTCACGAAAAAAGGCGAAATGACCGTCGTGCGCAACGAGTTCGAGATGGGCGAGAGCGATCCGATCGGCGTGACGAGCGAACGCATCCAGGCTATCGCCTACGACTGGCACAACTATGGCAAGTCGACCATCGGCGCCCGCTCCGACATCGAGCAAGTCAACATTCCCCGCTTGCGCGCGTTTTATCATAAATATTATCAGCCGGATAACGCCGTGCTGATGGTGGCGGGCCGCTTCGATGAAGCCAAGGTCTTGCAACAGATCAATGCGCTGTTCGGCAAGATTCCGAAACCCACGCGCGTGATCGAACCCACCTACACGGCCGAGCCCGTGCAAGATGGCGAGCGCGCCGTGACGGTGCGCCGCAGCGGCGGCACGCAATTCGTCGGCGCTGGCTACCACGTGGCGCCGTCCGGCAACCCGGACGCCGTCGCCATCGAGGTGCTCGGCCACGTGCTGACGGACGCCCCGGCTGGCCGTTTGCACAAGGCGCTGGTGGAAACCAAGCTGGCCAGCAAGATCGAATACAACTCCGTGAGCAACCTGGAGCCGGGCTACAACCTGTTCGGCGCGCTGGTGCCCGTTGATGGCAATCTGGATGCGGCGCAAGCGGCCATGCTGAAAGTGCTGGAAGAGCTGAAATCGCAGCCGATCACGGATGCGGAAGTGGCGCGCGTCAAGCAGCAGCTGAACAAGCAGATCGAACTGGCCACCTCGAACACGGCGCGCCTGACGATTGCCCTGACGGAGTCCCTGGCGGCCGGTGACTGGCGTTTGTTCTTCCTGCAGCGCGACCAGCTCGACAAGCTGACGACGGCGCAGGTGCAGGCGGCGGCCGAGAAATACCTGAAGAGCTCGAACCGCACCCTGGGCCGTTTCATCCCCACCGATGCGCCGGACCGCACCGTCGTGCCGGCCTATGCCGACGTGGCGCCGCAACTGGCCGGCTACACGGGCCGCGCCGTGGTGGCGCAGGGCGAAGCGTTCGACCCGAGCCCCGACAATATCGAAGCGCGCACGCAGCGCTTCACCTTGCCGAACGGCTTGAAGGGCGCCTTGCTGCCGAAGAAAACCAAGGGCAGCACCGTCAGCGTCGTGCTGAAACTGCAGCTCGGCAGCGAAGAGAGCTTGCGCGGCAAGGGGCAAGTGGGCAGCTACACGGCCAATCTGTTGTCGCGCGGCACGGATAAACTGTCGCGCCAGGAAGTGAAGGATAAGTTCGACCAGCTGGGCACGCAAGTGGCCATCTCCGGCGGCGCCGAAGGGGTCACCGCCATGTTGACGGGCAAGCGAGAGAACTTGCCGGCTGCCATGGACCTGCTGGCGCAAGTGCTGCAAAAGCCGGCCCTGAACGAGACGGAATTCCTGGAATTGCAGCGCGAGCAGGTTGGCCGCGCCGAGCAGGAATTGCCTGAACCGCAGCCGCAGGCCGTGAACGCCTTCCGCCGCCTGCTCGACGCCACGCCGCCAGGTCATGTGCGCCATATCGGCACCTTGCCGGAAGAGCTGGCGCAATGGAAAGCCATCCAGGTTGCCGATGTGAAAGCCTTCCATGGCGCCTACTATGGCGCGTCGAACGCCACCTTTGCCGCCGTGGGCGACTTCGACCCGGCCGCGCTGAAGGCGCAGGTGGCCAGCCTGTACGGCAGCTGGAAGGCGCAGCAGCCATACGTGCGCATTCTTGATGCCGTCAAGCCCGTCAGCGGCGAGAAAGTCACACTGGAAACGCCGGACAAGGCGAATAGCGTGCTGTTTGCCATCCAGCCGATTCCCCTCAAGGATGACGCCGCCAGCTATCCGGCCTTGCTGATCGCCAATCACATGCTCGGTGGCGGCGCCTTGCGCAGCCGCCTGGCCGACCGCATCCGCCAGAAGGAAGGCTTGTCGTACGGCGTCGGCTCCCAAGTGACCGTGCCATCGCGCGAGCCGGCCGGCTTCTGGTTGGCCTACGCCATCAGTGCGCCGCAAAACACGGCCAAGGTGGAAGCGGCCTTGCGCGAGGAAATCGCCAAGGTGCTGGCCGACGGCTTCACGCAAGAGGAATTGATTGAGGCGAAGAAAGGCTGGCTGCAATCGGAAGAAGTGGGCCGCACGCAAGACAGCGGTCTGGCGCGCGGTCTGGCCGATTATCTTGCGCAAGACCGTACCATGGCTTACGACAAGGACCTGGAAGCGAAAGTGGCTGCCCTGACTCTGGCGCAAGTGAACCAGGGCTTGCGCGAGTACCTGAAGCCATCGGCCATCTCGATCGTGACTGCGGGCGATTTTGCCAAGGTGGCGAAAGAGGGCGAAAGCGGTGCCAAGGCTACGACGTCGAAATAAGCTGTTTTAGATGGAAAAAACCCGCTGGCAATGACATTGCCAGCGGGTTTTTTTATTGATGCGAGTCAGCTTAGCGCGGTGCTAATTCCGCGACGTAAATTTCCACGCGGCGGTTGCGTGCGCGTCCCGAGGCATCCGCATTCGAGGCGATCGGCTCGCGGGCGCCGCGGCCTTCCGTGACGACGCGCGTTGGCGACACGCCACGCATGGCCAGGTAGTCGCGCGTGTGGGCCGCGCGTTCCACCGACAGCGGTTCGTTGATCGAAGCGCTGCCCGTGCTATCCGTATGGCCGATGATGCTGACCGTGGTATTCGGGTTTTCATTTAGGGTAGCGGCAAAACGGTCGAGGATGGGGCGGAAATTGCCCTTGATGTCGGCGCGATTGGTGTCGAAGGAAATATCGCTTGGAATTTCCATTTTCAGGCGGTTATCGGCCGTCTGCGACACTTGCACGCCCGTACCCTGTGTCGCTTGTTCCATCGCGCGCTTCTGGTTTTCCATGCGGTTCGACCAGATATTGCCGACCACGGCGCCCGCTGCCGCACCGAGCAGGGCTCCGCCGGCCGTGCGGCCGCCGCTGCCGCCACCGGTGGTGCCGCCGATCAAGGCGCCCAGCCCCGCGCCGATGCCGGCGCCCGTGGCCGTGCCACGCTGCGTCGAGGACATGTCCGCGCAGCCGCTGGCAGCCAATGCGATCACCAGCATGCCGATCAGGGATTTGGCGCCAGTGCCTTTTTTGAATGTTTCTTTCATGGATTTTCTCCTTGTTTTGTTATTGGGACATACCCAGGACTACCCGTACACGTTACTGCAAATGAAGCTGCTTGCCAATGCGTGCCCACTGTCGGCAAAAGGCGCCAAAAGTCGGCAAAAGAGCGGCGCCCGTGTGCACGCGCGCCGCTCTTGTCAGGCCAGGCTAACGGGCTGGGCTATAAACCGCGCCCGCTGATCAGGCGCAACAGGATCATGATGACCGCGACTACCAGCAGGATGTGGATGAAGCCGCCAATGGTATAGGAAGTTACCAGGCCCAGCAGCCAAAGAATAATGAGTACGACGGCGATTGTATACAACATGATATGTCCTCCGAGAGTAATGTGTGGATGACGGCGACTGCCTTCGCCTTGCGGGCGCTGGCGCGTGGCGCCGTCATCGTTTTTTGTCATTGCGCGGCGATTGGGTCGCTGAACGCTGATGCCATGACTAAGTGTCTACTTTGTTTCGCTTGCGTTCTGTACGCTGTCGTACACAAGGATCAACTATCGGGACCGGTCAGCGTGGTCATCTGCCATGCCCGGTATCCAGGCCAGCATGCCGGCCATGCCGACGGCGCCCGCCAGGCAACTGAGCATGCCGCCGGTCAGCAGCAGCATCACGCCAAACACGGGTGCGCTCGCTTGCAATGGCGCCAGGTCCAGCGCGCAGAAGCCCAGCGCGGTGGCCAGGATGCCGGCTCCGATAAAGCCGAGCCAGATCCGCTTACTGCCTGCCTTGTCGTTTTCCATCGCAGCTCCTTGAAGATATTCGTTGAACTTTCCTGAGTGCATCATCTCGCGGGACGGAAAATTCATCTGTACGCCAACGAACATGACTAAAAAGAAAACACCCGGACAGGCCGGGTGTGTGTTGAATTTGCAACTATTGCAGCGGCTGCACCGCTGGGTAGTTAGTGCATGCCTTAGCCGATGGCGCGCAAGCCGCCGTTGACGACGCGCACGCGGTCGCCCTGGCTCCAGTTCGGCGCGGCGCTCTGGTGCACGGTGCGCGTCTTGCCGTTATCGAGGCGCACGACAATGTTGTAGCTGCGCGTGGCGCGCACGCTGCCTTCGATCTGGTTGCCGGCCACGGCGCCGCCAACGGCGCCCAGCACGGTGGCCAGCTGCTTGCCGTGGCCGCCGCCCACCTGGTTGCCCAGCAAGCCGCCGACGACGGCGCCGCCGGCCGCGCCCACGCCACTGCCTTCGGCGCGCGTATTGACTTCATGGATGGCTTCGATCACGCCGCAATTGCCGCACACCTGCGGCGCCGGGGCAGCCGCATATTGTTGCTGAGGTTGTTGCTGTGGCTGCGGCTGGCGCACGGGTTGCTGCTGTTGCTGCGGCGGCAGGGCAGCCAGCGCTTGCGCGCCGGCAGGCTGCAAGTTCGCTTGCGGCTGGTTCGCCTGCAAGCTGGCCAGTTGTTCTGCCGAGGTGCTGGCCGCCAGTGGCTGGGCATCGCGCTGGGACGAGGGCAGCCAGCCCATCAGGGCCGCCGTGCCCACGCCGCAAAACAGCAGGACGGCGACGGCGGCGGCAAGCACCAGCGGATGGAGGGATTTGGTAGTGGTAGTCATGGAGAGCTCCTTGTTTTTTTGAAATAATGAAATGGGTAGTGCGTGTTATCCGTGCATGCAGCTAGTGTGCTGTGCCGCGTGCCCCGCTTCCGTGCGTCACCGTACATACAGGGACGGTACTGCACCGTAGGCTAAGTAAAAATTATGTCGAGTTGTAACGACACCAAGGAAAAGCAATGCCACCAACGAACGCCAGCATGACCCTGTCCCGCGATGCAGGCCGATCCGGCCTGGGCACGCCTGCGGGCGCGCTTGATGCCGGTAACCGTTTGCTGGCCAGCCTGCCCGAGCACGACTTGCGGCACCTGACGGCGCTGTTTGAGAGCGTCACGGTCGAGGTGGGCGAGGTGTTGTACGAGCCGGGCCAGCCTATCGGTCACATCTATTTCCCCGGCGATTGCCTGATCTCGCTGCTGGCCGTGGCGGAAGGCCGCATGACCCTGGAAGTGGGCTCCGTCGGCCGCGAAGGCGTGCTGGGCGCTTCCGTCGCGCTGGGCCACGACCTGGCGCAAGTGCGTGCTGTTGTGCAACGTTCCGGTACGGCCAGCCGCATCGGGCGGGCCGAGTTCTGCGCCGAGTTCGCCCAGCTCGAATCCCTGCAGCGCTTGCTGTACCGCTACACGGACACTTTGCTGGCGCAAGCCATTCAGATTGCCGTGTGCAGCCGCTTTCACGTACTCGAGGCACGCCTGGCCCGGTCGCTGCTGATCACGCGCGACCGCCTGCAGTCGGAAAAATTTCACCTGACGCATGAGTTCCTCGCCCATACTCTGGGCGTGCGGCGGGTCGGCGTGACCAAGGCGGCCAGCGCGCTGCAGCAGCAAAAACTCATCACCTACAGCCGCGGCAATATCGAGATCCTCGATTCTGCCGGCCTGGAGGCTGTTTCCTGCCGCTGCTACGCGCTGGTCAAGGACAGCGGCGCCATCGGTATGGCCAACGTCTTCGTCTGATTTTCCTCATCCTCGTGCCACGGACGCAAAAAAGCGGGGCGGGCGCCTGGGCACCCACCCCGCTTTCTTGCGCAGCAATTACTTCGGCTTGACCTGGTTACCGATCACGCCGCCGACTGCGGCACCGCCGACTGCGCCGACAGCGCTGCCGCCGGTCAGCACGGAGCCGGCAACGGCGCCGATACCAGCGCCGATGGCCGTATTTTTATCCTGGCCCGACATATTGGCGCAAGCGGTCAAGCTCAGCAGCAGAGCAGCAACGGAAGTGGTAGCGGCGATTTTTTTAATGATTTGCATGATAGTTCTCCTATGAATTCGGACCTCGTGGCGCCGGCCTGGCAGGGGGCCGGTGGAATTTCGTATCGCCACGTCTTGGGTGTTTCAGGCACGATCACAGAATAGGATTGTGACAAGGCAGGGTCTGTTCGGCAACGCACATAGGGCTGTAACAATTGTAATTGTGCACGGCCAAGTGTGATTCACCGGCTTTTGCGCTGTGTCTTGCCCGGTTTCGGCGCCACCGGCTTGATGCGCGCCTGGGCCAGCAGGGCTGCGCATTCGCTGTTCTCGCCGGGACCGGCATTCACCAGCGGCAGCAGGGCCGCCACGGGCGCCACCACGGCCAGCGCCAGGGCGCCGCCGGCGCGCAGGGCCAGCACGCCCTTGTCGACGCTCACGTCGGGCTTGCTGAAGGTGCCCCGCACATACAGGGGCGAGCGCAGCGAAAAGATGCGCAAGCCCTTGCTGTCCGGTTGCAAGGTCAGGTCCAGCTGCTCGTTGGCCAGGCTCACCGTGCCGTCGATATGCAGCACGGCATCGTCCGTGTCGACGAGGAACTGGCGCGTGCGCATCAGCCCCTTGGTGACGACGAAATCGGCGGCCATGCAGTTCAGCTTGACCTGCTTGTCGCCCACCAGCTTGGTCAGCACGACACTGCCGATATTCAAGCCCATTTCTTCCAGCAGCAGCTTGCTGATGCTGCCCCGGTCGATCAGTGCGCGCACTTCGCCGTTTGAACTGCCCAGCAGGCTGGCGACGGAATTGCCCGTGGCCGACAGCGACGCGTCGCCATTGATTTCGCCCACGCTCGCTTGCAGGGCCGGCAGGCGGGGGAACAGTTGCTGGATATGCAGATGGCGGGCGCTGGCCTTGAGTTCGGCCGCGATGCCGTTGGCGATGACCTTGCCGCTGCCGTCCAGCCTGATCTGCGACGTCAAGGTGCCGCCCGCCACGTTGAAGTTGAGCGGCGTCAGGGACAGCACGCCATCCGTCAGCACCACATGCGTGTCGAGCTTGCTGATTGGCAGTTCGGCGTCGCGCGTGATTTTATCGGCCGTGTAGCGCACGTCGGCGTCCAGGCTGGTCCAGCGCTCCGTCTTGAAGGTTTCCACCGGCAGCACGCGGCCGGCCGGCTGTGTCGACGGCACGCCCCGTTCCTCTTTGCTGGCGCTGGAATCGGCGCCCACCAGCGGGCCCAGGTCGGAAAATTGCAGCAGGCTCGAGTGCACCTCGCCCGTCAGGCGCTTGCGCGGCAAGCTGGCGGAAAACGCCAGCTTGCCACTGATGTCGCTGGAACCCACCTTGCCGCTGAACTGGTCGTACACCCATTCGCCGCCGCGCGGCGCCAGGGTGCCCGTCAAATGGCCTTCCGTGCTGAAATGCGGCGTTTCCGGCAGCAGCACGCCCGTCAAGGGGTACAGGCGCGCCATGCTGGGCCCGGATATTTTCAGGCGCACGTCGAGCGCGGCCAGGTCCGCCGGGCGCGTCAGCGTGCCTTCAATGGCCACGCTGCTGCCGCTGGCGCGCATGTCGGCCTGGATGGGAAAGGGCATGCCTTGCTGCTGCAGCGACAGCACGCCGCCCGCCTTGCCGCCACCCGTGACGGTTTCGCCGCGGTATTTGCCCGACAGCTTCCAGGCGATGCCGTAGCGCGCATCGTCCGCGATGGTGTCGACGTCGGCGCGCATGGCCGTGTGCGTGACTGCATCGTCCAAGGTCACGCTGCCCTTGCTGAAGACCACGCTTTGCAGTTCCAGTTGCCACGGCGACGGCTGCTCCTGCTTGTCGAAGGTCCAGTTGTTCTGGCCATCCTTGTTGCGCAGCAAGCGTACCTGCGGCGCGTCGAAGCGCAATTGCGGGATGATGATTTTCTTGTCCAGCAGGGCCAGGGGATTGAGTGTGAACGCCAGCTGGCTCACGCTGGCCAGCTGCGCCGGCTCATCCGTTCCTGCCATGGCGCTTGGGTTGCCCAGGCGCACGTCCTTGGCCTGCAAGTGCGGCCACGGCAGGTAGGCGCGCCAGCTTTGTTGCCCCGCGGTCGGTGGCTGCCGCCATGTCAGCGACAGGTCGCCCGCAATGGCAAAGGGCCGGCCCAGCGCTTCGCTGGCGCGCGCATTGAGCCAGGGCTTGGCGCGGTTCCAATCCATATTCAGCAGGACGGCGGCGGCGACGACGGGTAATGCGATGAGTGCGGTGGCACTGGCGAGGGTGATTTTCTGGCGGCGGGAGAGCGGCATTAGCTGAATCTTTCTGGTCAAGTAGACACGATGCTACAGGAATCGCTACAAAACCGGTCCCGTTTCAGGTTTTGCTGGCGTGCACGTGCGCTGGCGCACGTTGCCCATGCAAGTATTGTCGATTTCTTACTCTATGTGCGGCACCGAACGGATATACGGGGAGCCGGAGCCTATAACGTCATACATCAAACGCAGTTCCTGATTCCAGATGTACCGACGTTGAACCCTACCGCTTAACATTCTCCAGGAGAAGAAAAATGACAAACCGAGATTCCATCAAAACCCCCATGACCGTTCTGGCCGCCTGCCTCACCGCCGTTGTTCTGATGACGGGCTGCTCCAGCCTGAAAACGCCAGCCACGGCCGATGTCGCCGTGTCGCGCGCCGCCGTCGATAACGCCGCCAGCGCCGGCGCCGCCGAACTGGCCCCCGATGAAATGCGTTCGGCCCGCGAAAAAATGCGCATGGCTAACCAGGCATTGAAAGACCGCGACTACAAACTGGCGCGCGACCTGGCCGACCAGGCGCAAGCCGATGCCAAGCTGGCGCAAAGCAAGGCCAACTCGGCCAAGGCCACCAGCGCCGCCGATGAGATCAACGAGAACATCCGCGTCATGCGCGAAGAACTCGACCGTGCCAATCAGCAAGCGCCAAAACAATAAGCAACAACAACAATAACTAATAACAGGACTCCATCATGAAAAAAGCTACCTACACCACCATTCCCGGCCTGCTGGCCATGGCCGCTTTAGTTGCCGCCTGCAGCTCCGCACCGACCACCACCAGCCTGCTCGACCAGACGCGCGGCGACTACATGGCGGCGCAATCGAACCCGCTGGTATCGAGCTATGCGCCACGCGAATTCCGCGAAGCCAGCGCTGCGCTGGAAGCGGCAAACGCGGCCGCCACGCGCCAGGATGACAGCGAAAAAGTCGACAAGCTGGCCTACCTGGCCAAGCAAAAGATAGCCACGGCGCAAGAAGTCGCCAAGCAGAAAGCTGCGGAAGCCGATGTCGCCAACGCTGGCAAGCAGCGCGACCAGTTGCGCCTCGATGCGCGCACGCAGCAGGCTGACCAGGCTACGGCCCGCGCCCAGTCGGCGCAAGCCGATGCGGAAGCGGCCAAGGCCCAGGCGCAAGCGGCTGAAGCATCGGCCCGCGATGCGCAAGCCCGCGCCGCCGGACTCGAAGCGCAACTGGCCGACCTGGCCGCCAAGAAAACCGAACGCGGCATGGTCATCACTCTGGGTGACGTGCTGTTTGGCACGGACAAGGCGAACCTGACGGCCGATGGCGTGAATACGGCGCGCAAGCTGGCCGACGTACTGAAAAACAACCCGCAGCGCACCGTGCTGATCGAAGGCTTTACGGACAGCACGGGCGGCTCCGCGCATAACCTGGAATTGTCGCAACGCCGCGCCGAATCCGTGCGCAATGCATTGCTGGAGCAAGGCATCAGCCGCGACCGCATCGCCACGAAAGGTTATGGCGCCGCCTATCCGGCCGCCGGCAATGACAGCGCGGCGAATCGCCAGTTGAATCGCCGGGTGGAAATTGTGCTGTCGGAAGATAACACGGCCATTCCCGCCCGCCGATAGTACCTGGAACAACGCTGCCCAGTGCGGCAGTACTCAGGCAGTACTCAGGCAGCACCGGCCGCACGTCGGCCGGTGGATACCCACGCAAGACTTGAAAGGAAACATCATGACCCAAACATCTGTTGAGATTCCAGCTGGCATCGATACGGCCGCCATCCGCGCGGCCGCCAAAAACCTGGACGACGGCGCCGTGACGGCCGGCTACCAGGGCGATCGCCAGGAGTTGATCACCCTGCTGAATGGGGCGCTGGCCACCGAACTGGTGTGTATTGCGCGCTATAAACGCCATTACTACACCGTGAGCGGGCGCGACAATGGCAGCATCAAGGCCGAGTTTCTGGAACACGCGCAGCAGGAACAGGAACACGCCGACTGGCTGGCCGAACGCATCGTGCAATTGAATGGCAAGCCAGATTTTAATCCTGCAACATTGCTTGCACGTAGCCATGCCGAGTATGATGACTCCGAAGACGTGCAAAGCATGGTGCGTGCCAATCTGATCGCGGAACGGGTGGCGATCGAGTCGTATCGCCAGATGATCGTCAAAATCGGCGACAAAGACCCGACCACGCGCCATTTGTTGATCAAAATCATGGCTGTCGAAGAAGAGCACGCCGATGATATGCGCGATCTAATGGAATAGTGTTTTTGAGTAAAGTAGGTATAGTAACTACATTCATCCACAGCTAAGGAGCTACACCATGTTGGAAAACAATATCACCACCGTCAATAACGATGTCAAAACCCTGGTCAAGGATGCGCAAGCCCTGTTCAGCGCCGCTGCCGCCCTGACCGGCGAAAAAGCCGATGAAGTGCGCGTCAAGGGCATGAAAACCCTGGACGCCGCCCTGGCCAAGGCGCACGAAGCGCAAGCATCGGCCATCGTTGCCACCAAGCAGCTCGCCTCCCAGGCGGACGGTTATGTCAAGGAAAACCCATGGCGCACGGTGGCCGTCGCCGCTGGCGTCGGCGTGCTGGTCGGCTTCATCCTGGGCCGCAAGTAATCCACCGTCAGGAGCGATATGGACAAGTCTGCTTCGTCTCACCAGGGGCCGGGATTGATCGGCTCGGTCGCCGGCCTGGCCAAAAACGCTGTCGGACTGATGTTGTCGCGGCTGGAACTGGCCACCATCGAACTGTCGGAAGTGCGCAATCACATGCTGCAGCTGGTGGTCATTTTCGCGCTGGCGACGGTGGCGGGCTTGTTTGCCATCGCTTACGGCAGCGTGCTGATCGTTTTCCTGGCCTGGGATAGCCTGGGCTGGAAGATCCTGGCGATCATGACGGTCGTGTTCGTAGTGCTGGCCATCGCGCTGGTCCTGTATGCGCGCGCCATGCTGCGTCAAGGAAAGCTGTCCATGCCGGCCACCATGGCGGAATTGAAGGCTGACCGCGACATGCTGATGTAAGCGGCCTCACGAGGAGAATTCATGTCGGAAAACGACAAACTGGCGGCGCAAGCCGCCCGCAAGCGCCTGCTGATCGCCCAGGGTGAAATGTATCGCGTCGGCATCGTGCATGCGCGCGCCAACGTGGGTTATGCATTGCGTCCCGAATCGCTGTTGCAGGGCGTGGTCGAGACGGCGGTCGGCTTTGCCGGCCACCGCGTCGAGTCCTTGCTGGCGCCGGGCGGCATGCGTTTGCAAGGCGCCATGCCCTACGTGCTGACGGCGCTATCGTTTATCGGACGCAAGAAGCTGGTCAAGCCAGCCCTGGTCCTGGTAGCCGTGGCCGCCGTTGCCGCCAACTGGCTGCGCCGCAAGCGCTGAACACCAGCCGTACAGGAACGCCGTCATTGACGGCGTTTTTTTTGTCTGCACCCAAGGTCCGACACGCACGGACGCAATCCCTTACAATGATTTACGCCGCATTCCGCGCGGTGGACAGAGGGGCCATCTTGATGACACATTCGAAGACACCGATCAATCAGTTAAATCCCTCGCGCCTGCGCATCGTGCTGGTACTGCAGGGAGGCGGCGCATTGGGCGCCTACCAGGCCGGCGTCTACCATGCGCTGCACGAACATGGCCTGGCGCCGGACTGGGTGGTGGGCACCTCGATCGGCGCCATCAATGCCGCCATTTTGGCCGGCAACAAGCACGAGGACAGGCTGGTGCGCTTGAAACAGTTCTGGCAGCGCGTGGCGCACCGCGACAGCGTCGACATGAATATGATTTCTGATCAGCAGCGCCGCTCGAACATCTGGCTGGCCACGCTCGATACGGTGCTGCGCGGCGTGCCCGGCTTCTTCAAGCCGCGTGCGTTCAGCCTGTTTCCCGCCGGAATCGCCGTGAAACCGGAGGAAGCGAGCTTCTACGATACGGGCGAGCTGGCCAGCACCCTCGGGGAACTGGTCGATTTCGATTACCTGAACCAGCCGGGCGGCATGCGCCTGACGGTCAACGCGCTGCGCGTCAAATGCGGCAGCCTGACCAGTTTTGACAGCCAGCAGCAGCCGCTGACGGCCGAGCACATCCGCGCCAGTGGCGCCTTGCCGCCCGGCTTTGCCGGTGTGCGCGTCGATGGCGACCTGTACTGGGATGGCGGCCTGTACTCAAACACGCCGCTGGAAACCGTGCTCGACGACACTCCCCACGTCGACACCCTGGTCTTCATGGTGGATTTATGGAGTTCGGAAGGCCCGGAACCGACCACCCTGGATGAAGTGCAGACGCGGCAAAAGGACGTCACCTTTGCCTCGCGCTCGAAACGGCATATCGAAGATTACGTCAACACGCATACCTTGCAGCACAAATTGCGCGAACTCTACGCCAAGCTGCCCGACAGCGCGCACAACCGCCAGCAGACGGAAGAGCTCGTAGCGCTGGGCTGCGACAGCACCATGCACATCGTGCGTCTGCCGTACGCGGGGCGCGACTGGCACATGGCGGCCAAGGATATCAATTTCTCCAGGGGCTCCATCGAATGGCGCTGGGAGCAGGGCTACCAGGACGCCTTGCGCGCGATCAAGGCGGCCGGCTGGCTGGCTTTTGTTACGGAAGACACGCCGCTCGTGGTGCACGAGTTGCCACCCTACGAGCGTGACGCCGCCTGATCAGGCGGCGTCGCACCGGTACGGCTTGTCACTGCGGATGCGCCGCTACACGCAGTTTTTCGGCATTTGCCATGTCTTGCCGGTAAGTATCTTGCGCATCCTTCAGGCAGCTTGCCCGCGCGGCGGAGGGTTCCGAACGGCAGGCTTTCTTGGCCTCGGCCAGGGCGGCGGCGATTTCCTTGCGCAGGGTGCGCAGCTGGGCTTGCGCCGTGCTGTCTTCCTGGTACCAGCGTTGCGGGTCGCTCGGCTGCGGCGTGGCCGTCTGGGCCAGTGCCAGTGGCGCCAGGCTGCAGGCGAGCAGGGTGGCCAAGAGTGTGTTGTGGATAGTCATGATATTTCCTCCTTGAATTAAAAATGGCGCCGCAGCGCCTTTTTTTACAACCTGCCCGTCAGTAATAGCAGGATCAGTATCACGACGACCAGGCCGGCGATGCCGCTGGGGCCGTAACCCCAGTTGCGGCTATGCGGCCAGGTAGGCAGGACGCCGACCAGGGCGAGGATCAAGATGATCAGAATAATGGTGCCCATGGCAACTCCTTGTTATCGTACGACGCATGCGGGATGGCGGACGCTTGTCAAGCTCCGCCGAAAATTAATAGCGGTAGACGCTGCCGTCAACGACGCGCACGCGGTTGCCTGGGCGCAAGTCATTCGCGTTGTCCTGCACCACGGTGCGGTATTCGCCGTTGTCGAGGCGCACGCTGATCTGGTAAGCCTGCGCTTGCTGCCTGCGGCCTTCCACCTGGTTGCCGACCACGCCGCCGGCGACGGCGCCCGCTACAGTGGCGGCCGTGCGTCCGCCGCCCGAGCCGATGGTATTGCCCAGCAGGGCGCCGGCGATGCCGCCGACCACGGCGCCGGCGCCGCTGGTTTGGCCGCCACCCTGCACGATCTGGATGGAGTCGACGGTGCCGTACATGGCGGACTCAGGCTGGTTGGCCGGGTAATATTGTTGTGACTGGGTAGGGCCGGTGGCGCAACCGCTGAGTACGGCGGTGGCGGCGAGCATCAGTGCAGCCAAGGTGGCGTTGGTTTTCATTTTATTCTCCTGACGAGGTGAGGGTGTAGTGCCATCTTAGTCACGCTCCTGTTCTTGGTCTGTACGCTGCCGCACGCACTTATTTGCTGTCGAACTGGCATTCTGGCCTGGAGCGGTCCAGCAAAACGTTGTTATTTCTCCCTGTCTATCTCCTGCTTTCAAAATAAATTACTTGTGTACGGCAGCGTACAGAAGAGCGGCGACTATCCACGTAAAACGGTAGTCATGCCAAGCAGACATGCTTGGTGCCACCAGGGAGAAATACAATATGAACAAGAATAAGCTCTTCACCGCCATCGTCGTCAGCCTGGCATGCGCCGCCTGGGGCGGCCAGGCAGTGGCCGCCACGCCGGAAGCGAAAGCAGCCTACAAGGCGGCCAATGAACAGGCGGACCTGAATTACAAGCTGGCGCATGCCGAGTGCGAAAAAATCACGGGCAACCCGAAGGATGTCTGCATCGCCGAAGCGAAGGCCGTGCGCGCCTACGATGAAGCAGTTGCTCAGGCACAATATACGAATACCCTGCGTGCCTACACCAAGGCGCGCATCAAGATTGCCGATGCCAACTACGACGTCGACCTGGCCCGCTGCAATGCGCTGACGGGCAACGACAAGGATGTCTGCGTCAAGCTGGCCAAGTCCACCAAGGTGGCGGCCCTGGCTGACGCCAAGGCAGACAAGAAAGTCATCGAAGCGCGCAGCGATGCGCGTGAAGCAAAGAGAAAAGCCGAGTACAAGGTCGCGACAGAAAAATGCGATGCATTGGCCGGCGCAGCCAAGGATGACTGTATCAAGGCTGCAAAAACCCAGTTTGGCTACTGAGCGTTATCCGGCGCGCAGTCACCACACTGGTATAAGAAGCTCATTGTGAGCACGTTGATTGACCACTCCTAAGGAAAAAACCATGAAATTCACTAAATCTATCGCTACTGGCCTGTTCATCGCTTCCCTGTTCGCCGTTGCAGGTTGCGCTTCGACCCCAACCAAAGAAGGCACGGGCGAGTACATCGACGACGCGGCCATCACCACCAAAGTGAAAGCCAGCATCTTCAATGAGCCTACCCTGAAATCGACGGAAATCAACGTTGAAACCTTCAAGGGCGTGGTTCAGCTGAGCGGCTTCGTTGCCCAGCCAGCCGATGCCGCCAAAGCGGGCGAAATTACCCGTGGCGTCAAGGGCGTGAAGTCGGTGAAAAACGACATCCGCGTCAAGTAATGGCCTGACCTGCCGCAGCGTCCGCCCGATGGCGGGCGCTGTGGCCCTCCACCGACCGTCGCGGGAATCGCATGCATATCCAGCCTACAGATACCCCGCCCGAACCGGTGGCGGCTGCCACCACCGAGCCTGCCGGGCCACCTCCCGGCACGCCCGTGGAGCATCCAGACTCAACCTTGCGCCTGCCGCTGCATGTCCATGCGCGTGGCCTGGCCTTGGGCATCATCGCTACTGTCAGCTTCATCTACGCGCTGCAGTGGGCGCAGAAATTCCTCATTCCCGTCATCTTCGGCATTTTTATTGCCTATACCCTCAATCCCGTCGTCGCCTGGCTGGAAAAGCTGCGCCTGCCGCGCGCCATCGGCGCTACCGCCGTCACGGCCCTGATCCTGTTTGGCTCTGTCGTCGTGATCGAGCGCGTGCAGGGCGAATTTGAATCCATCGTGGAAGAGTTGCCGGCCGCCACACAGAAACTGTCGCGGCTGATCGCCGAGAACACGGGTGGCAAGAACAGCACCTTCCAGAAGATGCAGGCCGTGGCCAATGCAATCGAGCAAGTGGCCGCTGGCGCCGAGGCCCGCCGCAACAACCGCCGCGCCGCCGCCGCCGAGGCGCCCAACTTCAAGATCATGGACTGGGTCTGGGCCGGCTCGCTGGGCCTGGTGGGCTTTCTCAGCCAGGCGACCATGGTCATCTTCCTCGTGTTTTTCCTGCTGCTGTCGGGCGACACCTTCAAGCGCAAGCTCGTCAAGCTGACGGGACCGTCGCTGAGCCGCAAGAAGGTCACCGTGCACATCCTGGAAGACATCAATACCTCGATCCAGAACTATATGTTCATGCTGCTCGTCACGAATGGCTTGCTGGCCGTCCTGATGTGGATCGCCTTGCGCGTGATCGGCCTGGAAAACGCGGGCGCCTGGGCCATCGTGGCCGGCTTGCTGCACATCATGCCGTATTTCGGCCCCTTGCTCATCACCATCGCCACGGGGCTGGTGGCCTTTTTGCAATTCGAATCGCTGCAAATGGTCTTGCTGGTGACGGGCACGTCGATGGCCATCGCCACCCTGGTGGGCACCTTTGTCACCACCTGGATGACGGGACGCATCGCCCGCATGAATCCCACTGCCGTGTTCATCAGCCTGTTGTTCTGGGGCTGGCTGTGGGGTGTCTGGGGCTTGCTGCTGGGCGTGCCCATCATCGTCATCGTGAAAGTGGTGGCCGAGCGCGTGCAAGGCATGGAAGCGGTGGCCGAGCTGCTGGGCGAATAGCTTTCAAAAACACAATAAAAACGGCGCCCGCGGGCGCCGTTTTTATTGCCGCAGCGTGCTCAGGACTGGTGGCGTTTCAATATCTTGACTTGCACATCGTCATCGTCCGTCTTCGGCATATCCTTCATGCTGCCCAGCTGTAGGGCGAACTGGCGCGTGAATTCGGCGCCCAGGAAGAAGATTTGCGCCGAGTAATACACCCACAGCAGCAGGGCCACCAGCGAACCGGCCGCGCCATAGCTGCTGGCTACGCCGCTATTGCCGATATACACACCAATCGCATATTTTCCCAGGGAAAACATGAAGGCCGTGCCCACGGCGCCGATCAGTACGTCGCGCCAGGACAGGCGCACGCGCGGCAGCATTTTATAGATGACGGCGAACAGGCTGGCGATGACGGCAAAGCCGATCAGGTTCGACAAAATGGTAAACAGCACGGCCGTGTCTTTCCACACGCCTTCCCAGAAGTTGGCGAGAATGGCCATGGCGGCGTTGACCACCAGCGACACCATCAGCAGGAAGGCCAGCACCAGCACCAGGCCGAAGGACAGCAAACGCGTGCGCAGCATGTCCCAGGCGCCCGCTTCCTTCAGCGGTGGTACTTGCCAGATTTCATCGAGACTGGCTTTCAGTTCGGCAAACACACTGGTGGCGCCAAACAGCAGCAGGGCGCTGGCGATGAGGGTGGCGATGCGGCCCTGCTCATGGTTCTTCGCACCGGCCAGCACCAGCTGGATGGCTTCGGCGCCTTGCGTGCCCAGCAAACCCTGCAGTTGCCCCATCAGTTCGCCGCGCGCGGCGGCCGGGCCATAGAAAAAGCCGGCGATGGCGATCACCAGCACGAGGATGGGGGCGATGGAAAACAGGGTGTAATAGGCGAGGGCGGCGCCCTTGCTCGAGGCGCGGTGTTCCAGCCATTCGGTGACGGAACAGACGAGGACACTGCGCATTTGCCGGCTGAACGGCGCCAGGCCGGCCAGTCCGGGATAACGGGTAGAAAAATTCATGATGACTTTCAATGCAAAAAAGGGGCGCGAGCCCCTTTTTTATTCACAAGTGGCGTACCACTGTTGAGTTTACTGCACGCGGCGTTCGATGGTGATTTGTTCCACTTCAACGCGGCGGTTTGGTTCCAGGCACTTGATCAGGTCGGCACGCTTCTTGTTATCGCAGGTGACGACAGGATTGGTCGAGCCCTTGCCTTCGGCTGTCAGACGGTTGGCGGCGACACCGTGGGCGACCAGGTATTCCTTGACTGCATCAGCGCGCTGCTGCGACAGTTTCAGGTTGTACTTGGGCGAGCCGATGCGGTCGGCATAACCACTGATGACGACGTTGTTGACGTCCGGTGCAGCGTTCAGCACGCGGGCGATTTCGTCGAGCTTGGTCTGTGTCGGACCCAGCTTGGCGCTGTCGAACGCGAACAGTTCCGTTGCCGCCATCGTCACTTTCTCAAAGCGTGGCGGCGGTGGCGGTGGTGGTGGCGGCACGACCACGACGACTTCTTCGCGCACTGGCGGCGGTGGCGGTGGTGGCGGCGGTGCAGGCGGTTTGTCGAACGCGAAGTTCAGACCCACTGTCACGTAGTAGTTGTTGGCCTTGCTGCTCGGATCGAACGTATTGCCGCGCAGGAAGCCGTGCACATTGCGCACGTCAGCCTGGAGGGACAATTGATCCGTGATGCTGGACTGGAAGCCCAGACCCACGCTGGCGTATGGCGAACTCTTCGAGCGTTCACCGAAGGCGAAGCTGGTGTCCTTGTCGCGCTGCATGCCGGCACCGACCAGAAGGAAGGGACGGAAGGCTTTACGCGAGAACATGTACAGGCCGTCTACGCCCAGCGTATTTTGCTGGTAGCGCTGACCGCCATCCTTGGAGCGGGCGTACGTGGTGCCCAGCTGGATATCCCAGTCCGGGGAAACAGGTTTGCCGAAACGCAAGCCTGCGCCATAGCCGGTTTTATCCGTGGCAAAGTCGGAATCTGGCTTGAGTGCGTTGAGGCTGGGTTGAATGTACCAGGAGGGATTGATTTCCTGGGCCTGTGCGCCGAGGGCGGAGCACAGTACTGCGGCGGCAACGGCGATTTTTTTTAGATTATTCACAAGTAACTCCCAACGTTGATAAGAGATTTTCTCTGCTGCATCAATGCGACAACTGCCAGACATGCTATTGCTAGAGATAGACAACTATTCCAGGTGCGCTTTCTTGCGATAAATGCACGGCTGTTGGACTAGAGAATACGGTTGCAGGTTCAAGCGGTCGGTGCGTTGGCGCACAAAGCATTGTGGTATATCAATGGTGTTGCAGATTCACGACAAATACCTTGCTGTTGAAAAAAACTAATTCGCCTCGGGACAGTTTTGCAATCACGGCCACTTCCGGGCGCCGCGACGCGAGGCAATCGTACGACTTGTTACGGGCATGCCACTGTATATTAGCAACAATGATGAGCTTGATAACTAATATTACATTGATGTTGTATTCCTGCCTCGTTCGCTTGCCTTGTCTGGCTTCCACCGGGCAACTTTTGCGCGCCGCAGCCAGCTCCGCCACTTTCATCAAGGAGTCACCCGTGCCTGACCTGTCCCGTGCTGTTTCTTCCCCGCTGTCTGGCAAGCTGGGCCGGCTATGTCTGTCGCTGTCGCTGGGCCTGGCTATGCCGGCCTGGGCCGATAGCGGCGTGTCCCTGTTTTCACCGAGCGGCACGGTGAAGGCCGTGCGCCAGGTGCGGGCCCAGTTCGCCACGCCGATGGTGCCGTTCGGCGACATGGGCTTGCCCGCGCCGTTCGCCATCGATTGCGGCAAGGCCGAGCCTGCCGTGGTGGCGGGTGCGGGGCGCTGGGCCGACGAGCGCAACTGGAATTATGATTTCGAGCGCGACTTGCCGGCTGGCGTGGCCTGCAGTTTTAGCTTGAAGCCGGGGCTGAAGGATCTGGCAGGCCAGTCTTTGCAGGGGACGGCATCGTACCGCTTTTCCACGGGCGGCCCGGCCATCGTCGAGGCCGTACCGTACGATGGCCAGCCGTATATCGATGAAAACCAGATCTTCGTGCTGGGCCTGGACGCTGCGCCAAACGAGGCCAGCGTGGCCGCGAACGCGTATTGCCGCGCCGATGGCATCAATGAAAAGATTCCCGTGCGCCTGTTCAAAGGCAAGGAACTGGAGCAGGTATTGACCCTGCGCAAGAGTTTTCTCGACCGCTACCTGACTGTCTACTTCAAGAAGCGGGGCACGCTCTGGAAAGTGGGCATGCCCGTCGCCAGCAAGGGCGCGCCGCCGCTGCCCGTCACCGTGCTGCAATGCAAGCGCAGCTTCCCCGCCAACGCCAAGGTCTCGCTCGTGTGGGGCGAGGGCATTACCAGCGCCAGCGGCATCGCCACGGACAAGGCGCAAACCCTGCAGTACAAGACGCGCCCCGATTTCACGGCCAAGTTCAGCTGCGAACGCAGCAACCCGAAGGAGCAGTGCATCCCCTTCCTGCCCATGCGCGTGCAGTTTTCCGCGCCCGTGAGCGCGGCACAGGTGCGCGCCATGACCCTGAAGGGCGGCGGCAAGACGTATCTGCCGACGATTTCAAAAGACGAAGAAAAAGCGGAATTCCTGTACGGCGCCACGTTCAACGGCCCCTTCCCCGTGCAAGCCAGTTTCGTACTGAACCTGCCGCCGAAGCTGACGGATGACGCGGGCCGCGCCTTGCTCAACCGCGCACGCTTCCCCATGACGGTGCGCACGGGCGAACAGCCGCCGCTGCTGAAATTTCCGGCCCCGTTCGGCATCATCGAAGCCAAGGGCGACGGCTTGCTGCCCGTGACGGTGCGCAATATCGAGCCTGTGCTGTCGGGCAAGGAAGTTGCTCAGCCATCGGCTGCCGCCACGGGCGCCACCTTGCGCGTGCCCGACAATGACGACAAGTTCATCATGGAGTGGATGCAGCGCCTGGCCGGCAATGGCGACGGCGGCGAATACTGGCAACCGTATGCCCAGTATGCGGGCAACATGAGCAAATCCGTGCTGGCCGATGCGTCCGGTACGCGCCCCATCAGCCTGCCCCGTCCCGATGGCAAAAAAACCTTTGAAGTGATCGGCATTCCTTTGCTGAAACCGGGCTTTTATGTGGTCGAGCTGGCCAGCCCCATCCTCGGCAAGGTGCTGCTGGGCAAACCGACCACGGCGTATATCCGCACGGCCGCGCTGGTGACGAATCTGGCGGCCCACTTCAAGCACGGCGCGCAATCGTCGCTGGTGTGGGTGACGACCCTGGACAAGGGCGCGCCAGTTGCGAAAGCGCAAGTGGCCGTGCGCGACTGCGGCGGCAAGCTGCTGTGGCAGGGCGCCACGGGCAGCGACGGCGTGGCGCAGATTCCCGGCGAGCTGGCCGCTTCCAGTTGCAAGAACAATGGCCGCTACTTTATCAGTGCGCGCAGCGGCGGCGACATGACGTTCACCCTGTCGGACTGGGTGGGCGGTATCGAAGCCTGGCGTTTCAATTTGCCCACGGACGACACGCGCGCCGACAACACCCTGCTGGCCACGGTATTTGACCGCACCCTGCTGCGCGCTGGCGAAACCGTGCACATGAAGCATTTTATTCGCAAGCACACGGCCGAAGGCATGCGCCTGGTCGACAAGAACAACGGTCCCGGCAGCGCCACCTCCGTCGTCATCACGCACCAGGGCAGCGATCAGAACTACCAGTTGCCCCTGCGCTGGTCCGCCAGCGGCACGGCGGAAAGCGACTGGGTCATTCCCGCCGACGCCAAGCAGGGCGAATACAGCGTGACGATGGCGGGCCGCCCGTCCGGCAGTTTCCGCGTCGAAGCGTTCCGCGTGCCGACCATGAAAGCTGTGCTGCAGGGCCCGAAAGCACCCGCCGTGCAGGTGAAGCAGCTGGCCCTCGATGCGCAAATCACCTACCTGGCAGGCGGCGCCGCCACCAACGCGCCCGTCAAGCTGCGCACGGTGCTGCAAGACAAGAGCGTGACGTTTGCCGACTATCCCGACTATAGCTTCAGCAATGGCGACGTGAAGGAAGGCCTGGTGAAACAGGGCACGGGCTACGACGATGATGAGGGCGAATGGCAGGACGAAGGCCAAGGCGGACGTGTCGGCGCCGGCGCAGCTGCCGCGCGCACGCAAAGCTTGACCCTGGACAAGGCGGGTGGCGCGCGCATCGTCATCGACCAGCTGCCGCAGCTGTCCACGCCGCGCGACCTGGTGGCGGAAATGGCCTTCCAGGATGCGAATGGCGAGACGGCTTCCGTCGCCACGCGCGTACCGCTGTGGCCGTCAAACTATGTGATCGGCATCAAGCCCGATGCCTGGGCCCTGAGCAAGGATGCCTTCAAGTTCACGGTCGCCGTGCTGGGCACGAATGGCAAGCCCGTGGCGAATGCCCCCGTCGCCGTCGATTTCTTCCAGCGCAACAGCTATTCGCACCGTCGCCGCCTGATCGGCGGCTTCTATGCGTATGAAAACAGCAGCGAAGTCGTCAAGCTGGGCCCGGCATGTTCGGGCAAGACGGACAACAAGGGCCTGTTGATGTGCGACGTGAAGGCACCCGCCAGCGGCAATCTGGTGTTGCGCGCCCGCACGCAGGATGCGTCCGGCAACGCGGCCGTCGCCAACCGCGAAACCTGGGTGGCCGGCAGCGGCGACTGGTGGTTCAACGCCAGCGACAACGACCGTATCGACGTGCTGCCGGAAAAGAAACGCTATGAACCGGGCCAGGAAGCGAGCTTGCAGGTGCGCATGCCGTTCCGCTCGGGCACGGCCCTGATCACGGTCGAGCGCGAAGGCATCCTCGACACCTATGTGCGCCAGCTCAATGGCCGGGAACCGGTAGTGAATATTCCTGTCAAAGCGAATTACGCGCCGAATGTCTATGTGTCCGTGTTTGTCGTGCGCGGGCGTGTCGATGGCGTGCAGCCGACGGCGCTGGTCGACCTGGGCAAGCCGGCCTACAAGATGGGCATCGCACCGCTGAACGTGGGGTGGCAAGCGCATGAGCTGAACGTCATGGTCGTGTCGGACAAGGAAGTGTATAAAACGCGCGACAAGGCGGAGGTGTCCGTGCGCGTGCGCCGTGCCGACGGCAAAGCCTTGCCGGCGGGCGCCGAGGTGGCGCTGGCGGCCGTCGACACGGGGCTGCTGGAACTGATGCCCAACGATAGCTGGAAGTTGCTCGACACCATGATGGCGCAGCGCAGCCTGCAGGTGGAAACGGCGACGGCGCAGATGCAGGTGATCGGCAAGCGCCACTTCGGCCGCAAGGCCTTCCCGGCAGGCGGGGGCGGCGGCAAGGGCGCCAGCCGCGAGCTGTTCGACACCCTGCTGTTCTGGAAGGGCACCGTCAAGCTCGACGCCAAGGGTGAAGCCACGGTGCAAGTGCCGCTCAACGATTCCTTGACGGCGTTCCGCATCGTCGCCATTGCCAGCGCGGGCAAGGAATTGTTTGGCACGGGCAGCACGGACATCCGCAGCTCGCAAGACTTGATCCTGATGTCGGGCTTGCCGACCCTCGTGCGCGAAGGCGACCAGTTGCGCGCGGGCTTTACCGTGCGCAACACCTCGGCCACCTCCTTGAGCGTGGACCTCAACGCCACGGCGGCTGGCAAGGCGCTGCCGCGCCAGAGCTTGAGCCTGGCGGTAGGCGAAGCGCGCGAAGTGGGCTGGGATTACCAGGTGCCGCTCGGTGCGGCAAGCATCGTGTGGGAGATAGCCGCGAAGGCCGGTAGCCATACCGATAAACTGAAAATCACGCAAAAGGTAGGCCAGGCCACGCCCGTGCGCACGTATCAGGCCACCTTGCTGCAGATCGACAAGCCCGTCAATATGTCCGTGCAAATACCGGCCGGCGCCTTGCCAGGCCGGGGCGGCATCCAGACCAGCTTTGTCGCCAGGCTGGGCGGCGAGCTGCCCGGCGTGCGCGAGTACATGGCTGCGTATCCCTACACCTGCTTCGAGCAAAACACGTCGAAGGCCATCGCCCTGCAAGACCAGGAGGCGTGGAACAAGCTGGCCGCCAGCTTGCCCGCCTACCTGGACAGCGACGGCCTGCTGAAATACTTCCCCGTCATGGAGCAGGGCAGCGACAGCCTGACGGCGTACGTCTTGTCGGCCACCCGGGAAGCGGGCTATGCGATTCCTGAACAGACGAAAAACCGCATGGAAGCAGCCTTGACGGCCTTCGTGCAGGGCCGCATCGTGCGCCATTCCGCGCTGGCCACGACCGACCTGGCCGTGCGTAAACTCGCTGCGCTGGAAGCGCTGTCGCGTTCCAATAAAGTGCCGCCCGATGCGCTGGAGAGCATCAGCATCAGCCCGAACCTGTGGCCCACTTCGGCCGTCATCGACTGGAGCTTGTTGCTGCAACGCACGCCTGGCCTGGCGCGCCGCGATGCGCTGCTGGCCGAGGCGCAGCAGATTCTGCGCAGCCGTTTGAACTTCCAGGGCACGACCATGGGCTTTTCCACCGAGCGCAAGGATAACTGGTGGTGGCTGATGGTGTCCGGCGACGTCAACGCCAACCGTTTGTTGTTGGCCGTGATGGACGACCCGGCGTGGAAAGACGACATTGGCCGCCTGGTGCGCGGCAGCATGGGCCGCCAGAAAAAGGGCCGCTGGGATACCACGGTAGCCAATGCCTGGGGCACCCTGGCCATCAATAAGTTCTCGGCCAAGTTTGAATCGACGCCCGTGACGGGCGCCAGCGCCGTCAAGCTGGGCGGCGATACGCAAGCGCTCGTGTGGAATGGCGCGGCGAAAGTGGGACCCGTGCTGCAGGCGTGGCCGAAGGGCACGGACACGCTGGGCCTGGCGCACAGCGGTACCGGTAAACCGTGGGCCACCGTGCAAAGCCTGGCGGCCATCCCGCTCAAGGCGCCCGTCTCCAGCGGTTACACGATCAAGAAAACCATTACGCCCGTGGAACAGAAAACCACGGGTCAATGGTCGCGCGGCGATGTCTACCGCGTGCGCCTGGATTTGTCGGCGCAGGCGGACATGAGCTGGGTGGTGGTCGACGACCCGATTCCCGCCAGCGCCACGGTGCTGGGCAATGGCCTGGGGCGCGATTCGCAGCTGCTGACGGCCGGCGAAAAATCCACGGGCTGGGTCTGGCCCACGTTCGAGGAACGGGCCTTCGACGCTTTCCGCGCCTACTACGCCTTCGTGCCGAAGGGCAACTGGAGCGTGGAATACACGGTGCGCCTGAACAACGCCGGGGATTTCAGCCTGCCGGCCACGCGCATCGAAGCCATGTATTCGCCCGAAATGTTTGGCGAGTCGCCAAACGCGAATGTGAAGGTGGGGCAGTGAAAGGGTTTGTTTTACTGATGGGTTGCCTGCTGGCCGGCCCGGTCTTCGCTGAAGCGACATTGACGCCGGCCCAGGTGCAAGCCGCCTACCGCAGCTCGGAAGCGCAGTTGCTGGACCGCAGCGGCGCGCCCTTGCAATCGTTACGCGTGGACATGAAAGTGCGGCGCTTGCCGTGGGTGCCGCTGGCCGATATTTCTCCGGCCGTGCAGCAAGCCGTGCTGCTGGCGGAAGACCAGCGCTTCATGCGCCATGGCGGCGTGGATGTGTCCGCGCTGGCCACGGCCGCCTGGGACAATCTGTTTTCGAAAAAGCCCCGGGGCGCCTCGACCATCACCATGCAGCTGGCGGGCCAGCTCGATGCGGACTTGCAGGCATCCTCGGGCGGACGCAGCCTGCGCCAGAAATGGGACCAGATGCGCGCGGCGCAAGCCATCGAAGACAGCTGGAGCAAGGCGCAGATTTTTGAAGCGTATCTGAATCTGGTGTCGTTTCGCGGCGAGCTGCAAGGCATCGCTTCCGCCTCGTACAGCCTGTTCGGCAAGGCGCCGTCGGGCCTGAACCAGACGGATGGCATCATTTTGGCCAGCCTGGTGCGGGCGCCAAATGCGCCGCCGGCCACCGTCACGCGCCGTGCCTGCGCGCTGGCCAAAGAGTGGCGCATGGACAGCAGTTGCCAGCTGATCGGCCAGCGCGTGCAGACGGCCTTGCAGCGCACGGCCCTGTACGCCGACCTCGCGCCGGCGCCGCAGGTGGCGCAGCAGTTGCTCAAGCAATCGGGCGCCTCCGTGCGTAGCACCCTGGACGGCCCGCTGCAGCGCTTCGCGCAGGAAAACCTGCGCCAGCAGCTGGCGTCCTTGCGCGAGCGCAATGTCAACGATGGCGCCATCATCGTGTTAGATAACCGCAGCGGAGAAATTCTCGCCTATGTCGGCAATGCGGGCGGCAGCCACGTCGATGGCGTGGCGGCCTTGCGCCAGGCCGGTTCCACCCTGAAACCGTTTTTATATGAACTGGCCATCGAGCGCCGTCTGATGACGGCCGCCTCCGTCATGGACGACTCGCCGCTCGACGTCGCCACGGCGTCGGGCATGTATGCGCCGCAAAACTACGACCGCAATTTCAAGGGTTATGTCAGCGCCCGCACCAGCCTGGCCAGTTCCCTCAACATTCCCGCCGTGCGTACTGTGCTGCTGACGGGGCAGGACGGCTTTTACAACCGCCTGAAGGATGTGGGCCTGTCCAGCCTGACGGAAGCGGCCGAATATTACGGCCCCTCGCTGGCACTGGGCTCGTCGGAAGTGACCTTGCTGGAACTGGCCAACGCCTATCGCGCACTGGCCAATGGCGGGCTGTACAGCACCGCCGGCTTGCAGCCGGGGCAGGCGGGCAAGGACAGGCGCCGCGTGATGGAAGCGGGCGCCGCCTTCATCGTGGGCGACATCCTGGCCGACCGCGCCGCGCGCAGCATGACGTTTGGTTTACGCAACGAGCTGGGAACGAATTTCTGGAGCGCCGTCAAGACGGGCACGAGCAAGGACATGCGCGACAACTGGTGCATGGGCTACTCGGCGCGCTACACGGTGGGCGTCTGGGTGGGCAATTTCGACGGCAAGCCCATGTGGGACGTGTCGGGCGTGACGGGTGCCGCGCCCGTATGGCGCGACGTCATGGACTACCTGCACAAGAACGTGCCCAGCCACGAGCCGAAAGCGCCACCCGGCGTGCTGCAGCAGATGGTGGCGTACCAGCCCGCGCTGGAAGCGCCGCGCCGCGAATGGTTTATCGCTGGTACGGAAAGCCCCGTCATCGCCGTGCTGGGCGACAGCGTGAAGCCGCCCGCCATCGTGTATCCGGCCGAGGACAGCATCCTCGCCATCGACCCCGACATCCCGCCAGCCCTGCAGCGCGTGTTCTTCCAGGCGCAGGGCAGTCATGCCTTGCGCTGGGTGCTCGACGGCAAGGACATGGGCGCGGCGCTTGATAGCATCAGCTGGCGCCCCGTGCCGGGCAAGCACGCGCTGGCCCTCGTCGATGATGCCGGCAAGACGGTGGCAAGGGTGGCGTTTCAGGTGCGGGGGAATGCGCTGGCGTCGCTGAACTAGGCTGGGCGATCCGTGCCCTTGGCCAGCTTGCTGTCCGCCAGCCCCGGTGCGGCCCACAACACGCTCATCCAGATGCAGAACGACAGGCCGCGGTGCAGCGATGCGAAGCACAGGCCGAAAATCAGGCTGCGCGCGAACGGGTTCGTGTTTGGCACGTTGGCACTGTCGAGCAGGAACAGGGTAGCGACGGCGGCGATCGTCATGACGGGCAGCATGAACCACCATTTGCGTTCGATCGGCGACATAGTTTCCTGATAAGAAGTGTGTCACCGATTCTAGCGCAGTATTGTCAAAGTATTTATGGTGCGCTGATAATTTTTGTCAATGCGATGCGATACGCCGGCTGCACGTCGCCATCCCGGTCCAGCTTGTCTGTCATGATCACGCCGTAACCTTGCGCGTACCACACGTATTCGCCGCTCTTGCCACGGCTCTTGCCACCGACGTCGCGCAGTTCGAACTTGCAGGCGTCGGGGAAGCGGCGCCCGCCCAGTTCCAAGCGTTCCCAGCCGAGGAAAGTGATGGAGAAATCGCGCTTGTCCGTGCGCGTGGAAGTAGTGATCTTGTCGGACAGGCCCGCCAGCGGGTAGTGGGTGCTCGTTTGCGTGTCCGTAAACTGCACGCGCACTTCCTGGCCGGGACGCATGGTGGCGGGGATGGCGGACTGCGGCGTGTAGACGCTCTTGCTGCGCACGCTGCCGTCTTCGTTGTAGTGCATCATGCCGGTCAGGAAGACCTGGCCGTCGCGGATGTCCTGGTAGGACGTGGCCAGCAAGACGCCGCCGTCGAGTATCAATTGGATGCCCTTGAGTTTCTTGCCCTCGAAGGTTTCCTCGACGTTGACTTGCGCGTCGCCATTGTTCTTGCTGAACTTGATGCCCGTGGTCAGCGCCATGCATTCGCCTACCGTGGGCGCCGCCTGTACACCTGCTGCCGCCAATACGCCTGCCGCCACCATCCCACACCAAACTGCTTTCATTGTCATCCTGGCTATCTTGTAAAGCCGAGATGATAGCGTGCCTGCGAGTAATGTGGCGCAGCGCTGATCTTATTTCGCAGGGGCGACGGGGATGCCGGGTACAGCGGGCGTGGACGCTGGCGGCGCCGTTGGCTTGCCGCGCCGCGTGCGCTTGTCCGTGCGTGTTTTGGCAGGCTTGGCGTCGTGGATCAGCCTGCCCTTGTTGTCGAGCTTGTCGGACTGGTCCGATTTCTGACCCGGATCGTTGGGATTGTTGCTGTGGTTGCCCGTCTGGTTGACATTTGTCGTCGACTGGGCTTGCACCCAGGCGCCGCCGACGGTCATCAGGGTGGCGGCCAGCAAGAGAGCGGCAGTTTTCATGGCAGTGTCCTGTGCAAGTATTGATGTGAGCTGGCATTGTCACACAGGAGGCCGCCCGCACGGGTAGGACGGCGCCGCATGGCTGTGTCGGCTACTCGCTACTGATTATCGGAATTGCTCCGTCGAGATATCAAATCGCTTGAGCTTGTCGTACAGGGTTTTCTTCGGGATATTCAAGGCAGCCGCCGCCTCGATGACGTTGCCGTTATGGCGGCGCAAGGCTTCCTCGATGATGGAAATTTCGAAGGTGTCGACCTGCTCGGCCAGCGAGGCTTCGCGGCAGCCGGCCGGGCTCAGGGTGTCGTCGAGCAAGCCCAGCACGAAGCGGTCGGCCACATTGTGCAGCTCGCGCACGTTGCCGGCCCAGCGCTGCGCCATCAGGGAGGCGATCAGCTCGCCGCTGACGAGGGCCGCCGGCTGGCCATAGCGCAAGGCTGCCTGCAGCACGAAGAATTCGAACAGCAGGGGGATATCCTCGCGCCGGTTGCGCAGGGAGGGCAGGGTGAGGCTGGCCACGTTCAGGCGGTAATACAGGTCGGGCCGGAACTTGCCCTGTTCGGCCAGCACGCTCAAATCTTCCTTGGCGGCGGCAATCACGCGGAAATTTACAGATATCAATTTGTTCGAGCCGAGGCGCTCCACTTGCCGTTCCTGCAGCACGCGCAGCAGCTTGACTTGCAGGGCCAGCGGCATGCTTTCGATTTCGTCCAGAAACAGGGTGCCGCCGTTGGCGTATTCGATCTTGCCGATGCGCTGGCGCTGCGCACCGGTAAATGCGCCTTCCTCGTGGCCGAACAGTTCCGACTCAAAAATCGATTCGGGCAGCGCGCCGCAATTAATCGCCACGAAAGGGTGGTCGCGCCGCTCGCTGAAGTCGTGCAGGCAGCGCGCGATGAGTTCCTTTCCGGTGCCCGTTTCGCCGAGGATGATGATGTCGGCCGACTTCGGTGCCAGGTTCAGCACCAGCTGGCGCACCTTGGCCATGACCGCGCTGCGGCCCACGATGCGCGCCTCGATGCCGACCCGTTGTTCGAGCTGGCGGCGCAAGTCCATGTTTTCCAGCACCAGGTGGCGCTTGTCGAGCGCGCGGCGGCACACTTCCACCAGCAGGTCGGCGGAAAACGGTTTTTCGATGAAATCGTAGGCGCCACGGCGCATGGCGCCCACGGCCATTGACACGTCGCCGTGGCCCGTGACGAGGATCACGGGCAGGCTGGCATCCTGCGCCACGGCGATATCGAGCAGTTTCAAGCCATCCATGCCGGGTAGCTTGATATCGCTCAATAAAATGCCCGCAAATTCGGGTACCAGCCAGGGCAGCGCTTCCTCGGCCGTGGCGACGGCCGTCACTTGCAGTCCTGCCAGTTCCAGCGATTGCCGGGCGCCCTTGCGTACGACGGCGTCATCTTCCACCAGCAGCACTTGCATGCCTTCAAAATTATTCTCGTGCATCAGATGTTTCCTTCGTCTCTCTCCCCCGGGTCGCAGCTCAGGGTGATGGTAAATTGTGCGCCGCCCCCTTCCTGCGCGCTGCGGTTGCGCACGGCCAGTGCGCTGCCGGCCGCGCGCAGTATGCCTGCGCTGATCGATAATCCCAAGCCCAGCCCGTGTTCCTTGGTGGTATAGAAGGGATCGAAGATCTTGTCGAGCGAGGCCAGCGGGATGCCGGGGCCATTATCGGTGATATGCAGCACAGCAAGGCTACCTTCGCGGCGCACCTGGAACCATATCTGCACGGGCTCGCTTTCCGGCACGGCATCCATGGCGTTGGTGATCAGGTTGGTAAACACCTGTTCCAGGCCGATGGCGTTGCACAGCACGATGATGTCGTCCTCGGGCCAGCTTTCATGCAGGGTCAGGCGCTGCGAATGCTTGCGCGTGCGGATTTGCAGCATGGTTTGCGCAAACGCCTGGCGCACGCTGACGGGTTTGCGCGCATCGTCGCTGCGCCGCGCAAAGCCTTTCAGTTGCGAGGTGACATAGCCGAGACGCTTGACGAGGTCGGAAATGGTCGACAGGTTGTCGAGCGCATCGTCGATGCGCCCGCGTGCCAGGAATACCTTGGCATTGTCGGAAAACGTCTGCAGGGCGGCCAGCGGCTGGTTCAGCTCGTGCGTGACGCCGGCCGCCATCTGGCCGATGGCCGCCAGCTTGCCGCTTTGCACCAGTTCCGCCTGGGCATAGCGCAAGGTTTGCTCGGCCCGCTCGCGTTCGGCCACTTCGGCCTGCAGGCGGCCATTCGCGTGCACCAGGTCGGCCGTGCGCTGCTCGACCTTGATTTCCAGCTGTTCATAGGCGCGCGCCAGGGTTTGCTGCGCATTGAGCTTGTCGGCGATGCGGCGCCGGCGCTGGCGCGCATACATCAGGGCCAGCAACAGCAAGGCCCAGCCCAGCGCGGCGGCCATGGCCGCGTTGCGCGCCGCCTCGTTGACCTGGTCGAGTTCGGCCAGCACGGTGATTTTCCATTGCAGCGGGCCAAGAGCGCGGTTCACGGCCAGATAGTCGGCCTTGTCGGCGCTGCCGGACAGGGCCGGCGTGTCGCCCGACTGCTGGCGCTCCAGGGTCATGACGCTGGCGCCGTCGGCGAACTGGCGCAGCACCTTGTGCGGCAAAATGGGCAGGTTTTCTTGCAGGAACTGGCGCTGCGCGCTGATATCGTTCTTCGCGGCCGGCGACAAAGGCGCCAGGGTCTTGAACTTGAAGGCGGGTGTGGTGGCCAGGATGATCACGCCATTCGCATCCTTGACCCAGATCTGTTCGCCCGCACCGGGTGTGCGCCACGATTGCTCGATCCAGTCCAGGTTGACCTTGGCGGCGACGATGCCGATGATGCGCCCGTCGCGCAGCACGGGCTGGGAAATGAAATAGCCGGCCTCGAAGGTGGAAAAGCCGATGCCGTAGAAGCGGCCGATGCCGCCCGCGATGGAATTCTTGAAATACGGACGGAAGCCGTAGTTGACGCCCACGTAGGAGCTGCGGTCTTGCCAGTTGCTCGATGCCAGGGTCGTGCCCTTGTCGTCGAGCACGTAGACGGCAAAGGCGCCTGCGCGGCGGTTCATGTCGACCAGGTAGGCGTTGATCTGCGTGACTTTGTCGGCGCTGGGCTGTTCCAGTAATTGCGCCACGGCATCGCTCTGGGCCACGGCCAGGGGCAGGAATTCGTATTTATTCAGGGCGCCGCCGATGGACGCCGCATACAGTTCCGCGCGCGAATCTAGCGTGCGGTGCAATTCATCGAGCTGGCGCTGCTTGACCCAGGCATACGAGGCCCACGTCAGCACGGCCAGCGACCCCACGGCCAGCAGGGGGGCGAGCGCGGGTCTCAGGGGCCATTTGCCGAATGCCATGGTGCTCCGTGTGTTTGTTTGTGGCAATCTGGGGTCAGACCCGGCGGGTCTGACCCCATTATTTAATCAGCGGTGCTCGCCATCGTTTCTGCATTATGGTGCCTTTGCTGCTCTTCCATCACCATCTCGCCCAGCATGCGCTTCAGGTGGTTGAACTCGGGGTCGCTCGGGTCGCGCGGGCGGGGCAGGGCTATGGCCACGTCGCGCTTGATGGTGCCGGGACGGTAGGTCATGACGATGGTGCGGTCGGCCAGGTAGACCGATTCCTCGATCGAGTGCGTGACGAAGACGATGGTGGTGCCGAAGACTTTCCAGATTTTCAGCAATTCATCTTGCAGGTTGCGCCGTGTCAAGGCATCCAGCGCGCCGAACGGTTCATCCATCAGCATGATGGGCGAATCGAGGGCCAGCACGCGGGCGATGGCCACGCGCTGGCGCATGCCGCCCGACAAGTCTTTCGGGTAGCGGGCACGGAATTCCGTCAAGCCCAGCATGCTCAGCAGCATGTCGACGCGTTCCTTGATTTCGGCTGGCGTCTTGCCGGCGATTTCCAGGCCGAAGGCGATATTGCTCTCGATGCTCATCCATGGGAACAGCGCGTATTCCTGGAACACCATGCCGCGGTCGGGGCCGGGCTCGGTGATCAGCTTGCCGCCGGCCAGGATCTGGCCGGACGTCGGCTGCGAGAAGCCGGCGATGGCATTGAGCAGGGTCGACTTGCCGCAGCCGGACGGCCCCAGCAGGCAGATGAACTCGCCGCTGGCGATTTCCAGGTTGATGTCTTTCAGGGCGATGACGTCGGCGCCGCCCGTGGTGAAGATTTTATTGACTGCATTGATATTGATCGTGGTCATGGCCGTTCCTCTCAGTGTTCCAGGCCGCGGTGCCACTGCAGCAAATGATTATTCAGGGCATTCATGGCCATATCGATGGCCAGGCCGAACAGGCCGATGGTAAACATGCCGGCGATAATCTTGTCAGACCAGAAATACTCGCGCGCTTCCAGGATACGGAAACCCAGGCCGCTGTTGACGGCGATCATTTCGGCCACGATCACGACGATGAAGGCCGTGCCCATGCCGATGCGCGCGCCGGCCAGAATATACGGCGTGGCCGCCGGCAGGATGACGCGGCGGAACATCGTCATCTGGCTGGCGCCCAGGTTGCGTGCGGCGCGAATGTAGATGCCATCGACCTGGCGCACGCCGGCGATGGTATTCATCAGCACGGGGAAGAAGGAACCGATGCTGATCAGGAAGAAGGCAGGCGGGTTGCCCAGGCCGAACCACAAAATTGCCAGCGGGATGTAGGCGATCGGCGGAATCGGGCGCAGCACCTGCACCAGCGGGTCGAACAGTTTATAGATGGTCTTGTTGGTGCCCATCAGCAAGCCCAGCGGCAAGGCCAGGCCGGCGCCGATGGCGAAGCCGCCCAGCACGCGCGACAGGCTGGCCCAGGCATCGTGCGGCAGTTCGCCGGAGAACATCCACACCAGGTAATTGCCCGCTTCGGGCGTGTACGCTTGCATGGGGATCAGGTATTCATACCACTTCACCAGCACGGCCACGGGCGACGGCAGGATTTGCGGGTTGATCCAGCCAAACGTGGACAGCGCCTGCCAGAACAGCAACGCGACCACGGGCACGATGGCACCGTGCGCGAAGCGTTTCATCATTTGAATATTCATCGTGACACTTTCAGATTAGCGTGGAGCGTAGGTTTTCTTGGCTTTTTCCAGCAGGTCCAGCTTGACCCAGTCCTGAGCGGCAGGCGGCTTGGCCATGCGGCCCACGCCGAATTTCACCATGTAGTCGGTGGTCAGCTGCACGTGGCTCTGCGTGATGTCTTCCGTGAAGATGGCGTTGTCGATGGCATCGCGGTAATCCTCGGACGTGATCTGGTTCTTGAACATCGATTCGCGCACGTATTTTTCCGCTAGTTTCGGGTCGGCCAAAAACGCCCGGGTGGCGGCGACGAAGCAATCCATGAAGCGCTGGGCCACGGCCGGCTTTTCCTTGTACATTTTTTCCGTCATGACGAGGGCGCGCACGGGCTCGCCCAGCGGCGTGTCATACGGCTTGAGGATGGCCGAACCGTATTTCTTGTGGATCGCCTGCGTGGAGTAGGGCTCGGACTGGCTCATGGCGTCGATATCGCGGGTCAAGAGCGCCTGGTTCAGGTCCGGGTAGCCCATGTACAGGATCTGCACGTCCTTGCCCGGTTTGTCGGACCAGGTCAGCTTGGCTTTCGACAGTTCCGCGAACAGCAGGATTTCCTGCGGGCCGCCGCGCGTGACGCCGACTTTCTTGCCTTTCAGGTCGGCAATGCCCTTGATGTTCAGGTCGGGACGCCCGACGATTTGCACGCCGCCCTTGGCGAAGCCGCCCACCAGGTACACGGGCAAGCCCGTGGCGCGGCCCGTGATGGCCGCTTCCAGCGCGCTGGCGGAGACGTCGATTTCGCCGGCGATCATGGCCGGCACGATATCGAGGCCCTTGGCGAAGATGCGTTCCTCGATTTTCAGGTCATATTTGGGCGCGATTTCCTTCATGTAGGCGACGGCGCCGTAATGGGCGAATTTCAGGTTGCCCAGGCGGACCAGGTCGGCCGCGTGGACGGCGAGCGGGAATTGCGCGGCCAGTGCGACGGCCACGGCCAGTGCCTTGGTGTTCAGGAAGGACGAGATACGGAAGGTGCTTGCCATGCTGTTGTCTCCAAAAAAGGTAGATGGTTTTTATATTGGGTCAGGCTGCCGCTCGGATGGCGGTTATGAAAATATAAAAGCATCTTCCGTGCCAGTGGAGCGCATTTTGGCGTTTATTGCAAGTGATTGTTTATAAAGGTTTAATTTGATTCCATTGAAAATGGGAAATATCGATATTCCGTCTTTCCGCACGGCGAGGGGAAAGCTTGTGCGGATTGCCGCATTCCGGGCGCTGCGCATGCGCGACGGCATGCGGGTGAACCTTCACGGCGTGGCCGACTCCAATCGTAAAAAAACGCGTTGCGAACAGGCTGGCAACGCGTAACTCCCCCGTGGAGTAGGGGCGGCGCCGCACGGGCGCCTGATCGATCACCGGTTGGCGGGTTTATTTCGGCGCCGTGGTGGGCGGTAGTGCCGGCGCGGTGACCGGATCGGTCAGTGGCGCTGGCGGCGTGACGTGGCCGGGACCCGTTTCCGGTACGGCTGGCGTGACGGGGGCGGGCATCACTTGTGGCGCGGACGCGGGGTTGGGCGCCGTTTCGGGTAGCGGCGCTTCTGCCGGTTTTTTACAGGCGGACAGGGTGACGAGCAAGGCGGCGGCCAACAGGGCAGGTAGTTTCATGATTTTTCCTTTGCAAGAGTCGAAGTATCGCGATGCGGGTGGCGGGCGCCGCGCGTGAAGCTTGAATTTATGGCAAGAATGCCGATGCTTCTGTTCGCCACTTCACCTTGAGCGGAGAAATGTCGCGGCAGGTAGATGCTTTGTAGAAATAATTCAGTGAGGAAATATTTTTCACTTTCTTGTTCCTAATGTTCGTTAACGCACAGACCAAGCAAGAGCAGGATGGCATTCTGTGTCCAGACGCTCAGGATTCGTGGTGTTCTGGCATAAAAATTGCCAAGAACTTAACAATCCGGGCTACCGGCAATCGTTTAAAAGGAGTATTCAAATGCATGCAATGACTCAGTCTCACGTGAAGAGCGAATTAAAGGCAGCGCACCAGGAACTTCGTAGCCCCGAAAAAGGCTCGCAAATGGTAGAGCGCGCAGCACCCATCCCCCCGGAGCGCATGAATCCCATTTCCATGGCACCGATCGAGCGCGTGCGTTCGACGTCGGCCACCCTGCGCCGCATCGAAAACATGCAAAAGCTGATCGGCGAATTGTCGCTGCACGAGATGCTGGCCGATGAAATCGCCTGGTTCCTCAAGTTTTCGCCATCGGGCGCCCGCAAATACATCCGCGACTTGCGCGAAGCGGGCGTGATCGAACTGGCCCGCTACATCGAAGGCACCGCCACCTACCTGGGCAAGGCAGTGTACCAGCTGACGCCAGACCCTGAGCGCGTGCGCGCCTTCCTGGCCGCCATCGTCCAGCCGAAGCGCGAAGGCGCGCCACCGCGCAAGGACCGTCCCGGCCTGCGCGAGCAAAGCATGGCAGGCAGCGGCCGCCACTTCCACATCCTGGCCGATGACACGCATTACGCCATCCGCGTCAACCGCGGTCCCGTGACGCGCGATCCCTTGGTTGCGGCCCTGTTTGGCGCTCCGCAGCAAAAATCTGCCGAGTAACACCTGACCAAACCTACTGCGCGTCGGGATAGGCGGCCTGCGATGCTCACCGTACCTTCGTACGGTTGCGCTTCTTAGCCACCTCTCCCTTCCGCTCGCTACGGTTTTGTCAGGCGTTGTGACGTAATAGAAGCCGGGTTGCAACCCGGCTTTTGGCGTTCAGGCAGGCCGTTTCACGTAGTCTGATTGAAAAGACTGCAAGCATCCCCATGTGGGCTGAACTGCCCGCCCGTCCCGCTGCGGCTTCATTCGAAGGAGCTTGTCCTTGTCTGCCTACACCGCCTCTCTTGGCCTGATTGCCCTCGCTGTCTTGAAGCGGGCCGCCGCATGAATCCGCTGCTGTGGATCGCCCTCGTCACGGCCGCCATCGTCTTGTCGCTGTGGTTTCCCCGCTGGCGCTTGAAGCGGGCCTTGGCCAGACCCTTGCCGGCCGAAGGCCTGGCCGTGCTGGAAAGGAATATTCCCGTCTATCCCCGCATGCCGGCCCCGCTGCAGGAACAATTGCGCCGGCTTGTCGTGCAATTCCTGTACCAGAAGAAATTTGTCGGTTGCGGCGGCCTGGAGATCACGGACGAGATGCGTTACACCATCGCCGGCCAGGCTTGTTTACTGCTGCTGAATCGTCAGACCCAGGTGTATCCGGAACTCGATACCATCCTCGTGTACCCTACGGAATTCATCGTCACGCGCAATGAAGTGGGGCCGGGCGGCGTGGTCACGCCATCGGCCAACGGATTGTTGGGTGAATCCTGGGGCGATGGCCGCGTGGTGCTGGCCTGGGATCACGTGCAGCGCGGCGCGGCCGACTGGACCGATGGCCACAATGTGGTGCTGCATGAATTCGCCCACCAGCTCGACAGCGAATCGGGTGCCGCGAATGGCGCACCCTACCTGCCCAGCGTGTCGAGCTACCGCAGCTGGGCCACCGTGCTGTCGCGCGACTTCGACAATCTGCGCCATGACGCCATGCTCCAGCAGCAAAGCGTGATGGACCATTACGGCGCCACGAATCCCGCCGAATTCTTTGCCGTGGCCACGGAAACCTTCTTTGAAAAACCCTATCAGATGGCCGAGCACCACGAAGAACTGTACGCGCAATTCTTGCAGTACTACAAGGTTGACCCGCGCGACTGGATGGCGCCGCCCGTGGAAGCCGAGCACATGGCCTCGCCATTCCCCAACTTTGCCCAGCACTGGTAAGCGGGGACTTTAACCTAGCAGCCGCTGTTTCAGCGCGGGATAGTTGCTGCGCGACACGGGGATACCCGTGCTGGTCTGCGTGTCGAGCGCGTATTTGCCGCCCGCAGCGATCTGCAGCCGCTTGAAACCCAGGCTGTTGACGATGTAGCAGCGGTGCACGCGCAGGAAGTGGGGCGGCAGCAAGGCCATGAGCTTGTCGATAGCCAGGTCGTGAAAGCACTGTTCGCCGCTGCGCAGCACGATGTTGCTGTAGTGGCCATCGGCCTGCACATGGTCGATCTCGGCCATGGCGATCCATTCCAGTGCGCCCCGTTTCTTGACGGCCAGCGAGGCCGCTTGCGTGTGCCGCCCCGTATAGCGTTGCAGCGCCTTGTGCAGCCGTTCGCGGCTGAACGGCTTGGCAACGAAGTCGAGCACGCCGAACTCGAAGGCCGTGATCGAGCGTTCCGCGTGGGCCGAGACGATGATGGTCTGGAACGGGGCCTTTTGGGCCAGGCGCAGCAGGTCATAGCCGTCGGCGCCATGCAAATTCAAATCCAGCAGCAGCAAGTCATAGTCATGCTGCCGCAAGGCGGCCAGCGCCTGTTGCACATTGTCATGCAGCGCCAGCGCCGTCAGGCGCGCGCCGAAATGCGCGCGCACCTCGCGTTCGAGGCCTTGCGCGATCAGCGGTTCATCTTCCAGTATCAACACATTCATGGCGCCACCGGCAAGGTAAAGGTGAGACGCCAGCCTGCCTGATGCGGTTCGCTGGCATAGTGGGCCGCATCGCCAAACACGGCTTGCAGGCTGGCGCGGAGGTACTGTTCGCCCACGCCGCCGCCCGCATGCGGGCGCGCCTCGCCTTCGGGCAGGACCAGGGTGAGCACTTGCGTTTGCGCATGGCGTGCGCTGCGCAGGATAAACATAGCGCCGTGGCGGTAGCGGTTGTGGCTGAACGCATTTTCCAGCGCCGTCAGCAACATGGCGGGCGGCACGCTGATGCCCGCTGCCTCGCCATCGAGCTGCAGGCTGCATGGTTGCTGCAGCCGCGTGCCCATGATGCTCAGGTAATTCTGGCACAGGGCCAGCTCCTGCGTCAGGGCAATGCTGGGCTGCTGGGCAAACTCGTTGAGCATGCGCAATTCAGCGCCCAGCGCTTCGATGAAGGTTTCGGCCGCCTGCGGCGATTGCGCATTGAGTTCGCTGATCAGGCTCAGGGAATTCATCAGGAAATGCGGTTGCATGCTTTTGCGCAAGAGCTGGTTTTCCAGCTGCTGGGCGCGTGCCGCCTTGCCGCGTTCGCGCAGCAGCTGCGCCAGCAATTGTGCACACAGGGGCAGCAGCAAGAAGCACACGACAAGGGCGAAGCCGCCTTCGGCAAACTGGCTGCCCGTCAGCAGGAACAGAGCGCATGAAGCGAGCGCGATCAAGGTGCCGCCGCGGCTGCCCGGCAGGCGGCGCCACAGGGCGCCCAGGTTGAGCGCCAGGCTCGCTGCCAGGGCCGTCAGAAACATCCACCAGCAGCGAGAGTCGAAATGCGCGGGCAGCGCGCCGGCCAGCGCGATGCAGGCCAGCAGTACTGCCGCCGCCAGCGGCCAGCGCGGCAGGCGGTACGCCGTATAAAAATACAGCGGCAGCAAGGCGGAAAACAGCCAGGTCAGGGCGCTGACGGCGTACAGGCGCGGCAAATGCATGGGGTAGGCATAGCCGGCAACGCTGCGCCAGAGTTCCGCCACCAGCAGCAGCGCCGCCACCAGGCACAGCGCGGCAAACACGGCCCAGTGCCGCTGCCGCTGGTACAGCACCGTCAAGGCGAGGAAGAGCAGGGCGACGGCGCCCAGCGCCCCGGCCAGCAGCAGCGGCGGCAGCCGGTACCAGGCCAGCGCCGCGCGGTAGTCTTGCCGGTCGACCAGGTACAGCGCATAAAAGGGCGACGCCAGTCGGGCCGGCACCTGCTGCGTCGACAGCAGCAGGCGCAGGTGGTGCTTGCCCACGGTCAATTGTTGTGGCGTCAAATGGATGGCGAAATCGATGTCGCCCGGGCGTTCCCCGCTGGCCTGGCGGGCCGGCTGGCCATTGCTGCCGATCAGTACGCCATCCAGCCAGAGTTCGCTGGCGGCCAAGGCTGACAGCACCAGCAGCTGCGTCGACGAGGGCGTGGCGACCAGGGTGACGTCGCGCTCGAGGCACAGCAGTCGGCCCGGCTGGAGCAGCTGGTGCAGCGCGGCGGCGGGCGCCGCAGCACTCGCGCCGCAGGTGCGCCAGCCCTCGTCCAGCGATAGCGGATTCATTGCGCAGGCGAAAGAGGGCAAGGCCAGGCAGCAAGCGAGGCAGTACCGCAGCAGGTAGCGAAAGCAGGAGGGCATGGCGGGCATTGTAGCTGTTCATTTGCCAACCCTTTGCAACATTTCATCCACTTCGGTGCCGTTCATGCGGGCCACGTGCATTTCGTGCACGGCCCGCCACGCGAGTCGCCATCATGCTTATCATGCATCAGCGCCGCGTGGTGGACGCGGCCCTCACCATGGAATAACGACTATGCAAAGCAAGACTTGTTTCGTCGGCGCGCTGGCCCTGTTGTGCGGCGTGGCGCAGGCCGCCTCCGAACCGGCCCCTGCGCTGGCCGCGCGCCTGGCGGACTTCGACGGCTGGGTGGCCCGGCGCATGGCCACGCAGCGCATCCCGGGCGTGACCGTCGGTTTCAGCCAGGGCGACGTGGAATGGGTAAAAGGTTATGGCTATGCGGACCTGGAAAACCGCGTGCCGGCCACGGCCCGGTCCAGCTACCGGCTGGCATCCGTCACCAAGCCCATGACGGCGGTGGCCATCCTGCAACTGGTCGAACAGGGCAAGGTCGACCTGGACGCGCCCGTGCAAACCTATGTGCCGTATTTCCCTGTCAAAGCGTTTCCCGTGACGGTGCGCCAGTTGCTGGGTCACCTGGGCGGCATCGATGCCTACCGCAACAACCAGGCGGAACAGCATTTCAAGGAGCACAAGGATACGCGCCAGTCCATCGCCATCTTCGAACAGTTCGACCTGATCGCCGAACCGGGCACGCGCTTCCGCTACACCAGCTATGGCTACAACTTGCTGGGCGCCGTCATCGAGGGTGCCTCGGGCGAAAGCTATGGCGGCTACATGCGGCGCCACGTTTGGGGGCCGCTGGGCATGGACGCCACCGTCATGGATGACCCGGACGCCGTGATCGCCCACCGCGTGCGCGGCTACCGGCTCGACGGCCAGGCCTTGAAAAACGCGGAATTCGTCGACATCAGCAGCCGCTTTTCCGCCGGCGGCACGCGCGCCAGCGTGCCCGACATGCTGGCGTTCGGCAGGGGCGTCCATGCAGGCAAGATACTCTCGGCGGCCAGCGTGGCCGCCATGGTGCAGCCGATGGCCACGCGCGCTGGCCGCTTGACGGACTACGGCATGGGCTGGGAAGTCCTGCCGACGGGCGGGCGCTATGCCATTGCCCACAGCGGCCAGCAGCCGGAAACCGTCACCTATCTGTACAGCTTTCCCTCGCGCAAGCTCACCCTTGCCGTCGCCGCCAATCTCGAACGCGTCAATCCCGAGGCCTTCGTGCAGCGCCTGTTCGAAGTGGTCACGGGCGAACCGTGGCAGCTGAAGACGTATATCGCCGATGCCGGCGCGCAGCGCGCTTACCAGGTGGCGCAAGGCCTGTTCGAGGAGGGCAGGGCGTACGCCGAGCGCACGAATGAAGCGTATGCCGATGCGGCCGCCACGCGAATAGCCTTTACGCAAATCAACGGGCAGGCGCTGGCGCCCGATGCCAGCGCGGCGCGCGCCTACATTGAAGCGGCGCGCCATCCCGCAGGCGGGCGCGTGTTTCTCACGGCCGGCGCCAGCATGGCCGGGGTGCTGCGCCAGTCGGGCGTCGACCTGGACACCTATTCACGCGGCGGCGCGCTGGCGTTTGCGCGCGACTATATTCTGTTGTCGCAAGGCGCCAAGGCCGGCGCCTTGCCGCGTTTCGAGGCCGCCTTCGAGCAAGCCATCGTGACCTTGGCCGCCAGTTGGGACCGCACGGCCGCCATCGCCTGGCCGGCCGCACCCGCCTCCGCCTCCGCCTCCATCGCCGCATTGGATAGCCAGCTGCGCGCGGCCTTCCGTGGCCAGCGTGCCTATCCCGATTTCGTGCCCGAACTGCAGGAGCTGGCGCAAGCGTCTGCCGCGCGTGGCGAGACAGACGCGGCGCTGGCGGCCAGCCGCCTGGCCGTGGCACTGTATCCGCTCAGCGACCGCGCGCATGCGCTGCAAGGCTTGACTTTGCTGCGCGCCGGCAAGGCGGAAGCGGCCCTGGTCGCCCTGCGCGTGGCGCTGGAGGGCGACCCGCTGGGTGCGGCCAGTGCGGCGGCGCTGAACCTGGAAGCGTATCGCCTGAAAGGCAGCGGCGGCGTGGCGCAAGGCATGGCCGTGCTGCAGGCGGCCGTCAGCCTGCATCCGCAGGACGCGAATTTGCAGGACAGCCTGGCCGAGTTTTATGTGGAGCAAGGCTTGCGCCCGCAAGCTGTCGAGGCGTATCGCCAGGCTCTGCGGCTCGATCCCCGCTATCCGGGCGCCGTGGCGGCGAAAGCGGCGATCATTCGCCTTAGATGAATTCTTTATAAGCAAGGGTGAAAAGATTCCTTTTTGGAAATAAGAGCGCCGCGGTCTAATGGCGGCATTCGTTATCCATCAGAGGAATCCCATGCAGACCCGTCTTCACTTCGCCGCGCTTCTTTTCACCTCCATCGCCTTCACCCAAGTGGCGCAAGCGGACCAGCTGGCCGCCATCAAGGCGAAAGGCGAGCTGGTCTGCGGCACCCTGGGCACGGACGAACCAAACAGTTTCATCGACGCCAAGTCGCGCCAGCTGGTCGGCTATGAAGTCGACCTGTGCCGCGCCATCGCCCAGGGCCTGGGCGTCAAGCCGGTGATCAAGCAACTGGCCGTGGCTGCCCGCATTCCCGAATTGCAGCAGGGCCGCATCGATATACTGACGGCGTCCTTGACGCACAACAAGGAGCGCGAAGCGCTGATCGATTTTTCCCTGTCCACGTTTTACACGGGCCAGCGCGTGCTGGTGAAAAAAAGCAGCAATATCACGACGGTCGCTGGCCTGGCCGGCAAGAAAGTGCTGACCGTCAAGGGCGGCACGCAGGAACCGAACGTCCGCAAGGCCGTGCCTGGCGTAGAGGTGGTGACGTTCGAGACGGCGGGCCAGGCGTATCTGGGCTTGCAGCAGGGAAAAGGCGTCGGCTATGTCGACGATGAAGTGTCCTTGCTGAACAATTACGCCAAGCTGGGCGCCGCGCAAAAGGATTACCTTGTGCTGCCGCAAAATATCAGCCAGGAAGTGTTTGCCTTCGGCATCCGCAAGGGAGAGAAGGGCGTGAAAACAGCCGTCGACCAGGTGTTGCGGGGACTGGAAAAATCGGGCGAGGCGGAAAAACTGTTTTTCAAATGGTATGGCCCCACAAGCAATGTGAAATTCCAGAAGCGCACTTTCAAGATCGAATCGGACAAGATCGACGCCTGAACCTTGCCTGACTCTCCCGCATGTTTGATCTGAACTTTTTGCTGTCCGGCGACTACCGCGACTGGCTGGTCTCCGGCTTGCTGCTGTCGCTGCAACTGATGGGCATCACTCTGCTGCTGGCCTTGCCGCTGGCGTGCGGCGTGGCCATGCTGCGCCTGGCCCCGTCGCGCCTGCTCAATGGCCTGGGCGCCGCGTACGTCGAGCTGATCCGCAACGTGCCCTTGCTGGCCCACTTCCTGTTCTGGTATTTCGGCGCGCCCGAATTGTTGCCCGACACGTGGAAGCAGCGTTTGTATGCCGGTAATATCGAAGCGGCCAGCGCCATCGCGGCCCTGACTTTATACACGGCCGCCTACATGGCGGAAGACATCCGCAGCGGCATCCGCGCCATTCCTGCCCAGCAATTCGAGGCGGGCCGGGCGCTGGGCTTCAGTTTTCTCGCCATCATGCGCCTGTGCATCGTGCCGCAGGCGCTGCGGCTGGCCGCGCCGCCGCTGCTGTCGCAAACCCTGAACCTGTGGCAAAACACCAGCATCGCCACCGTCATCGGCGTGGCCGAGCTGATGTACCAGACGCAACGCGTGGAAGCGGCCTCGTTCCGCAGCGTGGAGGCGTTCGTCTTCGCCAGCGCGGCCTACCTGGCCGTTTCGCTGCTGATCGCGGGCCTGGCGGCCTTGCTGCAAAGGAAGGTGTCCTGATGCTGGAACTCATCCACGATTACTGGTTGTATTTTCTTGTGGGACGCTATCCCGAGGGGCCGCTGGGCGGCCTGGCGTTGACGGTATTGCTGGCCAGCCTGGCGCTGGTACTGAGCCTGCCGTTCGGTTTGCTGCTGGGGCTGGCGCGCCTGAGTCCCTGGCGCCTGCTGCGCTGGCCCGTCGCCGCGCTGATCCATGTGGTGCGGGGCATCCCCTTGCTGCTCGTCATCTTCTGGGCGTATTTCTTCCTGCCCAGCATCACCGGCCATGAAAGCGGGCAATTCGGCACCATGCTGGCGGCCCTCGTCATCTTCGACGGTATTTATCTGGCGGAGATCGTGCGCGCCGGCGTGCAAGCCGTGCCCACGGGCCAGGTGGAGGCGGCCCGTTCGCTGGGCTTGAATTACCTGGACAGCATGCGCACGGTGGTGTTGCCGCAGGCGCTGCGCCACATGCTGCCCTCGCTGGTCAACCAGTTCGTCTCGACCATCAAGGAAACCTCGCTCGGCACCATCATCGGCCTGGCCGAAGTGTCGTTCATCGCCTCGCAAGTCAATGGCCTGGTGCTGACCAAGCCCGTGCAAGTGTATTTTTTGCTGGCCATGACGTACTTTGTTTTATGTTTCAGCCTGTCGCGCGCCGCCTTCTGGCTTGAGCGGCGCCAGGCGCGTCTTTTGAAAGTGGCTGCATGATCACCTTTGACAACGTCAACAAATACTATGGCGACTATCACGCCTTGAGCGATATCAATGAACACGTCGCCAAGGGCGAAGTGCTGGTCGTGTGCGGGCCGTCCGGCTCCGGCAAGTCGACCCTGATCCGCACCATCAACCGCCTGGAGGCGATCGCGTCGGGCCGCATCACGGTGGCCGGCCAGGATATTGACGCGCCGGGGCTGGACGTGAACGCCTTCCGCTCGCACATCGGTTTTGTGTTCCAGCAATTCAACCTGTTTCCCCACTTATCGGTGCTGGACAATTGCGCGCTGGCGCCGCAGCGCTTGCGCGGCCTGACCCGGCGCGACGCCGAGGAGCGGGCGCTGGCCCTGCTGGAACGGGTGGGGCTGGCGCACAAGGCGCGCGCCATGCCGGCGGCTTTGTCGGGCGGCCAGCAGCAGCGCGTGGCGATTGCCCGCGCGCTGGCCATGCAGCCGCCGCTGATGCTGTTCGATGAGCCGACCAGCGCGCTGGACCCGGAAATGGTGGGCGAGGTGCTGCAAGTGATGCGCGACCTGGCGCAGGGCGGCATGACCATGGTGTGCGTGACGCACGAGATGGGTTTCGCGCGCGAAGTGGCGGACCGCGTCTGGTTCATGGACCACGGGCACGTGCTGGAACGGGCCACGCCCGAGGATTTCTTTGCGCGGCCGCAACATGCGCGCGCACAGCAATTTCTCTCCGATATACGCAGCCCGTTCAGCACGAGCGCATGAATGAGCGCATGATTGGGCGTGAGTGAGCAGCTGTGTGCGTAAGCGAACGGTCTGTTGCTGCCGTCCGGCGCACGCTATCGAGGCGGCGCACGGTGCGCCCGCAGCCGACCAGGAGGGCCGTATCATGTCACGCATCATCGCAGGTCATTTTCAGTTGCAGGAACAGATAGACGCCGCGCGCGCCGCCCTGAACCAGGCGGGCTTTTCCGATAGCCGCATCAGCGCCTTCTTTGTCAACCAGCCGGGGCAGCACGACTTGCATGCGCTCGGCGGCGACCGCGACATCTCGCCCGGCGCCAAAGAGACGCCGGAAGGCGTGGTGGAAGGTGTGGCCGTCGGAGCCGCCGTGGGCGCGGGCATCGGCGCGGTCACCACCCTGGCGACAGGGCCGCTCGGTCCCGTCGTCGGCGCGCTGGTGGGCGCCCACGTGGGCTCGCTCTACAGTTTCAATAAAATGAAGGAAGCGGGCGAGTCCGAAGAACATGGCGAAAACAACGCTGAAAACCGCCGCCAGCCACGCCATCCTGGCATGCTGATCGCCGTCGCGCTGGGCGGCCTCGACGAGCGCGAACGGGCGCTCGAGGCGCTGCACCGGCTGGGCGCCGAGCATATCGAAGAAGCGGAAGGCACGATCGCCAATGGCGACTGGCATGATTTCGACCCGCTCAGCATTCCCGTGCTGGTGGCGTGATCCGGCGCGCCAGCCGCGCAACATGCATAAATGCCGCGCTGCATGAAATTTTAGGTATGATACTTGTCAGTATTCGTAATGATTGGTAAACAATGCCGACAGGGATAGTTTCCGCGCGCCCGTAGTGACACTGGACCCAGGTGACTGCCTGTAGTACTTGCCTCGCATGCTAACGAGTATGAATAGGAGGGCGCGTCATGACACAGGCATGGTTCATTCTGACACGGGCCGATGGGCGCGACATCTGCGCGCCCTCGCCGGCACAGCTGGCCGATGCGCTGGCCGAGGTCTACCGCGGCGCCACGCCGGACGGCAGCCCGGCCGCCGTTTTGTTGCGCTTTGGCTACGACGACGGCTTGATGTATCAGGTCGAGGTCGCAAGCGGAGGCGAAGTCACTTTCGAGGAATGGTCGGACCGCGATTGCGAAATCGCCCTGGCCAGTCCGCGTCACATGTCGGCCCTGCCGCAGGGCGACGCGCTGCAGTTGTGGCAGTGGCTGGCGCAGCGCCAGGTGGCGAAGATCCGCAGCCAGCCCTGGCAGGGCGGCTAGTCCGCCGTTCTCAACACAACAGGCTCTAGTGCGCCATCAGCACGGGAATCGTCATGCTCTGCAAAATCGTGCGCGTGACGCCACCCAAGATGGTTTCGCGCAGGCGCGAATGGCCATACGCTCCCATCACCAGCAAGTCGGCCGACAGGTCGGCGGCCTGCGACAGCAGCGCCTCGCCGATATCGCCGCGCCGCACGCCGCCGCCATCGAGCAGATGCAGCCGCGCTTCCACGCCGTGGCGCGCCAGGTAGTGCGTCAGCTCGGCGCCCGGCTGTTCGCCGTGTTCTGCTGCATGCACCTGGGCATCGAAGATGGCCACGTGGACTTGTCCGGCGCGTTGCAGCAGGGGCAGGGCGGCGCTCACGGCGCGGCTCGCTTCCTTGCTGGCGTTCCAGGAAATGAGCACATTGCGCGCAGCCGCCGGCGGCGCCAGCAGGGGCAGCGGCGGCGCATACGGCACGATCAGCACGGGGCGGCCAGAATGCAGCAGCACATAGGCGGGAAAGTCGCGCATCACGGACGGCGATTTATCCTTGGCATTGTATTGGCTGATGACGACCAGGTCCGCATAGCGGGCCAGCAGGCTGATGCCGCCTGCCGCCTCGTCGTCGAGTACGCGCTGTTCGAACGAGGCGACGCCGGCCGCGCGCACCTGTTGCTCGAAACCGTCGAGGGCGCGCGTCGCCCGTTCGCGCAGGAAGTTCAAATGCAAGCTCAGGTTCGGGTCGGCATCGAGGTCGGGCTGGTTCTGGTACAGCAGGCGCGACACGCCCGTCAGCGCTACCCCCGTCAGGTGGCCGCCGCACGCCTGGGCGATGCTGGCTGCCGCTTCGATGCGGGCGGCGCGCCCTGCGCTGTCGTCGATGTGGAGCAATACGGTCTTGTACGTCATGGCCTGTCCTCTCGCTGTGCGGTAGGGGGCATTCTGGCACAGTCCGGGGTGCGGGCCGCGCACGACTGCATCAGGCTGAGCACTTGATCTGGCGCAAAGCTGGCGATAAAAACTGCTCCTACACTTGATCCCACGCAGAACAACCATAACAAGCGGGGAGAGACAACAATGAAGGAACAAAAGGTAGCACTGGTCACGGGCGGCATGGGCGGCCTGGGCACGGCCTTGTGCCGCCGCCTGCATGCGGCGGGCTTTGCCGTCGTGGCGGCACATACGCCGGGCAATGCGCGCGTGGCAAGCTGGCTCGACGAGCAACAGACGCAGCAGTATTATTTTCATCCGCTGGCCATCGACGTGAGCGATTTCGCTGCCTGCAGCGAAGCTGTGGCAAGCGTGCTGGCGCAGTTCGGCCGCATCGACGTGCTGGTCAACAATGCCGGCATCACGCGCGACCAGAGCATGCGCAAGATGGAATTGCCGCACTGGGCCGAGGTCATGCGCACCAATCTCGACAGCCTGTTCAACATGAGCAAGCAGGTGCTCGAACCCATGCTGGAAAAAAAATGGGGCCGCATCATCAATATCTCGTCCGTCAATGGCCAGAAGGGCGCGTTTGGCCAATGCAACTACGCGGCCGCCAAGGCGGGCGTGCATGGCTTCAGCAAGGCGCTGGCGCTGGAAGTGGCACGCCACGGCATCACCGTCAACACGGTCTCGCCCGGCTACCTGCGCACGCAGATGGTGACGGCCGTGCCGGCCGATATCCTGGAAACGAAGATCTTGCCGCAGATTCCCCTGGGCCGCCTGGGCGAGCCGGACGAGGTAGCGGCCCTGGTGGCTTACCTGGCATCCGACGAGGCGGCGTTCGTCACGGGCGCGAACATCGCCATCAATGGCGGACAGCACATGAGTTAAGCAGCGTACAGCTGGATACTTGAAGCAGGGCAATGGCAGTAGAGGAGACCCGTCCACCCAGCCGGCACGCACGATGCTGGCGCAGGACGACAGGCAACATGGTAGTCACGCTGGAAAACAGGGGGCAGGGCAGCGATGCCTTGCCCTTTGTCGTGTGGCGTCGTTGCAAGGTGAATTCAGCGCTGGGTTTTTTCCAGCCGCGTCTGGCAATCGATGCACAGGCGCGCTTCCGGGCGCGCGTTCAGGCGCGACAGGCCGATGGCTTCGCCGCAGTTGTCGCACAGGCCGTAGCTGCCATCGGCAAACTTGGCCAGCGCGTGCCTGATGATGGCCAGCTGCGCCAGGTTGTGCTCGGCCGCTTCGCTGACGAGGGCGTTCAAGGTGCGCACGCTGGCGTTGTCGGCCGGCGAGGCTTCGATTTCATTGAGCAGCGAGGCGCGCGCATCGGCTTCGGCCGCCTCGTTCTCGATCTGTTCCAGCAACGCCAGCTTGCGTTGCTCCAGCACGCCTTGCAGGCGTTGCAACTGGTCTTGCGGCAATCCATTCATGGCCATCACCCGGTAGAGGTTACTTCCATCATGGTAGTCCAAGATTGGCCGCTCTGCTTGCGCTACTGCCTGCGCTGCGTTTGACGCGGCGCAGGCAGGCACAGGCCGTTCTATGCTGGCTCCTTCAGGCAGTTGACCATCCAGGCGACGCCGAACTGGTCTTTCAGCATGCCGAAGCGCTTGGCCCAGAACGTTTCCGCCAGCGGCATCTGGATGGTGCCGTCACGCGCCAGCGCATCGAAGGCCCGTTCCGCCTCCTCCGGCGTGTCGAGGGTCAGGCAGACCGAGCTGCCGCTCATGCCCTTGGCGCCATCTTCGGTGCAGCCGCCGTCCGAGCCCATCAGCATGGTGGGGCCCAGCTGCACGGAGCCGTGCATGATCTTGTCGTACCAGTCTTCCTTGACTTGCTCCTGGCCCGGCGAGCCGCGAAACGGCATCAGGCACAGGTCTGTGCCATGCAGGTGCTGGCGGTAGTATTCCAGCGCTTGCGCGCAATTTCCATTGAATTGCAAATACGGTTCGATACGCATATTGGCCTCCTCTGGTGGTCCCGCGGGCACGATTGCCATGCAGGGACGTCCCAGTATAGACGCTGGCCGGCCAAATTCAATCAGTCCGGCGCCATCTCTTGCAGCCGCTCACGCACCTTGCCCAGGGTGCCGAGGATGCGCTCGGGATTGCCGGCGAGGACGGCGCTGCCCAGGTGCAACAAGCTCGTCGCCAGGCTGATCCAGTGCCGCACGTCGTCGTTGCGGGCGATGCGCAGGCGCACCGTGTCGAGCAGGCCGCTGAGCTGGCGCTGCGCCGTTTCCAGGCCGGCCACCGTATGCCCGGCGGCATCGGCATACAGCTGATTGGCTTGCTGGCGCAAGGCCACTTCCAGGGCGAGGACGGCTTGCGCCTGACTGTGGCTGATAGCGTTTTCTCCCTGGCTGGCGCGCTTGCGGATGGCGCGCATGACGGCGCCGTGCAGGGTGACGGCCGCCTGCGACAGGCTGTCGGCCAGTTGCTCGACGCGCATGGCGCTGCTCAGAGCCGCTTCGCGGCGTTCGCTGCCGCTGCTCCTGTCTACCGATCCGTCCATCTTGCCTCCGTGGTAGTGAGGGCGGCAGCGAGCTGGGCGTGTTCACGCCCCAGTGCCGCCAGGTGCCGGCGCGCCAGGGTATGGCGCAATCCAAGCAGGCGATATTCCTCGGTTTTGCTTTGTTGCATGTTTTTCGCCAGCACGGCCAGCAGGCGCTGCTGCGGCGTGTCGGCATAGGCGATTTCCACGTCCAGCAAGCCGAGCACCATGTCGCGCTCGTTGTCGCCGCTCTTGTCGTACAGCGCCAGCAAGCTGTCGAGCGCGGCCAGCAGGGCTTGCAGCGGCGCATCGCCGTCGTGCAGTACCTGCGCCAGGTGCGCTTGCTGGCTGGCGGCGCCGGCCAGGCGCGCGAGTTGCTGCAGCAGCAAAGTGTAGGCGCTGACATGCCGGTCATCGATGCCGCTGCCCGGCCAGGCGCGGATGGCGGCGCCGGCGCTGGCCAGTTCCGGCTGCACGTCATAGGCATCGGCTTGCGCCAGCCGGCCCAGCGCCTGCAGGTACAGGCGCACGGCTTGCGCCAGGCGCGCGACATCCGCTTGCGCGGCACGGCGCTGGGCATCGAGCAGGCGTTCGCGCGCGTCTTCGGCCGGCGACAGATAGGGGCGGGCGCGCTTGTAAGTGTCGACGTGGCGCTGCGACAGTTCGCTGAAGGCGTTCAGGGCATCGGTGCCGGCGGCCAGGGCGCGCACCTGCGCCAGCTCGGGGCGTGGCGTGGCGCAGCCGCACAGCACGGCAGCCAGGCAGAGGCTTAGGTACAGGTTCAGGCCAAGGGCGCGGCAATGGCGGGCGGGCTGGGCGGACACGTCACCTCTCGACAGAAAATACTGTATGGAAAGGTATTGTCGTGCCGGCCTGCGCTGCCCGTCTTGTGCGGGCGCAAGCGTGCTGCGATCAGGCGCCCTTGGCGTCCGAGATGCCCGTCAACTGTTCGCGCCAGCCCAGTCCGGCCACGGTGTCGCTGGCGGGGCGGTATTCGCAGCCGACCCAGCCTGCGTAGCCGATCTGGTCCAGCAGCTTGAACAGATGGCGGTAGTTGATTTCGCCCGTGCCCGGTTCGTGGCGGCCCGGCGTGTCGGCGATCTGGATGTGGCGGATCAGGGGCAGCAGGGCACGGATGGTGTTGCTCAGTTCGCCCTCCATGCGCTGCATGTGATAAATGTCGTACTGCAAGAAAATATTGCTGCGCTGACAGTCGGCGATGATGTCGGCCGCTTGCTGACTATGGTTCAGAAAGTAAGCGGGCATGTCGTAGTGGTTGATGGGCTCGATCAGCACGTGGATGCCGTGCGGACGGCAGGCGTCGGCTGCATATTGCAGGTTGCCGATCAGGCTTTGCCGCGCCCGTTCCAGGCTCATGCCGGGTGGCACGATGCCCGACATGCAGTGCAGCTGTTTCGCGCCCAGCGCCAGCGCGTAGTCGAGCGCCAGTTGCACGTTGCTGCGGAATTTCTCGCCCCGGCGCGGATCGCAGGCGATGCCCCGGTCGCCGTGTTCCCAGTCGCCGGGCGGAAAATTGAAGACGGCCAGTTGCAGATGGTGGCGTTCCAGGCGCATGGCGATCTGCCGCGCCTCGACGGCATAGGGAAACAGGAATTCGACAGCATCGAAGCCCGCTTCCCTGGCGGCGGCAAAGCGGTCGAGGAAGGGCAGTTCGGTAAACATCATGCTGAGGTTGGCAGCGAAGTTCGGCATGGCAGCACGCAGGTGAGGATGATGGACACTATCCTAGCCCAAAACGGCAATCGGTGGCGTGCATAAAAAAACCGTTCCAGAAGCAAGTTCTGGAACGGTTTTCTATTCCTGTAATACCCGCTTAGGAGCGGGTATTAGCGACCGCGGCCACCGGAGCGATTATTCGCTGCCGAACGCGGCGCATTGCCGCTGCGATTGCCGCCGCCACCGCCGCCCGCCGGGCCGGCGCTGCGTGGCTTGGCGCCGCTGCCGCCGGTTTTCACGCGCACCACGGCGCCCGCTGGCGCGCGGCTGTTGTTGCGGTGACCGCCGGTGCCGCTGCGCAATTGCACAGGCTGGGCGCGGGCGTTCAGGTCGGGCTCGAAGCCTTCGATGACTTCGCGCGGCAGGGTTTGCTTGATCAGCTTTTCGATGTCTTTCAACATTTCGTGCTCATCCACGCAGACCAGCGACACGGCTTCGCCCTTGGCGCCGGCACGGCCCGTACGGCCGATACGGTGCACATAGTCTTCCGGAATGTTCGGCAAATCGTAGTTGACGACGTGCGGCAACTGGTCGATATCGATGCCGCGCGCGGCGATATCGGTGGCGACCAGCACTTGCAGGGTGCCATCTTTAAATTCCGACAGGGCGCGCGTACGCGCCGACTGGCTCTTGTTGCCGTGGATGGCCAGGGCGCCGATGCCGTCCGCGCCCAGTTGCTCGACCAGTTTATTGGCGCCGTGCTTGGTGCGCGTAAATACCAGTACTTGCGTCCAGTTATTCGACTTGATCAGGTGGGACAGCATCGGGTGCTTCTTGTCGCGGTCGACCGGATGGATCTTTTGCTGGATCACTTCCACGGTCGAATTGCGGCGCGCTACTTCGATCATGGCTGGCTTGTTCAGCAAGCCGTCGGCCAGGGCCTTGATTTCTTCCGAGAACGTGGCCGAGAACAGCAGGTTCTGGCGTTTCGGCGGCAGCACGGCCAGCACTTTCTTGATGTCGCGGATGAAGCCCATGTCGAGCATGCGGTCGGCTTCGTCGAGAATCAGGATTTCCACTTTCGACAGGTCAACCGTGCCCTGGCCCATGTGGTCCAGCAGGCGGCCCGGCGTGGCGACGAGCACGTCGACGCCGTGTTTGAGCTGCTTGATTTGCGGGTTGATGCCGACGCCGCCGAAGATCACGGTGGAGTTCAGCTTGGTGTATTTGCCATAGGTGCGCACGCTTTCCTCGACCTGCGCGGCGAGTTCGCGCGTCGGTGCCAGGATCAGGGCGCGGATCGGGCGCGTGGATGTGTTGCTGGTGATGGCCGCGCCATTCGCGTCAGTCGACAGGCGGTGCAGCAAGGGCAGGGTGAAGCCGGCCGTCTTGCCGGTACCGGTTTGTGCGCCGGCCAGCAAGTCGCCGCCAGCCAGCACGGCGGGAATCGCCTGCGTCTGGATGGGGGTCGGCACGGTGTAGCCGTGTTCGGTAACGGCACGTACGATAGCGTCGGACAATCCGAGGGAGGAAAAGGACATGGTAACTTTATTGTGAGATCGGCCTGTCGCCATCGGGGGGCGCCAGTCGCAGGCAATCAGATTAGGGGTCGAAAGACAGCGGCAAGGGGACTGGTCATATGTGCCGCACACGCGAAGTATAACAGCATGGCAAAAATGCGCCGGGTTTGTTTCAAGTTGGCAATGCCAAAAGTAAAGAAAACGGGTGATCGGCGCGCTGGCCCCCGTCATTTGTCATGGCATGGAGCCTAGTCGTCGATCTCGTCGACGGCGTAGCGCACGTCCTGCGTATCGAGGTAGGCGCGCACGGCGTCCAAGCCGTGCCACGGGTCCGGACGCAGATGCTGGCATATATACAGGCCATGGTCGTTCAGCCGGACGTCGGTGTCGGGCATGGCGCCGGGCGCGCGCGGCGCCTGCGGCCGTGTCGCCAGCAGGTGCGCGATGTGCTGGCGCTGCTCCTGCGTCAGGCTGGCCGCAATCCTGAATTCAAATCCCATGTTTTCTCCTTGATGTGCAACTGTTGCTGCGGTCATTTTTCATTATCGAAAAAACTGCACATAGCTTGGCATTCTTTCCGTTTTTGTTTTCAAAGTATCTCGTCCATACTGCATGGCACTGGCCCGGCACACCCAACGTGACGCAAGGGCAGGAGCAGAAGCGCTGTACAAGGAAAGCCCATTTTTATATTCAATTATTTTCACTAAGGAAAACATCATGCCTATCGCTACCGCCCTAGCCGCACAAAAACTGCTGACTCCTAACGATCATACCCTGATCATGATCGACCACCAGTCGCAGATGGCGTTCGCCACCCGCTCCATCGACCTGGCCTTGCTGCGCAACAACGCGGCCCTGGTGGCCAAGGCGGCGTTTGAATTCAAGGTGCCGACGATTCTGACGACGGTGGCGGCGACATCGTTCTCCGGTCCGATCTTCGATGAAATCCAGACCGTCTTCCCGGAACAGGCGCCGGTCGACCGCACCACGATGAACACCTGGGAAGATGCGCGCATCGCCGACAAGGTAAATGGCTACGGCAAGGGCAAGATCGTGCTGGCCGGCCTGTGGACGTCCGTCTGCATCGTGGGCCCCGCGCTGTCGGCGCTGGAGCAGGGATTCGAGGTGTATGTGATCGCCGACGCCAGCGGTGACGTGTCTGACGAAGCGCATGCGATGGCCATGCAGCGCATGCTGCAGGCGGGCGTGCAGCCGATGACGTCTGTGCAATACTTGCTGGAGCTGCAGCGCGACTGGGCCCGCAGCGAAACCTACACTGCAACAGTGGCGACGGCCGTGGCGCACGGCGGCGGCTACGGCCTGGGCTTGATCTACGCCAAATCCATGTTCAACGCCAGCGAAGGCCATTGATTGTTCATCGATGTATCATCCAGCAACGGATTCAGGAGAACCAGCATGAGCGCAAGCACGATCTTACTCAATGGCCGTTTCCACACGGTCGACCGGACGCAGCCGCTGGCGTCCGCCGTCGCCATCGCCGATGGCAAATTTCTCGCCGTCGGCGACGTGGAAGACGTGATGCGCCATCGCGGTCCGGCCACGCAGCTGATCGACCTGGCTGGCCGCACGGTGATTCCCGGCCTGAACGACTCGCATCTGCACCTGATCCGTGGCGGCTTGAACTACAACCTGGAATTGCGCTGGGAAGGCGTACCTTCGCTGGCCGACGCCTTGCGCATGCTCAAGGAGCAAGCCTTGCGCACGCCGAACCCGCAGTGGGTGCGCGTGGTGGGCGGCTGGACGGAGTTCCAGTTCGCGGAAAAGCGCATGCCGACGCTCGATGAAATCAACGCGGCCGCGCCCGATACCCCCGTCTTCATCCTGCACCTGTACGACCGCGCGCTGCTGAACCGCGCCGCCCTGCGCGCCGTCGGCTATGACAAGAACACGCCGAACCCGCCCGGCGGCGAAATCGTGCGCGATGCGGCCGGCAACCCCACCGGCTTGCTGATCGCCCGGCCGAACGCCATGATTTTGTATGCGACCCTGGCGCAAGGCCCGAAGCTGCCGCTTGACTTGCAAGTCAATTCCACGCGCCAGTTCATGCGCGAACTGAACCGCCTTGGCATCACCAGCGCGATCGACGCGGGCGGCGGCTTCCAGAATTATCCCGAGGATTACGCCGTCGTCGATGAATTGGCGCAGAAAGAGCAGCTGACCATCCGCATCGCCTACAACCTGTTCACGCAAAACAAGGGCGCGGAACTGCAGGATTTCCAGAAGTGGACCGGCATGATCAAACCCGGCGACGGCACGGATTTCTATCGCCATAACGGCGCCGGCGAAATGCTGGTGTTTTCCGCCGCCGACTTCGAGGATTTCCTCGAGCCGCGCCCGGAACTGGCGGCCGGCATGGAGGATGAACTGGAAAAGGTCGTGCGCCACCTGGTCGAGCAGCGCTGGCCGTTCCGCCTGCACGCCACCTATGACGAATCGATCAGCCGCATGCTCGATGTGTTCGAAAAGGTCAACCGCGACACGCCGTTCGCCGGCCTGCACTGGCTGTTCGACCATGCGGAAACCATCAGCCCGCGCAATATCGACCGCGTCAGGGCGCTGGGCGGCGGCATCGCCATCCAGCACCGCATGGCTTTCCAGGGCGAATATTTTGTCGAGCGCTATGGTGCAGACGCAGCGAAGGCCACGCCGCCCGTGCAGCGCATGCTGGACGCGGGCGTACCTGTCGGCGGCGGCACGGATGCGACCAGGGTGGCCAGCTACAACCCGTGGACGGCGCTGTACTGGCTGGTCTCGGGACGCACCGTGGGCGGCCTGGCCCTGACGGAGGCGGCGGGCAGATTGTCGCGCGACACGGCGCTGGAATTGTGGACGGCGGGCAGCGCCTGGTTTTCCAGCGAGCAGGGCAAGAAGGGGCGCATCCGCGCGGGCATGCTGGCCGACCTTGCCGTACTGTCGGCCGATTATTTCGCCGTGCCGGAAGAGGCGATCAAGTCCATCGACTCCGTGCTGACCATGGTGGGCGGCAAGATCGTCCACGGTCAGGCGGAATTTGCGACCCTGGCGCCGCCACCGATTCCCGTGCTGCCCGAGTGGTCGCCGGTGAACACGGTGCCGGGCCATTACCGTCCTGCGGCCAGGCCGGCGCAAGCCTTGCTGCCGCACCAGTGCGCGGGCGCCTGCGGCGTGCATGCCCACGCCCACGACCGGGCGCGCAAGTCGGCCGTGCCGATCAGCGATTTTTCCGGCTTCTGGGGTACCTTGGGCTGCAGCTGCTTCGCCTTCTAGGCGGCCGGGCCTTATTTGGAAATGCGCAGGATGGCCGAGGCCAGCCGCGTAAAGCAGGGGCTCAGGTCGCTCTCGGTGGCCGCGTAGCAGTACAGGCCCATGGGTTCGGCCGGCTTGCGGCAACGCGTAGGCGCATCGCTCGTGTTGGCCAAACAGCGCAGCAAGTCTGCGCCCAGTTCATTATCCGGCCCCTCCGGCGCGATCAGCGATGGCCCCATGCCCAGGGTGAAGATGTAAATGCCTTCCTGGCGTGCCTTGGTCGCCATCGCTTCGGGCAGGTTGCGCGAAGCGCGATGTACATTGGTCCATCGTTGCTGCTGCGTGGACACCGAACTGGTCACAACGCGCGGCGTGTTGGTCACGATGGGGAACTCCTGCAGCGCTATATCGTTGGCTTGGGGCGCCGTATTGTTGGCGTTGTACCATAGGGGCAGGGTGCTAATCGCGCTAGCCGCGCATTTGGTGGGATCCATGAGCGTACTCGCCGCCCCTTTTTGGTACAAGCCAAACAACTGCTGCACACCGTTGTTTTGCAGTTTTTCCAGTGTCGCGAGCCCACCCCACGTCGTGCAGTTGCCTGTCATGGCGGGGAAGAAATAGGAGGAAAACGCGGATGGCGAGCCGTCGGAGAAAAACACGATGACGCGCAGGCTCGAGCGGTTGAGCGAGCTGATGCCTTTTAGCTGATTGCGCGCCTGCCACATGCCTTCAGCCGAATTGGTACCGCCATCAAAAGCAAAATTGCTAATTTTTGCCGTGGTGGCGGCGCGGTCAAATCCGCGATTGAGTGGCTTGATGGGAAGGTCGATTTGCGCCTCGGAGGCGAAATGCAAGAGGCCAACCCGATCCACGGTGGAATTGAATTTATTCAGAAAGGAAATGCCCGCCGCCCGCACTGCGGTAGCATTGCCAACCAGCGAGCCCGAGGTGTCCATCACCAGCACCATGTCCAGGTCCTTGCGGATGGTTTGCGCGGCGGCTGCCACGTTCAGGGTCTTGAAGCCGAGTATGCCCATCAGCGAGACGGGCATCGAGGCGCTGGCGGAGACGTCGATGGTGACGGTGCCCTTGTCGAAGGTCACACCGACGGGGTTGAGTACGGGCGTGGAGAGCAGGAATTTGTCGGGATAGTTGATGTCAAAAAACTCCTTCGCCGATTGGCGCGCGTTGGCCGCCTGCGCTGCCTGTGTATCACCCAGGGTCACGCCGCGCGCCGCCGCCAGGCTGGCCGAATCGACTGCCGCGTTGAGCTTGGCCTTGACGAAGTAGCCAAGCGCCGAATCGATGGCCAGGCCCACGGAGGCGATCAGGACGATAGCCGACAGCGCCACCATGATCAGCACTTGCCCGTTTTGTTTCTTGTGTGGGATGCGCATCAGAATACCGTCATCGAATTAAGGTTGGGGCCGAGGACAGGCGTCGTGCTATCGCCAATTTTCAATGTGCCAAACAGCATGTCGAAATTATAGAAAGTCTCCACGGCATAAATCAGTTCGCCGTCGGACAGCTGGCCCGACATCAGTGACACTGCGGGGGCACTGTCGGCCTTGGCGATATTGGTGCACGTGCCATTGCTCCAGCTGCCACATTGCCACACCTGGCTGGCAGGCAGGTAGCCGCTCACCTTCGCGCCGGCGTCCCAGCGGTACTGTTCCAGCACGATATTGCGCAAGCCGCTTTTCGCCGTGTAGCCCATGATCTTGGTAATGTAGATCATGCCGCGCTTGTTCATGTCCAGCGGTGGCGTGCTGGCCGCCAGCGCATTCATGATGGTCTGGCTCGATCCGTTCAGGTCGGTCGTCGAGCGCGAGGCCAGGTTGGCGCCTTCGCGGCTGATGTTGAGCAGGATGATCTTGGCCTGGATGGCGCGCGACAGGTCGACCACCATGAACAGCAGCACGGCCAGCAGCGGCAGCACGATGGCAAATTCCACGGCGGCGATGCCGCGCGCGGCGCGCCGCGAAAGAGAGTGGGAACGCATCATAGGCCGCCAAAACTTTCATTGCGCATGGTGGCGGCCACCACGTAGGGCGCCTTGCCGTCCTTGTAGAAGGCGGCCATCATCGGCGTGGCGAATGTCCAGTTGTATGCGACGGAGATCACGACGATATCGCCCGCGTTGCCGAACATGCCGGCACTGGTGCCGCTGACGCCGTTTACCGTGATGACGGGATTGACCTTGTCGTAGATGCCCATCGAACTGGCTTTCATTTTTTGAATGACGGCCTGGTAGCGCTGCTGGTTGCTGCTGGCGGGATCGAGATCGCTGTTGCCCGTCACGGCATAGCGCGCGCCTTCGCGCACCGCGTGCTGCATGGTGAGATTGGCGAAATATGCCATGCTCAGCTCGATGATGCCTATCATGAGCAGCAGGAAAACCGGTGCGATGATGGCGAATTCGATGAGGGTGGAGCCAGATTGCCTGAATCTGCCTTGCGGGGACCGGAAGGGTGTGGCCTGGTTGAGCATCATGTCTGGTATCCGTATCAAGGCTCGCGCCGGCATCGGTGTGATGGCGGGCCTGTTGCCCATGGGGCGGGCTTTATTGTATCTCGCTTCGAGTGCGCAAGGTTGGCATCAAAGTGCATATAAATCAAGTTTATTGTAATTAATGTAGTTAATTGAGTACGCCATACCCCTGATTAACGTTCCTGAGAGTAAGATGCTGAGGCTTAAGAAATTAAAAAATAATTAACCATTGTCCTGGCGATCCAGCCGATGGTGTTCTTGGAAAGTGAATAAATCAGCATGCTGCAACAGCAACAACTGCAAGAGGAACCAAATGCCGATACGGCATTGCCATTGGTCGATCAGGCAGATTTGGTCATGATCTCTGGCATGCGCCTGCTGCTGTCGGTGACGGCCTTATTAACGCTTATCATCAACCCCGGCAAGCTGGGTGTGCCGAATCAGCTGGCCTGGTTGATCCTGTGTTCGTATGTGCTGCATAGCGCAGTGCTGTTTGTTTTTCTTTATTTCAAGCATCCGGTAGTGCATGGCAAGGTGATATGCTGGCTCGACGTGCTGTGGTGCGGCATGATCGTGTTCGCAACCGGTGGCGCCGAAAGCTATTTTTTTCCCTTCTTTTTTTTCGTCATCCTGGCGGCGTCGTTTCAGCGCGGACTCGATGAAGGCGCGCGCATCACGCTTGCCTCCTGTGTTCTGCTGGTGCTGGCATCGGTGGCATCGACCCCTGAACTCATCATTTCGCACCTGTTGTTGCGCACGACCTTTGTCATGGCGCTCGGCTACATGATTGCGTACTGGGGCGGCCTGGGGCTGTTGCAGAAGCGCCGCCTGGCGTTGTTGCGCGAGGTCAGCCAGCAATCGAATCCCCGCTTTGGCGTCGACCACACGGTGGCGTCGGTCTTGCAGAAAGCGCGTGCCTTTTTTGACGCCAGCAGCTGTATCCTGGTCATGCGCGAGGGCGATGGGGCGCAGTGGCAGTTGCGCACGGCGCTCGAAGAGAGAGGCAGACATGCGGGGCGTGTCAGCCAGCTGAGCGAAGCCGCGGTGGCGCCGCTGATGGTGTTCGATGCCAGCCAGAGCGTGCTGTACGCGCCGTCGTTGCGTGCGCGCCTGGGGCTGGCGAGCGTGCTCGCGGGAGTCGAACGCGGCAGTGCGAAGTGGCAGCGGCTCGATGCGCATGGGCCGCAGGGCACGGCGCTGGCCGAACTGCTCGATGCGCGCTCCTTCATCAGCGTGCCCCTGCCTTTGCATAAGGGACTGGGCCGTATCTACGTGATCTCCGCGAAGAACCGGCTGACCCGGGCCGACGCCAGGTTCCTGCTGCATATCGTGGCGCAAGTGTTCCCCCTGATTGAAAACATCGCCATTCTCGACAAGCTGGCCTCCGGCGCGGCATACCGCGAACGGCAAAAGATTGCGCGCGACTTGCACGACTCAACCATCCAGCCGTATATCGGCCTGCGCCATGGCTTGAGCGCCTTGCGCGCCAAGGCGGCCGCCGACAGCCCCTTGCTCGCCGATATTGAGAAGCTGATTGACATGAGTGGGCAGGTGATTGGCGACCTGCGCCGGATGGCGCAGACGGTGCGCGGCGGCGCGGAGCGGGAACAGGTGACCTTGCTGGTGGCGCTGCGGCGCCAGGCGGAACAGCTGAAGAAGTTTTTTGGCATCACGATCGAGATCGTCTCGGACAGCGCGTTTGATCTCAGCGACCGGCTGGCAGCCGAAGTATTCCAGATCGTCAATGAAGGCATGAGCAATATCCGCAAGCACACCACCGCCCGCGAGGGCCGCGTGACACTCGTTTGTGATGCACATGCCTTGTCGATACTGATCGAGAATGCCGGCGAAACGTCGTCCCGCGTCGAGTTCATGCCGGCCTCCATTGCTGAACGCGCCATGGCGCTGGGCGGCCGGGTGCAGGTCAGCCAGGGCGCTGATGGCGCCACCGCCGTACATATTGAAATTCCAGTCTGACGGCAAGAGCGTCACGGCTGACCCGTTAAAGGCCATCGTATGTCAAGTCCGCATCCCATCCGCGTCATGCTGGTTGATGATCATAAAACCATGTTGTGGGGACTGGAAAAACTGCTGGAAGAGGCGCAACCGGCGATGCAGGTGGTCGCCAGCACCAGCACGATAGGCGGCGCGCTGGAGCTTGCCGAGACCTTGCGCCCTGATATTGTCGTGCTGGACGTGGACCTCGCCGGCGTGTGTTCCGTCGATTTCATCCCCGCGCTGTTGGCCAATGGCGTCACGCGGGCGGTGATGTTCAGCGGCACGCGCGACCAGGAGGTGCTGGGCCGCGCCGTGCGCAGCGGCGCGCGCGGCGTGATCGGCAAGGAGGCGGCGGCGGAGCAGGTGATCGATACCATTGCCAGGGTACATCGCGGCGAATTGTGCCTGGACCAGGCCTTGCTGGGCAGTTTGCTGGGAGCGCTGATCAAGCCGGCGCCAGCGCCGGCGCCGCCCGATCCCGAAATGGCGCGCATTGCCCAGTTGACCCTCAAGGAACGCAAGATAGTCGCCATGATGGTCGAAGGCAATGGGGCACTCAACAAGACCATCGCGCAGCGCGCTTTCATTTCCGAGCAAACCTTGCGCAATCACTTGACGTCGATTTACAACAAACTGGACGTTGCCAACCGCCTGGAATTGTATGTCTACGCGGTGAAGAACGGGCTGGCGGCGCCCCAGGAATGCTGATGCCAGTACATATGTACTGATGCCGTGTAGGAAAAAAGGCTCTTTTGTACCGGCAACAAAATGACTTTTGTCTGATTGGTATCAATGTGTCTTTCCATACAATACCTTCATCAGCAATCGGTAATTGTCGCTGAGTTAGTCAGACTAAAAATGCGAACGGTGACAGGAGCTGGAAATGTGCTTGGAAGATGGTGGGACGGGTGAGCTTGCGTATTTCTTGCAAGATCAAAGTGGTAACTCATTTTTCGAACATGCTTTGCTGTTATCGCTGATGAGCGTGGTGTTCCTGCTTGCGCTGCTGGCCATATGCAAGGGTTTATAGCTGATCAATTTACTGCTTGCGTCCGCAGTTCCACATGACGTTGTTTACACTTACTCTGAATGGATTAATCATGAATTTCATCAAAAATTTTATCGCTGAAGAAGATGGCGTGACCGCAATCGAATACGCACTGATCGCAGCATTGGTCAGCGCCGTGCTGGTCACTGCAGTGGGACTTATGACCGGTGGCCTGACTAAAGTATTCACTCGTATTCAGGGCCTGCTCGTCTAATTGCTACTCGCGCCGCCAGGCAGTCGGCACTGTTTGTGTGCGATTGCCGGTGCGATGGTCCGGGCTATGTTGCATGGCCCGGACCATTTTTTTTGTGGTCTAGCCGTCGTTTTCACCGTGTTGAAGATTACATGTACGTTCATCTTTTCCTGATGTGGTCGCCAGCGATCCTGTTGGCCGGCTTGCTGCTAGGCGCCGTGTGGCACGACGTGCGCAGCCGTCGCATTCCGAATCGCCTGGTGTTTCCAGGTGCGCTGGCCGGATTGTTGTTCAATGCATTATTGCCTGCTGGCGCGGGCCTGTTCATGGCGGCACCTGGCGCGATCGGCCTGTGGCCGGCAGTGGCCGGCCTGGCGCTGGGCCTGGCGCTGTTGATGCCGATGTATATGCTCAAGGCCATGGGTGCGGGCGATGTCAAATTGATGGCGATGGTGGGTGCATTTGTCGGACCCCACGCGGTGTTGGGCGCCATGCTGTTCAGTCTGCTTGCCGGGGGCGTGCTGGCGCTGGCAGTGGCGGCCTTCCATGGCACGCTGCGCCAGGTCACCAGCAATAGCTATCACCTGTTGTTGAATAGTCTCATGCGTGGCATCGCAGGCCAGAGGCCGGGCATTGATGCTCCGCCTGCGGCCAGCGGCAAACTGCCGTATGCGATCGCCATTGCCAGCGGTACGCTGATCTACCTGGTCCTGGCCGCAAGCGGTCAACTGGCGCTGTTTTCGTGATGCGTATGCCATTTATTTCAACTGGCGATGCGCGCTGACACTGACGTGCATCACGCGCCGGCGTCGCTGCGTGCCCCGCGCACCGTCGAAGAGACAGGCTTGCCCTTCTTTTTCCTGGTCGAACTGCTGGTGAAGGTGCTGTTCCAGCGGGGCCAGCTGCACCTGCCCGAGCTGGCCAGCTACGTCAAGCTGGGCCTGGGCGTCCTTGATCCCGTGATCGTCTTCATGCGGCAGGAAAAAATGTGCGAAGTCATGCGCCGCGGCGCCAGCGGCACGGATGCCGACATCCATTACCAGTTGACGGACAGCGGCCGCCAGCGCGCCCTCGAGTGCCTGGCGCGCAATGCCTATGCGGGACCATGTCCCGTGCCGCTGGCCGCCTACAACGCGCAGGTGGCGTCGCAAAGCGTGGCCAACATGCATGTCACGCGCCCGCAGGTACAAGCCAGCTTCGACGGCGTAGTGGTCAATCCTGCCGTGCTCGACCAGCTGGGAGCGGCCATGAATTCCGGGCGCGCCATTTTCATCTACGGCGCCGCCGGCAGCGGCAAGACGTACCTGGCCGAACGCCTGCAAGACTTGCTGCAAGGGGCCATTGCCCTGCCTTACGCCATCATGGTCGATGGTGAAGTCGTGCCCTTTTATGACCCGGTGCTGCATTTGCCGGCGGCGCAGCAGCCGGAAGCGCCGGCCGGCATCGAGCGCGCCGTACAGCTCGACGCGCGCTGGGTGCGCGGCGTGCGCCGTCCGGCCGTGCTCACCGGCGGCGAGCTGACCCTGGAAATGCTGGACCTGCGCTTCGACAGCGTGACGCGTCTGTACCGCGCGCCGCCGCACCTGAAGGCCAACAACGGCATTTTCATCATCGACGACCTGGGGCGCCAGCGCTGTTCGCCGCTGGAACTGATGAACCGCTGGATCGTGCCGATGGACCGCGCCATCGATTACCTGTCGCTGCACAACGGCCACACCTTCCAGGTGCCGTTCGACGTGGTGGTGGTGTTTTCCTCGAATTTCCTGCCCGAGCGCCTGTCGGATGCGGCCTTCCTGCGCCGCCTGGGCTACAAGATCGAAGTGCCGGCGCTCAGCGCCGCGCATTACGAAACCGTGTTTCGCCAGACCTGTGCCACTTACGGCGTGGCGTTCGACGCGGCCGCCTTTGCCTTCCTGCTGCAGCGCCATGCGCGCGGCGCGACGCCCTTGCTGGCCTGTTATCCGCGCGACCTGCTGCGCCAGGTACGCGACCTGGCCCGCTATGAGGGCACGGCGGTGCAACTGAATGAGCAGGTGCTGGACTGGGCCTGGAACAATTATTTTGCCGGTGCGAATCAGCGCCATGGCGCCGATGACATGGCCGTGCAAGAGCGGCGTGAACCGAAATCAAGTTGAAGTCAGAGGAAAAACGATGCGAAATACCCGTGCTTTACTCATGTTGCTGCTGGCCCTGGTGCTGGCCGGTGCCGCCGTGCTGACGGCGGCAATCTGGATGGGCGGCCAGAGTACGCCGTCGAACCAGAAGATCGTCGTGGCCCTGGTCGATATCGGCGTGGGCACGAAGATCAGTCCGCTCATGTTACGCAGCATGGACTGGCCCGCCGGCGCGCAGCCGCCCGGCGCCTTTGCCGACAGCAAGGCGCTCGACGGGCGCATCACGCGCACGGCCATCAGCCTCGGTGAACCGGTGCTGGAAAGCAAGCTCGCGCCGCCGGGCACGAGTGGTGGCCTGTCGTCCATCGTGGCCGATGGCAAGCGCGCCATGACCGTGCGCGTCAACGATGTGGTGGGGGTGGCGGGCTTTGCCTTGCCTGGCAACTTTGTCGACATCCTCGTCAATACCCAGGATGACCGCGCCAAGGCCAGCGGTGGCGCCGAACTGGCCATTTCCAAGATCGTGCTCGAACGCATCCTGGTGCTGGCCGTGGCGCAGGAATCGAACCGCGACGACAACAAGCCCAAGGTGGTCAATGCCGTCACCCTGGAATTGACGCCGGACCAGGTGGAAAAGCTCGACCTGGCGCGCAGCGTGGGTACCTTGTCGCTGGTGCTGCGCAACCAGATCGATCCGGCGCCCGTCAACACGGGCGGCGCCACCAAGGAATCGCTGCTGGGTCTCAAGCCGCTGGTGCCGGTCGCCGCGCCGCGCGCGGCTGCGCCAGCGCCAGTGCGGCAGGCGCCGCGTGCTGCCGCACCACCGGCCGAGAGCGTCAAAGTGATCACGGGCATGGACACGCGTGTCCAGCAATTTTAAAAATTTCAGAACCAGGGATAGTTGATGACCTCATTTCGTACCCGTATCGTCAGGCCCCGCTTGACCTTGGCCCTGGCCCTGAGTGGCTTGACAGCGAGCTTGCTGTGGCAGTCCGGCGCCAGCGCCGCGCCCGCCGTGCGCAAGGTGGACGCCGTCAGTCAGGCAGCCCCGCTGTCGCTGGGGGCCGATATCGCCCGGCTGGGTCCGCCGATCCGCTTGTCCGTTGGCAAGTCGACCTTGCGCAGCCTGACGCGTGCCGTTTCGCAGATCGCCGTGAATGATCCGAAGGTGGCGGGCGCCAGGCTGCTGGGCAGTTCCAGCGAGCTGTATATCTGGGGCCTGGCACCGGGCAGCACCAATCTGATTTTGTGGGACAAGGATCACCGTCCCGTGATCGTCGATATCGAAGTCGGTGTCGATGCCGACGGCTTGCAGGCGCAGCTGGCGCTTGTGTTCCCGCGTGAAACAGATCTCAAGGCCAGTTCGGCCGGCGGCGCGATCGTGCTGACGGGCATGGTCTCGGATGCCGTCAAGGCCAGCCAGATCATGGCCATGGCCACGGCGTTCGCACAGCGCGGCGCCGGCGAAGCGGCGGCGCCCATTGCGACAGCAGGTGTGATGCCAGCGCCCGCTGCTGCCGCTGGCGTTGCCGCCGGTGCTGGCGCCACCGGCGTGAGCGTGATCAACATGCTGACCATCGCCGCGCCGCAGCAGGTGATGCTGGAAGTAAAAATTGCCGAGGTCTCGAAAACCCTCGTCGACCAGCTGGGCGCCAGCATCGGCGCGCGCGCCAGCAGCGGCAACTGGACTTACAGTTTCCTGTCGAACTTGTTGAGCGGCAATCCCAGCATGATCGATGGTTTCAATGGTAAAAACGGCAATTTCCTCACGCTCGATGCGCAAAAGCGCGACGGCCTCGTGAAAGTGCTGGCCGAACCGAACATCATGGCCATCAGCGGCCAGGAAGCCAGCTTCCTGGCCGGCGGCAAGATCTACATTCCCGTCTCGCAAGACAGCGCCACCAACAAGATCACCCTGGAAGAAAAGGAATTCGGTATCGCCGTCAAGTTCACGCCCACTGTGCTCGATGGCGGGCGCATCAACCTGAAGGTGGCGCCGGAAGTGTCGGAACTGAACAAGGACGGCATCGGCATCACCACGGGCGGCACCGCCGGCAGCGCCATCCTGCCGGCGTTTACCACGCGGCGCGCCACCACCACGGTGCAATTGTTCGACGGCCAAAGCTTTGCCATCGGCGGCTTGATCAAGAACAACGTGACCACGAATATCAAGGCGCTGCCGATGCTGGGCGAGATTCCCGTGCTGGGCGCCTTGTTCCGCAGCAGCGATTTCCAGACCGACCGCACCGAACTGGTGTTCATCATCACGCCGCACCTGGTCAAGCCGCTGGGCGGCGACTACGTGCTGCCGACGGATGCCTATGTGGCACCTAGCCGCGCGCAGTTTTTCCTGCAAGGAAAGATGGAAGGCGACGCCAAGCAGCCGCAGCCTGCTGCCGACAAACAACCGGGCGCCGCAGCGGCGACCGGCTTCGACATTCAATAGGAGAGTGAGCATGCAGCGTCCTCCATTCCTTCCCCTGCTGTGCGTGCTGCTGGCGTCGTTCGCCGCCAGCGGCTGCGGCACCACGCCGCGCCTGGACCGCCAGTTTGGCCGCAGCGTCGATTTGCTGCGCGCCCAGCAAGTGATCAATCCGCAGGCGGGACTGAATCGCGACCCGGTGACTGGCCTCGATGGCAAGGCGGCGGTGGCGGGCTACAACGCGTACCAGAAGTCGTTCAGCGCGCCTGTGCCGCAATCGGGCGCCATGACGATCAGCCTCGGACGCCAATGAAGATGTCACCGTTACCACAGAACAGGCAAGGCATATCGTGAAAATCGCCATCATATCCCGGGATGAAAAAGCATTGGCCGAGCTGGGCCGTCTGGTCGGCAACCGCAATCCGGCGGACGACGTCGACGCCCGCAGCGGACCGCTGGAGCAACTGTATTCGGCGCAAGAGCTGCCCGATGTGCTGATGTTCGACCGGCCCGGCAACGATGGCGCCGACCTGGCCGCCATCGAGCGCCTGAGCAATCAGTTTCCGCGCCTGGCCGTCATCCTGCTGTGTCCGCAGCATTCGCCCGACTTCCTGCTGCAAGCCATGCGTGCCGGTGTGCGCGAGGTATTGCCGTCGCCGGCCGCAGCCGCCAGCATCTACCCGGCGCTCGAGCGTATCGAGGAAAAACTCGAGCGGCGCGACAATGGCAATGGCAAGGTGCTGGCCTTCATTTCCTGCAAGGGCGGCAGCGGCGCCACCTTCATCGCCACCAACCTCGGCTATGCCCTGGCAGCCAGCGGCCACAAGCGTGTTGCCCTGCTGGACCTGAACCTGCACTTCGGCGATGCCTCGCTGTTTGTCTCCGAGAGCAAGCCGCTGGCCACCCTGGCCGATGTGACGCGCGACATCCACCGCCTGGACCCGTCGTTCCTCGCCTCGAGCATGCTCAATGTGCTGCCCAATTTCAGCGTCCTGGCGGCACCGGAAGACCCGGCCCACGCCAGCGAAGTGCTGCCCGAACATATCGACGCCATCATCAAGCTGGCGCGGCGCCAGTATGATTTCGTGGTGCTCGACGTGGGGCGCAACCTCGATGCGGTCAGCGTGCGCGCGCTCGACCACGCGGACCTGATTTTCCCCATCCTGCAAACGACCTTGCCGTACATCCGCGATGGCAAGCGCCTGCTGGGCATGTTCCGTTCGCTGGAATACGACAAGGACAAGGTGCGCCTGATCGTCAACCGGCACGACAAGGGCGGCGAAATCCGCCTGCAGGACCTGGAGGCGGCGTATGGCACCGCGATCGACCGCACGGTGCCGAATCATTATGCGTCGGCCGCCGCATCGGTCAACCAGGGCATGCCGATCTTGCAGCTGGATAAGAACAGCCCCATCACGCGCTCGCTGCAGGAGTTTGCCGCCAGCCTGACGGGCGTCAGCGCCGAAGCCGTGCCGCAGGGCTGGCTGAGTCGTATGCTGCGGCGCGCCTAACACCACTCGAACAGGAATTTTTTTATGGCAACTTCTCCCGCCCCCAGCCTGTCGATCCGCGAGCGTCTCGGCAACGGCAAGATCGCGACCCTGACGCCGCAGCGCGCGCCGTCCATCGACAACCGCAGCTACCGCGAGCTGAAACAGCGCATCCATGCGCTGCTGCTCGAGCGGGTCGACCTGGAAAGCATGCAGCGGCTGACGCAGGAACAGATCCGCGACGAGTTGCGCAACCTGGTCGAGCGCCTGCTCGACGAAGAAGCCGTGGTCATCAATGACGTCGAGCGCAAGAACCTGACGCGCGACATCCGCAACGAGATGCTCGGTTTTGGCCCCCTGGAAACCTTGTTGTCGGACCCGACCGTGTCGGATATCCTCGTCAATGGCCACAAGCAAGTGTATGTCGAGCGGCGCGGCAAGCTGGAATTGACTGATGTCGTGTTCAATGACGATGCCCATCTGATGAAAATCATCGACAAGATCGTCTCGCGCGTGGGTCGCCGCATCGACGAATCGAGTCCCATGGTCGATGCGCGCCTGCCCGATGGGTCGCGCGTCAACGCCATCATCCCGCCGCTGGCCATCGACGGACCCGTGATGTCGATCCGGCGTTTTTCCGTCGATCCCCTGCGCCTGGCCGACCTGGTCGCCTACACCAGCATGACGGCCGAGATGGCTGAGGTGCTGCAGGGCCTGGGCAAGGCGAAGATGAATATCCTCATTTCCGGCGGCACGGGCAGCGGCAAGACCACCATGCTGAACGTGATTTCCGGCTTTATCGGCCATACCGAACGCATCGTCACGGTGGAAGACGCGGCCGAGCTGCAATTGCAGCAGCCGCACGTGGTGCGCCTGGAAACGCGCCCGCCGAATATCGAAGGCAAGGGCGAAGTGTCGCAGCGCGCGCTGGTGCGCAATGCCTTGCGGATGCGTCCCGACCGCATCATCCTGGGCGAGGTGCGCGGCGCCGAAGCGCTCGACATGCTCGGTGCGATGAACACGGGCCATGAAGGCTCGATGGCCACCATCCACGCCAACACCCCGCGCGACGCCATTACGCGACTGGAAAACATGATCAGCATGGCGGCCGCCAACCTGCCCAGCAAGGCCATCCGCCAGCAGATCAGCTCGGCCATATCGGTGGTGGTGCAAGTGTCGCGCCTGATCGACGGCAAGCGCAAGGTCACGTCGATCCAGGAAATCACGGGCATGGAGGGCGATGTCATCACGATGCAGGAAATCTTCAGTTTCAAGCAGACGGGGGTGGGGGAGGGCGGGGCGGTCGTCGGGTATTTCTCGGCCAGCGGCATCCGTCCCCATTTCCTGGAACGCCTGAAGAGTTTTGGTATCGGCATTTCCAGCGCGGTCTTCGAGCCGACCGGCAGCGGGCGCTGACGCGGCATGGGCTATCTCTCGTATCTGGTGTATCTGTTGATCTTCCTGGCGGTCATGCTGCTGGTCGGCGCCGTTTACTTCAACCTGCAGTCGCGCGGCGCCGGCGCCGGGCGCGTGGCGCGCCGCTTGCGGGCGATGAATACGGCCAGCGACGACGCGCAAAAGACCGTATCGATCACCAAGGACCGGCTGCTCAGCTCGCATGCGGGCGTACAGGGCTTGCTGGAGGCACTGCCTGGCGTGCAGTGGCTGGACCGTTTACTGTTGCAGTCGGGTAAGAACTGGGATGTGGGCAAGTTGCTCGGCTACTGCCTGTTGGGCTTGCTATTCGGGCTGCTGCTGGGCAGCCTCAGCCCCTTGCCCGGGTATCTGCGTCTGCTGCTGAGCCTTGCCTGCGCGGCGCTGCCGTTCTTGCTCGTGATGCGCGCCAAGGCCAGCCGGCTGGCGCGCATCGAACTGCAATTGCCCGACGCTCTGGACATGATGAGCCGCGCCATGCGCGCCGGCCACGCCTTTCCCACGGCCCTGAAAATGGTCGGTGACGAGATGACGGGGCCGCTGGCCGAAGAATTCCGCGCCGTGTTTGACGAAGTCAATTTCGGCGTGGCGATGTCCGATGCCCTGTCGGGCCTGGCGGCGCGCGTACCCAGCACGGACCTGCGCTATTTCGTCATCGCCGTGCTGATCCAGCGCGAAACGGGCGGCAACTTGACGGAGTTGCTGAACAGTATCAGCGCCATCATCCGCGACCGCCTGAAATTGATGGGCCAGGTGCGCGTGCTGTCGGCCGAAGGGCGCATGTCGGCCTGGGTGCTGGGCTTGCTGCCCTTTGGCGCGGCCCTGATGATGCATCTGATGAATCCGCAGTTCCTGTCCGTGCTGTACACCGACAGGGGCGGGCGCAAGATGGTGGCGGTGGCATTTTGCATGCTCCTGGTCGGCGTGCTGGTGATCCGCAAGATCGTGCGTATCCGTGTGTGAGGCAATGAAATGAGGCAATTGAGAAGACGAGGGATGGCAATATGAGCGGCATGCAGATAGGCCTGTTGGCGGTGCTATTTCTGATTGTATTCGGCATCGTTCTGGTGCTGCTGCGGCTCTTTGCGGGCAATGCCGTGCAAGTGCGCCTCGATACGCTTGACGGCAAGAAGGTCGATGCCGACAAGGGAAACCGCACCAGTCAGCGCTGGATGGCGCGTGTCGTCAGCCTGACGCGTCCGCTGGCCAAGCTGTCGGTGCCGGAAGAGGGCTGGGAAGAATCGCCGGTCCGCATCCGCTTCATTAATGCAGGGTGGCGCAAGAGTACCGCGCCGGCGCTGTTCTACGCCGCCAAGACGGGTTTGACGTTGCTGTTGCCCATTTTGATGTATTTGCTGCTGCGCCACGGCGACCACAATCTCTTCCTCTGGGTGGTGGCAGCGGCGGCCGCCGGCTATTACCTGCCCGATCTGTGGCTCAAGCATTGTTTGAAGGAGCGCCAGCGCGAAGTCTTTGAAACCTTTCCCGATGCGCTGGACTTGATGACCGTTTGCGTCGAAGCGGGCCTGGCGATGGACGCCGCGCTGGCCCGCGTAGCACAGGAAATTGGCCTGAAAAGCATGATCCTGGCCGAGGAACTGCAATTGGTGACCCTGGAATTGCGCGCCGGCAGCGCCAAGGACAAGGCCTTGCGCAACCTGGCCCTGCGCACGGGCGTGGAAGATGTCGATGCGCTGGTAACCCTGCTGATACAGGCGGAGCGTTTCGGCACCAGCATCGCCGCCTCGCTGCGCGTGCAGTCCGACCAGTTGCGTACCAAGCGGCGCCAGCGCGCCGAGGAAACGGCCGCCAAGATCGCCCTCAAGCTGCTGTTCCCGCTGATCTTTTTCATTTTTCCTTCGCTGATGGTGGTGCTCATGGGCCCGGCCATCCTGCAGATTTACCGTGTCTTGTTACCGGCGATGAATGGCTTATGAGTATGCCCATGCGTCTTTTCAGCCTGCTCCTGCTGCTTTGCCTGTTACAAGGCTGCGCGAGTGCGCCCGCCGTGCCCAAGTGGAACATGCAGGCGGTGCAGCGCATCAGCCATTCCGCCGGCCAGAATGCCGTCACGTATTTTGAACTGGGCAAGTTCTACCAGGCACGGGGCCAGCTGGCGCTTGCCGCCGAAGCCTTTGCCGCCTCGATCGCCCTGGACCCGCAGCAACTGGCGGCGCGCAATGCGCTGGCCGTGCTCGACGCGCGGCAGGGCCGGCTTGAACAGGCTGCCACGGCGCTGCTGGCGCTGGTGCGCGACTTCCCTGCGGCTGCCCAGCCCCTGAATAATCTTGGCTATGTGTATTACCTGCAAGGGGAGCTGGCGCAAGCGTCCGGCATGCTCGAGCAGGCCGTGGCGCGCGATGGCGGCACGGCACTGGCGCGCAATAACTTGCAACTGGTGCAGGCGGCGCAGCTGGCGTTGGTGCCGGCCGCGCCGGCCGTGGCCGTCGCGCCGGAGGCGCTGGCCGAGATCGAAATCATCAATGGCAATGGCATACGCGGCATGGCGGCGCAGATGCGCTTGCGCGTGCAGGCGCGGGGCATGGCGGTCAGCCGGCTGCGCAACCAGCCCGGCTTTCGCCAGGAACGCAGCCAGATCCTGTACGCGCCCGGCCACGCACGCCAGGCCGATGCCTTGCGGCAAGCCCTGGCGCAGCGGGGGGAGGCCATGCAACTGGTGGCCGTCGCCAGCCTGGGGCGCGGCGCCGGCATCCGCCTGATCCTGGGGCGCGACCAGGCTTGAACACGATAGCAGTAACACATGATCAGCAGCAAAATAACAGGGAGAAGTACATGTCTGGATTGATGAGTAGCGGTGTGTCGGCGCGCTGGGCGCTGTGTCTGGCTGCAGGCACGGCAGTGACGTTGCTGGCCGGCTGTGGTGGGGGCGGTTCCGGCAGCAGCGATTGCAGCACCTTGGACCCGAGCCGCAATCCGAACCTGCCCGGCTGCGTGGTGCCGCCCGTCACGCCGGTGGTTCCCGTGACACCCGTCGTGCCGTTGCCGGCGACCCTGGCGCTGAGCCTGAAAGACGGGGCCGGCAAGGCGACCACGTCGGTCAGCCCGGGCAACAGCGCCACCGTGCAAGCCGTCGTCAAGGATGGCAGTGGCGCCGTGCTGCCGGGCGTGTTGCTGACCTTGAACAGCAGCGACAAGAGCGCCAGCTTCACCCCGGGCGCGGCCAGCGCCCTGACGGACGCGAACGGCGTGGCCAGCATCGTCATCGCAGCCGGCAGCCAGAGCGGCGCTTTTGCGCTGACGGCCAGCGCCACGGTGAATGGCAGCGTGTTGACGTCGAATATCAATTACACGGTGGTCTTCCCGACCCTGACCATGGGCGGCGTGGGCGTCGTGCCGGCGACCCTGTCGGCGGGCGGCACGGCTGGCCTGAGCGTGACGGTGATGAATGGCGCGGCCGTGTATGCGCCGGTACAGTCGGTCGTCTTCAGCTCCCCATGCGCCAGCGCCGGCAAGGCGGTCATCAGCAGCCCCGTGAATACGGTCAATGGCGTGGCCAGCACCTCGTATATCGACAAGGGCTGCGGCGCGCCGGACGTGATCACGGCCAGCACCGCCTTCAATGCCACCACCTTGAGCCAGACGGGCACCCTGACGGTACAGACGGCCGCTGCCGGCCAGATCGGCTTTGTCTCGGCGCTGCCGCAAAACATCGCCCTGAAAGGCACGGGCGGTGCGGGCAGGCAAGAGTCATCCATCGTCACCTTCAAGGTGCTCGACAGGAATGGCAATCCCGTCAGTGGCCACGTGGTTGACTTTTCGCTTAACACCACGGCTGGTGGCCTGAGTCTCAATCCGGCGCAATCGACCAGCGGCGCCGATGGCAGCGTCAGCACCACGGTGGCCTCCGGCACCGTGAATACGCCGATCCGCGTCACGGCCACCTTGCAAGGCACCAGCCTGTCGACGGTCTCGGACCAACTGGTGGTGTCCACCGGCGTGCCCGAGCAGGACAGCTTTACCTTGAGCACGTCCATGTTCAATACGGAAGGCCGGGATTATGCCGGCTGCACTGCACCGACGGGGGCTACCATCACGGCGCGCCTGGGCGACCACTTCCACAATCCCGTGCCCGATGGCACGGCCGTCAGCTTCACGGCCGAAGGCGGTACCGTCGATGCATCCTGCCTGACGGGCCTGGTCAACACTACCCTGACGGACGGTACGGTGATTACGCAGAAGGGCATACCGGGTTCGTGCAGCGTGCGTTTCTGCCCCGGCAACCCGCGTCCGCTTGATGGCCGCGTGACCATCCTGGCATACGCCTTAGGCGAGGAGAGTTTCGCTGATACGAATGGCAATAATCTGTTCGACAGTGGCGAGACGTATGTCGACCTGGGCGAGCCGTTCCGCAATGACCGCGCCATTGTTAGCAGCAATGCCAATTTCAAGGATGACGCCTACAGCACGGGCAATGCCGTGCGCGCCGATGGCGAACCCATTATCGATTCGAACGGCAACGGGAAATGGGACGCTACGGGCGACAAGCAGTACAACGGCGTGCTGCGGTCGGCCTCCAGCGTCAACACCACGGCGGCCAACACCGTGCATATACGCCAGGCACTGGTGCAGGTCCTGTCGGGCAGCACGGCGCGTTTCACGCCGCTGGGCGCTGCCACCATTGATCTGGACAAGTGCGTCGATGGCACTGCGTTCGAGAACAAGGTTCACACCTTCCAGCTCGCCATCCGCGACGACAATGACACCGTGTTTGTGATCAATGGCAAGGATGTCACCAAGCGGGCGTTTGACTTGCCTGGTAATCCGCTGCCGGCCGGCACGACGATCAGCTTCTCGGCGAGCAATGGCAGCATCGTCAGCGGCGCCAGCTTTGTCGTGCCGAGCATGGACAGCGCCAGTTCCGCCAACTGGATCTATCCCGTGCAGATGATCAGCGACGTGACCCAGATCGGCACCGCGTGCCAGCCGAACAGCGTGCACAACGGCCTGTTGACGGTGACGGTACGCACGCCGAATGGCATCTTGACATCGGCGTCGTATGCCGTCAGCGACTGATCGCTATACCTGCTGGCAATAAAAAAGCTGCCGGAGTTTCCTCCGGCAGCTTTTTTTACATCAGTCTGCGTCTGGCGATCAGGCGAAAGGCGTCAGCAGGGTAATCATCTGGCCAAAGATCTTCGGGCTGGCGGCGATGACGTCGCCCTTGTACAGGTAGTCCGATTCGCCGGAAAATTCACCGACGATGCCGCCCGATTCCGTGATCATCAGGGCACCGGCGGCGATATCCCAGGGCTTCAAGCCTTTTTCGTAGAAGCCGTCCAGGCGGCCGCAAGCGACGTAGGCCAGGTCCAGTGCGGCCGAGCCGGCGCGGCGCACGCCCTGGCTGCGTTCGCCCATGATGGCGTACATTTTCAGGTATTCGTCCAGCGCGCGGGCGCTGCCGGCCACGTAGCCGGTGCCCAGCAGGGCGTTCGAAATGCGGTCCAGTTTGGTGACGCGGATGCGTTTTTCGTTCAGGTAGGCGCCGGCGCCCTTGGTGGCGGTGAACAGGTCGTTGCGTACCGGATCGTAGATGACGGCTTGCGTGACGACGCCGCGATGCGCGAGCGCGATCGAGATGCAGTACTGCGGGAAGCCGTGGATAAAGTTGGTGGTGCCATCGATCGGGTCGATGATCCACTGATATTCATTCTCGTCGTGCGAGTTGGCGGAAGCTCCCGATTCCTCAGCCAGGAACGCGTGGTCCGGGTAGGCTTTGGACAGCACCTCGATGATGGCTTGTTCGGCCGCCTGGTCGACGTCGGTGACGAAATCGTTATGTTGTTTTTCCGTGACGACGACGCGGTCGAGGTCAAAAGAGGCGCGATTGATGACGGCGGCGCCGCGGCGGGCGGCTTTGATCGCCGTGTTGAGCATTGGGTGCATGTGAGCTTCCGTTAAAAGCACGCGACCGCCCATGGCCGCCTTGCGGCGCCGGTACGATAGAGTGCAAGAATGAATTAAAGAGCGGAGCGGTGCCGAAGTGGTTAAAATCCCGGCCTGGCGTCAGCGTTTTGTGACTCCGTTTCCCGAAATTTCCTGTATCGATACCGCGCAATAGCGCTATTTTAAATGAATCTGCCCGAAATCAACACGTCTCTTTTCAAACGCCTGCGATTTATTCTCGTCGAAACTAGTCGTCCTGGCAACATTGGCGGCGTCGCCCGTGCCATGAAAACGATGGGGTTTTCGGATCTGGTGCTGGTCAATCCCCGTTTTCCCGACGCCTTGACGGATGTGGAAGCGGTGGCCTTCGCCAGCGGCGCGCAGGATATTTTATCCGGCGCGCGCATCGTCGGCTCGATCGCCGAGGCGCTCGAAGGCTGCAATTACGCGGCCGCCGTGTCGGCCCGCTTGCGCGAATTCTCGCCGCCCGTCACCGCCCCGCGCGCCATTGCCAGCCAGCTGGCCGCCAGCGAAGAGCTGCACGCGGCCGTCATCTTCGGCAACGAGCGCTTCGGCTTGCCCAACGAGATCGTCGAGCAGTGCAATGTGCTGATCAATATTCCCGCCAATCCCGCGTATTCCTCGCTGAACCTGTCGCAGGCGGCGCAAGTGGTCGCGTATGAGTGCCGCGTGGCGGCCCTCGGCGATGGACAGGCAGCCAGTCCCGTCGGTTTCCACGGCGACGCGGCCAGCCTGGCGCAGGTCGACGGCATGTACGATCACTTGCAGCAGGCGCTGGTGGCCATCGATTTCCTCGATGCAGACAATCCGAAAAAACTGATGCCGCGTCTGAAACGCCTATTTTCGCGCACGGGGCTGGAGACGGAAGAAGTCAACATCCTTCGCGGCATCGCTCGGCATATCCTGGCGGTCGCCAAAAAAGGCCCATGATCGAGACGCGGCTGCTGCGCCAGTTCATCGCCGTCGCCGAGGAACTGAACTTCCGGCGCGCAGCCGAACGGCTGCACATGGCGCAGCCGCCCCTGTCGCAGGCGATCCTGCGGCTGGAACAGGCGCTGGGCTACCCCGTATTCGAGCGCACCAACCGCAAGGTCAGCCTGACGCCGGCGGGGGATGCTTTCCTGGCCACGGCGCGCCAGGTGCTGGCCAGCCTGGAAGAGGGCGTGGCGGCCACGCGCCGCGTGGCGCAGGGCATCGAGGGGCACTTGCGCCTGAGTTTTATCCACATCACGCCGTATGCCCACGTAGTGCATGCCCTGCGCGCCTTCCGCGCCGCCTCGCCCGCCGTGCAATTCACCTTGCGCGAAGCGTCGACGCAGCAGCAGGTCGAGTGGCTGGAAAAAGGCGAGGTCGATATCGCGCTGCTGCGCGCGCCCGGTCGCAGCACGCCGGGCTTGCGCTTCGAGCGCCTGTCCGGCGAAGACATCCTGGTGGCGCTGCCGTCTTCCCACCGCTGCGCGGGCCAGGCGCGGGTGGACCTGGCGCTGCTGGCCGGTGACGATTTCGTCGCCTCGCCGCGCGACCTGGGCCAGGGTTTCCACGACCAGCTGGCCAGCCTGTGCCTGCATGCGGGCTTCGTGCCGCGCGTGGTGCAGCAGGCGCGGCGATTGCAAACGGTGCTGGGCCTGGTGGCGGCCGGCTTCGGCGTGGCCCTGCTGCCGGCCAGCCTGGCGGCCTGCGCGCCAGCGGGCGTGGTCATGCTGCCGCTGCACAGCACTGCGCCCGAGCCGCTGCGCCAGCTCGACCTGTACATGGCGTGGGATCCGCAGCGCACATCTCCCGTGCGCGAGCGGCTGCTGGCGCAGCTGCGGCTGTCCGCCGCTCAATAAGACTTAAATTGAGACGCTCAATTGAGACGTTAAGCGTCTCGTTTCAAGATAAATAAGATATTTTACAGATGATGGCCCAGGTCCCAGCATGGCGTTTTGATTTGCTGGAAGCGCCATGTCCACTCTTTCTATCCGCGCCGCGGCTCCCCTGCCGGCCGCCATTTATGTGCTCTCCCTGTGCAGCTTTGCCTTCGGCCTGTGCGAATTCATCGCCGCCGGCTTGCTGTCGCCCATGGCGCGCGACCTGCACGCCAGCGTGGCGGCGACCGGCGGCGCCATCGCCGCATATGCGCTGGGCGCGGCCATCGGCGCGCCCGTGCTGACGGCCATGCTGGCGCGCCGCCCCACGCGCCAGATCCTGGTGGCCAGCATGCTCGTGCTGGCGGCCGGCAGCGTGGCGATGGCGCAAGCGCCAGCACTGGGCGCGCTGCTGGGTGTGCGCTTTGCCGTCGGCTTGGCGCATGGCGTGTTCATGGCGGTGGCCTCGCACGCGGCCACCAGCCTGGTCGACCCGTCCCGCGCGGGCAGGGCGCTATCCATCGTCTGGCTGGGCCTGACCCTGGCGCTGGCCGGCGGCGTGCCGCTGGGGACGTGGCTGGGCGCTGTCGCGTCGTGGCGCTGGGTGTTTGCCTCCATCGGCGTGCTGGCCCTGTGCGGCGGCGCCGGCTTGCGCTGCGCCATGCCGGCCGCGCGCCAGCAGCTTGCTGCCGTATCGGCCCTGGCCAGCTTGCGCGCCATCTTGCAGCCGCCCCTGCTGCTGGCCGCTGGCGTGGCGGCGCTGGTCAGCGTGGCCACCTTCAGCTTTTTCACGTATATCTCGCCTTTCCTGCTGCAACTGGGCGGACTCGATGCGCGCTGGCTCAGTGCCGCCATGCTGTGCTTTGGCGCGTGCGCCATCGGCGGCAACCTGCTGGGCGGCTGGTGCGCCGATCGTCCCCACGCGCTGCGTTCCACCGTGCTGGCCCTGGCCGCGCTGGCGCTCAATCTGCTGGGGTTTTATGTGCTGCGCGCCCAGCCACCGGCCATGCTGGCCCTGTGCGGCACTTTGGGCATGCTGTTCTTTGCGCTCGTGACCCTGTCGACCATGCGCCTCTTGCTCCTGGCACAACGGCATTGCCCGGGCAGCGACGCCGTGGCGGCGGGCTTGAATATCGCGGCCTTCAATGCGGGCACGGCCCTTGGAGGCGCGCTGGGCGCCACCTTGATTGTCGCCTTCGGCTTGCCCAGCATCGCCATCGGCGGCGCGCTGGCGGCGCTGCTGGCCATGCTGCTGTGCTTCCAGTCGCGCAAACTAGACGCGCTGCTCTAGTTTTTGCGTTCAAACGCCCACTGCCTTTGGCGTACACTGGCCTGCAAAAGGCCGTACAAAACAAGGGGACACATGGGATTGCAACGCAGATCGTTTCTGAAACTGGGTGTGCTGGGCGCCTGCGCGCTGGCCGCCGGCGGCGCCGCGTACCGCGCCCTGCGGGGGCCGGCGGCGCCTGGCCGCTTCGTGCTCGATGGCGCGGCCCGCGCGGCGCTGGCGGCCATCGTGCCGGCCATGCTGGGCGAGGCCTTGCCGCACGGGGGCGATGCGCGCAGCAAGGCCCTCGACGGCGCCATCGCCGGTGTGGACACGGCCATCCGTGGCTTGCCCCTGGCGGCGCAGCAGGAAGTGCAGGATCTGTTTGGCCTGCTGGCGCTGGCGCCCGCGCGGCGCTTCGTCGCCGGCGTGCATGGCGGCTGGCTTGACGCCGACCCGGCCCAGGTGGGCGCCTTCCTGCAGGCGTGGCGCACGCATCGCCTGGCCACCCTGCAGACGGCCTACCTGGCCCTGCACGACCTGATCCTCGGCGCCTGGTATGCCGATGCCGCCCACTGGGCCGCCATCGGCTACCCGGGACCGCTGCCCGAACTGAGCGCATAAGGCATCCATGAGCACATCCCCCATACCCGATCCCATCGCCGCCGGCATTGCCGCCGGCTGGAACGTCACCGACGCCAGCACCCTGGCCGCCGACCGCAGCTTCGAGGCCGATGTCGTCGTCATCGGCAGCGGTGCCGGTGGCGGCGTGACGGCGGAAATCCTCGCGCTGGCCGGCTTGAAAGTGCTGATCGTCGAGGAGGGCGGCTTGAAGTCCTCGAAAGACTTCAAGATGCGCGAAGCGCAGGCCTATCCCGCGCTGTACCAGGAATCGGCCGCGCGCAAGACGCGCGACAAGGCCATCAACATCCTGCAGGGGCGCACGGTGGGCGGTTCCACCACCGTCAACTGGACCTCGAGCTTTCGCACGCCGCCCGGCACCCTGGAATACTGGCGCAAGCATTTTGGCTTGTCCGGCTATGCCGTGGACACCATGGCGCCGTGGTTCGCCATGATGGAAAAACGCCTGCACGTGAGCGACTGGGCTGTGCCACCGAATGAAAACAACGATTTATTGCGCCGTGGCGCCACGGCGCTGGGCATCCCCACGGCCGCCATCCGGCGCAATGTGAACGGCTGCTGGAACCTCGGCTACTGCGGCATGGGCTGCCCGACCAACGCCAAGCAGTCGATGCTGGTGACGACGATCCCCTCGGCGCTGGCGCTGGGTGCGGGCCTGCTCGTGCATGCGCGCGCCGAGCGTTTTATTTTCAAGGGCGAGCGTGTCGACAGCCTGCAAGTCACCGCGCTGGACGCCGCCGGGCAAGTGCCGACGGGCGTGCGTCTCACGCTGAAGGCGAAGCATTTTGTGCTGGCCGGCGGCGCCATCAACTCGCCGGCGCTGCTGCTGCGCTCGCAGGCGCCCGACCCGCATGGCTTGCTGGGCCAGCGCACCTTTTTGCACCCGACGGTGATCTCGGCCGGCCTGTTCCCCCAGCGCGTCGATGCCTATGCGGGCGCGCCGCAGACGATTTATTCCGACCATTTCCTGCACACAGCGTCCATCGATGGCCCCATCGGCTACAAGCTCGAAGCACCGCCTTTGCACCCGCTGCTGATGGCCACCACCATGGGCGGCTTCGGCGATGAACACGCGCGCACGATGCGCGAATTTCCCCATGTGCATGGCTTGCTGGCGCTGCTGCGCGACGGCTTTCACCACGACTCGGCGGGCGGCAGCGTGTCCATCGACAGCTTCGGCGCGCCCGTGCTCGACTATCCGCTCACGTCTTATATCTGGGATGGCGCGCGGCGCGCGCTGCTGTCGATGGCGGAAATCCAGTTCGCCGCCGGTGCGAAAAGTGTCTATCCCGTACACGAGCTGGCCCGCCACTACACCAGCTGGGCGCAGGCGAAGCAGGCCATCGGCGCTTTGCCGATGAAGGCGCTGCTGACCAGGGTGGTGTCGGCCCACGTGATGGGCGGCTGCGCCATGTCGGACGATGTGCGCCTGGGCGTGACGGGGTCCGATGGCCGCTATCACGGCGTGCGCAACCTGTCCGTGCACGACGGTTCGCTGTTCCCCACCTCGATAGGCGCCAATCCGCAACTGACGCTGTATGCACTGGCGGCGCGTTTGGCCAGCGGCCTGGCGCAGCAGTTGACGGGCAAGCCGGCCCCCGTGCCCATGCCTGTCTCCGCCCCAGCTGCCGCATGATCGCGCGCATCCTCAAGTGGCTGATGCTGCTGCAAGTGCTGGCCGTGCTGGGCGTGGCATACCTGGCGATGCAGGCGTGGGGCGTCGCCTCGCCGGTGCTGGCCGTGCTGCTGGCGGCCACCATGCTGCTGGCCGTGCGCGCGCTGATCGTGGCGCGCAATTTTTGGGAAAGCCGGCGCCTGGGCAGCCCCGTGCCGCTTGAATACCAGCTGGGCGCCATGGGCGCCGCGCGGCTGTTTTTCGGCGAACTGCGCGCCACCCTGTGGACCTCGTCATGGGGCATGCTGCGTCCGCGCCTGCATGCGGCCGACATTCACCCATCTGGCCAGGGCTTGCCGGTGCTGCTGGTGCACGGCTATGTGTGCAACCGGGGCTACTGGACGCAGCTGAGCCGCCAGCTGGCGCAGGTGGGCATTGTGCACAAGGCGATCGACCTGGAGCCGATCGATGGCAACATCGATGGCTACGTGACGCAAGTGGAGCAGGCGCTGCAGGTGTTGTGCACGCTCACGGGCAAGCCGCAAGCCATCATCGTCGCGCACAGCATGGGTGGCCTGGTGGCGCGTGCCTGGCTGCGCCATTACGGCGCGGCCCGCGTGGCGCGCATCATCACCATCGGCACGCCGCACCACGGCACGGCGCTGGCCAACCTTGCGGCGGGGACAAATGCGCGCCAGATGAGCCGTATCGATGGCGCACCGAGCGGCTGGCTGGCGCAGCTGGCCGCCAGCGAGGCGCCGGAAACGCGCGCCCTGATCACCTCGATCTATTCGCACCACGATAATATTGTCGTGCCACAATGTTCCGCACACTTGCCCGGCGCGCGCAATATTGCCTTCGGCGCCATCGGCCACGTGGCGCTGGCCAGCGATGCGCGCGTGCTGCACCAGCTGTTAGCGGAAATCACTATCAAGTACGAAGTCGCCCAGCCCCCGTCTTGCCCCCATTTTTCCTGAATTCTGTTGTGTTTTATCAGCATGGCAAGACTGTCTCTTTTGACTCTGCTGTTGCCCGGGTTTAACAGGTACAGGCCCAGAAAATGCTGTTTTCCACTGGCGTCCTGTATTAAGCTAGCAGCACGAAGGTGAGGGCCAGCAATAATTGCCGAGGCCGTATGCGCCGCGCCACGGCGATCCGCATGCGAGATATTTGCGGGGATGGATGGCAGGATGTTGTAGGATTTGCATGTTGCCGCGCAAGCGGAAAGATGGGTGCAGGCAAAAAATGAGATTATGCAGTTTTCATGGGGGGTGCTAATTGTCCGCACGTATCCTGATTATCGAAGATAACGCCACCAATATGGAATTGATGGTGTACCTGTTACGTGCCTTCGGGTACACGCCGCTGGCCGCCTATGACGGCGAAGAGGGCGTGCGCATGGCGCGCAGCGAATTGCCGGACTTGATCATCTGCGACGTGCATTTGCCCAAGCTCGATGGCTATGGCGTGGTGGCCGAGCTGAAGAAAGACCCGCTGCTGCGCAAGATCCCGGCCCTGGCCGTGACGGCGCTGGCCATGGTGGGTGACCGCGAACGCCTGCTCGAAGCGGGTTTCAATGGCTATATCGGCAAGCCGATCGAGCCGGACCTGTTCGTGGCGGAGCTGGAATCTTTTTTACCCGGGGCGCCGTCGACGCCAGTTAAAAACGACATAGCGACCATCCTGATCGTTGACGATCATGTGCTGAACCGCGAATTCCTGACCGCACTGCTGGGCTACGGCGGCCATCGCCTGCTGGAGGCGGCCAATGGCGCCGACGCGCTGGAAGTGCTGCGCACCGAGCGGCCGGACCTGATCATCTCCGACATCCTCATGCCGAACATGGACGGCTACGAATTCGTCACGCGCGTGCATGCCGATCCCGCGCTGACCGACGTGCCCATTATCTTTTATACGGCCACCTACCGAGAACAGGAAGCAATCTTGCTGGCGCAGGCATGCGGCGTGCGCTGGGTGTTGCCCAAGCCGTCCGACCCCGAAGTTATCGTGCGCACGGTCAACGAGGCGCTGGGACTGATGCCTGCGGCCGCCCGGGCGCCCGTTATGCCGGGCGCGGGCGGTGCTGCGGCCCTTCCCGCCACCCGCAAGCTGGCCGGCATCGATCACCAGGTCAGCGGCTACCTCGACGAAGTCGAGTCCAGCAGCCAGCAGATCTCGCAGCTGGCAAGCCAGCGCGAAGGCCATGTCGCCATGCCCGAAGACCTGGGCATCATGACGGAGCGCCTGTCGCGCTCTCTGTCGAGCCTGCAAGCGGTGAGCCTGCGCCTGACGGCCCTGATCGAGCTGGGTATCGAACTGGGCGCAGAACGCGATCCGCGCGCCTTGATCGAGGCGGGCTGCAAGGTGGCGCAGAATATCTGCGTCTCCAGGTACGCCTGCATCGGCGTGCTGGAAGAGGGCGCCGAAAAGCTCAGTTATTTTTCCTCCTGCGGCGCCGAGAAAGACCTCGAGCGCATCGCCAGCGCGCCGCGCACGGGCATCCTGAACCGTTTGCTGGAACAGCGCCAGCCCTACCGTGTCAATGGCTTGAAGGGCGACCCCGGCGCGCTGGGCCTGCCCGACACGCACCCGCCTGTGCACTCTTTCCTGGGCGTGGCCATCGCCTCGCGCGAGCGCAGCCACGGCTGGCTGTACCTGGTCGACAAGCTGGGGGCGAATGAATTTTCCGAAGTCGACGAGCGGGTGGCCGCCACGGTGGCGGCGCAGATCGCCGTCGCCTATGACAACCTGCTGCTGTACGACGAGATCAAGCGCCACCACGAGCAGCTGACCCTGGACATGGCGGCGCGCATCCGTCTCGATGAAGACTTGCGGCGCTTCCGCCTGGCGATGGATGCCACGGCTGACGCGATTTTTCTCGTCGACCGCGCCGGCATGTGCTTCGTCGACGTCAACCAGACTGCCTGCCGCATGCTGGGCTTTGAACGCGAGGATTTCCTGCGCGTGGGGCCGGGGCGCGCGAACGAGGGCGAGACCCAGCTGGAAGAACTGTACAACAAGCTGCTGGCCGGCGATCAGGGCGGCCCGATGACGGAATTGCAGCTGCAGCGCAAGGATGGCTCGCCGCTGTCGGTGGAAGTGCAGCGGCGTACCCTGCGCTCGGGGCAGAGCTGGATTCTGGTGGCCGTGGCGCGCGATATCACCGAGCGCAAGGATGCTGAGCAGCGTCTGATGAAGCTGGCCCATTTCGATACCCTGACGGGCTTGCCGAACCGCAGCCAATTTTACGCCTCGCTGACCCATTCGCTCTCCCAGGCTGCCGAACACCAGTGGGCCGTGGCCGTGCTGTTCATGGACATCGACCGCTTCAAGAATATCAACGACACCCTGGGCCACACCATCGGCGACGACCTGCTGCGCCAGTTTTCCAGCCGCCTGGTCGATTGCCTGCGCGTGCGCGATACCATCGGCCGCTTTGGCGGCGATGAATTTGCCACCATCCTGGTGCTGCCGGAAGGCGTCCAGCATGCCGTGGGCGTGGTCGAGAAGATCCGCGAAGCGATGCGCAAGCCCTTCGACTTGCAGGGTCACGAGGTGACGGTGACGGTCAGCATCGGCATTTCCGTGTTCCCCGAAGACGGCGTCGATGCCGATACCCTGATTCAGTATGCCGACACCGCCATGTACCGCGCCAAGGAGGCGGGGCGCGATGCCTTCCGCTTCTTCACGGCGGAAATGAACGCGCAATCGATGGCGCGGCTGGACATGGAAAATGCCCTGCGGCGTGCCATCGACAACGAGGAATTCGTGCTGTTCTTCCAGCCCAAGGTGAATATCATCTCGGGGCGCATCAGCGGCGCCGAGGCGTTGATACGCTGGCGCCGCCCCGGCCACGGCATGGTTTCGCCGGCCCTGTTCATCCCCCTGCTGGAAGAAACGGGGCTGATCGTGCGCGTTGGTAACTGGGTGCTCGACGAAGCCTGCAAGAAGATCAGCGAATGGGGCGCCAGCAGCATCGGCCCCGTGCACCTGTCGGTGAATGTGTCGGGCATCCAGTTTTTCGTCGGTGGCCTGGAAGAAGAGGTGCTCAAGGCGATCAGCAAGCACGATATCGCGCCCGACCTGCTGGAACTGGAGCTGACGGAAAGCTCGCTGATGTCGAATGCGGAGGAAACCATCGCCGTGCTGCGCAACCTGAAGGCGCTGGGCATCCAGATTTCCATCGACGATTTCGGCACCGGCTATTCCAGCCTGGCCTACCTGAAGCGCTTCCCCATCGACAAGCTGAAGATCGACATCGCCTTCGTGCGCGAAGTGACCAGTAATCCGGACGACGCCGCCATCGTGCTGGCCATCATCAGCATGGCGCACAGCATGAAGCTGGAAGTGATCGCCGAAGGCGTGGAAAACGATGCGCAGCTGGCTTATTTGCGGCGCCACGGCTGTGACGAGATGCAGGGCTATTATTTCAGCCGCCCCGTGCCACAGGAAGAGTTCGAGCAGATGCTGATGGCGGGCAAGCTGCTGCAGGCGCCGCAGGATACCGATGGCGAAGAGCAGCAAACCTTGCTGATCGTCGACGACGATGTCTTCATGCTTGACGTGCTCAGCGACTTCCTGGCGCAGGACGGCTACCGTATCCTGACGGCGCAGACGGCCGCCGAGGGCTTCGACATCCTGGCGCGCCACAAGGTGCAGGTGATCCTGTGCGACCAGTGCATGCCGCTCATGAGCGGCACTGAATTCATGGAACGGGTCAAGCACCTGTGCCCCGATACTTTCCGCATCATGCTGTCGGCTTTTGCCGACCTGACGCCGATCATGGCGGCCATCAACCGCGGCGCCGTCGACCGCTTCTATACCAAGCCGTGGAAAGGCGCCGTGCTGCGCGAGAATATCCGTGAAGGCTTCCGCCTGCACAAGTTGCTGCATGGCCCGGTGAAAGCGGCCGCCTAAGCTTGCCGGACAGGCCGCTGTGTGCGCTGGCGCACGTTGAGGGGCAGCTTGGTATCGAATTAGACTCCCGTCTCTAGTTTTGCTCACTAGAATAAAAAGCATCCATGAAGTGGCATGGCCTTTCAGATGACGGGAGCGGGCGATGGTGAAGAAATTGAAGGGGTTGACGGAAGATAAGGAATTGGCGAGCGCCGTGCGCTCGTCCGCGCAGCAGATCTGGCAAGCGGGCCTCGGTGCCTTCGCCAAGGCGCAGGAAGAGGGCGGGCGCGTGTTTTCCAAGCTGGTCAAGGAAGGCACGGAATTCCAGAAGCGCGCCGAAGACAAGGTGGCCGATGTCAGCGACAGCGTCGGCAAGCTGGCCGATGGCGTGGGCAAGCAGGCCAGCGGCTCCTGGGACAAGCTGGAACAAGTATTTGAAGAGCGCGTGGCGCGTGCCCTGGCCACCATCGGCGTGCCGATGCAAAACGATATCGCCGCGCTGCACGCCAAGATCGATGCCTTGAGCTTGCAGGTGGCAGCGCTGTCGGGCAAGGCCGCGCCGGCGCCCAAGCCGAAGGCCGTGGCCAAGCCCGCCGTGAAGGCGGCGCCGAAAACCGCGCTGAAAGCCGCACCGAAGGCGAGCGTTGCCAAGGCCCCGGCCAAGCCGGTGGCCGGGACCGCGCCGCGCGCCGCAGCCAAGCTGGTGAACAAGCCAGAGAGCAAGCCAGTGAGCAAACCCGCCGCGAGAGTGGCGGCGAAGAAAAAAGCGCCGCCGGCCTGAGCTGGTGCAGCATTCCTCCAGCCTGCTCGCGCAGGCTTTTTTTTGCCTGCGCTTTTCGCCGGCGCCGTGGGGCGCAGTGTTTCATTACGGCTATCTTAGGTGGTATGCTTGAGGCAGAACACAGAGAGATTGCCCGCCATGCTACAAAAAGCACCACGCCGTACCCGCGAACGCATCCTGGAGTTGTCGCTGCGCCTGTTCAATGAGTTTGGTGAGCCGAATATCACGACGACCGTGATTGCGGAAGAGATGAATATTTCGCCGGGAAACCTGTATTACCACTTCCGTAACAAGGATGACATCGTGAACTCGATCTTCGTCCAGTTCGAGGCGGAAATTGAACGCATCCTGACCGTGCCCGACGGGCGCCGTTCGAATATCGAGGATGTCTGGCTGTATTTGCACCTGATGTTCGAACTGATCTGGCGCTACCGTTTTTTCTATCGTGACCTCAATGATTTGCTGTCGCGCAACCGCAAGCTGGAACTGCACTTCAAGCTGATCCTGGCGCACAAGATCAAGGTGGCCACGCAGCTATGCGAAGATTTGCGCAGCGAACAGTCCTTGGAAGCGTCGGACATGGAAGTGGCCGCGATGGCGACGAATATGGTGGTCGTCGCCACCTACTGGCTGTCGTACGAATATGTGCGCAACCCGCGCAAGTACAGCGAGCAGCAATCGATGTCCGATGCGCTGGCGCGCGGCTGCTACCAAGTGTTGTCCCTGATCGGCCCGTATTTACGCAATGAAACGCATTTGCTGTTTCGCAAACTGTCGGAAGAGTATGTGACCAAACTCAAGAACGACTGACGCGGCTGCTGGCGCCAAGTCGTCATTTACAGGAGAGAGATATGGCTTGGAAGCAATTCCCCTATCCGGACGCAGCCTATGTCTACACGCCGCAGACACTGGAAGCGGCCTGGGCGCGCCTGCATGCGGGCGATGTGGAACCGTTTCCCACGCAGGCGGCGCTGGTGCAAGCCTGGCTGGCCTTCCACGCGGGCGACTTCGAACGCGCCGTGAAGCTGGGTCTGGCCGTCGGCGTGCCCGGCTATGCGGTGGCACATAAGGCGACTTGCATCTATGCCACGCACCTGGAAGTGGACGACCGCCAGAAACTCGACATGTACGAGGAAGTGGCGGAGCGCTGCGAGCGCCAGCAGAGCGAACAGCCGGACAACCCGGCCGGCTACTACTGGCATGCCTATAGCCTGGGCCGCTACGCGCTGGGCACCTCCGTCGTCAAGGCCCTGGCGCAAGGCATGGGCGCGCGCGTGCGCAACAGCCTGGACCGCACGATGACGGTGGCGCCCATGCATGCGGAAGCGCATATTGCGTTTGGGATTTATCATACGGAAATTATCGACAAGGTCGGCGCCATGATCGGCAGCCTGACCTACGGCGCCAACAAGGAAGATGGCTATCAGCACTTCAAGACGGCGCTGGCGCTGACGCCGTATTCGGCGCTGGCGCACAGCGAGTATGCGCGCGCGTTGAATATGCTCGACGGAAAGAAAAAGCTGGCGGAAGCGCTGGCCCTGTATGAAAAGGCGGCCGAGTGCGTGGCACTGGACGCCAAGGAACGCCTCGAGGTCGAGGTGGCGATCGATGAATTGAAAGGGTAGGGATTACTGTGATCAAGGCTTTATGTGTGTACTGTGGCGCCAACGCGGGCGTCTCGCCCGACTATGCGGTGGCGGCGCGCGAACTGGCGCGCGTGCTGGTGGCGGAAAATATTTCACTGGTGTATGGCGGCGGCAAGGTCGGCCTGATGGGCGTGATCGCCGATGAAGTACTGCGCCTGGGCGGCGAGGTAACGGGCGTGATTCCCACCCAGCTGGTTGAACGCGAAGTGGGCCACATGGGCTTGACGCGCCAGTTCATCGTGAAGGACATGCATGAGCGCAAGGCGATGATGGCCAGCCTGTCCGACGCCTTCATCGCCATGCCTGGCGGCTATGGCACCCTGGAAGAGCTGTTCGAGATGCTCACGTGGGCCCAGCTGGGCTTGCACGCCAAGCCCATCGGCTTGCTCAATGTCGACGGGTTTTATGATGGCTTGATTGCTTTCGTGCAAAACGGCAAGGAACAGGGCTTCATTCGCCCGCAGCACGCAGCCTTCCTCAATGCCGACGCCGATCCCGCAGCGCTGGTGCAACGCCTGAAGGAGTGCGCGCCCTAAGTTTCACAATAATTTCCTGATGATTACTCAGTTGTTTAGTGTCGTCGATGCCAGGCGATACAGTCTTGCCCGGGGAAGTGCTTGAGCGCCGCGCTTCACGACCACAGGCGCTGGCCCGACAGGTCGAGCTGGGTCAGGTACAGGCGCACGTCGAATTCGTATTGGTGGTACTGCGGTTCCATATACGTGCACAGCTTGTAGAACGGCTTGTCATGTTGCTTTTCTTTTACATGCGCCAGTTCGTGCACGGCGATCATGCGCAGGAATTCCAGCGGCACTTCCTTGAACATGGTGGCCACGCGAATTTCATGCTTGGCCTTGAGCTTGCCACCCTGTACGCGCGAGATCGAGGTATGCAAGCCCAGCGCATGCTGGATCACGTGGATCTTGCTGTCGAACGCCACTTTGTTGATGGGTTCGGCATTGCGCAGGAATTCATTCTTCAAGTCTTGCACGTACTGGTACAAGGCCTTGTCGTTGCGCACATCGTGCGCATTCGGGTAGCGTTTTAACAGCACTTCGCCCAGCTTGTCCTGCGCGATCAGTTGTTGCACTTGCGCTTGCGTTTGTTCGGAATAGGCGCTCAGGTATTTCAGGGATGGCTGCATGCGGGGAAGGGCGGGGTAGCGGGGAAGGCGAGAATGTACCATACCGCCGCGCCCCGCGCTGCGCCACCCCCGGCATGGGGCTGCCAGGGCCGCCCCGTGCCGTCGTCAAGCCGCGTGCCAGGCCAGCCAGCTCAACCTTTGTCGTCTTCGTCCTTGTTGCCCTGCCGGCTAGCCTTCGACTGTTGCTCGGCGCTAGCGCCGCGTGCCGCCGTGCTGCCGCGGCTTTCATTGGCGCGCTGGGCCGATTGCCGGCTTTCGCCGCCCTTGCGGCCGATTTCCGCCATGTGTACACGGTTGCGGCTGACGGCTTCACCGCCTTTTTGCCCGGCCCGGCGTGCTTCTTCCGAGTCGAATTCATGCGCCGTACCCTTTTGATGGGCTGCCTGACCGCCCTTGCTGGCAATTTCGCGTTGCTGCTCCTCGTTCATGGCGGCGAAACCGCGCTTGCTCGTACCTTTGCTGCTGCCCGATTCGCCGGCTTTCTGGCTGCTGCCAGCGCCTTTGCCCTGCTCATTACTGTTAGCCATGTCGCTCTCCTTGCTGTCGGGTGGGGGGTACTGTTCAATGCGCCTGATCGGATTGCCTGCCTGTCTCGCGGCCATGGCCCGCGCCGTCGCGATGGCCCGAGGCCTGCATTTTTTCGATCATGTCACGCTGGCGCTGCGTGGCTTTTTCTGTTTCTTCGGCCGTCTTGCGCACCACTTCGTCGGCGAAGGCCACGGCGGTGCGGCTCGCTTCGGGCAGGTGGTTCTCTGCCGTACGGTTCATCTCGACATTGGCGCTGGCGACGAGATTGCCGAGTTGCTGCTGGTACTGGCGCAGCGTGTTGCTGCGTGGCTGCAACTGGGCGGCGGCCAGCGACATGAACTCGCCCGTGTCGCGCGCAGACAGCAGTTGCTGGCTGGCGTTGCTCCATTCCTGCAGCAAGTCTTGCGCCAGCCGCAGATGCAGCTCGCTCAGTTGCTGCGCCGTATCGAACAGCTTGCGCGATAGTTCTGTGGCGAAATTGCACTGGGCCTCCAGGTGGGACTTCAGGGCGGGGCTGAGACTGGGGGGGATACTGTTTGTGAACATGTTCTACCTCAATGAAAATCTGGTCCGAGAAACACCCGGTGTGCCGGATGCGACGTGTGCTGAAACAAGCAAAGAGATAGACGCCGAACGGCGTGCCAGGTTCCACGCCGGAGGCGGGTTTGGCGCGAGAATGGTGCCAGGCAGATGGAAAAACGCGATGGCTTTGTGCCAGATCAAAGGAACGTCAATCGGCTTGCCGCTGCGGGCAGCCACGCTGCTTGTGTGGAAAATGCAGGTTTACAGGCCCGGCCGTGCGACAATAGCCGGCTCGCGGCAGCGCAGCCGATGGCCGGCGCGCGTGGCTGAGCCGAGCATAGCCCACATTTTTTGCCTTATTCCGCGACCATGACGCATCCCGAATACATCCTGACCCTGTCCTGCCTGGACCAGCGCGGCATCGTGCACCGCGTGTCCGGCTTCCTGGCCGAACACGGCTGCAACATCCTCGATTCTGCCCAGTTCGGCGACCAGGAATCCCAGCTGTTCTTCATGCGCGTGCATTTCGCGCTGGAAGACGGCGCCGTCAGCGACGCCCAGTTGCGCAGCGACTTCGCCGACCTGTCGCAAGTCATGCAGCTCAATGGCCAATTCCATGGCCAATTGCACGATGCGCGTGTCAAGCCGCGCGTCATGCTGATGGTGTCGAAGATCGGCCATTGCCTGAACGATTTGCTGTTCCGCTACAAGAGCGGCTTGCTGAACGTGGAAATTCCCGCCATCGTCTCGAACCACATGGAGTTCTACCAGCTGGCGGCCAGCTACAATATTCCCTTCCACCACCTGCCGCTGGCGGCCGGCGCGCCGGAAGCGGCCAAGCTGGCGCAGGAAGCGAAGATTATCGAGCTGATGGACACGCACAAGATCGATCTGGTGGTGCTGGCGCGCTACATGCAAATCCTCTCGCCCGGCCTGTGCCAGGCGCTCGACGGCCGCGCCATCAATATTCACCATTCCTTCCTGCCCAGCTTCAAGGGCGCCAAGCCGTATGCGCAGGCGCACCACCGCGGCGTCAAGCTGATCGGTGCGACGGCCCATTTTGTCACGGGCGACCTGGATGAAGGCCCGATTATCGAGCAGGATGTCGAGCGCGTCGACCATGCGATGGATGCCGACACTCTGACGGCCATCGGCCGGGACGTCGAGTGCGTGGTGCTGGCGCGCGCCGTGAAATGGTTCGTCGAGCACCGCATCCTGAAAAATGGCGACAAGACCGTGGTATTCCGCTGATACTGCCGCCCGTACCATATTGACATCCACTTTACCGAGACAGAAACACGATGGCCCTCAAAGCAACAATTTTCAAAGCCGATCTGCAGATCGCCGACATGGACCGCAATTACTACCAGGGTCACGCGCTGACCCTGGCGCGCCACCCGTCCGAAACGGATGAGCGCATGATGGTGCGCCTGCTGGCGTTCGCCATCCACGCCGACGAAGCGCTGACCTTCACCAAGGGCCTGTTCGACACGGAAGAGCCCGACCTGTGGCAGAAAGACCTGACGGGCGCTATCCAGTTGTGGATCGAAGTGGGCCAGCCCGACGAAAAGCGCATCCTGAAGGCCTGCGGGCGTTCGGAACAGGTCATCGTCTATAGCTATGGCGCAACCAGCCACATCTGGTGGAAGCAGATTGCCAACAAGCTGGAACGGGCGAAGAACTTGACCGTGATCAACCTGCCATCCGAGGCGGCGCAAGACATGAGCAAGCTGGCGCAGCGCAACATGCAGCTGCAATGCACGATCCAGGATGGCCAGATCTGGTTGACCGACAGCGTCAACACGGTCTTGATCGACCGCGAACCGGTGAAGCCGGCGCGCTGATGTTGACGGTTTGAAACGCAAAAAGCCCGGATCGCTCCGGGCTTTTTGCGTTGCCGGCGCTTAATTCGGCGCAGCGCCCAGGCGCTTGATGCTGCTTGAACGCTGCATGCTGCGGCTGATGCGCGGATCGCCGTAGTAGCTCACTTCGCCCGAGCCGCCGATGCTGATGCTCAAGTCATCCTTGGCCCACACTTGCGCCTCGCCCGAGCCGCCGATGCTTACCTGCACTTCGCGCGCGGCCAGGCGGCCCGCCTGGATGTTGCCCGAGCCGCCGATCGAGGCCGTCAGCTGCTCCGTCTTGCCGCTGGCTTTGAAGTTGCCGCTGCCGCCGATGGCGATGGACACCTGGCGGCTGTCGAGGTCGCGCGCGTTGATGGAGCCGGAGCCGCCCACGTCGAAGCGCAGATTGTCGGCGCGCAAGCCCGTTGCCGTGATGTTGCCCGAGCCGCCCACGCTGATGCGTTCCACCTGGCGCGCCTGGATGACGATGGTCAGGCTGCTCTGGCGGAAGTTGGCGTTGCGCTTGGCGGGGCGGATGCGCAGGGTGCCGTTTTCCACCGCCGTCTCGATCAGCGACAGGATATTGTCGTCGGCCTCGATGGTGACGCTGTCCGTGTTGCCGATGCGCAATTCGACCGTGCCCGGCACGTTCAGTGCCACGGCATGGAAATTGCCCACTTCGCGCGTCTGCTTTTGCAGCTTGCCGCTGCCCTGGATGCTGTTGCCGGAAATCCAGTCGAGCGGCGACGCCAGCGCCGGCGCGGCCGGGATGGCCAGCGCGCAGGCGGCCAGCAGCAGGGCACTGGCGGCACGGGCATGGCGGAGGTGGAAAAGTGGCTGTGTCATTCTTGCTCCCTGTTTTGAATTGGTATAAGTACATGGTATGCCAGCCGGCCGCGCCTGCGTACCGCGCTGCGACAGACTGCACCGGCAGCGGCATGGAATGCAGGAAGATGCGACAGGATGGCATGAGGTATCATGCCGGTATTGGACATACGACGAGCGGCACGCGCCGCTCACACTACTGGAATTACATGCTGATCATCACCATCAAACAGGGCAAGGAAAAGAGCTTGCTGGGCCAATCGTGGATTTACGCGTCCGCGATTGAAAAAGTCGAAGGCAAGCCGCAGGAAAAAATGAAGCCCGGCTCGACGGCCATCGTGCAGAGTTCTTCGAAGCAATTCATTGCCCGCGCCGCCTACAATTCGAAGTCGCAGATTCGCGCGCGCATCTGGAGCTTCAAGGAAGACGAACCGGTCGACCATGCGCTGATCAAGCGCAGGGTCAAGGCCGCCATCGAGAAAAAGCTGCCAGCCATCAAGAAGGCGGGCGAAAACCAGCTGCTGACCCTGATCAAGGGCGAAGACGAGGGCTTGCCCGGCCTGGTAGTGCAGCTGTTTGGCGGCGTGCAAGGCTATCTGATCTGCGAATTCAATGCCGGCGGCGTCGACGCGTGGAAAGTGGCTATCGTGCAATCGCTGATGGCGTCCACCGCTTGCGTCAACGTGTACGAGCGCTGCGACGACCTGATGCGCAAGGGCGAAGGCTTGCCCCTGATCGACGGCGCCCTGGCCGGCGAAGAGCCGCCCGATGAAGTCATGCTGACAGACAATGGCGTGCGCTATGCGCTGGATCTGAAGACGGGCCATAAAAGCAAGTTCCGCTGACAACGGCTGCCTGACATGAAAAAAAACCGGCACTGCCGGTTTTTTCATGTCTGCTACTCCAGCGGCACGCTGCGATACTTGTTCACTTCCAGTGCCGACACCGCCGGCGCATCATTGCCCCACGACGCGCGCAGATACGTGACCACGGCCGCCACCTCGGCGTCATCCATGACGGGGCCGAACGGCGGCATGCCGTAGGGGCGCGGGTTGCCGCTGGTGCCGGGCGCAAAGCCGCCGTTGAGCACCAGGCGGATGGCGTTGACGGCCGAGTTCGTCGTCAGCGCGCGGTTGCCGGCCAGCGGCGGGTAGCCGGGTGGCACGCCCTTGCCATCGGCCTGGTGGCAGCTTGCGCATTGCGTTTCATACAGTTTCGCGCCCAGCGCCAGTTGCTGCCGAACTTGCTCCGAGGTGTCGCGCGGCGCCTTTTTCGCCGCTTGCGCGGGGCCGGGCAAGCTTTTCAGGTACACGGCCATCGCCTGCACGTCGGTGCTGCCCATGTGCTGCAAGCTTTGCCGCACCACCTCGGCCATGGGGCCGAAGACGGTGGCGCGCGGCGAGACGCCCGTTTGCAGCAATTCCACGATATGCGCCGTATCCCAGTCACCCAGGCCCGCTTCCGCGTCCGACGTCAGCGAGGGCGCATACCAGCCCAGCACGGGGATCAGGCCGCCCGACAGGCCGTCGTCGCTGCCGCCCAGGGTGGTGCGGCTGCTATGGCAGGCGCTGCAGTGGCCCAGGCCCTGCACCAGGTAGGCGCCGCGGTTCCATTCCATGCTTTGCGTCGTGAGCGGCTGGTACACGCCCGGCTTGAAATACAGCGCGCGCCAGGCGGCCAGCGCGATCTGCTGGTTGTAGGGGAAGCGCAGCGCGTGCGGCGCGTTCGCCTGCTTGTGCGGCGGCACGCTCTGGAAATATGCGTACAGGGCGTCGCTGTCTTCGCGCCGCACCTTGGTGTAGCTGGTGTACGGAAAGGCCGGATACAGCAGCCGGCCATCCTTCGACTTGCCGTTGTGGATGGCGCGCCAGAAATCGTCTGCCGTCCAGCTGCCGATGCCCGTTTCCTTGTCGGCCGTGAGGTTGGGCGAGAGCACCTTGCCGAACGGCGTCTGCAAGGCCCGTCCGCCCGCGTAGGGCACGCCGCCGCGCGTCGTGTGGCAGGCCATGCAATCGCCCGCCTTGGCCAGGTAGGCGCCGCGCGCGACCAGCTGTTGCTGGCTCAGGGGGCTGGCAACGGCGGGCGGGCCGATGTCGTCGTCCGGGTACAGCAGGAACTTGGCGCTGCCGCCGGCGATCAGCACCAGGCCGGCCGCGATCATCCATTTCTTCATGGCGCCACCTGCGCGGTAGAGCCTGGCACGCCGCCGCAGTGCAGCGGCAAGGGCAGGGCGATGCCGCTGGCGGGGCGCGCGTCGGCGCTGGCCACTTGCGTGCCCAGCCAGGCCGAGACGGCGCCCACGTCCGCGTCCGACAGGCGCTGCGCCACTTGCGCCATGCAGTCGGGCGCATGGGCGCGGCGGATGCCGTTCTTCCAGGCGCCCAGTTGGGCGTTGATGTAGTCGCGCGGCAAGCCCAGCAAGCCGGGGATGGCGGGTGCCACGCCGGCCAGTTTCTCGCCATGGCAGGAGATGCAGGCGGGAATCTTTTTCCCGCTGTCGCCGTGCAGCACCAGCTGCTTGCCACGCGCCAGGGCCGTCGTGCCGGCGCTGCTGGGCTGGGCCGGCGGCGGGGCAGGGTGCTGCGCCGCAAAATACTCGGCGATTTCGCGCAGGTAATCGTCCGGCAAGTGCTCGACCATGTAGTTCATCATCGGATACTGGCGCCTTCCCTCGCGGAAATTGAGCAGCTGGTTGTACAGGTAGCCGGCCGGCTTGCCGGCGATGCGGGGAAAGAAGGCGTCGTGGCGTTCCTTGGGGGCATGGCAGGCCGTGCACGCCTTGATGCGCTGTTCCAGGCTGTCGTGGCCGACTGGCACGCTGGCCGGTGCGGCCAGCGCCATGCCGGGCAAGGCGCAAGCCAGGGCCAGCACGAGGGGGGAATGCAGTAGCATGGAGAGTTGCATGGGAAAATAACCTGTCTCGTCGGTCGGTGTGGCGTGCCGGTGTTGCTGCCCGGATGTTGTTACCCTAGCATATAACGGGCGCTGTCACTGTGACAGGATCAGTTGTGCAATAAAAATACGGATCAGTTTGAGGAGCAGGGTTGAAACGCTATGAAGAATTGGCGGAAGAAGTCGCCGCCATGATCAGCACGCAGCTGTTGCTGCCTGGTGATAAGTTGCCTTCCGTGCGCCAGCAGCATGCGCGCAGGGGCGTGAGTCCGTCGACGGTGTTCCAGGCGTATTATTTGCTCGAAGCGCGCGGCATGATCGTCTCGCGCCCCCGCTCCGGCTATTACGTGGCGCCGCAGCGCGCCGCGCTGGCGCCCGAGCCGGACAGTTCGCGCCCGCTCGATGCCAGCACCACCGTCGATATCAGCGACCTGGTGTTCGAGGTGCTGGGTGCCGTGGGCGCGCGCGATATCGTGCCCTTCGGCTCGGCGTTTCCCAGTCCGCACCTGTTCCCGATGGAAAAACTGGCGCGGGCCGTGTCGGCCAGCATGCGCCGCCTCGATCCGTGGAGCACGGTCACGGATTTATCCCTGGGCAATGCGGAATTGCGCCGCCAGATCGCGCTGCGCTACCAGCTCGACGGCGTGCTCGTTTCCAGCGACGACATCGTCATCACGAATGGCGCGCTGGAAGCGCTGAACCTGTGCCTGCAAGCCGTCACGCGGCCCGGCGACACGGTGCTGATCGAGTCGCCCAGCTTCTATGCCTGTTTGCAGGCGCTGGAGCGGCTGGAACTCAAGGCCGTCGAGATCGCCACAAGCCCGCGCGACGGCGTCGACCTGGCGGCGCTGGAAGAGTTGCTGCAGCGCCACCAGCCCAAGGGCTGCTGGCTGATGACGAGTTTCCAGAATCCGCTGGGCAGCCTGATGCCGCCGGAAAAGAAGCGCGCACTGGTGGCACTGCTGGCGCGCCATGGCGTGCCGCTGATCGAGGATGATGTGTATGGCGAGCTGTATTTCGGCAAGCAGCGCCCCGGCTTGACGAAAAGCCATGACAGCGCGGGTCTGGTCATGCATTGCAGCTCGTTTTCCAAGACCCTGGCGCCAGGCTTCCGCTTGGGCTGGGCCGTGGCGGGCCGCTACGCGCGCCAGGTCGAACGCTTGAAACTGACCACCAGCCTGTCGGCGCCGATACCGCTGCAGATGGCGCTGGCCGACTACCTGGCGCACGGCGGCTACGACCGCCATTTGCGCCAACTGCGGCTGACCCTGGCGGCGCAGCAAAACACCATGCTGCAAGCCATCGCCGTGCATTTTCCGCCCGGCACGCGGGTCACGCGGCCGCAGGGTGGTTATTTTGTCTGGGTGGAAATGCCTGCCGGCATCGATGCGCTGGCCTTGCACCGCAGCGCGCTGGCGGCCGGCATCAGCATCGCGCCCGGCCCCATCTTTTCCGCCACGCGCGCGTTTCGCCATTGCATCCGCCTCAATTACGGCCACCCGTGGAGCGCGCAGCTGGAAGAAGCCATCGCCACGCTGGGGCGGCTGGCGCTGGCGGCGGCAAGCGGCGCGTGAAAAAGTCCCTTGCGCCAGCAAGTGTTTCATTTCAAAAAGAAATATTGCTGTTATATTGATGTATCTATAACTAATGATGGGAATAATAATGGATAACACGCAGCCGGAAGCGGGTCGTACGCAAGATACGACGCTGGCCATTTTGTCCCACGTTGGCGGCTTGTTCACCAGCTGGGTGGCGCCGCTGATCATTTATTTGATCAAGAAGGATGATGCGGATAAATTTTCGTCCGAGAACGCCCGCGAAGCGCTGAATTTCCAGATCACCCTGATCATCTGGTATTTCGCCTGCTTCATCCTGTCGTTCGTGCTGATTGGCCTGTTCCTGTTCTGGGTGGTGGCGCTGGCCAACCTGGTGTGCTCGATCGTCGCAGCCGTCAAGGCCAGCAATGGCATCACTTACCGTTATCCCTTGACCTTGCGCCTCGTCAAATAAGCTTGCGCCGGCCGCCGGGGGTCATCCCGGCCGGCCGGGCAGGGCGAGAAAGGCGGTAAAGTCGGGCGCCACCGTGCTGGTGGCGCCTGTTTCATGCGACCACAGCACGACCACCGGTTCACCGCTCGGCCCCGTTTGCGCATAGTCAAAGCAGTAATAGTCGCCCGTGCCGAACTGGGCAAAGGGCAGCAGGGTACTCGCATCGTTGCCGCCGTCCACATTCTCCAGCCATTCCTGCCAGCTCGTGTTGTAGTGGCGCGCTATCGATTCCCACGTCTTGCGCGCATTGGTTTCATCGTAGACGGGAAACACGCTCAAGGCGCCCAGCGCGCGGCCATTGTTTAGCAATAACCATTGCACGTAGAACGCGGGCAGCGTTCGCCCCAGCGCCTGTTCGGCGGCGGCGATCGCTGCCTGGCTGGTACCGATGGACTTGTTCTTGCTCATGCAGCAGGATGGCGCGCCGGCTCAGACGGCGATAGGCGGCGGGACAGGCGGCGTGCTGGCGCGCGGGGCTTTTTGCGGCGTGACTTTACCGCCATCGGCGATCCAGCGGCGGTACACGCGCAGGGCCACTTGCGCATCGTCGGCCGCGTACAGGATCTGCTTTTCCGTCAGGCGCGAGGTGGCCCAGTTGGTGGTGGAGATTTTTTTCGATTTCTGCAGGTGCAGGCCGAAGAACTTGGCCACGGCCGTCTTGGCGCCCAGGTCATTGCGCTGGCCGCCGCGCAGGGCGACGGACAGGTCCAGCACCTGAGCTGGAACAATGCCCAGCTTGTTGCGCAGGCGCTTGACGTCGTCGGACAGGCCAAAGCCCACCTTCAGGGTGGTGGTCGATTCGAGGATGGCTTTCAGTTCGGCCAGGGCCGGCGCCGGCGTGCTGCCCACCTGGAACAGGTAGGCGATGTCGTCGGTGGCCAGCTGGATCAGGTGCGGCCCCGTGGAGGACTCGCCCTTGACGAACGTCGGCTTCGACTCCGTGTCGAAGCCGATGGCATCCGCGGCCAGCAGGGCGGCCATGGCCGCTTTTGCATCGTCACTGGTGCGTACCAGTTTGACGTGCTCGAGTGCAATGCCTTGATACGGGGGCAGTGGCGGTGCGGCAGCTGTGTCCATGAAACCGGATCAGCCTTTGCGCGAGAATTTCGCGGTCAGCTGATTCAGTTTTTCCAGGCGCAAACGGTTCGCTTCTTCGGCGGCGGCCGCGTCGCGTTCGGCTTTCTTGCGCTCGGCTTCTTTCTTGAAGCGCTGCTGCAATACTTGCGTGGCGTGGTCGCGGTGGGTTTGCGTCACTTCCGCGCCGGCAGTGCCGTCGAGGTCGTAGCGGATCTTGGCTTTTTCCATCATGCGCAGGTAGCGCAGCGAACCCGTGTGGATGCCCAGCGCCGTGCGCATCAGCTTGCGGTCCAGGTCCGGCAGGCGCGCCAGGATCTGCTTGTCGATACCGATCGACAAGGGCAGGCAATCGCGGAAAGGCGGGAATTGCTCCTGGAACTGCTTCAGCAGCGCGCGCGCGGTCAGGCCGGCAGGTGCCGGCGTGGTCGCCGCTGCGGCCGGTGCCGCCGCTGGGGCTGCATCGACTGGCGTGTCAGGAGTGGTGGCTTGCTGGTCTGGCGTGGAGCTGGTCATCGACATCATTGGTTGGGCTATAAAAGGGGAGCATAGCACGCGCCACAGGCAAGTGCATTGTCTTTTTTGGCAACTTGCGCACAGATAAGCGGGTCCGTACTACAGTGCACGCAGCGCGAAATGCGGGAAATGTGTATAATGTCGGCTTGCGCTGATGACTGGACCCCGTATTTGATGGTCTGGCTCAGGTGTGCAGGGGATAGGAGCAGTGCGGTGCAGGGCCATCATTATTGATATTTTTGATATCAGATATTTTGCTTATCAATTATCCAGATAACTGGCCTTCGTGCATAATCTTGCTCTCCGCTGTGTCTTCACTGAACAACAATAGATTCAAGCCCGTTCTGGTACGGGCTTTTTTTCATTCCGCAATGTACATCGCTTATTTATCTGATCCGGCTTCGGCCCCGCCGCCCTCGTTAATGGATGCGCGGGCTTTGAGCGCCCCGATAGACAGGCGCCGCTGCCGTTAACGGCAGCCGCAACAACACGCTCCATCGAGTCCGGTTTCGCAGGCTTAGGTGGAATCATTCACTTCGCGCCGACACCATCTGGTCTCGCATTAAGAGATATCTCATGAAGAATACGCCAAAAACTTTAACGTTGTCCGCCAAGGCGCCACGCCCAGCCGCGGCACCACTTGCCGTACCCAAAACGACTTTATCTTACTTCATCGATAATGCGCAAGACAATCCGGAAGCGACCGTCACGACGGCGCCCACCGTCGTGACGGTGGTCAAGAAAAGCCGTTCGCGCCTGGCCGCCGTGCCACCGGCCGAGTCGGCTGCAGAAGCACCCGTTGCCGCAGTGGCAGCCGAAGCCGTTGCCGAGGTGGTCGACGCTGCACCGGCGAAAACGCCAAGCGTGAAGATTGCCCCCGGCGCCAAGGCCCCGGTCGCGCCGCGCAAGGTCAGCGAAAGCGCCGCCACGAACAAAGTAGTGACGGCAGCCCGTTCGAAAGTCGTGCGCGCCAAGCCTGAAGCGGCGCCCGTGACCATCATCACTGGCGCACAAGTGGTCAGCAAGACCACGGACGCCGACGCCCTGGCCGCCATCGATACCTCGAATTACTTCTTGCCGACCGTCAAGGTGCCAGGCCGCCGTGGCCGCAAGCCAAGCGAATTCACGCCGGAAAACGATGAAGTGGCGGCACTCAACGCCGTCGAGCGCGCCGAACTGAAGGCCGTGTCGAAAGCGCGCGACCGCAAGGCCAAGGGTGGCCTGGCCGATGCACTGGGCGATCCGGAAGCCTCGGCAGCGGACCTGGAACGCCGCCGCAAGCAGATCACGGGCTTGATCAACATGGGCAAGGAACGCGGTTTCCTCACCTATGCCGAGATCAATGACCAATTGCCGGAAAACATCATCGATCCGGAAGCGATCGAAGGCATCATCGCCACCTTCAACGACATGGGCATCGCCGTCTACGAGCGCGCCCCTGACGCGGAAAGCCTGTTGTTGACAGACAACGTCGCCACCGTCACCAGCGACGATGAAGTGGAAGCGGCTGCCGCGACCGCCCTGTCGACCGTCGACTCCGACTTCGGCCGCACCACCGACCCCGTGCGCATGTACATGCGTGAAATGGGCGCCGTGGCGCTGCTGACGCGCGAAGGCGAGATCGAGATCGCCAAGCGCATCGAAGGCGGCCTGAAAGACATGATCCAGGCGATTTCCGCCTGCCCCACCACCATCGGCGAAATCGTTGCGCTGTCGCAAAAAATCGCGCGCGACGAAATCAAGGTCGATGAAGTGGTCGACGGCTTTGTCGACTTGAACGAAAGCAATGCCCCGGCGCCCGCCGCTGCCCCCGCGCCTGCCGCCGCCAGCGGTGACGACGAGGAAGAGGAAGAAGAAGCCGAGGAAGAAGACGGCGACGCCAATGGCGGCGCGGCCGGTTTCTCCAGCGAGCAGCTGGCGCAGCTGAAAAAGAATGCGTTGGAGAAATTCAACGTCATTTCGACGCAGTACGACAAGATGCGCAAGGCGCCCGAGGGTTACAACTCGAAAGCCTACATCAAGGCGCAGGAAGCCATTTCACAGGAACTGCTGGGCATCCGCTTCACGGCCAAGGTCGTGGAAAAGCTGTGCGACACCCTGCGCGGCCAGATGGAAGAAGTGCGCCACATCGAGCGCGCCGTGCTGGAACTGTGCGTGAACAAATGCGGCATGCCGCGCGCCCACTTCATCAAGGTATTCCCGGGCAATGAATGCGACCTGGAATGGGTCGACCGCGAAGTCGATTGCAAGTATCCGTACAGCGCCATCCTCAGCCGCAACGTGCCTGCCGTCAAGGAACTGCAAAAGAAGATGATCGACCTGCAAGCGCGCGTGGCCCTGCCGCTGGCGGACTTGCGCAAGATCAACAAGCAGATGGCTGCCGGCGAAAAGCGTGCGCGTCATGCGAAACGCGAGATGACGGTTGCCAACTTGCGTCTGGTCATCTCGATCGCCAAGAAATACATCAACCGCGGCTTGCAATTCCTCGATCTGATCCAGGAAGGCAACATCGGCTTGCTGAAGGCGGTCGATAAATTCGAATACCGTCGCGGCTACAAGTTCTCGACCTACGCCACCTGGTGGATCCGCCAGGCCATCACGCGTTCGATCGCCGACATGGCCCGCACCATCCGCGTGCCGGTGCACATGATCGAAACGATCAACAAGATGAACCGCATCTCGCGCCAGATCATGCAGGAAACGGGCAGCGAACCGGACCTGGCGACCCTGGCCGTGAAGATGGAAATGCCGGAAAACAAGGTGCGCGAGATCATGAAGATCGCCAAGGAACCGATTTCCATGGAAACGCCGATGGGCGAAGATGGCGATTCGCAACTGGGCGACTTCATCGAAGACAACACCACCCTGGCACCGCTGGACGCCGCACTGCATGCGTCGATGCGCAACGTGATCAAGGAAGTGCTCGATTCCCTGACGCCGCGCGAAGCGAAAGTGCTGCGCATGCGTTACGGCGTGGAAATGTCGAACGACCACACGCTGGAAGAAGTGGGCAAACAGTTCGACGTGACGCGCGAGCGTATCCGCCAGATCGAAGCGAAAGCCATGAGCAAGCTGCGCCAGCCTTCGCGTTCGGATAAATTAAAAACGTTTTTGACGCAGAACTAAGCAGTCACAAAAAAAGAGGCGCAAGCCTCTTTTTTTTCGTCCATCCCTAGCGTTGGCTTACATGAAACGCGTGCGCGCGCCCAGCAGGCCCATGCGATAGTTGCGCTGCAATTTGTACAGCACCACGCCGCTGGCGGAGATGAGGATGGTGATGAGCAGCCAGTCCAATGGATTGCTGCGCTGCGGTGCGGGCGCCGCTTGCGACGGTACGGCGAAGGCCTGGAACTTGTGGCCCGTGTAGATGGCGCCCACCACCAGGCCCGCATCGGTGATCTTGTTGGTCAGGTACAGGCCGTCGTCGCGGCGGCGCACCGTCATCACGCCTTCCTTGTAGACAAAGGTCATCGGTTCAAAGCCTTTGATGCTGACGCTGCCGACGACGTGTCCGGCCGCGTTGACTGCCGTGGCGTAGCTGTCGCCCTGGCCGATCAGGGCGCCCAGGTCGAGCATGCGCTTGCCGTCCCAGGCAAACGCGTGCCAGCGGCGCTTCTCCGTTTCCGATGCGCCCACGACCAGGCCAGCGTCATTGATGGCGGTGGCTGAACTGATGCGTCCGCCGGGCAGGGTGCCGATTTCCTGCATGCCCGTGCCGGGGCGGTAGACGAAGGCGCGGCGGTAGCCGTCGCCGCGCTGCGCCGTGCCCACCACCACGCCATGGCTGTTCAGGCCGCTGGCATAGCTGCTGGCGCCGCCCAGGGTGCCCAGGTCCTGCAGGCTGTGGTCGGCTTTCGTCACAAAGGCGTGGAAATCGCCGGCGCTGGTGTCGGCATAGCCGGCGATCATGCCGTCGCGCGTGATGGCCGTGGCATAGCTGCTGGTGCCGCCCAGGGTGCCCAGGTCGCGCATGCCGCCCGCTGCCTCAAAGCGGAAGGCATGCCAGGCGCCGCTGGCCGTTTGCGCCGAGCCCACCACCACGCCATGGGTATTGATGGCCTTGGTAAAGCCTTCATTGCCGCCCAGGGTGCCCAGTTCGCGGAGGCGGCCATGCTGATAGGTCACGGCGCGGCGCCGTCCTGCTTCTTCCATGATGATACCGGCCACCAGGCCGGCCGGGTTCAGGTCGGAAGCGATGCTGCCATTGCCATCCCTTTCACCAAAGCCGCGTTCGGCATACATGGTGGCGCTGGCAGTGGGGATGGCGGCCAGCAGGAGCAGGCCGAGCAGTGTGGCGGGGAAGCAGGCGAACCGTGGCGGCATGATAGTTTCCTCAAAGAAAAAACTTACTATACTTTTTTATGGTGAGAATGCATACTTAATTTACTACTGTTTTTGCTAATTTTTGTGTTTTGGCATGATCGACATGCTGCTGGCCTGCCTGCCGGGGCAGGTGGATGGCCAGCGCCGTACCGCGGCCCGCCTGGCTGTCGATGCGCAGTTCGCCGCCCAGCGCATGCACACGTTCGCGTATGCTTTTCAGGCCGAAGGCGGCCCGCTTGCCGTGGTCGCCCGGCTGCATGCCGATGCCGTTGTCGCTGATGCGCAGGACGATGGCGTCCGCATCTTGCGTCAGCGCCACTTTCACTTCGCTGGCCTGGGCATGGCGCACGATGTTCGACAGCGATTCCTGCAGCACGCGGAAGATGGCCGATGTCTGGCGCTGGTCCAGGCCCAGGTCGGGCGCCTCGCTGTCGAGCGTGAGCCGGTAGCGGATGGCGCCACGGCGCTCCATCTGGCGGATCAGCCACTCGGCAGCCGGGCCCAGTCCCAGCTCCAGGGTGCTGGGATGCAAGTCATTGATGATGGTGCGCACGGAGCGGATGGTGGCGTCGATGGTGTCGAGCACGCGCTGCGCATGGCGGTGCAGGCGCGGGTGGGTGGTGGCCGTGCGCGCGTGCAGCAGCGACACATCGATGCGCAGCACCATCAGATTCTGGCCCAGGTCGTCATGAATATCGAGCGCGATGCGGCGTCTTTCCTGTTCCTTGATGGTTTGCTGGTGGTCGCTCAGTTCGCGTAATTGCGCCAGGGTGCGCTGCAGGTTTTCCTCGTTGCGCTTGCTTTCCGTGATGTCGATGCCCATGGCGATGATCATCTGCGGCCGGCCTTCGGCGTCAAACACGGGCTTCTTGTGCGTCTGCACCAGGCGATTTTCCTGCAACTGCGCGTTCCATATCCGTTCTTCGCGGATCACTACCTTGCGGCTGGCAAACGCTTCCTGGTCGCCCGCATGGAATCCCTGGATCTGGTCCGCGGGGAAGTGCTGCACGTCGCGTCCTTCGGCGATATCCTGGAATTGCACGCCCCATTGCTGCTCGCAGGCCTGGTTCATCAGTACGATGCGTGAATCGGCATCTTTCAGGAACAGCGACAGGGGCATCATGGAAATGATGTCCTGCAGCCGCTCTTCGCTGCGCGCCAGGGCCGCTTCCGTTTGTGCGCGCATGGCGATTTCCGCAGAGAGCTGGAGATTGACATCGAGCAATTGGGCCGTGCGCAGGGCCACGCGGCTTTCCAGCTCCGCATGGGCCAGGCTCAACGCGTGTTCGGCCCGCTTGTGTTCGGTGATGTCGCTGGCCAGCACCAGTGCGCCCGTCACAGTGCCGTGCTGGTCGTACAGGCGCCGTCCGCTGAGCATGGCCCAGCGCTGTGTGCCGTCGCCATGCCGGTATTGCAATTCGCCCATGCAGCTGTCGCTCGCCGTCTGGCGTAGCGGACACAGGCGCAGCAAGGTGGCCTCGTCGTGGAATTCCTCCATGGAGTGGTGCAGCAGCTGCCCTGCGGGGACACCCAGCATGTCGCACAGGCGCTGGTTGACGTACAGGATACGGCCTTGCGCATCCGTTTGCCACATGCCGTCCTGCGCCGTTTCGCTCAGGTGCTGGTAGCGCAGCAGGCTGGCGGTCAGTTGCGAACGCGTGCTGGCGAGGTGGGCGCGCAGCCTGCGCATCAGCCACATGGCCGTGCCGGCGGCGTTCGCCAGCAGCAGGGTCAGCCAGACATGCTCCCAGAAGTCGAGCGCCGGCCAGGCCGCGCCCGCCAGCCAGCCCAGCATGATGAGGATGAGGGCGGCGCAGGCCGCACTCAGCGTTTCAATCGACCATTTGCTCATCCGCGTCCCTGGCGTCATGGTTGGCCGCTGCGATGGGCATGGGGCCGAAGTGGGGAAGGTGTCAACCGCTAGTGTAATACCAATTGTTGTTTTATTGAGAATATTTTGCAATTGGGCAAGCAAAAGGGCCGGCCCTTGCGGTGGCGGCCCTTGTCTGCCGATGGCAGCCTGGCGTGATCAGCCCGTGTTGCGCAGCCCGGCCGCCACGCCGTTGATCGACAACTGGATGCCGCGGTGCACCCTTTCGTCGATCTTGCTTTCCGCCGACAGGGCGCGGTTGCGCTTGATCAATTCCACCTGCAAGTGGTTCAGCGGGTCGAGATAGGCGAAGCGGTTCTGGATCGAGCGGGCCAGCAGCGGATTGCCCGCCAGGCGCTCCGTGTTGCCGGTGATGAGCTCCAGGCAGCGCAAGGTGTTGCCATGCTCGTCCGTGATGCGCTTGTAGATGCGTTCGCGCAAGTCCTGGTCTGCCACCAGTTCCGCATAGCGCGAGGCAATCGCCAGGTCCGTCTTGGCCAGCACCATGTCCATGTTCGACAGCAAGGTGGCAAAGAACGGCCATTCGGCGTACATGGCGCGCAGGGTGGCGATTTTTTCATCTTTCGCGGTGCCGTCAGCCTGGTTGATCCAGGCTTCGATGGCGCTGCCGAAACCGAACCAGCCTGGCAGCAGCAAGCGGCACTGGCCCCAGGAAAAGCCCCAGGGAATGGCGCGCAAGTCTTCGATGCGCTGGTTGGCCTTGCGCGAGGCGGGGCGCGAACCGAGGTTCAGTTCGGCGATTTCCGCAATCGGCGTGGCCGAGAAGAAATACTCCGTAAAACCCGGCGTTTCATACACGAGGTGGCGGTAGGCGTGATAGGCCAGGTCCGACAGTTGCGCCATCACGGCTTCGAACTGCGCCAGCTGGCCGTTGCGGGCCGGATTGGCTTCTTGCGGCGCCAGGCTCGCTTCGAGGGTGGCAGCGACCAGCAATTCCAGGTTGCGCCGGCCGATTTCTGCGTTGGAAAACTTCGAGGCGATGATTTCGCCCTGTTCCGTCAGTCGGATCTGGCCGTTGACGGTGCCCGGTGGCTGGGCCAGGATGGCTTCGTAGCTGGGTCCGCCGCCACGGCCCACCGTGCCGCCACGGCCATGGAACAGGCGCAGCTTGACGCCGGCCTTCTGGAAATCGGACACCAGCGCCAGTTCGGCCTTGTACAGTTCCCAGTTGGACGTCAGGAAGCCGCCATCCTTGTTCGAATCGGAATAGCCGAGCATGACTTCCTGCAACTGTCCCTGCTTGGCGATCAATTGCTTGACCAAAGGCAAGGCCATCACCTGGCTCATGATGCCGGCTGCGCGCTGCAGGTCGGGGATCGTTTCGAACAGGGGAATGACCATCAGCTCGCAGCTGCTGTCGCCAGCTTGCCAATCGGTGCGCAGCAAGCCCGTTTCCTTTTGCAGCAGCAACACTTCCAGCAGGTCGGACACGGTTTCCGTGTGCGAAATGATGTAGTTGCGGATGGCCCGCGCGCCGTAGCGCTGGCGGATGTCGCGCGCCGCGCGCAGGATCGCCAGCTCGGAATCGGTTTCCGTGGCGTAGCTGATATAGGGCGAGTACAGCAGCCGCGGCTGGGCCAGTTCGCTCAGCAGCAGTGCCTGCTTGTCTTCCTCGGACAGGGACGTGTAATCGGCGGCCACGCCGCTTTGCGCGAACAGGTCGGCCAGCACGCGCTCGTGCACGTCGGACGTCTGGCGCATGTCCAGCGACGCCAGGTGGAAACCGAAGATGTCGGCCGCGCGCGCCAGGGTGGCCAAACGCGGGCGCACCAGGGCCGCGCCGTGGTGCGATTCGAGCGAGGCGACGATGGTGCGCAAGTCGGCGACAAACGCGGCCGCGTCGGGATAGGCGGCGGCCGGCCCCACTTCCTTGCGCAGGATATTGGTGGCGCCCAGCGCGCGGGCGGTGGCGGCCAGGCGCGCATAGATGCCGATCAGGGCGCGGCGGTACGGTTCGTCGCTGCGGTGCGGCGAGGCGTCCGGCGACTGGTCGGCCAGTGCCTGCAGTTCGGCACTCACGCCCACCATCAGGGTCGAGACGGACAGTTCCGCGCCCAGCGCGTGCGCTTCGTCGAGGTAAAAGTCGAGGATGGTGGTGGCGTGGCGCGCCAGCGCGTGTTGCATGGTGCCCGCATTCACGTTCGGGTTGCCGTCGCGGTCGCCGCCGATCCAGCTGCCCATCTGCACGTAGGCGGCATGGATCGGTTCGATGGTGCCGTCGCCGTTCGGGTACTCGGCGGCGATATCGTCCTCGATGTCGTCATACAGGCCCGGCAGTTCGCGCAGGAAGGTGATGCGGTAGTAGGACAGGGCGTTTTCGATCTCGTCAGCCACTGTCAGTTTCGAGTAGCGCAGCATGCGCGTCTGCCACAGGGTGGAGACGCGCGAGCGCAGCAGCTGCAGGTTGGCGTGCCGCTCTTTCGGCGTCTGCGGCAGGTCGCGCTCGGCCAGCAGGCGGGCGATGTCGTGCTCGGCGTCGAGTATGCTCTTGCGCTGCACTTCCGTCGGGTGGGCCGTCAGCACAGGGGCGATCAGCGCCTCCTGGAAGAAGGTGTCGACCGTCTTGCGCGGCACGCCGGCGGCGCGCAGTTTTTTCAGCGCGAAGCTGACGCTGCCCTTTTGCGCCGGCGAGCCGGCCAGCAAATGGGCGCGGCGGCGGCGGATGTGGTGTTGATCTTCCGCAATGTTGGCCAGGTGCGAAAAATAGGAAAAGGCGCGCACCACGGAAATCGTCTGTTCGCGGCTCAGTTCTTTCAGCATGGCGTCGAGTTCCAGCGCGGCGCCGGCGTCCGCTTCGCGGCGGAAGCGCACGGACGTCTGGCGTATGGTTTCCACCACATTGAAGACGGCGTCGCCTTCCTGTTCGCGCAGCACGTCGCCCAGCAGGCGGCCCAGCAGGCGGATGTCTTCTTTCAGCGGCGCGTCCTTGTCGGAGCCGGCCGCTGGAACTATTTCTGGTGCTACTGCGTCATTGAGCATAATAAAGAACCAAAGTAAGTGTAAAAGCAAGGGAATGAGGATCGCACCGGGCGTTTGGCCGCAGAGGGGAGGGGGCGCATGATAAAATTTATGGTCTTCAACATGGACGCTAGCCTGACTTGGCCTTCTAGGCCAAGGGATAACGATTATAGCGACGCCGGGTGCCTTTTCGATATAAATTGATATCGGATGGGCGAATTGGCAACGATAATGACAACGACAGCCACAGCGAAAGAACTTGTTTTGAAAGCATCCGAATTGACCCCGAACGAATTGACTATTCCTGCCCGCCTGGTGATCGCCACGCGCGAGAGCCGTCTTGCCATGTGGCAAGCTGAACATGTGCGTGCGCGCCTGGCCGCCCTGTATCCACAGTGTAGCGTTGAAATTCTCGGCATGACCACACGCGGCGACCAGATTCTGGACCGCGCCCTGTCCAAGGTAGGCGGCAAGGGCCTGTTCGTCAAGGAGCTGGAAGTGGCGATGGAAGAAGGTCGCGCCGACCTGGCCGTGCATTCGCTGAAAGACGTGCCGATGGAGTTGCCAGAAGGCTACAGCCTGGCCGCCATCCTCGAGCGCGAAGACCCGCGCGATGCGTTCGTGTCGAACGACTACGCCAGCCTGGCCGAGCTGCCGCACGGCGCCGTGGTCGGCACCAGCAGCCTGCGCCGCCAGTCGCTGATCGCCGCGCACTACCCGCACCTGACGATTTTGCCCCTGCGCGGCAACCTCGATACGCGTTTGGGCAAGCTGGACCGTGGCGACTACGCGGCCATCATCCTCGCTGCCGCCGGCCTGAAACGCCTGGGCCTGGCAGCGCGCATCCGCGCCGTGCTGGCGCCGGAAGACAGCTTGCCGGCCGCAGGGCAGGGCGCCATGGCGATCGAGATCCGCAGCGGCCGCGCGGACGGCGCCGACCTGGTGCGCCTGCTGGCGCCGCTGAACCATATTGAGACGGCGCAAGCCGTCACGGCCGAGCGCAAGGTGTCGAAGATTTTCGGCGGCAGCTGCCAGATTCCGCTGGCCGCGTTTGCCACCGTCGAGGGCGAACAGATGCGCTTGCGCGCCATGGTCGCCACGCCCGATGGCGCGCGCATGGCCAGCGCCGATGTCAGTGGCCCGGCCAGCGCGCCGGAACAGCTGGGCGAGCAAGTGGCCGAACTGCTGCGCGGCCAGGACGCCGCCGGCATCCTCGCCTCGTGCTTTGTTACGCCCGACAACCATGAAGGCCTGGCGCCGCATGCCTGACAGCGTGGTGATCACGCGGCCTGCGGCGCAAGCAGGGCCGCTGGCCGCCCGCATCGCGGCGCTGGGCTGGCGCGTGACCCTGCTGCCGCTGCTGGAAATCCACGCGCTGGACGGCGAGGACGAATGCGCGCAGCTGCAAGCCGTGCTGGCGCGCCTGATGGAATACGACCTGGTGGCGTTTGTTTCGCCCAACGCCATCGACTGCGTCTTTGCGCACCTGCCCGCCTGGCCGCCTGGCGTGCCGCTGGCCGTGGTGGGCGAGGGCAGCAAGATGGCCTTGGCCGCGCATGGCGTCACGCACGCCAACGCCAGCATTACCAGCCCGTTCGACACGGCGCGCAGCGATTCCGAACATCTGTTGCTGGCGCTGGACTTGCCGGCCCTGCGCGGCAAGCGCGTGCTGATCGTGCGCGGCGATGGCGGACGCGACTACCTGGCCGACGGCTTGCGTGCGGCCGGCGCCGAAGTCGAGTTCGTCACGGCTTACCGCCGCAAGGTGCCAACGCTGACGCCGGCCTTGCGGGCGACCCTGGAAAACCTGTTGCAGCATAATAATGACTGGATCATCACCAGCTCGGAAGCGCTGCGCGGTTTGCTGGCGCTGCTGGGCGAAATGGGCGATGAAAAGATGGCTGTTGCAAAAATGCAACAGCAGCATTTGATCGTGCCGCACGCGCGCATTGCACAAACGGCGGCGGCCCTGGGTTTTGCCCGTGTCACCTTGACAGGATCAGGCGACGCAGGAGTGCTCGCCGCGTTACAATCACGACCATGAACGAAATGCCTACACTCTCCGAACCGAATGCAACGCCTGGCAGCGCCGTGAAGACGGCGCCGCAGGCGGCCGACCAACCTGCTGGCCGCGCGCCGACCCTGCTCGAACAGCTGCAAAAGCCCATGAGCATCGCCGTCATCGTGCTGGCCGTGCTGCTGGCTGCGCAAAGCTGGTCGACCAGCAAGCAGATCCGCAACTTGCGCGAAGAAGTGGCCAAGCGCCTGCAAAAGGGCGATGTCAGCAACGCTGAAACGGGCGTGCTGGCGCGCAACGTGCAAGAAGGCACGAAAGAGCTGCAAATCAAGGTGGGCGCGCTGGAAAATCGCCAGAGCGAAACCCAGAGCCAGCAACTGGCGCTGGAACAACTGTATAACGATCTGTCGAAGAACCGCGACGAGTGGGCGCTGACGGAAATCGAGCAAGTGCTGTCGACGGCCAGTCAGCAGCTGCAACTGGCCGGCAACGTGCCCGGTGCACTGATCGCCCTGCAAAACGCCGACCGCAGCCTGTCGCGTTCCGACAAGCCGCAATTCATCACCATCCGCCGCGCCATCGGGCGCGACATGGAAAAACTCAAGGCCCTGCCCAGCGTCGATTCGACGGGCGTGGCCCTGCGCCTCGATGCCGTGATCGCCCAGATCGACGCCTTGCCGATGCTGTCCGACGAAACGCCGGCCTTGCCGGCCGCGCCGGAAAAGCCGGGCAAGGCCAAGGCCAAGGCCGGGGCCAAGCCCGTGCGCGATGCCAGCGGCAAGCTGGTCGGACCGCCGGCGCCGGAACCGCTGCTGCAAACAGTGCGCGACGGCTTCAATACCTGGAGCGGCGACATGTGGAATGACGTGCGTCAATTGATACGCATCCGCAGAGTCGATACGCCGGAAGCGCTGATGCTGTCGCCGACGCAATCGTATTTCTTGCGGGAAAACGTCAAGCTGCGCTTGCTGAATGCCCGTATGGCCTTGTTGTCGCGCAATGAAACGGCTTTCCGCAACGACTTGATCGCTGCGCAAGATGCGCTGGCCAAGTATTTCGACACCCGCGCCAAGAGCACGCAGACGGCGCAAGCCTTGCTGCGCCAGGTGCAGGGCAGCAACCTGGCCATCGAAATGCCAACCTTGTCCGACAGCCTGACGGCTGTGCGCAACTACAAAGCGAAGTCCTGAGCCCATGCGTTTATTTCTCTGGTTACTCGCCCTGATGGCCGCGGCGATCGGTATCGCCGTGACGGCCCGTTTCAACCCCGGCAACGTGGTGCTGTTCTATCCGCCATACCGCATCGATTTGTCGCTGAACTTCTTCCTGCTGCTGCAAGTCGTGCTGTTCGTGCTGCTGTACCTGCTGGTGCGCGCCGTGCGCGCCACCGCGCGCATGCCGGCGCAAGTGGCGGCCTACCGCCAGCGCAAGCGTGAGCGCGACGGCAACAAGGGCTTGCGCGAAGCCTTGAAAGCCCTGTTCGAAGGCCGTTTCGGCCATGCCGAGAAGGCCGCCCTGCGCGCCGCCGAGCTCGATGAAAACGCCGGCCTGGCCGCGCTGATCGGCGCGCGCGCCGCGCACCGCATGCGCCAGTCCGAGCGCCGCGACAGCTGGCTGGCCCGTGTCGAAGGCGATGCCAGCCTGAAAACGGCGCGTTTGATGACGGTGACGGAATTACTGGTCGACGACCACCAGCCGGAAGCGGCGCTGGCGGCCGTGCGCGAACTCAATGCCAGTGGCACGCGCCATATCCACGCGCTGCAATGGTCGCTGAAAGCCGAGCAGCAGGCGAAGAACTGGCCGGAAGTGCTGCGTCTCGTGCGTTCGCTCGACAAGCACCGCGCCCTGCATCCGGCCCTGTCGTCGCGCCTGCGCGAGCTGGCCTACGACCATTTGCTGTCCGACCCCTCGCATGACGCCGAATCGTTGATGCGCGTCTGGTCCACCGTGCCAAGCAGCGACCGGATCAAGCCGTATATCGCCTGCCGCGCCGCCACGGCCCTGAATGCGCGCGGCCTGCACGATGAAGCGCGCCTCGTGTGCGAAGAGTCGCTGGCCGCCGACTGGGACGAGCGCGTCGTGCGCGCTTACCGCGAAGCGGCGGCGCCGGCCGGCACGCCGGCCCTGCTGCTGCAGATCGAGCATTGCGAGCAATGGATGAAACAGCGTCCGCTGGATGCGGAACTGGCGCTGACCCTGGGCACCCTGTGCCTCAAGCAAAAACTGTGGGGCAAGGCTCAGCGCCACCTGGAGCAGGCTTTGTCGGATGCGAACGAGCCGCAAATGGTGCGCGACGCCCACCTGAAGCTGGCGCAGATGCACGATGCCTTGCAGCAAACGGAACAGGCCGCTGCCCATTACCGGCAGTGCGCGCTGGCCACCATCCTGTAAGGTGAATATTCAGACGTAAAAAAGCCGTTCAGTGCAGACTGAACGGCTTTTTTTTGCGCTGTTACCTTGCTAATTTACTTCTTAGGTACGGCAGTGCCTTCCGGCAATGCATACGCGATCAGGGTGTCGCTCATCTTCGTGCCCAGCGAACCGTGGCCGCCAGCCATGACGACGACGAACTGGCGTCCCGACTTGTTCGACACGTAGCTCATCGGCGTAGCCTGGCCGCCGGCTGGCAGGCGCGCTTTCCAGATCACTTTACCGTTGCTGACATCGTAGCCGCGGATGTAGTAGTCGAGCGTGCTGCTGAGGAAGGTCACGCCGCCACCGGTGGTGACCATGCCGCCCAGGCTGGGCACGCCCAGTGGCAAGGGAATCGGCACGGGGCCGCTGTCGCGCGTGGTGCCGTTCTTGTGCATCCACACTTTTTTCATGGTGCGCAGGTCGACGGCTGCCACATAGCCCCACGGCGGTGCCTGGCATGGGAAGCCCAGCGGTGACAAAAAGGCCTTGATTTCCACGGCGAACGGGACGCCCGTCTGTGGCTGCAAGCCCATTTCACCGCCCGTGCCGCCCTTGGCCGTCGTTTCCGCGCGTGGCACGAGTTTTTCCAGGAAGCCCATGTAGTCAGGGTTGACGATCAATAACTGGCGCACGGGATCGATGGCTGCGCCACCCCATTCGAAGATGCCCAATGGACCCGGCGAGATGACGGCGCCCTTGCCAGCCGTTTGCGGCGTGAACGGGCCTTCATAGCGGCGTTCCTTGAAGATGATGCGGCAGGCGAGCTGGTCGAACGGCGTGGTGCCCCACATGTCCGCTTCGCTGATATTGCGCTCTGGCAAGAAGGTCAGGGCCGAGAACGGCTGCGTGGGCGACAGTGTGTCGCCAGCGGCAGGATTGCTCGTCGGCACAGGTTTTTCCGGCGCCGGCACGACCAGGCTGCCATCGCGGCGGTCGATCACATAGATGTCGCCCCGTTTCGTCGTCGCAACAACCGAGGGAACTTTGCCTTTCGGCGTGTCGATGTCGACCAGCGAAGGTTGTCCGCCGATATCCATGTCCCAGATATCGTGGTGCACGGTCTGGTAGACCCAGCGTACTTTACCCGTCGCCAGGTCCAGCGCGACGATGGCGCTGTTGAATTTTTCGCCATTCTTGTTACGGTTGCCGCCCCAGGTGTCGGGGGTTTCATTGCCCATCGGAATGTAGACCATGCCCAGTTTTTCATCGATGCTGGCCACGCCCCACGAGTTCGGCGAGTTGTTGGTGTAGTTCTTGCCTTCAGGGAAGGGCTTGGTGTCTTCCGGCGTGGCCGGGTCCCAGTTCCACAGCAGTTTGCCGGTGACGGGATCGTAACCGCGGATCACGCCCGATGGCTCTTGCGTCGAATGGTTGTCCGTCACGCTGGCGGCGATCACGGCCACGTTTTGCGCCACGGTCGGTGGCGACGTGGGCATCAGGAAACCGCGCTTGATCATGGCCATGTTTTTATACAGGTTGACGACGCCGTTGTTGCCAAAGCTCTTGCACGACTCGCCCGTATCGGCATTCACGGCGATCATGGTGCCATCCATGGTCGGCGCCAGGATGCGGCGCGGGCATTCCATGCTGGCAGCTTCGGGGGCAGGGTTGTTTTTGGCGCGGCCCGCGTTGACGTCCCAGTACGCCACGCCGCGGCAGATCATGTGCTGGTAGCTGGCCGCATCGCGGTTGATCTTCGGATCGTGGCGCCAGATTTCCTTGCCCGTGTCCGGGTTCAGGGCGATGACGATATTGTGCGGCGTGCACAGGTACAGCATGTCATTGACCTTCAGCGGCGTGACTTCATTGGCGATCTCGCCCGGGTCGTTCGGACCCTTGAAGTCGCCCGTGTGGTAAGTCCAGGCTTCTTTCAGACCGGAAATATTCGCCGGCGTGATTTGCGCGGCCGGCGCATAGCGGTCGCCATAGCCGGAGCGGCCATACGCGGACCAGTCATTGTGCTCGACGCCGGGCGCCAGGTCGCCGCTGGCGGTGGCGGCCATGTTTTCGGCCGGCACCTCGCCATGCAAGTCATGGTAGTCCTGGAACAGGGCGATGACGCCGGCGATGACGGTCAGGGCCACGGCGGCGCAGAGGGCTGTCTTGCCCGCTTGCGGCTGTTTCGCTGCACCAACGGCAGGCGGTGCCAGGCGGCGGCTGACGAAGGGCAGCAGCAGCCAGACGGCGGCGGCAAACCAGATGTCCAGGCGCGGCAGCAATTGCCACCAGTCAAATTTCACTTCAATCACGGACCAGATGAGGGTGGCGAGCAGCAGCAACGCCATGAACGCTTGCGCGCTGCGCTTGCCTTTGAAGACGAGCACGCCTGCGATCAGCATGCCTATGCCGGCCAGCAAGTAGTACCAGGAGCCGCCGAGCGTGGCCAGCCAGATGCCGCCGCCCAGCAGGGCGAGGCCGAACAGAATGAAAATAACGCCGGTGACCTTTAATAAAGGACCGGGCCGGAAAGAGGGAATCATCATATTCCTTTTTGCAAGGATTTATCGGTGGCGCGTTGATGCGCCATATTGAATTCAGGGAGAGCGTCGATTGCAGAATATACAAAGTTTGGAATCACCAGAATGTTACAGTTTATCAGAATTGATGATTTTCTTCCGGTCGTGCCATTTTTTGGCTGGGGCGCTATTTGAATCAAATACATGCTTCAAATAAGCGCAAATATTATGCTGGAAGAGTGGATTGCCGGGCTGCGTAGGCATTCTGCGTAGCATATTGAAGGGCCTGCATAATTATGCGACGACATCGCGGGATGAATGATAATGAAATTGTTGCTATAAACCGCTGCAATAAATGCAATTCCATTTATAATAACCATGCCTGCTGCAGGGTGATATTGAAATGAAAATATACAGATATTCAAGGTATTATCTCTGGAGTGATCGTAGTATTACTTAAGTGTTTCTACTTATTGTTTTCGGCGGCCTGTTTATTCTTTCGCTGGCAGGCTGCGGGGACCAGCGGAGCGTGCATGCCACTGTTGTTGGCTTGTTGCGCAAATCGCCGGCGGGCCGCTGCTGCATCGCACAAGCCGCCTGTACTTCGCTATAATTGCGCGGTTAAAACACAATCCGCTAATGAGGAACCCCATGAGTTTGAATAACGTCTCTTCCGGCCGCGACCTGCCGAACGATTTCAACGTCGTCATCGAAATCCCGATGAACGCCGATCCGATCAAGTACGAAGTCGACAAGGAAAGCGGCGCGATCTTCGTCGATCGCTTCATGGGTACCGCCATGCATTACCCGTGCAACTACGGCTACGTGCCGAACACCCTGTCGCCGGACGGCGACCCGGTTGACGTGCTGGTCATCACCCCGTTCCCGCTGATCCCGGGCGTGGTCGTGCGCTGCCGTCCTATCGGCGTGCTGAAAATGACCGACGAGTCGGGCGAAGACGCGAAAGTGCTGGCCGTGCCAGTCGACAAGGTCCTGTCGATCTACAGCCACTGGCAAAAGCCGGAAGATCTGAATGAACTGCGTTTGCGCCAGATCCAGCATTTCTTTGAGCACTACAAAGATCTGGAAAAAGGCAAATGGGTCAAGATCGACGGCTGGTATGGTCCTGACGTGGCCAAGGAAGAAATCCTGAACGGCGTCGCCGCCTACAAGGCAGATGCTGCAAAAGCATAAATAACGGGGCGCTGCACTGCCGCCCGCCGTTCAAAACGCTCCCCGCCAGCGATGGCCGGGAGCGTTTTTTTATGCGCGAAACGGGCTGTGCTCGTTCAATTCATCGAGGTAGGCATCGATGCCGCCCCGTTCGCGTTCGAGGAAGCGCTGCACGGCGTCGGCAAAGGCCGGGTGCGCCAGCCAGTGGGCGGACCAGGTCTTTTGCGGCAGGAAGCCGCGTGCCATCTTGTGCTCGCCCTGGGCGCCCCCTTCGAAGGTGGCGATGCCGTTGGCGATGCAAAACTCCAGCGGCTGGTAATACGCCGTCTCGAAATGCAGGCAGGGCACGTGCTCGAGCGCGCCCCAGTAGCGGCCATACAGGGTGTCCTTGGTATGGATCACCAGCGAGGCGGCAATGGCCCGGCCTTCGCGCTCGGCGACCACCAATAAAATGTTCTGCGGCATGCTGGCACCGATGCGCTGGAAGAACTCCAGGCTTAAGTACGGCGACGAGCGGTGTTCCGCATAGGTATTGCTGTAGCAGCGGTGGAACAGCTGCCAGTCGGCCTCAACAGCATCCACCCCGCGCACCTGGCGCAGGGTCACGCCCGCTTCGCGCACCTTGCGCCGCTCGGCGCGGATATTCTTGCGTTTCTTGTGTTCCAGGGTGGCGAGGAATTGCTCGAAATCCGTGTAGCCGGGATTGAGCCAGTGAAATTGCACGCCACTACGCATCAGGTAGCCGGCTTGCTCCAGCTGGCGCGCTTCGCTTTCCGGCGGGAACAGGATGTGGCAGGACGACACCTTGCTGGCTTGTTGCTGCGTCTGCAGGAAGGCCAGCAGGGCCGCGCGCGCCTGGCCATCGCGGGCCAGCAAGCGCGCGCCGCTCACAGGCGTAAACGGTATTGCGGACAACAGTTTCGGGTAGTATTCAAGGCCATGCTGCTGATACGCCTCGGCCCAGGCCCAGTCGAACACGTATTCGCCATACGAGTGCAGCTTCAGGTACAGGGGCAGGGCGGCGGCCAGGGTCTCGCCTTGCCACAGCACCAGGTAATTCGGCTGCCAGCCCGTGTCTGCGCTGGCGCAGCCGGACTCGTGCAGCGCGTGCAGGAAGGCATAGGAGAGGAAGGGAGTGGCATCCGCCTGGCTGGCCAGCAGTTCAGACCAGGCCGCTTCGCCAATTTCAGCCAGGGTGGAGACGATAGCCGTGCGATAATTCATTGTTGTAGTGTGCATTCATCACTCTCGGGGCGCCGCCGTCGGCATGCGCGCCCCTGTCTTGTTTAATAGAACGAAAATATCCATCATCATCATGACAGTCAAAGTCGCAATTGCTCAAATGAATAGTACGGTCGGCGATCTGGCCGGCAACCGTGCCAAGATCTTCGACCTTTCCCGCCGCGCCTTTGAAGCGGGCGCCGATATCGTGCTCACGCCGGAACTGTCGCTGGTCGGCTATCCACCCGAGGACTTATTACTGCGCAATGCATTCTACGCAAAAACGCAGGAAGCGTTTGCGGGGCTGGCTGCGGACCTGGCCCAGTTCACCGATTTGCACGTGGTGGTGGGCTTGCCCCTGCAAGACGAGAACGGCGTGCGCCACAATGCCGCTTCCGTGCTGCTGAACGGTGAAGTGCTGGGCACTTACCGCAAGCACGACTTGCCGAACACCACCGTGTTCGATGAAAAGCGTTATTTCACGTCGTCGGACCAGGCTTTCGTATTTGGCGTGAAGGGTGTGCGTTTCGGCATCAATATCTGCGAAGACACATGGTTCGAGCACGCGCCCATGCGCGCCCGCGCGGCCGGCGCGCAAGTGCTGCTGGTGCCGAACGGCTCGCCTTATCACATGAACAAGCAGCATCTGCGCTATGAAACCATGCGCAAGAACGTCAGCGCGCAAGGCATGGCCCTGGTGTACGCCAACCTGGTCGGTGGCCAGGATGAGCTGATTTTTGACGGCGACTCGTTCGTCATGGATGCTGCCGGCACCATTTGCGCCCAGCTGCGCCATTTCGAGGAAGACTTGCAGATCGTCGAGTTCGACGGCGCCAGCCCCGTGCCGCAGGCCCTGGCCGCCCCGTTGACGACAGAGGCGCAGGTGTACCAGGCGCTGGTGCTGGGCGTGCGCGACTATATCGGCAAGAACGGCTTCCCTGGCGTGCTGATCGGCATGTCGGGCGGCGTCGATTCCGCGCTGACGCTGGCCATCGCCGTCGATGCGCTGGGCGCCGACAAGGTGCGCGCCGTGATGATGCCGTCGCAGTTTACGGCCGATATCTCGTGGATCGATTCGCGCGACATGGTAAAACGCCTCAATGTGCGCTACGATGAAATTCCGATCAAGCAAACCTTCGACGCTTTCCGCGCCACCCTGGCCGGCGAGTTCGCGGGGCTGGCGGAAGACGCGACGGAAGAAAACATCCAGGCGCGCATCCGCGGCACCTTGCTGATGGCCCTGTCGAACAAGCATGGCAGTATCGTGCTGACGACGGGCAACAAGAGCGAGATGGCGGTCGGCTATTGCACCCTGTACGGCGACATGGCGGGCGGCTTTGCCGTCATCAAGGATATTGCCAAGACCCTCGTGTACCGCTTGTGCGCGTACCGCAACAGTGTGTCGGACGTGATTCCCGAGCGCATCCTGACGCGCGGACCGTCGGCCGAACTGCGCGCCGACCAGCTGGACCAGGATTCCTTGCCGCCGTATGAGGTACTCGACGGCATCATGCAGCTGTATATGGAAGAAAACCGGCCGATCGCCGAGATTATCGAGGCTGGCTACCCGTCGGCCGATGTGGCGCGGGTCACACGCCTGATCAAGATCAATGAATACAAGCGGCGCCAGTCGCCGGTGGGCATCCGCGTCACGCACCGTGGCTTCGGCCGCGACTGGCGCTACCCGATTACGTCCAAGTTCTACGAATAAGGAAGGGGGCCCCGCCAACCCCGGTGTTGCGTGGACCCGTTAAGCCAGCTAATGAAGAACTGACGATTACCAATAAGGAGAAAGCCATGAAACAGATTACCGCCATCATCAAACCATTCAAGCTCGACGAAGTACGCGAGGCCCTGGCCGATGTGAACGTGACGGGCTTGACCGTGACGGAAGTGAAGGGCTTTGGCCGCCAGAAGGGTCATACTGAGCTGTACCGTGGCGCCGAGTACGTGGTCGACTTCTTGCCGAAAGTCAAAGTCGAAGTGGTGGTGGACGACAGCGTGTCGGAACTGGTGGTCGACGCCATCATCAAGGCGGCCCGCACGGGCAAGATCGGCGATGGCAAGATTTTCGTGCGCGACGTGGAGCAGGTTATCCGCATCCGTACCGGAGAAACGGGCCCCGACGCCGTATAGATTTCCTCGTGGCCGTAGGTCGGATTAGGCCCGCAGGGCCGTAATCCGACAACATTGTTGGCAGGTGACGTTTACGCGCTTCACCGCCCCAGCCGCATGTCGAATTTCCAGCATATCAGGCGCAGAATCGTGATGCCGCTGGCGCTGGTCCACAGCGCGAAGTCGTGCTGGGCGCCGAAGTGCATTTGCAATAAATAAGCCCAGCAGCCGAAAAAGGCGCAGATGGCGTACGGTTTGCCATCGCGAAACACCATCGGCACTTCGTTGCAGACGATGTCGCGCATCACGCCGCCAAAAATCCCCGTAATCACCCCCATCATTGAGGCAATAAAGATCGGCATGCCGGCGCGCATCGCTTCAGCCACGCCAGCGATGGCGAACATGCCCAGGCCGATGGCGTCGGCGATGACGATCAGGCGTTCCGAGACGATCTGGCGCAAATGCTGGATCAGGGGCGCGGCCGTCAGGGCCAGCACGAAAATCAGAATCGCGTATTCCTGGTGCGAGACCCAGAACAAAGGCCGCTTGTCGAGCAGGATGTCGCGCAGGGTGCCGCCGCCGAACGCCGTGATGAAGGCCACGACGAACACGCCGACCAGGTCCATGCGCTTGCGGCGCGCTTCGATGAAGCCGGAAAATGCGCCCACCAGGATGGCGATGACCTCAATGATCTTGATCAGCGAGCCAGGTGGCAATTGGGGTGGCATCATGGGGGGAGCGCGTGCACGAGACGCTAAGCAGGAAATAATTGTCACAGGTTAACATGACACGGCCCCGAATGGTGACAAACGGGGCCGTGCGCAGTGTGTAACTTGTTACTGAATTGTAATTCCTTGCTGCCAAGCTTAGCGGACGGCTTGCAGCGCTGACGCGAGCAGCACGACAAGGGCGCCATCGCCCCCTTCCGAGCGGCGCGCCTGGCAAAAGGCGATGACTTCATCCTTTTGCACGAGCCAGCTGTGCACCATCGATTTCAAGACCGGTTCCTGGCCTTTCGAGCCAAAACCCTTGCCATGGATCACGCGCACGCAGCGCAGCTTGCGCCGCGTCGCCTGGTTCAAAAAGGCGCCGATGCCGTCGCGCGCCTCGTCGCGGCGCAAGCCGTGCAAGTCCAGCTCATCCTGGATGGGCCAGTGGCCCTTGCGCATCTTTTTCACCACGTCCGGTCCCACGCCTGGGCGGGCGTAATTCAGGGCCGGATCGTTTTCCAGGTAATGGTCGACCTCGAACAAGTCCGACAGCGACTCGCGCAGCACGGCCGCATCGTCCTCATCCGGCGTGAGCTTGCGTGCCGGCTGCTGGGCCGCCATGGCGCCCGCCTTGGGCACGCTGGGCACGTAGCGGTCCGACTCGGGCAGGCGCTTGACGCCGCCGATGCTGGCCTTGAACAGATTGCTTTCCACGGCTTGCACCTTGACCTGCTGGGCGCGCTCAGCCGCGGCTTGCGCGCGCGCATCGGCCTGCTCCTTGAGCTGCTTGCTCACCGCTTTCAGGTCGGCAAAGTCTTTCATCGACGCCATGCGACGCTTACTCCTGGCCTTCCAGGTAGCGCTGGGCGTCCAGTGCTGCCATGCAACCCGTGCCGGCGCTGGTGATGGCCTGGCGGTAGATATGGTCTTGCACGTCGCCGGCGGCAAACACGCCCGGCGCGCTGGTGGCGGTAGCCATGCCTTCCAGGCCCGTCTTGGTCTTGATGTAGCCGTTGTGCATGTCCAGCTGGCCTTCGAAAATGCCCGTGTTCGGCTTGTGGCCGATGGCGATGAACACGCCGTGCACGCTCAATGCTTCGACCTTGCCGTCGATGGTCGACTTGATGTTCAAGCCCGTCACGCCGCTGTCGTTGCCCGTCACTTCGTCCAGGGTGTGGTTATATTTCAATACAATCTTGCCTTCGGCAACCTTGGCATTCAGGCGGTCGATCAAGATCGCTTCGGCGCGGAACTTGTCGCGGCGGTGGATCAGCGTGACTTTATTGGCGATGTTCGACAGGTACAGCGCTTCTTCGACGGCCGTGTTGCCGCCGCCGACGACGGCCACTTCCTGGTTGCGGTAGAAGAAGCCATCGCAGGTGGCGCAGGCGGACACGCCCTTGCCCATGAAGTGCGCTTCCGATGGCAAGCCCAGGTATTGCGCGGATGCGCCCGTGGCGATGATCAGCGTGTCGCACGTGTATTCGTGGCTGTCGCCCTTCAGGCGGATCGGCTTTTCGTTGAGGAAGGTGGTGTGGATATGGTCAAACACGATTTCCGTATTGAAACGCTCGGCGTGCTGCAGCAAGCGCTGCATCAGGTCCGGGCCTTGCACGCCCATCGGGTCGCCGGGCCAGTTTTCCACGTCCGTGGTGGTCATCAATTGACCGCCCTGTTCCACGCCGGTGACCAGCATCGGGTTCAGGTTGGCGCGGGCGGCGTAGACGGCGGCGCTGTAGCCGGCTGGGCCGGAGCCGAGGATCAAAACGCGGGCGTGTTTGGTAGTGGTCATGGGAGGCTTCTCTATGAGTGGGGTCTGTCCGAATTGGGGGCATACGCGCGAAGAACAAGGGCGTATTGCGCTTGCGCAAGCAATCCACGATTATAGACCAAGCCGCCTGTAGCGACGAATCGTGGGGCCGTCCGGGGCATATATGGCTTAGAATACTTCCTTATTATGGGAAATTCCCTTTCAGAAACATTTATCACCTTGCAGCGCTTCCCAGAATGACTAAACCAGCCCAGGCCAATCAAAATAGCTACACCCGTAAACCGGTCGAACGCCGGCCTCTGCCGAACCGGCTGGTGCGGCTGCTGTCCGAGGCGCGCTGGTTCGCGCTGGCCGCGTTTGCCCTGTATTTCGTGCTGATACTGGCCAGCTTCAACAAGCTCGACCCGGGCTGGTCGCACGCGACCTCCGTCGACAAGGTGGCCAACCTGGGCGGCAAGCTGGGTGCGACCTTCTCCGATTTGTTACTGTATATCTTCGGCTTTTCCGCCTGGTGGTGGTGCATCTGGCTGCTGCGCACGGTATGGAATGGCTATCGCCGCCTGAGTAAGCGCTTCCTGCTGGAAGAGGAAGAGGTGGAGCGCGAACACCATGTCGAGATGCTGATCCGCATCGTCGGCTTCTCCATCATGCTGATCGGCAGCATGGGCCTGGAATACTTGCGCATGGCGAAAAGCCTGCACGTGCAGCTGCCGCGCGAGCCGGGCGGCGTGCTGGGCCAGCTGGTGGGCCACTCGGCCCACGTGGCCTTCGGCTTCACCGGCGCTACTTTATTACTGTTGCTGCTGTTCGGCCTGGGTTTCAGCCTGTTCTTCCACGTTTCTTGGCTGCAAGTGGCCGAGCGCATCGGCGGCGCCATCGAAGACGCCTTCAACTGGTTCGTGCTGCGCTACCAGGACCGCGAAGACCGCCGCCAGGGCGAAGTGGCTGCCGTGCGCCGCGACGAAGTGGTGGTCATCGAACGGGCCAAGCATGTGGAAAAGCATGTGGCCGCGCCGCCCGTGAAGATCGAGCCGCAGGTGGTGACGGTGGTGAAATCCGAAAGAGTGGAAAAGGAACGCCAGGCGCATCTGTTTGAAACGCCCGGCGATGGCAAGCTGCCGCCGCTGTCGCTGCTCGACGAGGCGCCGCCCGTGGTGGAAACGGTCTCTGTGGAAACGCTGGAATTTACGAGCCGCCTGATCGAAAAGAAATTGTCGGACTTTGGCGTGGATGCCAAGGTAGTGGTCGCTTACCCCGGCCCTGTGGTCACGCGCTACGAAATCGAGCCGGCCACGGGCGTCAAAGGCAGCCAGATCGTGGGCCTGGCGCGCGACCTGGCCCGTTCATTGTCGCTGACGTCGATTCGTGTGGTGGAAACCATTCCCGGCAAGAATTACATGGCGCTGGAATTGCCGAATAGTAAACGCCAGATCGTGCGCCTGACGGAAATCCTCGGCTCCAAGGTCTACAACGATGGCGTGTCCAGCCTGACGATTGCGCTGGGCAAGGATATCGCGGGCAAGCCCGTCGTGGCCGATCTGGCCAAGATGCCCCACTTGCTGGTGGCCGGCACCACCGGTTCCGGTAAATCCGTGGGCATCAATGCGACGATTTTGTCGCTGCTGTACAAATCCGACCCGCTAGACGTGCGCCTGATCTTGATCGATCCGAAGATGCTGGAAATGTCCGTCTACGAAGGCATTCCGCACTTGCTGGCGCCCGTCGTGACCGACATGCGCCAGGCGGGCCACGCGCTGAACTGGGCCGTGAACGAGATGGAACGCCGCTACAAGCTGATGAGCAAGATGGGCGTGCGTAACCTGGCCGGCTACAACGCGAAGATTTCCGACGCGAAAAAGCGCGAAGAACACATTCCGAATCCGTTCAGCCTGACGCCCGATTCGCCGGAACCGCTGGAGAAACTGCCGACCATCGTCATCATCATCGACGAGCTGGCCGATTTGATGATGGTGGTGGGTAAAAAAGTCGAGGAATTGATCGCGCGTATCGCGCAAAAGGCGCGCGCCGCCGGTTTGCACTTGATTCTGGCCACGCAGCGCCCATCTGTAGACGTGATCACGGGGCTGATCAAAGCCAACATCCCCACGCGTATCGCCTTCCAGGTCTCGTCGAAGATCGACTCGCGCACCATTCTCGACCAGATGGGCGCGGAAGCCTTGCTGGGCATGGGCGACATGCTGTACATGCCGCCCGGCACCGGCTTGCCGATGCGCGTGCACGGCGCGTTTGTGTCCGATGAAGAAGTCCACCGCGTTGTCAGCTATTTGAAGCTGCAGGGCGAACCGAATTACATCGAGGGCATCCTCGAAGGCGGCACCCTGGAAGGCGATGGTGCCGAAGGCGGCGCGCCGGGCGAGGGTGGCGGCGAGGCCGATGCCCTGTACGACCAGGCGGTGGCGGTGGTGTTGAAAAACCGCCGCGCCTCGATTTCGCTGGTGCAGCGTCATTTGCGCATCGGCTACAACCGCGCCGCCCGTCTGCTCGAGCAGATGGAGCAGAGCGGGGTGGTATCAACCATGCAATCCAATGGCAATCGGGAAATCCTGGTGCCGGCGGCGAGTAGTGAACAAGGGTAAACAGCATGAAGAACACGACTTTCGCAACAAAAATGATCATCGGCGCGGCCAGCGTCGCCTGCAGCCTGCTGTTCGCGGCCAGCGCCTCGGCCAGCGCGCTGGAGCAGTTCAAGAGCTTTGCCGCCGGCACCAAGTCGGCCAAGGGCGATTTCGTGCAGCGGCAAGTCAAGAAGGCGGACGCCAGCGGCAAGGCGAAAGTGTCGACCCCCGCCAGCGGCACGTTTGAATTCGCCCGCCCGGGCAAGTTCATCTGGACCTATCTGAAACCGTACGAGCAGCTGCTGCAAGCGGACGGCGACAAGCTGTATATCTACGACAAGGATTTGAGCCAGGTGACGGTCAAGAAACTGGGCGACGCGCTGGGTTCCTCGCCAGCGGCTATCTTGTTCGGCAGCAACGACCTGGAAAAGAATTTTACGTTGGCCGAAGCGGGCACGCGCGATGGCCTGGAATGGCTGAAAGCGACGCCGAAAGCCAAGGACACGACCTTCGATGAAATCACCATCGGCCTGCGCAACGGCGTGCCGGAAGCGATGGAGTTGCGCGATTCGTTCGGGCAGACCTCGGTGCTGGCGTTCAAGAATTTCCAGAAAAACCCGGCCTTGTCTGCGAACCATTTCAAATTTGTGATGCCTAAAGGCGCGGATGTGATCAACAACTAAGTTTTTCATGCTGTTTTTTGACCGGCCTCGCACCATGCGGGGCCTTTGCATTCTTACCCGGTAAATACTATGGCGGATCTTTTTTCCACCGCACCGCGCCAGCCGCTGGCCGAAGCCTTGCGGCCTGCTACCCTTAACGAGGTCATCGGCCAGACGCATTTGCTGGGCGTAGGCAAGCCGCTGCGCCTGGCGTTCGAGGCGGGCAAGGCCCACTCGATGATCTTGTGGGGGCCGCCCGGCGTGGGCAAGACGACTCTGGCGCGTTTGATGGCGAACGCTTTCGACAGCGAATTTATCGCCCTGTCGGCCGTGTTTGCCGGCGTGAAAGATATCCGCGCAGCCATGGATCAGGCGCGGCATAGCCTGGACCAGTTCGGCAAGCACACTTTATTGTTCGTCGACGAAATCCACAGGTTCAATAAATCGCAGCAGGATGCCTTGCTGCCCTTCGTCGAATCGGGCCTGGTGACGTTCATTGGCGCGACGACGGAAAACCCCAGCTTCGAAGTCAATTCGGCGCTGCTGTCGCGCGCGCAAGTGTATGTATTGAAATCGCTCAACGAAGACGAGATGAAGCTGCTGCTGGCCAAGGCGCAATCGACGGCGCTGACGCATTTGAGCTTCGACGAAGCGGCCGCCGACACCCTGATCGGCTACGCGGATGGCGATGCGCGGCGTTTCCTGAATTTACTGGAGCAGGCCGAGACGGCCGCCAGTTCGACGGGCACGACGAAGATCGACGCGGCCTTTGTCGACAATGCGCTGACCCTCAATTCGCGCCGCTTCGACAAGGGCGGCGACAATTTCTATGACCAGATTTCCGCCCTGCATAAATCCGTGCGCGGCTCGAACCCGGATGCGGCCCTGTACTGGTTTTGCCGCATGATCGATGGCGGCGCCGACCCGCGCTACTTGTCGCGGCGCATCGTGCGCATGGCCTGGGAAGACATCGGCCTGGCCGACCCACGTGCCTTGACCATGGCCAACGACGCAGCGGCAACCTATGAACGTCTCGGTTCGCCCGAAGGCGAGCTGGCGCTGGGCCAGGCCGTGATTTACCTGGCGATTGCCGCGAAAAGCAATGCCGGCTACAACGCCTTCAATACGGCCATGGCGTTTGTGAAGAAGGATAAATCCAAGGAAGTGCCCGTGCACTTGCGCAATGCGCCGACCAAATTGATGAAGGAACTCGGTTACGGCCACGCCTACCGCTACGCGCACGACGAACCCGATGCGTACGCGGCTGGCGAAACCTACTTTCCGGACGGCATGGCCGAGCCGGGCTGGTACCAGCCCGTGTCGCGTGGGCTGGAAAGTAAAATTGCCGATAAGTTGGCCTGGCTGCGCGAGCTGGACAGAAAAGCAGGAAAACCAGCAGGCAAGGGCTGAATCACAGTCCCAGCAAGCTAAAACCGTCATCCTGCGGCGCGTAGCCGACCAGCTGGCGCGTCGCTTCGATGGATAGCCGCTTGTAGCGGTTGTCCGACACGCCATGCACGACGTGATAGCCGGGCGCCATGTCGGCCGTGATGCAGCAGGCCAGCAGCTGCACCACGTCGCGTTCGCTGATGAAGGCGGCGATGTCGCGCGCGCTGTGCTGTTGACCTGGCGCAAACTGGGCCACGTTGGCGATGCGCACGGCGATCGCCGTCATGCCATGCTGGTGGGCGAAGGCGGAGGCCACGCCTTCGCCGAAGGCCTTGCTGGCGCCATACATATTGGCGGGCCGGGCCGGCATGTGCTCATGCACCTGCACATCGAGCGGATAGCCTTCCACGGCTTGCGCACTGCTGGCAAATACCACCCGTTTTACGTCCTGGGCCTGCGCCGCGCGGAAGATGTTGTGCGTGCCGACAATGTTCGGCTGCAGGAGCTGCGCATCAAAATCGGCGCTGGCGTGCGGCACGCCGGCCAGGTGCAGCACGACATCGGTATCCATGCAGGCGGCCAGGCAGGCGGCGTAGTCGCTCACGTCGAGCTGCATGGACGGGCAGGGCGCTTCGGCCAGCCCGTCGGTGTGCAGGTCGGCCAGGCGCAGGGAGAATTCCCCGTGCCGGCGCTTCCAGAAAGCGGTGCCGATGACGCCGGCGGCGCCCGTGACGAGGACGCGCAATGTTGCTTGATTCATGTATTCCTTGTATTCAATGTGTGAGGCCGTGCCAGGTTCAACCAGCGCAGCAGGGCGGGGCTGGGAGCTGCCGTGGAATGCACGCGGATACACCCGCTACCCACTGCTTCGACCAGCACCAGGCCGTCATTCGGTATCGTGTAGCGCTCGCCGCTGCGCAGCAGGCAATCCTCGAACTGGGCGTAGGCCGTGATCCAGGCCGTGCCGGACAGGCATTCGATGACCTTGGCGTGTGACTTTTCCAGGCGCAGGGGCCGTTCGCTGCGTAATTCGTGATCGGTATGCATGGCATCGCTCCTGTTGTGCTGACAGGAACAGCTTAGGCGCTTGGCCTAAACCATGACAGATGCAGGAAAACGAAATTGTGATGATCACAGTGCCCTTTGCCGTACACTGTGCTTGTCAAAAAATCGGGCAACTGTATCTGTGCATGCCGCGCGCGGCAGCCGCATACTGAAGGGATGAACATGAGCGCGCATTTGAATCTGTACGAGCACCTGGCCAACGAGCTGGGCGCCCTGATCGACGCGCGCGTGTTCGCGCCCGGCGACCGCTTGCCGTCGATCCGCCACCTGGCGCAGCAAAAGCGCATTTCCGTCAGCACGGTGATGCAAGCCTTGCGCCTGATGGAAGACCGGGGGCAAGTCGATGCGCGGCCCCAGTCCGGCTATTTCGTGCGCCACCGGGCGCCGCGCCGCCCGTGCAGTGCCGACGCCCAGCATTTGAGGGAGCCGGCCTTTGTCGGCATCAATAATCTCTTGATGCGCGTGCTGAAGGACAACGAAACATCCGATATCGTGCAGTTGGGCACGGCCTGGCCGCCCGACGAGATACTGCCCATCAAGCGCATGCAGCGCACCATCAGCACGGTGGCGCGGCGCGAGCCCGCTTTGTTGAGCAAGGTCAGCTGCTACGACGTCAGCGAAAGTAACTTTCTGCGCCAGGTGACGCGCCGCGCGCTGGACTGGGGCAAGCTGGACCCGCACGAGATCGTCGTGACGAATTCCTGCACGGAAGCTATCAGCCTGTGCCTGCGCGCCGTGGCCAAGCCGGGCGACACCATCGCCATCGAATCGGCCACGTATTTCGTGCTGCTGCAGATGATAGAAAGTCTGGGTATGAAGGCGCTGGAAATTCCCACCGACCCGAAGACGGGGCCATCGCTCGATGCGCTGGAGCTGGCCTTGCGCGCCGGCCTCGTGCAAGCGTGTCTGTTCGTGCCAAACGCGAATAACCCGCTCGGCTGCGTCATGCCAGAAGCAAACAAGAAGCGCCTGGCGGGGCTGCTGTCGGAATTCAATATCCCGCTGGTGGAAGACGATGTGTATGGCGACCTGTGCTTTGCGCCGCAGCGCCCGTGGCCCGTGAAGGCCTACGATACGAGCGGCAACGTCTTGCTGTGCTCCTCGTTTTCCAAGGCCATCACGCCCGCCTCGCGCGTCGGCTACGTGCTGGCCGGGCGCTTTGCGCAGGAAGTGGCCTTGCTGAAAACCGTGTCAAGCGGCGCCACCAGCCACTTCTTCCAGGCCGTGCTGGCCGATTTTTTGGAAGGCAGCAGCTACGACCAGCAGCTGCGCAAGATGCGGCGCACCCTGGTGCAGCGCATCGCCCGCATGTCCGACGCCGTGGCGGCCAGCTTCCCGGCGGATTGCATGCTGTCCGAGCCGCAGGGCGGTTTCGTGCTGTGGGTGCAGATGCCGCCGCAAGTCGATGCGCTGGCCCTGCATGGCCAGGCCATCGCCGAGGGCGTGGCGTATATGCCGGGCCAGCTGTTCTCGGCCTCGGGCAAGTTCAGCAATTACCTGCGCCTCAATTGCGGCAATGCGTGGACGCCGCGCATCGAGCAGGCGATTGGCCGCCTGGGCTGCCTGGTGCATGAGGTCTTGTAACTATTCTTTGCGTTTCAGTCCCTGTTTTTCACCGTTCGCTCCCTGTTTTTCGCCGCTGGTCGCAAGCCGGTGGCGTTGTTTGTCGCCGTTGGCTAAAGTACCACCATACCAGCAGCAGTCAACGAAACAAACCAACCAGGAGTTACATCATGAACGCACTGAAAAACATGGAAATCACCTTTGTCGCCGCCGCCATCATCGCCATCGGCGCCAGCTTCGCCAGCGCCGGCGCGAACACCGTGGAAGTGAGCGCCAGCAGCACCGTGATCGCCCAGGCCGCCGACAGCGCGATGCCCGTCGTCACCGTCAGCGCCCGCCGCCTGACCGCTGCCGAAAAAGCCGCGTTCATTTAAGCAATAAGCTAAGCAGAAAATGTAAAGCGGGCGCGAGTGCCCAGCCACACTGCCATGACGATGGTGGACCGTGCGCAAAACTCATCGAAGTGAACAGGGTCTTGGTACAATGAGTGCTTTCGATACATCGGCACCGCCATCCACCCATGATAGATATCCAACTTCTCCGTAAAGACATCGCCACCGTCGCAGAACGCCTGGCGACGCGCAAATTCCAGCTCGACGTGGCAGGTTTCAATGCCCTCGAAGCCGAACGCAAGGCGATCCAGACGCGAACCGAAGAGCTGCAGGGCAAGCGCAATGCGCTGTCCAAGCAAATCGGCATGTTGAAAGGCAAGGGGGAAGACACCTCGGCCGTGATGGCGCAAGTGGCTGGCCTGGGCGATGAACTGAAAGCCGATGAAGCGGCCCTGACCGTCGTGCAAGCCAAGCTGAGCGACTTCATCATGGCCGTGCCGAACCTTCCGCACGAATCGTCGCCAGTCGGCACGGACGAGTCGGGCAACGTGGAAGTGCGCAAGGTCGGCACGCCACGCACGTTTGACTTTGAAGTCAAGGATCACGTCGACGTGGGCGCCCCGCTGGGCCTCGATTTCGAAGTGGCCACCAAGCTGACCGGTTCGCGCTTCTCCGTCATGAAGGGCGGCATCGCCCGTCTGCACCGCGCACTGGCGCAATTCATGCTCAACACGCACGTGGACGAGCACGGCTACACGGAATGCTATACGCCGTACATGGTCAACGCCGACTCGCTGCGCGGCACGGGCCAGTTGCCGAAATTCGAAGCCGATCTGTTCTCGGTGAAAAAAGGCGGCGTGGAAGGCGAGGGCGAGACCTTCTACCTGATCCCCACTTCGGAAGTGTCGCTGACCAACATCGCGCGCGATGAAATCCTGGCGCTCGATCAATTGCCCCTGAAAATGACGGCCCACACGCCATGCTTCCGCTCGGAAGCGGGCAGCTATGGCCGCGACACGCGCGGCATGATCCGCCAGCACCAGTTCGACAAGGTAGAAATGGTGCAAGTGGTGCACCCGGACACCTCGTACCAGGTGCTCGAAGAGATGGTTGGCCACGCGGAAACGATATTGCAACGCCTGGGCCTGCCATACCGCGTGATGTCTCTGTGCACGGGCGACATGGGCTTTACGGCCAGCAAGACCTTCGACCTGGAAGTGTGGTTGCCGGCGCAAAACACCTACCGCGAGATTTCCTCGCTGTCGAATACGGAAGCCTTCCAGGCCCGCCGCATGCAGGCGCGTTTCCGCAACGCCGCCGGCAAGCCGGAACTGGCGCACACCCTGAACGGCTCCGGCCTGGCAGTGGGCCGCACTCTGGTCGCCGTGCTGGAAAACTACCAGCAAGCAGACGGCAGCGTCGAAATCCCGCCAGTGCTGCGCCCGTACATGGGTGGCCTGACGCATCTGAAGGCTTGAAAATAGTCCTTTTCTTTTTGTTGCGGGCTGCTATAATCTTGCCTTCCCGCAGCAATGCAGGAAAAGACCGCAGTAAATGGAGAGGTGGCAGAGTGGTCGAATGTACTTGACTCGAAATCAAGCGTACGTTAAATCGTACCGTGGGTTCGAATCCCACCCTCTCCGCCAGAACAAATAGAAAAAGCTCCCGCAAGGGAGCTTTTTTTATTTGTGGCGGCGAAGAGGAGTACGCCCCCTGCGGGGCGTACGCGTGGGATTCGAAGCTCCGCGCATATTTGCGCGGGGCTCTCCGAATCGCCCAATTGGTTTTTTTTAAGAGCAGGATCAGCAACAAACCCCTACCCAACCCAACAAACCCCATGCTAAAATAGCGCCTCGTTCAAACCGGCATGCCAGTTTGAGCGAATAGACCGCAGTAAACGGAGAGGTGGCAGAGTGGTCGAATGTACTTGACTCGAAATCAAGCGTACGTTAAATCGTACCGTGGGTTCGAATCCCACCCTCTCCGCCAGAATACATAAGAGAAGCTCCCGCAAGGGAGCTTTTTTTATTTGCGATGCCAAAAAGCCTGCGACGCATCAATGCAGGTAGAAAAACCGCCCAAAGCGCGCAGCGCAAGGCGTTTTTTCCTCCATTCAGGCTTTGAAAGCCAGCGCCACCACGAACGCAAGCTAGTGCACCAGCCTCGCCACCGCAAACGCCACGCCCGACAAGGCAATCATCGTCCCGACGCACGACAGGATGACAGCTGATTTCGCCTCAGCCACATCTGACTTGGTCGCATAATTGGAGCGCACCACAGCAAGGTCCAGTTTCAAGCCACTGACATCCGTCTTGAGAACGCCGACATCGGCCTTGAGAACAGTGACATCCGTTTTCAGACCAGCCACATCCACCTTGAGGTCCGCCACATCCACTTTGAGGCCAGCAACATCGACCTTCAAACCAGTAACATCCACCTTGAGACCAGTGACATCCGTTTTCAGCCCCGCAACATCCACCTTGATGCCAGCCACATCAACCTTCAAATCAGCAACATCCAGTTTCACACCAGCCATGTCTTTTGCCAGCGGGTTGACCTGCTCGTCCATGGCGCAATCCTCCGTGTTTTTCACTTCATGCTCCTCGCTTTTTTTACCGCTGTCAAACAGTGTTCCAAGCGTATCGCGCATGGCAGTGCTATTCCTGGCCAGGCGCTGTGCCAACGCTGTCGCACGCTGCAAATCGGCCATTCCTTCTAACTGTAGCTGGTCCGTGGCAGTCTGTAACTCGACGGCGATCTGTTCGCCGAGGCTGGCCGCAACCTGCAGCCATGCGTCGATCTTGCGCTGGCGTGCCTGGTGCGCCTGTGCATCAGGCCGCACCCTTGTATCGCTCAGCTTGTGCATGCTGTTCATGCCGCGTCCTCTTCAACTTCGGCCGATGCCGATGCTGTTCACGCTACCCCTCGCCGTCGCCGCCCACCTTGACCCCGCTCAGCCTATGGTAATCTACCGTATCCCCATCCTGCCCCCATACCAAAGCAAAGCAATGAGCCGATTCTGGAGCAACATCGTCAGCGAGCTGACCCCCTACATCCCGGGCGAGCAGCCGAAACTGCCCGACCTGGTCAAACTCAACACCAACGAAAACCCCTACGGCCCGTCGCCCCAAGTGCTGGCCGCATTGCGCGCAGCAAGTAACGACAGCCTGCGCCTCTACCCGGACCCGTCCGCCAGCGAATTGAAGCAAACCCTGGCCGACTACCACGGCTTGACCAGCGCGCAAGTGTTCGTCGGCAATGGTTCCGACGAAGTGCTGGCGCTGGCCTTCATGGCCTTGCTCAAGCACGATGCGCCGCTGTTGTTCCCCGACATCAGCTACAGCTTCTATCCCGTGTATTGCAAGCTGTATGGCATCGATTACCGCACGGTAGCGCTCGACGACGCCATGCGCATCCGCCCGGAAGACTACCAGGGACCGTGCGGCGCCATCATCTTCCCCAATCCGAACGCACCCACGGGCGTGGACGTGCCGCTGGCCGGCGTGGAAAGCCTGTTGCGCGCCCATCCCGACGCCGTGGTGGTGGTCGATGAAGCGTACGTGGATTTCGGCGGGGAAAGCGCCGTGGCCCTGGTCGAGCGTTATCCGAACTTGCTGGTGGTACAGACGTTCTCGAAATCGCGCTCCTTGGCCGGCTTGCGCGTGGGTTGCGCCTTCGGGCATGCGGACCTGATCGAGGCGCTCGAACGTGTGAAGAACAGTTTCAACTCGTATCCGCTGGACCGGCTGGCGCTGGCCGGCGCCGTCGCTTCGCTGCACGACGAAGCGTATTTCCAGCAGACGCGCCAGGCCGTCATCGCCAGCCGCGAACAGCTGGCGGCGGACTTGACTGAGTTGGGCTTCGAGGTGCTGCCGTCCGTGGCCAACTTTGTCTTTGCCCGCCACCGGCAGCATGATGCGGCGCAACTGGCGGCCGGCTTGCGTGCCCGTTCCGTGATCGTGCGCCACTTCAATGCACCGCGCATCAGCCAGTATTTGCGCATCAGCATCGGCAACGTGGGTGAATGCGCGGCCTTGCTGGCGGCCCTGCGCGAAGTGCTGTGACGCCATGCTGACCTTCGTTGCCGCCAGCCTGGCCGATGGCGAGGCGCTGGCCAGCCTGCGCGTGGCCGCCATGCGCGAGAGCCTGGAGCGCATCGGCCGCTATGACCCGCAGCGGGCGCGTCAGCGTTTCCTGGCCACCTACGACCCCGATTGCACCTGGCTGTTGCGCCATGGCGGCGCGCTGGCCGGCTTCTATGTGTTGCGTCCGCAAGCGGATTATTTGCTGCTCGACCACCTCTACCTGGCGCCGGCATGCCAGCGGCAAGGCATGGGCGCGGCCGTGCTGGCGCGCGTGTTTGCCGAGGCCGATGCGGCCCGCAAGAGCGTGCGCGTGGGCGCTTTGCGCGGCAGCGAGGCGAACCGCTTCTATGTGCGTCACGGCTTTGTGCCGGATGGCGAGGAAGCGTTCGACCTGTATTATCGGCGCGCCCCTGCGGCTTGATGCTGCCGGCGGCGACTGTTTGTGCAACAATAATCGGATTCATACCTCGACAGGACGGACAATATGGCAAAAGTGGCATTCATCGGTTTGGGCGTCATGGGTTTCCCCATGGTAGGTCACCTGGCGGCGGGCGGGCATGACGTCACCGTGTACAACCGCAACCCGGCCCGCGCGGCTGCCTGGCTGGAGCAGCACAAGGGCAGCAGTGCCGCCACGCCGGCGGCCGCCGCTGCGGGCGCCGAGTTCGTCTTCACCTGCATCGGCAACGATAACGACCTTTACCAGGTCATCCTGGAAGAGGGCGGCTTGCTGTCCGCCATGGCGCCGGGCAGCATCCTGATCGACCATACGACGGCTTCCGCCGAAGCGGCGCGCACCATTCACGTGGCGGCGCAAGAGCAGGGCGTATTCTTCCTCGACGCACCCGTGTCCGGCGGCCAGGCGGGCGCGGAAAACGGCAAGCTGACGGTGATGGTGGGCGGCGATGCGCAGGCGTATGCACGGGCCGAACCCGTCATCGCCCTGTTCTCGCGCGCCGTCACTTACATGGGCGCGTCCGGTTCCGGCCAGCTCACAAAAATGGTCAACCAGATCTGCATCGCCGGCCTGGTGCAAGCCTTGAGCGAAGGCATCGCCTTTGCGGAAAATGCGGGCCTGGACGCGGCGCTGGTGGTCGACGTGATCTCGAAAGGCGCAGCGCAGTCGTGGCAGCTGGAAAACCGGGGCAAGACCATGATCGAACGCAAGTTCGACTTCGGTTTTGCCGTCGACCTGATGCGCAAGGACCTGGGCATCTGCCTCGCCGAAGCCAAGCGCAACGGCAGCGACCTGCCCGTGACGACCTTGACGGACCAGTTCTATGGCGAAGTGCAGCAGGCGGGCGGTAACCGTTACGACACGTCCAGCCTGATTACCCGTCTGAACAAAAAGTAACTCTTTAACCCGTAAACGACGAGCGGCGCGTCCCTGCAAAGGGCCGCGCCGCCTGTCGTTTACGGGGGTAAAAAATAAAAAACGTCAGTTTTCGGAACACATGGTTTCAATTTCCATGGAAAAGCGTGGACTTCGCTAGCTCATCGTGTATTATTGAAAAACGAGATGAAATGTCCCAATTTTTAAAACATTATGAGTGGACCCGCATGAAAACCAACTCCTCAGCGATAACACGCGTTGTCGACAAAAACATTCCCTACCTGTCTTCCGCCGTTGCCATCTGGCGCCCCCGCGCCGTGCTGCGCAGCTGGCCCGGCGTGGCCATCGCGCTGGTGATCGCCCTGTCGGCCACTTTTATTTCCAGCAATTACGGCGGCCCGCAACTGCTGTATGCGCTGTTCTTCGGCCTGGCCTTCCACTTTCTTGCATCCGACCCCACCTGCAAGCCCGGCATCGAGTTTTGCAGCAAGGTGCTGCTGCGCACGGGCGTGGCCCTGCTGGGCGCGCGCATCACGTTCAACCAGATCGCCTCGGTGGGCGTGACGCCATTATTGATCGTCGTCGGCGGCCTGGTGGCGACTTTGGGCTTTGGCTACCTGCTGGCCAAGTGGCTGAAACGCCCCATCACGGAAGGCATTTTGTCCGGCGGCTCGGTGGCCATCTGCGGCGCCTCGGCCGCGCTGGCCATCTCGGCCGTGCTGCCGCAAACCAAGGAAAACGAAAAGTTTACCTTGCTGACGGTGGTGGGCGTGACGTCGCTGTCGACCCTGGCCATGATTGTCTACCCGCTGCTGGTCAAGCTGCTGGGCTTTGATCCGACGGAAGCGGGCGTGTTCATCGGCGGCACCATCCACGACGTGGCGCAAGTGGTGGGCGCCGGCTACTTGGTCAGCAACCACACGGGCGACGTGGCCACCTTCGTGAAACTGACGCGTGTCGCTTGCCTCGTGCCTGTCGTGCTGGGCCTGTCGATCATGTTCAAGCGCAAGGATGGCAAGAGCGAAGTCGATGCGCCGCCGCTGGTGCCGTTTTTCCTGATCGGCTTTGTCTGGCTGGTGATTACCAACAGCCTGGGCCTGATCCCGCCGGAAGTGAATGGCTGGATCAACAATGCTTCGCGCGCCTGCCTCGTCATTGCGATTGCCGCGCTGGGCGTGAAAACCTCGTTCCAGTCGCTGGCCTCGCTGGGCTGGCGTCCCGTCATCATGCTGGTGATGGAAACGGTGTGGATCGCCGCCTTCGTCGCCATCGCCGTCCTGCTGACGCGCTGAGCGAGCCGGGCCCGCCATGAAGATCCTTGTCCTCGGCGCCGGCGTGGTCGGCACGGCATCGGCCTGGTATTTGCGCCAGGCGGGCCACGACGTGCGCGTGCTCGAGCGCCAGGCGGGCGCCGCGCAGGAAACCAGTTTTGCCAACGGCGGACAGATTTCCGTCTCGCACGCGGAACCGTGGGCCAATCCCGCCACCCTGCGCAAGGTGCTCACGTGGCTGGGCAAGGACGACGCGCCGCTGCTGTTCCGTCCCCGCCTGGACCGGCTGCAATGGCAGTGGGCCTTGCACTACCTGCGTGAATGCCTGCCGTCGCGGGTGTCGCGCAATATGCGCCAGATCGTCGCCCTGGCCGAGTACAGCCGGCAGAGTTTGCAGGCGCTGCGGCGCGAGACGGGCATCGAATATGACCATCTGGAACGGGGCATCCTGCATTTCTATACGGACCAGCAGGAGTTTGATAAATCGCAAGCGGGCGCCGCGCTGTTGCGCGCACTGGGCTGCCCGCGCAATACCGTCAGCGCCGATGAAGTGATACGGCTGGAACCGGCCTTGCGCCACGCGCGCAGCCGCATCGTCGGTGGCGACTTTACCGCCAGCGACGAGTCGGGCGACGTGCATTTGTTTACCACGGCCTTGGCCGCCCGCGCCGCCAGGGCCGGCGTGGATTTTCAGTACGGCACGGCGGTGACGCGGCTGCTGGCAGATGGCGCGCGCATCACGGGCGTGGAATGCATCGACGCGCAGGGCCGCCACCGCATCGAGCACGCGGATGCCGTGGTGGTGGCCATGGGCAGTTTTTCCGCGCCGCTGCTGCAGCCGCTGGGCATCCGCTTGATGCTGTATCCGGGCAAGGGTTATTCCGCCACCTATCCGATCGTCGACCCCGTCAGCGCGCCGTCCGTATCGCTGACGGACGATGGCCATAAACTGGTGTTTTCGCGCCTGGGATCGCGCCTGCGCGTGGCCGGTACGTGCGAGCTGAACGGCTACACGCGTGAACTCAATCCCGTGCGCTGCGCCGCCATCACGCGCCGCGTGCAAGCGCTGTTCCCCCACGCCTGCGATTACAGCGACCCCGTCTACTGGGCCGGCCTGCGCCCCCTCACGCCGTCGAACGTGCCGTATATCGGCGCCACGCGCTACCGCCAGCTGTTCCTCAACACGGGCCACGGCACCCTGGGCTGGACCATGGGCTGCGGCGCGGGCAGGGCGCTGGCCGACCTGGTGTCGGGACGGCGGCCCGACGTCGATTTTGCGTTTTGCGGCGAAGCACCCCGGCATGAGGCCGCTTTGGTTCAACTTAGGAGAGCACCACGATGAGAGACGCCACCACCCCCAGCCAGCCACCAACCGGCCTGACCCTGGCTGGCACCACTTACCAGTCGCGCCTGCTTGTGGGGACAGGAAAGTACAAGGATTTCGAGGAAACGCGCCTGGCCATCGAAGAGAGCGGCGCCGAGATCGTCACGGTCACCATCCGGCGCGTGAATATTGGCCAGGAGAAGGGCGAGCCCAACTTGCTCGACTTCATTCCACCGTCGAAATACACGATTTTGCCCAACACGGGAGGCTGCTACAACGCGCGCGACGCCGTCTACACCCTGCAACTGGCGCGCGAGCTGCTGGGCGGGCACCAGTTGTGCAAGCTGGAAGTGCTCGGTGATGAAAAGACCCTGTTTCCGAACATGCCGGAAACGTTAAAAGCGGCCGGGCAGCTGGTGCGCGACGGCTTCCAGGTGATGGTGTATTGCAGTGACGACCCGATCCAGGCGCGCATGCTGGAAGACCTTGGCTGCATCGCCGTCATGCCGCTGGCGTCCTTGATCGGCTCGGGCATGGGCATTTTGAATCCGTGGAACTTGTCGCTGATTATCGAGCAAGCCAAGGTGCCCGTGCTGGTCGATGCCGGTGTCGGCACGGCGTCCGACGCGGCCATCGCCATGGAACTCGGCTGTGACGGCATCCTGATGAATACCGCCATCGCGGCGGCGCGCGAGCCGATCCGCATGGCGCGCGCCATGAAACTGGCAGTGCAGGGCGGACGCGAGGCCTATCTGGCCGGACGCATGCCCCGGCGAGCAGCGTTTATCCGCGCCTCGCCCTCGTCGCCGATGGCCGGGCTGATCGCCTGAGCCAGATTTGTAGCAAGGCAGTTGATTATCGTTTCAAGCGTTTATAAAAACCACAATACCTGGAGATGACATGAAACACACACTCGTAGCGGCGGCCGTCCTGGCCGCACTCTTTGCCGGCAGCGCCAGCGCCCAATCGTCCGTCACCGTGTACGGCTTGCTCGACGCGGGCCTGACGTCCGAACACGGCGGCGCGGACGGTTCCGTCACCAAGCTGGCCACCGGCGTGCAGTCGGGCAGCCGCATCGGCTTCAAGGGCACGGAAGACCTGGGCAACAATCTGAAGGTCAACTTCTTGCTGGAAAATGGCCTGGATCTGGATACGGGCGCCAACCGCCAGGGCGCGCTGTTTGGTCGCAAGGCCTATGTGGGCTTGTCCGGCGACTTCGGCGCCGTCAACCTGGGCTTGCAACACAACCCGCTGTTCACCGCGCTGGACAATATCGACCCGTTCGAGACGGGCCTGACGGGCGCCTCGCTTAACCTGATGAGCGTTGCCAGCCTGCGCACGAAAAACGCCATCATGTACGAAACGCCGAAGGTGAAGGGCTTGTCGGCTGCCATTATGCTTGGCCTCGGTGAAAAGCCGGACAGCGCCAGCCTGGGCCGCACCATCGACTTTTCCATCGACTACGCCAACGGCCCGCTGGTGCTGACCCTGGCGCACGACAAGCGCAAGGATAGCGAGCTGAACACAGCCAAGGTGACTTTGCTTGGCGGCACCTACGACTTCGGCCCCGCCAAGCTGCACGCCGCGTATGAGACGGACAAGGACGACGCGGGCACGGATTTCCGCAACGTCATGCTGGGCGTGTCCGCACCGGTCAGCGCGGCGGGCAGCGTGATGGCGTCGTACATCAAGAAGGATGACCGCACGAATGCGCGCCGCGGCGGACGCCAGCTGGCCATCGGCTACACCTATGCCTTGTCCAAGCGCACCAATCTGTACACCTCGTACGGGCGCATCGGCAACGATGGCGCGGGCACCAACTTCGTTGGCGACGCTTCCAGCGGCGGCAGCGTGCCCTTGCCTGGGCATAACTCCAGCGCCTTTACGGCGGGCATGCGTTTGAAGTTCTAAGGCGCAGCGCAGCAGGTATCGATGGCGGACTGTCTGTTGCGGATAGCCCGCCATTGTTGTTTCAGCAGTGGTGCACATGCGCGGATTCCGGATTCAGGAATGAAACAGTCCGATTTTTCATGAATTTTCATTGACAGCGCATTTCGCAACCGTTAAATTGAACGCGATATTTCAAATATCGGAACAAAATATACCGATTTTTTATAAAACCGTAAGGAGACTGAGCCATGACCGATTTGTCCGACCAAAAAGCCGCCGCCGCAGCGGCCACCCCCACCGGCCCGCAAAAGATGACGCCTTCCGAAGCGTTCGTGGAAACCCTGGCCGCCAATGGCGTGACCGACATGTTCGGCATCATGGGCTCGGCCTTCATGGACCCGATGGACATCTTTGCCCCCGCCGGCATCCGATTGATCCCCGTGGTGCACGAACAGGGCGCGGGCCACATGGCCGACGGTTACGCCCGCGTCTCGGGCCGCCATGGCGTGGTCATCGGCCAGAACGGCCCCGGCATCAGCAATTGCGTCACGGCCATCGCCGCCGCCTACTGGGCGCATACGCCCGTCGTCATCATCACGCCGGAAACGGGCACGATGAGCATGGGCCTGGGCGGCTTCCAGGAAGCGAACCAGTTGCCGATGTTCGAGGAATTTACGAAATATCAAGGCCACGTCACCCATCCGGCCCGCATGGCCGAATACACGGGCCGCTGCTTTGACCGGGCCATGTCGGAAATGGGCCCGACGCAACTGAACATCCCGCGCGACTATTTTTATGGCGAAATCAAGGCCGAGATTCCCAAGCCGAACCGCCTGGACCGTGGCGCCGGCGGCGAACACAGCCTCAATG